>ERZ773062.79-NODE-79-length-79597-cov-13.457155_pt1 | contig 79597 bp, 60 predicted proteins | sample MGYA00580626_ERZ773062 | MGnify/ENA primary metagenome ERZ773062 (study PRJEB29015, sample SAMEA2738003) | human oral metagenome | biome: human oral; feature: human-associated habitat; material: dental | place: China | collected 2058 ... | reverse complement strand
CCGCGACCCCCTGCGTGACAGGCAGGTATTCTAACCAGCTGAACTACCACACCGTACTTGGCCGTTTGCCTTTTGATGGTGCAAAGATACATATTTCTCATCACACTACCAAGAGGCTTGTTGTCTCGCAAGGATTCGAACCTTGACAAACAGAACCAAAACCTGTTGTGCTACCATTACACCACGAGACAGCCTAATCACTCGCCACCCCAGCAGGGGCGGAGAATGCGATGCAAAGATAAGACATTGCCCCCAACTAAGCAAGCAGGCAGTGAAGAAGACACTGCTGACACCCCCACCCCAGAGGGTCACTTCCCCACGGATCGATATAAAAGAGCCCGCCCTCGGCGACGCTGTGGTCAGCCGAGGGCGGGCGTTGGGTGTGGTGAGCGACAGGGCTCACCTTAGGGAGCTATGAGCGAGGATTACTCAGCGCTCATGAGGACGATACGGTTCCAAACGTTTTCGTTGTAAGGCTGTACCGTGTCACCCTTCCAGTCGATCTTCAGACGATCGCGAGAGATGCCGTACTTCTTGACGAGGATGTCAGCGACAGCTTCTGCACGACGCTTAGAGAGAGCGAGGTTGTAAGCAGGGTTACCGGTCTGGCGGTCAGCATAACCAACGAGCGTGATCGTCTCGGTGTTGCTCTTAGCGTATTCGGCGATGTTGTAGACGTTGACCATCTGGTTCTTGTCGACGACAGCGCTGTTGATACGGAAGTAGATCACGTTACCGATGACCTTAGAGTCAGCTACGGGGACAGCTACGTCAGGGCAGTTGACAGGGCGCTTAGCGAGCTCAGCGTTCTCAGCACGGAGAGCGTTGATCTGGCCGTTGAGGTCAGCGATGAGAGCGGGATCGTTAGGCGTGATAGCTTCGAATTCCTTGCGACCGAGGTGGAAGGTGAGCGAAGCACCAGCCTGAGCGATGAAGCTGGCGTTGCTGAAGTTTTCGCTTGCCGTACCAGCTACACGAGCTTCACCCGCAGAGGGGAGACGCAGGTCGGTAGCCGTGACCTTACCTTCGAGGTTGAAGTCTACGAAGCGAGCGAGGCGGAACTTCAGCTGAAGACCAGCGTCAGCCTGAGGACCGAAGCGGTGGCTGTTATCCTTGACACCAAGGACTTCCGCCTGATGCTTGTAGCCCACACCAACCCCTACGAAGGGAATGAGGTGGAAGAAGCGATCTTCCTTGTAAGGAGCGAAGTAGTTGATGACGTCAAGCATGAAGTCATACTGAGCGGAGCCGTAGATGACGTCCGTACGGAGGTATGGTGCCCCCATAGCGGGGTTCGAGATGTAGTCGTAGAGCTTACCACCCTGGAGCTGGAGGCGCATCCCGAAGGCGGGAGTTACCCAGCGACCGATAGCGAGGTTAGGGTTGATGAAGCTAACGCGATCGCCGAACTTGACGTCGTAGTTGTAACCGCCGAGGCTGAGCGTAGCAGCGTCCCCGAGTTCGAGGAACCAGTGTGCCGCACCATCCTTGACGAAGGCAGTCTTGTGAGAAGGCTGCTGAGCGGGCTCCTGAGCCTGCAGGGCACTCGTGGCTGCAAGAGCGCAGAGTGCAAGCGTCATTATTTTCGTCTTCATTAGAATTGAATGTCTTGACTAGAGGTGATTACTTAGAGCGAATGATCACAACGCGGTTCCAGCCCTGCTGGCCAGCGCTATAAGGAGCTTCACCAGCTTCCTTCCATTCGACGGTGATCTTATCAGCTGATACGCCATACTTCTCCGTCAGGAGGGTAGCGACAGCCTTAGCACGCTTTTCGGCGAGGCCTGCGAAGCGGCTTTCGTTCTTAGCTACATAACCCGTGACGACGAGTTCACCTTCGCCCTTGTTGACGAATTCAGCAGCGTCGAAGACGGTGATGAGCTGGTCGTTGCTGACAGCAGACTTACCCTGTGCGAAGAGGATAGACTTATCAGCTACGAAGCGATCATTAGCAGCGGGAGCTACAGCCTCTACATCGGGGCAGTGCTCGGGGCGCTTAGCGAGCTCAGCGTTCTCAGCACGCAGGGCGTTGATCTGAGACTGCAGACCATCGATGTAAGCCTGATCGAGGGGCTCAACAGGAGCGAAGCCCTGACGACCGACGTTGAAGGTCAGACCTGCGACAGCAGACAGACGGAGTGCGTTGGAGAAGTCAGGAGCGTAAGACTTACGGATGTGGAAGCCGTTGTACGTAGCTTCACCCTCGACGAAGATGTTGACACGGGGAGCGACGTGGAAGGACAGCTGGAGACCACCGTTAGCCGTAGCAGCGTGCGTGTTGGGCAGACCTGCTACCGTGTGGTTGAACTTGTACTCATAGCCTACCCCTACGTAAGGAATGATGTGGAATACGCGGTTGGGGTTGTAGGTAGAGAAGAAGTTCACTACATCGAACATGAAGTCATAGTGACCACCGACGAAGTAGTTATCGTTGCGAAGCGCAGAGTTGAGCTTGCTGTAGGTGTAAGATTCACCACCGACGACCTTCAGACGGGTAGCATAGTAAGGGTTGTGCCACTTACCGAGAGAGAGGGCTGCCGTCCAAGAGAGACGGTCGGTGAACTTGGGCGTGTTGTTTCCTTCGAGGAACATGGCGCCTACACCACCGGCGAGCGAGATGAAGTAGTTAGCTCCGGGCTCGTGAGCGAAAGCTACACGGTGAGCGGGAGCCTCGATCGTTGTGGGCTGCGAGGTCTGAGCCTGTGCGGCCAGGGAAGAGATCCCTGCTAAGACCAGCAGCGAGTACTTGAGATTCATAATTTAACTATACTATTAAGCGAGTTAGCATATATAGGGACGATACAAAGTTAACCGATTTTCTCTATCATGGTACTCGTGCTGATCACGCGCTCTTCTTTTTTACAATTCACACTATCGCCCACTATATGCAATTACCTTATAATCAAGCGTTAGAAGAGTAGTCCATCGGGCGTTCGCTTGCAGCACCCTATCTTTGTGACCACAGACAATATATAATAGTAAACCACAGATGAAGCGATTCACCACTCTTTTACTCCTCGCCTTCACGGCGATCCTCGGCCTCTCGGCCTGCTCCTCAGAGCCGGAAACGGATGCCCTCACCAGCACGGTCTGGACCATCCCCAACCTCACGACCACCTCGGGTGGCACCACGACGACGATCGACGTCTCCATCTCTTTCATCCGCAAGGGTCAGGCATCCATTGAGGTCGGCTATGGTAAGTTCACCCAGAAGATCCAGGATGGGAGCTCTCAGACCAAGAAGCGCGAGCTCTCTGCTACGATGTCTACCAGCTACGTCTACCGCAATGGCGTCGTCCACCTGAACCGCCCTACCTACACCTCCGACGTAGCGCGCAGCATCAAGGGCACCGAGATCGAGACCATCATCAACCGCCTCGAGGCCGACGCTGCCGTCGATATCCAGGCTGGCACGATGACCTTCAACCCCACGGACAACGCTAAGCGCTTCACCGCTCACCTCAAGTCGAAGAAGTAAGCATCTCCCACTCCACCCTATCACAGCGCCCGCACCGAGCCATTGACTCGGTGCGGGCGCTATCCGTTTCACTACAAGCATTCGCTCGAAGAACCGGGGCAAAAGCATCCGAGCTATAGCGCTATTCCTCCGAAACAAGCGAGCTATTTCTTTGTCTACGTACGTGGATCTAAGGTCTACACACGATGATCCTATGGACTACGTACGTAGATGATAAGACCAGGTACGTGGATCAAACTATTCCCAATGATTTGACACGTTTTTCTCGCCTCAGGCCGCCCTTTTTCTCGCGCTGGAGAAGGATCTTTCTCTTGGAGGGAAGCGCACACGCTTCACGAAGTGTCACCCGCACAAGACAGGGAGTGAAGAGCGAGCCGTCGTAGAGCGCCCAGCACCGAGCTTTCGGGCACGGCGACAGTGCGCTGGGCGGACTCCTTATATATTATCGTATTTTTGTCCAGATTATGAGAGAGTTTATCATCACTGAAGCCAAGAGCGAGGAAGCGGTCCTCGTCGGGCTCATCACTAAGAACCAAAACGAGGAGCAGGCCCGCGAATATCTCGACGAGCTGGACTTCCTCTCCTCCACAGCTGGTGTGCGAGCCGTACGTCGCTTCACCCAGCGCCTTGATCAGCCCCACTCCGTCACCTTCGTCGGTAAGGGTAAGCTGGAGGAAATCCGCCTCTTCGTCGAGGAGAACGAGATCGGTATCGTGATCTTCGACGACGAGCTCAGCCCCAAGCAGCTTCGCAACATTGAGCAGGCTCTGAAGGTCAAGATCCTTGACCGTACGAGCCTCATCCTCGATATCTTTGCCTCCCGAGCTACCACGGCCTACGCTAAGACGCAGGTCGAGCTGGCTCAGTATCGCTATATGCTCCCCCGACTGACCCGCCTGTGGACGCACCTCGAGCGCCAGCGTGGGGGTGTGGGGATGCGTGGCCCTGGGGAGACGCAGCTCGAGACCGACCACCGTATCATCCAGGACCGTATCGCCCACCTCAAGGCCGAGCTGAAGGTCATCGACCGCCAGATGTCGATGCAGCGCAAGAATCGTGGCAAGCTCGTCCGCGTCGCCCTCGTCGGCTATACCAACGTAGGGAAGTCCACGCTGATGAACGTGCTATCGAAGAGCGAGGTCTTCGCTGAGAACAAGCTCTTCGCTACGCTCGACACGACCGTCCGCAAGGTCATCGTCCACAACCTCCCCTTCCTCCTATCCGACACCGTGGGCTTCATCCGCAAGCTCCCCACGGAGCTCATCGAGTCCTTCAAGAGCACGCTCGACGAGGTACGTGAGGCGGACCTCCTCCTACACGTGGTGGACATCGCTCACCCGAACTTCGAGGAGCATATCGAGGTCGTCTCCTCGACGCTGCGTGAGATCAACGCTGGCATTGATCAGCCGACGATCCTCGTCTTCAATAAGATCGACGCCTTCACCTTCGAGGAGCGTGATGCCGACGACCTCGGCGAGCGCACCCGTCGCAATATCAGCCGCGAAGAGCTACAGCAGACGTGGATGGCGAAGCTCGGTGAGCAGGGCTGCTGCTTCATCTCCGCCCGCACAGGCGAGGGGATTGAAGAGCTGAAGCAGCTCCTCTACGACCGCGCCCGTGAGATCCACGTGCAGCGCTTCCCCTACAATGACTTCCTCTTCCAGGATTACACTCTGGCCGAAGGTGATGAAGCATAGTACCTCTATCCCCTCAGCCCCCCAAGAGATGAGGACGACACGCCCATGCCTCTTCGGGGCAGAGTTCCCCGCTGGGCGCGCCACGCTCCTCCTGAACTTAGGCTCCCCCGACTCCCCGTCCGTCCCTGACGTGCGGGACTACCTGCGCACCTTTCTCATGGACCGCCGCATCATCGGGATCAGCTACCCGCTGCGCTACTTCCTCGTCCATCACCTCATCGTACCCCGTCGTGCGCCGAAGTCCGCTGCGAACTACCGCACGATATGGGATGCCGATGCGCAGAACTTCCCACTCATCTCCCACTCCGCCTCGATAGCCCAGCAGCTCGCCGAGCTACGCCGTGAGCCCGTAGCGGTAGGGATGCGCTATGGCCATCCAGGTACGGGCGAAGCCTTAGAGGCCTTGGCCGCCCTCCCCGACATCGAGGAGGTCGTCATCGTCCCTCTCTATCCCCACTATGCACGCAGCAGCTATGAGACCGCCGTGGCCTTCGCTCTTGAGGAGATCCGCCGCCTCGGCCTGCGCCCCATGCGCCTGCGTCTGCAAGCCCCCTTCTACGGAGAGACGGCCTACCGCACGGCCTTAGCCGATAGCGTCCGCGAGTATCTCACGGAGCCCTTCGACCGCCTCATCATCTCGATGCACGGCATACCGCTCTCTCACATCCCGAAGGCGTGTCGTGAGCACAACGGCCACTCCGCCCACTGCGCTGACCGCCGCACTTGGCATGAGCGCCACGGTGAGGAGGACTGCTACCGCCTGCAGTGCGAGGAGACAAGACGCTACCTCGTCCAAGACCTCGGCCTCGAGCCAGAGCGCGTCGAGCTGGTCTATCAGTCCCGCTTGGGCTTCCACGACTGGCTCCAGCCGTATATGGCACGCCGTGTGAAGGAGTTCGCCCGCGAAGGTGCCGAGCGCATCGCCGTCGTCTGCCCCGGCTTCGTCTGCGACTGCCTGGAGACGATCCAGGAGATCAATGACGAGGGCCGTGCGGACTTCCTCGAGGCAGGAGGCAAGAGCTTCACCTACATCCCCTGCCTCAATAGCAGTACGGCCTTCGTCACGGCCCTCAGCACCCTACTTGACAAAACGATAGCTGAGCCCTCGGCACTCCTCAGCGCAGAGAATCAGCGCAAATACAAATATTAATCCACCCATCCTACCCTTTATGAAGAAGCTAACCGCTGGGATCGCATCGCTACTCCTCGCCCTCAGCCTCCCCATTGGGGGCACGGCACAGAGCAAAGCACCCGCCCCAGTCCATCCCGTCCCTACACGCGCCCAGATCGAGTGGCAGGAGCTGGAGACTTACGCCTTCGTGCACTTCGGCCTCAACACCTTCAACGACCTCGAGTGGGGCTATGGCAACACCCCCGCTAAGACCTTCGCCCCCGAGCGTCTCGACACCGAGCAGTGGGTGCGCACGCTCAAGCGTGCCGGCATGAAGGGCGTCATCCTCACCGCCAAGCACCACGACGGTTTCTGCCTCTGGCCCACGAAGACCACCGAATACTCGGTAAAGAACAGCCCTTGGAAGGATGGGCAGGGCGACCTCGTCCGTGAGCTCAGCGAGTCGTGCCGCAAGCACGGCCTGCTCTTCGGGCTCTACCTCTCCCCATGGGACCGCAATAGCCAGTACTACGGTCAGCCCGAGTATCAGAAGATCTTCCACGAGCAGATCAAGGAGCTCACCACGCAGTATGGCAAGCTCTTCGAATACTGGTTCGACGGTGCCAACGGCGGTAACGGCTGGTACGGCGGCGCAGACACCACGCGTCAGATCGACCCCAAGAGCTACTACCGCTATGAGGCCGCTGCGAAGATGCTCCGCAAGAACAATAAGGACATCATGATCTTCGGCGGTACCGTGCCCACAATCCGCTGGATCGGCAACGAGCAGGGCTGGGCTGGCCAGACCAACTGGGCCATGTACGACGAGGACAAGGCGAAGCACTACTCCGAAGCCCAGTGGGGTATGGAGGACGCTAAGCAGTGGCTCCCTGGCGAAGTCGACGTGAGCATCCGCCCAGGATGGTTCTACCACCCCCGCGAAGACCATCAGGTCCGCTCCGTGGCTAACCTCGTCCGCCTCTACTACCAGAGCGTCGGCCGCAATGCCAACCTCCTCCTGAACTGCCCCATCGACCTACACGGCCGCATCCCTGCTGAGGACTCTACGCGCCTCATCGCTTGGCACGACCACCTGAAGGAGGCCTTCCGTGACAACAAGCTCCGTGGTGTCGCTGTCACCGCATCGAACCTCCGTAGCGGTGATAAGAAGTTCGCCCCCAACCTCTCCAACGACGGCAAGACGAAGACCTACTGGGCTATGGCTGACGGCATGACGAGCGGCTACCTCTTCTATCGCTTCTCCCGCCCCACGCGCCTCAATACCCTCGTCCTGCAGGAGTACATCGCCCTCGGGCAGCGTATCAAGCGCTTCCGCATCGAGACGGAGACGAGCCCCGGTGTCTTCGAGCCCGTAGCGACCTCCGATAGCCTGACGACCATCGGCTACAAGCGTATCATCCGCTTCGCTCCCGTAGAGACGAAGAGCCTGCGCGTCACCTTCGAGGAGGCACGTGGCCCCGTCTGCATCGCCGAGATCGCAGCTTACCTCACCCCTGAGGTGCTCGAGGCTCCCTCGATCCGCCGTGACGAGAGCGACAAGGTGCACATCACCTCCGTCACGCCAGACGTCGTCATCGAGTACGCTATCGAGGATGCTAAGACCAAGCACCCCAAGGGCTGGCAGCGCTATAAGGGTCCCTTCACCCTCAGCGACGACCACGCTACGATCCGCGCCCGCGTCTCCACGTCGACCAATAAGGACCGCCCTGAGACGACCAAGCGCCTCGGCTTCGCTGCCTCACAGATCCAGACGCCTTCGCTGGGCGCAGATGACCGCAAGGCACTGCTCGACGGCAACGGCTACACGACGGTCACGCTCGAAGCTGGGCAGACTTCACTTGAGCTGCTCTTCAAGGACGCACGTCCCATCCAGAAGCTCATCTACACGCCTTCGCAGCAGCGTGATGCCTCGGGCCACGTCCGCTCCTACAGCATCTACGTCGACGGGCAGAAGGTCGCTTCGGGCAACTTCGACAACATCCAGAATAACCCCATCCCCCAGGAAGTCCTACTCCCCGCAGGTACCTCCGGCTCGCGCATCCGCTTCGTCGCTGAGGCGATCGTCGGCCAGGGTGGGCGCGTCACCCTCGGCGACCTAAGCATCGAGTAGTATGCCCCACGTGAGTCCACAGCCCTCCCGCCCTGTACGTGTCCTCTTCGTCTGCCTCGGCAACATCTGCCGCAGCCCATCAGCCGAAGGACTCTTCCGCCACTACGTAGCGAGTCAGGGCGCCGAAGGCGACTACGAGATCGACTCCGCGGGCCTCATCGCTCACCACGAAGGCGAGCTCCCCGACGGGCGTATGCGTGCCCACGCCGCCCGTCGGGGCTACTCCCTCGAGAGTCGCTCCCGCCCCATCACCTACGAGGACTTCTTCCACTTCGACTATATCATCGGTATGGACGAAGCGAATCGCTCTCGCCTACTGGAGCTGGCACCCACCGAAGAGCTGGCGCGCAAGGTCAGCCTCCTCCCCGAGTGGAGCGAGCGCAGCCCACGCGATCACGTCCCCGATCCCTACTACGGTGGGGCGGAAGGCTTCGAGCACGTCCTCGACCTCTTGGAGATCTGCCTGCCCGACCTATACGAAAAGACCCGCCCCACCGCATAGGTGGAGCGGGCCTACAAAGCGAAAGCGCCGTACTACCTCGTGGTAGTACGGCGCTTCTTCTTGTGGTGACCCCGACAGGATTCAAACCTGTAACCTTCTGATCCGTAGTCAGATGCTCTATTCAGTTGAGCTACGGAGCCATTCCGTCCTTTAGTAGTATCGCCTCATCTCTCAGTTGTGACCCCGACAGGATTCAAACCTGTAACCTTCTGATCCGTAGTCAGATGCTCTATTCAGTTGAGCTACGGAGCCATTCACTTCTCGAGAGGACTCTCTAAAGATTTCGCTTGCAAAGATACACCTAATTTCCGTTTCCACCAAACGAATCCGCAGAAAACGACAAGACAACCACCTCATAAGCCGAGGGCAGATCGAGGAAGTGTCTACCAGCCGTAAGCGATTTCCTCGGCAAGACGCCCCGCTCAGGGGAGTGCCTTTGTCCTCACGCTCAATGCGCCCATAGCAATAGGCGAGACGGATATTTATAGCACCTCACAGATGATGTACTATAGGGAGATACTCCGAACCTATAGTGGTTTGCGCGTCGACCAATACTGGTCGCCCCGCAGACCTATATTAGATTGTTGCTCTGCATAGGGATAAAAGTTGCAGACGAGTAGCAGATAAGTTTGGACTACGTACGTGGCTCTAATATCTACGTACGTGGATATTTGGATTTACGTGCCTGGTCTTTAAGACTACGTGCGTAGATAGAAGAATACCACTACGGGAAGGCGCTTTTTTCTTCACGAGAAGGACACTTTCCCTCCGCTGAATAAGAGGAATACTTGCGATAAGGCAAAGCGCATAAGCGAGCCGACAAATAAGCACGCCCACCGACAGACAAGTGCTGTCGGTGGGGTGCAGCTGTATGCTTCGGGCTTAGTGTGCGAGTTCTTTCGCCAGCTCGAGGGCAAAGAGTTGCTCCTTCTGCGGCGTGTCCACGTGGTCGATCTCGCAGATGCGGTGGGCACGGCTATAGATAGGCTCGCGTACCGCGAGGGTGTCCTGCACGAAGGCAAGGAGCTCTTCCCCACTCTTATCGCGTATCGTCGGGCGTGTGCGCTTGCAGAGCTCCAGGCGCGCCGTGAGGATGGGCATCGAGCAGCGCAGGTAGATGACGTGCCCCGCCTCCAGCAGGTGATCCATCGTATCGGTATAGCACGGCAGCCCGCCTCCCGTAGCGAAGACGGTATCGGGCATACTCATCAGCTCCTCGATAGCCATACGCTCACGACGACGGAAGACCGCTTCACCGTGCTCGGCGAACATATCCGTGATGCGCTGGCGGAAGCGCGTCTCGACGAAGACATCCGTATCAAGGAAGCGTCGCCCGAGGGCTTCGGCCAGATGGCGCCCGATGGTGCTCTTGCCCGAGCCCATGAAGCCGACGAGGAAGATGGGGTCGTGCATGCTACTTCTTGTCGGGGTAAGCGATGCGCGCGTGGTACATCGTCTTGAGCTTGAGGTAGAAGACTTCCTTTATCTCCTGTATATCGTGGAAGGTAAGCGGCGTATCGTTCAGCAGCCCTTCGGCGACGATACCATCGACGATCTTAGCGATGAGACTGCGGATGCCCTCCTCAGTGTACTCGCCGAGACTGCGGCTGGCGGCCTCTACACTGTCAGCGAGCATGAGGATCCCCTGCTCCTTGGTATAGGGATTAGGCCCTGGATAGGTGAAGGGCTCTGGATCGACGACCTCGTCGGGATGCTCGTTAGAATACGAATTATAGAAGTAGCGTGTGGTGCTGCGCCCGTGGTGCGTGCGGATGAATTCAATGACGGGATCGGGCAGACTGTGCTTCTGCGCCAGCGTGATCCCGTCGAGGACGTGACGGATGATGGCGCGCGCACTCTCGTGGTAGGTGAGGTACTTGTGGGGGTTGTTCGCAGGCGAATTCTCCGTGAAGAACTCAGGGTGGAGCATCTTCCCGATATCGTGGTAGAGCGCCCCTGTACGGATGAGCTGGGCATCTGCACCGATCTTCGTAGCGGCAGCCGTCGCGAGGATAGAGACTTGGTACGAGTGCTGGAAGGTCCCTGGTGCGATCTCCGACAGCTCCTGCAGCAGCGGCATATTCGTATCACTCAGCTCGACCAGACGCACACTCGACACGTAGCCGAAGATACGCTCAACGATGAAGGCGAAGATATAGGAGAACATCAGGAAGATGAGGTTCACCCCATAGAGGAAGAGCTGGATCCAGTAGCCGCGTGAGATAGCACCTTCGTGCCCCCACTCGACGATCATCGACGTGCCGACATAGACGAGGAAGACGAGGAAGGCGGCACGTATGATCTGCCCGCGCGACGTCAAGCTCTGCAGTGAGAAGAGTGCCGTGAAGCCCGCCGAGAGCTGGATAAAGATGAAGGCCAGCGGCTCCGTAGGCACGAAGTACGCTGAGGCAAGGATCGTGAAGAGATAGGTATTCAGCGCCAGATGGCTCCCGAAGAACGCACGCAGTAGGATGAGAAGCATCACGTACGGGATCACCTGAATGGGGAAGAACTCTGTGCGGGCCTGCAGCTCGGTCATCGCGACGAAGGCAAAGAGCAGCGTAAGGAGCAGCACAAGATTGCGCGGCTGCTGGAGGAAGGGCTGGCAGAAGAGGATGATATAGATGCCGAGGATCGAGAAGAGCAACAGCATATAGAGGAAGAGCCCACCGTTGAAGATCGAGGCGGTATCTCCGCCGAGGCGATTGACCTGCTCGATGTTGTACGAGCGCAGGATATTATAGATATGTGGCGTGACGATCTCCCCGCGGTCGATGATACGCTCGCCCTGCTGCACCATCCCCGTAGAGGCCGAGAGGCTGGACAAGGCATCATCCAGCACCTTCGCCGTGTACTCCTTGTCATAGCGCACGTTATCCTCGAGGTAAGAGGCGACGCTGAGCTTCTGCAGCTCCGAGCGCTGCAGCCCCGCCTTCTCCGCATGAGCAAAGATCATATCATACACTTCCTTCAGACTATAGAAGGTCGTGATAGGTGTACGCGAGAGCACATTGTCCGCCCCGAGCAGGTTGATCTCCAGACGCCCCTCGTCCTTGAGCGAAGAGAGTGCCGTAGCCTGCATCATGCCTCGGGTGTAGTACTGACGGAGCTCTTCCTTGAGGAAGTTGTAGTACTCACGTGGCAGCGTCTTGCTGAAGCTCCGCTCGTAGTCGTCGTGCAGCTGGTTGAGCTTGCGAGGCAGGAGCTCCGCATTGTACGTATACACGGGCAGCGTCTCCTGACGGATGCTGTCCTGCTCCATACGCATCTGCTCGGCGGACTTGTAGATGGGGAAGTCGTACGGCGCCGTGATGAGGTCGTACGACCAAGGCTTACCTTCGCTGAAGGCATACTGGAAGCTCCTATTACGGGGCGCCAGGAGCATGATGACGAAGGCCAGAAGAGCGAAGGCCAAGAGCACACGGAACGCCTGCCCTTGGACGATCTTTTTAATGGAGAATGAGAACATATCTGCTAAAGGGTTGCTTCACACAAAGATAACGAAAAGCACCCGAGAGCACTAAGCGACAGCCCGTCGCCCACCCTCCTGCACCCTACCGAGAGCTGGCTAAGGGTCATAAAAACGGATTGCCCCCAAGGCACCATACGGCACCTCAAGGGCAACTCCTTAGGATAACTCCGTGGACCTTCACAGGGGCACGAAGCACAAGACACTCGCCCTTGGGGGCGAGCCACACACTCTATTTTGATACTATTCTGCTGACCAACGGGGGCCCTACGACAGGGTGCCCCTCTGCTTAGTCCTCGCCATCACAGTTGCGACCGCAGTCGCTTCCCGCTGGGAGGAGACTTAATAATGAAGGCGATGGTGGCGGCAGCGTGGTGTCTCATAGCGTGCATGTGAAGATGTAAGCGATCTAATCATAAGCACTACAAATGGATGAAACAACAATGAACACGTAGCAGCCTACCCTCCAAATTGGGTAGCCCGTAGGAGGCACATCACTCCAAGCCCCTCTCAATCATACGAAGAGGCAAATAGTATCCGTTGCACTCCACAAGCAAAGGTACCAAATAAAGTCACATCATCAAGCACCAGAGAAAGTACAAGCACCCGCAGAAAAACCTCCACCCCCCTACGCCAACTCCCCTATCCACGTACCAAGTCTTTATATCCCCGCACGTAAATCGTAAAGACTACGTACGTAGATCTAAGGACTACGCACGTGGATCTAACTTGACCTCTACAGGAAGGTAATAAATACCCGTGAGCTAAGCATGACTTCGCCTACTCCTCCACTCCTATTATAAGTAGTGGATGGTACATCACCCTATAAAGTAGCGTCCCTGCTACTGAACAGTGAGGACACACAACAAAGACTCCCGCCCTGACGAGCTGAGGCTCATCAGGGCGGGAGTCTGTATAGGGAAGGGCTTCGTCCGCCCCCTCGCTACAAGGTCATCCCGATACGCAGGATGAAGCCCGTCGCTCTGTAAGGAATAGGCTCTCGGTCGAGCAGAGGATCGTCGCTGGAGGAATTGCGCACCGTGCTGACCCCGACGCCACAAGTAAAGCGCCAGAGATCAAGCCCTACCACAGCCGAGCCATAGAAGCCAGAGACTCTATTCACCAGAGTAAAGCTATAGCCGGGACGCAGATCCACAAAGGGCTTGATCGGGCTATGGATGGGGAGGTAAGCACGCAGATGCCCATAGATGGGGACCACCAGATCTGCCGACTTAGCCACATCGCACAAGACGCCCGAACCGAGCCCCAGGAAGAGAGCACGGCTGAAGCGAGCTCCGTAGCTCACGAACGCCCCTATATGCTGGCGCTCAGATGGCCCGAAAAGGTACCCCGCATCAAAATGCCAGTTGAGATAAGGCGTAAGAGGCTCTTCATAGAGGGAAGCTCGCCCCGTGGAGTACTCGATGCGCTCTAAGTCGGAATAGGGACAGATGAGGAGGGAGCCATCACGGAGGCGAATCTTCACCTGCGTATCGGGGAGTTCCTCGATGATCTGGCCATAAAGGACCGAGCCATTCTTGAGATAAATGGTGTCGTGCGTGCGCTGCGCCTCGGCCAGACAGGCAAACATAAGGCACGCCAAGAGGGAGAGGAAGAGACGTTTCATGGATACAAAGTTAGCAGAGTCGACAAAACAAGTCCTCCCCTCACTCTTCAAGAGAGATGAGGGGAGGACTTTAGGTAAAGGAGCAGTCGAGAGGGCTACTTCGTGATCTTCTCGAGCTTGCGCAGGAGCGTCTGGTAGTGCATGCGTAGGCTTTCGCTCTTCGTAGAGGCGAGGGCCTTCTTCAGCAGCTCTTCAGCGCGATACTGCAGGGGCAGGTAGAGGTCGCCCGTCATATTGATCGCAGAGGTGAAGAGGTCAGCAGGCTCACCGTAGCTATTCCCGAAGTTGAGGTAACCGACAGCATCAAGCTTCGCGAGCGGATCATCCGAATGGTCGTGATCCAGCGAGCAGAAGTGCGAGCCGCGGAGCTTAGGCAGGAGGGCGATGAACTCCTCATCGCTCATACCCTCGGTACGGACAGGCTCACCAGCCTTGGCAAAGCCCGTAAGCTCAGCGATCGTCAGAGCAGAGCGACCCGTGGTCTTCGCTACAAGATCCTCCGTATAAGAGGTGATGTAGCGGACGTAGAGCTCCTGCAGATGCTTCTCAGCGGCAGTGAGATCCTCACGACCAGCCTCGGTCTTCGCAAAGACACGAGCATAGACATCATCGGCATACTCCATAGGAGAGTAAGACGTCGAGTCGAGGTAGTAGCTCATGCAGAGGTTATTGATATTGCGGATCGCCATAGCACGCGTCATAACACCGACGACGACGTAGGGCGAAGAGCCTCCCAGCTCACCCATCGTAGCCTCGAGCGCATCGTTGCGCAGGCTGTCGATAGAGAGCGCCTGGTCGAGGAGCCACATAGCCGAAGCCTTCTGCTGAGCCTTAGGCACGACCTTGTAGCGAGGGAGGCCAGAGGCTTCGCTCGTCTGATAGAGGTAGATCCCAGGGACGTTGATGAAGACATTCGAGACGTAGCGCAGGGCCTGATCGGAGATACCTTCGTAGAGCGTAGCACGGTGCTGAGCTTCCTCGTCGCGTGGGAACCACTCACCCAGGTGAGCGATGATGTACTTGAGGTTCTTCAGCCCGAGGGTGCTGGCAGCTATGGGGTCATTCGACAGGTCTTCCTCGATAGAAGAGGGGTCGTAGCGGTAATCACCGACCTGCTGCACACCATAGCGGTACTCGGGATCAGCAGCATGCTTCTCGATAAGCTCATTGAGATAGCGAGCTTCCTCGATGGGATTACCCTTGCTATCGGGGAAGTAGCGATAGGTCCAGTCGACGGCATACTTATCGTACGTACCGACGGTGGGAGGGTCGAGGCTCACAGCACGGTCTTCGGGCTGGGCAACATAGTTGAAGCGCGCATAGTCCATGATCGAGGGCGTCGTACCGTGCACTGCCGTGAAGGAGGGCGAGCGGAGCGAGTCGATAGAGTATGCAGCCGATGCAGCCATGTTGTGCATGAAGCCGAGGGTGTGGCCGATCTCGTGTGCGATGACGTACTTGAGCGACTTGGACATCAGCGTATCGGGGAGCTTCATCGCGCGGACGAGGGGGTCTACCTGAGCCGTCTGGATGAAGCGCCAGTTGTTGTTCAGCTTCGAGACATCACTCCAGACAAGTACCGAGGCATTGATGATCTCACCCGTGCGGGGGTCAGCCCAGCTGGGACCCATAGCGTTCTCCGTAGCGATGGGCACGTAGCGGATACAGTTGTACTTGAGATTGTCGGGGTCGAAGTTGGGATCATCCGTGGGGAAGTCACGCACCTCGATAGCATCCTTGAAGCCGATAGCCTCGAAAGCCTTGTTCCAGCGCAGCGTACCCTCCTTCATCGCAGCCTTCCACACTGCGGGGAAGGTATTCTCTACGTAGAAGATGATGGGCTTCTTGGGACGAACGAGCTGACCAGCCTTGTAGGCAGCGACATCCGAGGGCTCGAGGCGCCAGCGCTTAGCGAAGCGCACGGCCTCGATCTGCTTGGACTCGGGGTCGTAAGCATTCTTCGAGATGTGGAAGACACCGATACGCGTGTCAGCCAGACGGGGCGTCATCGGCGCCTCGGGCAGGCGGAGGATGGTGAAGGTCGCCCCGAGAGTCACGGGGTAGTCCTTCAGCGGGCTCTTGCCCCCACGCGAGGAGTTGAGGGTGATGCGGTAGCTGCGGTCGATCTTGATGGAGACATTGTCCTCGAAGGCCTTGATCTCGCGGATATAGCCGAGGTCACTCTGCAGGCTTGACTGCACCTGATAGGAGCCGAGGCTCTTCCCGATCAGCGGGAAGTACTTCTGATCCTTCGTGACGAGCGAGGTGATGTCGAAGACGACGGCGGACTTATCCTTGTTCCACGCCTTGATAGGGAACTTATAGAGGGCGAGGTCCGTGTAGCTGGGAGCGAAGGTCGGACGAAGCTCCTTCTCCAGCTGCTCCGTGAGGTAGGGGTCGGAGTTTACCGCCTCGAGCACGATAGCGCTGTCACGCTGAGCGAAGCGCATGTGCACGGGGTTGGAGTTCTTGAAGCCGACCATCCCGAGCTGAGGATTGGAGATGGAGGAGAGGGTGACGGCGACGAGGATTTCCTTGCCGATGGTCTTGACAGGGAGCTCGACGTAGAGCTTATTGTCCGTCTTGTGCAGGGTGAGGAAGTCGCCCTTAGCAGAGACGATGGGCTTATCGGTGAGGATCTTCTCGTAGGCACTCTTCTCAGGTGCCTTCTCCGTCTTGGGCTTCTTCTTCCGCTTGAGGAAGTCGAAGATCCCCGCATGGGCCGTAGCAGGAGCCAGCGTGAGGGTCGCTGCAGCCAGGAGGAGTGCTATCTTTCTATTGATCATCTTCGGGTAGTCTATTTCTTAGCATCGAGGAGCTTCGCGACCTTGAAGGCCAAGGTCTGGTAGTGGGCCTTGAGCGTGCGGTCCGTCGTGGAGGCAGCGCGCTGCTCGAGCAGGGGGCGTACCTTCAGTAGGGCAGCGTACATGTACTGCTCTGACGTGTCGAGGGCAGGGACGTTGGCCATAGGATAGATACTTGCCGAGGGGTCACCACCACCATAGTTGACGCGGCCAGACTTGAGGGCTTCGCTGTAGTTCGTCGCAGAGGCGAGGCTGATGAGCTTGCCACCGACAGAGGCGGGTGCACCGGCGAAGCTGTAGGGCATACCAGGCGTAGCGTTGCGGGGATTGACCGTACCAGCGATAGACTTGTCGATGAAGGCGATCTGCATCAGACGCTCCATGTGGTTGGGGCTCTTGCCAGCGATGGTCGAGGCGAAGGTAGCCTGATAGAGGTCATCGAAGTATTCGCCGAGGCTATACGTCTTCGAGTCTACCTGCGAGGCGATGATGATACGTGAGCGCAGGTCATAGATATCCTTGACGAGGAACTCGAGAAGCTGATCGTAGTAGCTCACGTCGATGAAGCCCTTACGCTCGAAGTTGCGGTCAGCCTTGCCCTGGAAGTCCTTTGCCTGACGGAGGAGCCACTGGAAGGCTTCGCGCTGCTTCGCCTTAGGCACGACCTGATAGCGGGGTAGGCTCGTCGAGAGGCGGCTCTCCTGACAGACGACACCACCGACGAGGCTCATAGCATTCTTGAGCTGGAGGTAGTAGCCCTGTACGATAGCCAGATAGAGGCTCTTCTTCTTGCGGCTGTCGGGGTCGTTGGTGATCCACTTAGAGAGGTTCGACTGGATGAAGGCAAGGTTCTTCATCGTAAGCTCGGCCGTCTTGATAGGATCGTTACCGAGGTCTTCGGTGCGGACGGTGGGGTCTACGGCGTAGCGCTGCTCAGGAGCATAGCGGAGGTAAGGCTCACGAGCACGCTTGTCGACGCGGCTCAGCAGTTCCTTAGCCTCAGCAGCGGGATCGCCCTTGAGGTCGAAGTAGCGGTAGCCCCAGTCGATAGCGAAGAGGTCGTAGACACCGAGCTGGTCGTTGATGAGGCGTACCCCCTTGTCAGAGGGCTGAGCGAGGTAGTTGTAGGTCACACCGTCGAGGATAGAGGGTGTGAGCCCCGACTCCTTCGTGAACTTAGCCGAGCGGAGCTGGTCCGTCGTGTAGGATGCCGAAGCAGCGTAGTTGTGCAGCAGACCGAGGACGCTCCCCATCTCCTGCGTGACGAGCTGCGAGAGCGACTCTTCGAAGAGGGCCTGTGGCAGACGAGACGAGCGCACCTGTGGGTCGACAGCAGCCGTACCGATGAAGCGCTGCTTGTGCATGAGCGCCTCTACATTATTATAGATCGTGAGGTTCCCGCTGAAGATCTCACCCGTGCGGGGATCCGTCCAGTTGGAGGCAGCTATCGTCTCCTGGCTATTGGGGATGTAGCGGATGCAAGAGTACTCGAGGTTGTCGGGATCGAACTGCTTATCGTTCTTGGGGAAGTCACGCACCTCGATAGCATTGCGGAAGCCAGCGGCTTCGAAGGCCTTGTTCCAGCGAAGGACACCCTCACGGATGGGGCGCTGCCAGCTGGCGGGGAAGGCGCTATCCAGATAGAAGACGATCTTCTTCTCGGGCTCAGTGAGCTGACCCTTAGCGTAGGCCTTCTTATCCTTGGGGACGAGCTGCCAGCGGTGTGCCAGATAGACGGGCTCACTCTGGTCGAGGTAGTCGGGGAAGGAGACCTTGCGCGTCGTCTGATAGCCTACACGGGCATCAGCGAAGCGGGGGATGGCGTTGGAGGCTTCTACGGGGAGGATCGTATAGGTCACCTCAGCCGTCAGAGGCATGTCCTTAGCCACGGTGAGCACTCCCATGAGCGAAGCGTTCACGGAGAAGTTCATCTCGACACGGACGCTGGCGTTGGAGTCAAAGGACTTCAGCCCCCTGACGAAGGTCAGGCTGCTATTGCGCGAAGAGGTGATCTTGAAGGGACCTTGCTGCGAGGGGACGATCTCGAAGAAGGGGCTGGACTCCGTGACGAGCGAATTGATCTTCAGGACTACAGCGGAGCTATCAGCCTTGTACACCTCGGGGGTGAAGGACTCTACCGACTGGTCGCGGTAGTTCAGCTCGAGTGCCTTCTGCAGCTCGGGCGAAGCGTCACGGCGATAGACAATGGAGTTGGGTGCCTTCATGACGATGACGCTGTCCTGCTTCTCGAAGCGGAAGACAATAGGAGCAGAGTTCATCGAGCCGACAGCCAGATAATCGGGGTCGGTGGTCGAGGTGATCTTGGCACCCATCATCAGCTCCTTGCCGAGGTACTTCGTGGGGAGCTCGAGGTAGACATTACCATCGATCTTGTGGAGGGTAACGAACTTCCCACGGGCGGTCTCGACCTTCTTGTCCTTGAAGAACTTCGTGTACTTGTCTTCTTCTTTCTTCTCCTTCTTGGTGTCGTCACCGAAGGCGCGAGAAGAGAGAGCTGAGGGAGCCGCAGCGAGGCTCAGTGAGCCCGCAGAGATGGCAGTAGCCACGAGCAGGCATCGGATACAACTCTTGTGCATGGATGGGGATTATAGTGTGATACTTGATTCAGTGGTGGGTGAGGCTGAGGTGCCTCCTGCCCCTGCGGTGCGCCCTTCTCTCGGCTAAGCCGCAAAGGACGACCGAAGCCCCGCAGCCTTATCCGTGGAGGAAAAGCTACTGGGGCGACGGAGGAGCGAGCCTCCTCTCCGCGGGGTATGGTGCGGGGAGGAGGCATGATGTTAGTTGTTGAACTGACGGTAGACGATCTGCTTGATCTTACCCGTGATACCTTCCTCAGACTTGAGGAGGACGGGGGTAATGCCCGCTACATTGTAGCTGTAGATCGAGCCAACCAAGCCTGTGCCTGTACCGTTAGCCCCGATGAAGAGGCGGTTGTCCGACGTCAGAGCCATCGAAGCAATCGTCTGCCCTGCGGGGAGCGAGATCCAAGCTGGGTGGGTCGTCGCCGTAGTGTTCGCCATATTGTAGAAGTACACCTTGTCCGCAGTCGCTACGAGCGCAGCCGTACCACCGAGGTTAGGCTGCAGATGTGTAGGCGTGCCTTCGGTGAACTCGACCATGGAGACCGTAGCACCATCGACATTCTGCGACTGAGCGAAGTCCCCAGCCGTGAGGCGAGCGACGAAGTACTTGCTATCCGAGTTGCGCTTGAGCAGCAGCAGGGTGTAGTAACTAGAATAGCTCCCTTCACCCGCACTCTTCATATCGATAAGCGTCATGCCCTCGAAGGGGTTCGTCTCCTCAGGAGCACCACCAGGGATAGCACTCGCCGTAAAGGTACGCACCTTCTTCACTGAGACGCTTGATCCAAGAGTCATATACAGTAGATTACTTCCCGCATTGTCGAATAAAGCCATCCCCTCACTGATACGTGTACCCGTCAAGGCACGCCAGTTCACGATAGCCGAAGCGAGCGAGTAGCCCGAGGCGACTCGTGAGAGACGGGTATCCTGCCTCTTGGCAGGGACCGTAGCCGTCTTCTCCATCTCCCAGACGTTAGCCCCCGAGATGAAGTACTCCTTGACCGTAGCCTGATTGCCGCTGGCGTGGCTGAAATCTACGGGATTCGTGAAGGAGATACGAGGCGTGAGGACCTTCAGCGAGTCAGCCGACACACGATAGTAGCGTGTGGGGAGGCCGAGGGCAATACCGAGATAGCCACGAGATACACCAGCACCAGGGACATAGCGGTAGATGACCATCGACTGGGGATCCCCCGTCATATCGATGGTGGGATTGCTTCGCCCGAAGGCATCGAGGTCAAAGGCATCCGTCTTCTCCCCGCCAGGCAGGTAGGAGAGGATGGTCTTCCCATCGTTGCTCGCCAGGACGTACAGCCCGTCGACATAGCGGTAGGGCACGTCGATAGTGAAGCGGTAGAAGTAGGAGCCATCAGGCGTATACATACGTAGACGGGCATCATGCTTACCATAGCTCGTAGGGCTATAGGAGAGGTCCTTCTCCGTAGAGACGACCACGCCATCGACGATCCACTCATAGGAAGGCGTCACAGATGCGCCCGTCGTGATGGTATATGCGGGCGACTTGATCACGGTGACCTCACCGAAGGTAGCCGTCTGCACCGAGGCGATGGGCTCAGCTACCTCGACGACAGCCAGAGGATGATCGCCATTGACCGAGTGATCCTTGTAGCAGGAGGAGAAGAGAGAGAGGGCCAGGAGAAGGCCCAGTGACTTATAGATCTTATTCATCTTCATTCGTACTCTGTGAGGTTAGCGATACTGAGCTAAGAGGCGGACCAGAATTGCGGGCTTCTCTTCACCATGCTCATCCATATACTTCTCGAGTCGGAGCAGGAGGGGGTACTGGACGTTAGCATCAGACGTGTAAAGCGCCTGCTGTACGGGGTCTACCCCATCCTTGGGGAGGCCGTAGGCATTGATGAGCATACGGTACTTCCCCTCACTATACTTCCCGAGATAGACATCCTGGAGGAAGCCCCACCAGTAGGGGATCTCGAGCTGGTTCGTCACACAGAGGACGACTGTATTGCGCTTATTGACCGCCGTCCGCAGGTCTGCCGTAGGAGACAGATGCAGCGTGATCGTGTCGTACTTCAAGACGGGCTCGTCACCAGGCTGCATATCCGAGAGGGCATCGAGGAGGGTGCGCACACCATCACGCGTGACGATGTACTTGCCGTTCTCCTGCTGCACGGTCGAGACCTTCGAGCGATTGAGCTGCAGGGTGAAGGAGCCCTTGATGGAGTCTGCTGCGATCGTGTAGCTATCCTGCAGCGCGTCGAACTGCTCACCCGACGTGGCGGTAGAGCGCAACTTGTCGAACTCCACCTTATAGCTCAAGGGCGAAGAGGAGAGCTTCCCGAGGAGGTTCACATGGAAGGTCAAGGGGATCTTCCCATTGTTGTCCTCGAGGAGGGCGAGGTTCTCTACGACGATGGTATCTGCCCCCGAGTTAGGGAAGTAGATCACACGTGACTCATTGTAGTAGCCATCCTTGCTGTACTCTCCGTCGTAGATGTCCGACTTGGAGCAAGCGCTGAGGAGGCTGAGAGCGGCCAGGGCAAGCGAGGCCAGTGAATATCTTCTGTTCATTGTCGTGGGCTATTACTTGTTACCGTAGGTGAGCTCATCCTGAGGCCAGGGCAGGACAAAGATGCTGGAGCTGGGCTGGATCGTACTGCTCCCGAGGAGATCAAGGAAGGACGAGTTGAAGTGCTTCAGCGCAGGGAAGATCTGCCCTTCACCTGGCATCTCACGCATGTACTCCTTGACAAGCTCTGCCTTGAACTCCACCTGCGTAGGCAGGTCGCTCGAGGTGAGGGCGTTCAGACCACGGCTCTCGCGCACCTTATTCAGGGCTGCAAGCGCAGCCGTAGGATCGGAGGAGTAGAGGGCTTCGGCCTGGATGTAGTACATCTCTGGCAGACGGATCAGGGTCAGCCCGCGCTGCGCAGTAGGTGCAGCCGTAGCTTCCTCCGAGCTGGACGCGAAGCGGATGAACTGCTGATAGGTATCTACATTGCGGTAGAAGGCTGCCTGGCGATTGTCGATAGCACCCGTGGCTGCCCCCGTGACTGCATAGAGCTGATCAAGGACGCTTCTGCTGTGTGCCTGGACACCCTCATCGGTACCTGCGATATTCTTCAGGAAGCGAGTAGCGAAGTCATCGAGGAAGCTATTCGCATAGAGCCCGAAGATCAGCTCGCCCGTAGCAGGGAAGCGGCGTACAGACTCGAAGGAGTTACGACCTGCAAGCTTAAAGCTCGCCGTATGATCAGTGACCTTCTTAGCGTATTCAGCGGCCTTTGCCGAATTCCCCATCGCCTGATAGACACGCGCCTTGGTAGCGTAGACCGCATACTTATTAAAGTGGATGGCACGGCGTGACCAGAAGTCCGTCGACTGCGTAGCATCGAGGCTCACCGTCTCATCGATATCGGAGAGAAGGCGCTCAGCTTCGTCGAGGTCCTTGAGGATATTCTCATAGGTCCCTGCGACCGTGTAGACCGTACGGTTCTTGAGGTTGAAGTCATACGAGTAAGGGATACCGCGTGAGTCCTTGCCTCTCTGGTAGTCCTCGGCGAAGAGACGCACGAGGTCGAAGTGCAGGAAGGCACGCAGACCGAGGGCCTCCCCCTTGAGCTGGGAGAGGTGGCTGCTGCTGAAGGAGGGCGACTCGAGGTTCGCCAGGATATTATTGACGTAGGAGATGACCTGGTACTGCCCGAGCCACAGGCTGTAGATCTCAGCCTGCACGGACACGTCCGTGTAGTTGTAAGCGCGGGTCTTCACTGAGGTCGAGGTCGCACCCGTAGAGCCGAACATCTGAGCGAGCTCGTCGACGAAGCCGTTCGTCATACGCTGCCCGTAGAGGTCAGACTTAGCCATCGTCCCGTAGACACCATAGAAGGCATCGTAGTACCCCTGGAGTGAAGAGAACTGGACTTCCTGCAGGAGGGTACCCTTAGGCTGTACATCGAGGAACTTATTGCACGAAGGCAGAGCCGCAAGGCTAAGCGCTCCGAAGGCTATATATAAAGCTGTCTTCTTCATAAACACACTTCTCATTTAGGGTTAGAAGGAGAGACGCAGAGACATCTCTACGCTGCGAGCAAAGGGATAGTCCAGACCACGCTCGCGCTTGACCGTGGAGAGGTAGAAGAGGTCGTTGGCGAGGAGCTCGACGCGTGCACGGCGCATGTGGAGCTTCTTGACCCAAGTAGCCTCGGTCTCATAGGCCAGAGAGAGACTACGCAGCGTGAAGTAGTATTCCTTCTGGATGAAGCGGCTCGTCTGATAGGGGCTCTCCGTAGAGGCAATGTCACGGTAGCGGGTGACGTCACCAGCCTGCTTCCAGCGACTCTCGAGGACGCGACGGTCAGCATTCTGCTTGGGCGTCGTACCCTCTACGCGAGAGGCGAGCGTAGAGTTGTAGACCGTAGCACCGAGGGAGTAACCGAAGTTCGCATTCAGCGAGAAGCCCTTGTACATCAGGTACGAGGTGAGCGAGCCATAGGCCCAAGGTGACGTATCGCCGAAGACGCGACGGTCATTGGGATCATAGGTGAAGGTATAGGTACCATCACGCTTGATATAGATCTCCTTACCCGTAGCAGGGTCAATACCTGCTGAGGGGACGACCTTCAGAGCGGTGAGGGACTCACCTTCCTCGTAGAGAGGCAGGGGCGTCGTACCACGGTTGAGGGAGTCGACACCGAGGTTCTTCTGGTTGAGTGCCTTGAGAGCATCACTCACCTTCTTGACCTTATTACGGTTGTAGGAGTAGTTCAGCGAGAGCGACCACTGCAGGTCCTTCGTCTGGATGGGGACGACACGCGTCTGGAACTCGATACCATTGTTCTCCACCTCCCCTACATTCTGACGAGCGGTGACAGCACCGATCGAGGGAGCGAGAGAGACGTCGAGCAGGAGGTTGTCCGTCGTCTTCTGATAGGCATCGAAGGTGAGGTCCCAGCGGTTCTTGAAGAGCGTCAGGTCAAGACCGACGTTCTTGCTGAGCGTACGCTCCCACTTCAGCTCGGGGTTCCCGATAGCCAGGGGCACGGAGCCAGCACCTACGATATAGTTGATACGATTATTATAGGTATAGGTCGTGAGAGCCTGATAGGGGTCGAAGGAGATATTCCCCAGATACCCGATACTCGCACGGAGCTTAAGTAGCTGGATATTCTTATTGCCTTCGAAGAACTTCTCATTGTGGATATTCCAAGCCGTACCGAGTGACCAGAAGGGAGCGAAGCGTTGGTTCTTACCGAACTTCGAGGAGCCTTCGTAGCGGTAGACGACGTCCACCGAATAGCGGTTGTCGTAGATGGCGTTCCCGTTGAAGAAGAAGCCGGCAGCCGTAGCCAGCGACTCAGAGCCCGAGGGACGAGCACTACCCCCATAGCCGAGGGCGAAGTTGGGGTGCCCAAGGACGTCCGAGTAGAAGCCGAGGCTGGTATAGCTACTGTTGTCCGCCGTCGTAGACTCGAGGCTTGAGCCCGCCATTGACGTGACGTAGAGCTTCTCGAAGAAGGTACGGTTGTAGGACACCATCAGCTTACCGAGGAAACTCAGACCACGACCGAGGTTCTCAGTCATCGAGCCCTTCTTCGTCAGGTCGCTCTCGCCTCGGAAGGTGTAGGAAAGGGGCGACTTAAAGCTACGCGAGTAGTTGTTGCGCGTGGTGAAGGAGAAGTCCCCATCGATACGGAGGTTACGATCGATCCAGTACTGCGCCGTCGTTGTATTCAGGAAGTCCATGCTCCCAGCACGGTTGAAGCTACCGAGCGAGGCTTCGTAGAGCGGATTATCCAGATCATGCTCGAGCTTTGCGAGCAGCTCTCCATTCGCATCATAAGGCGACTGGTAGGGGTTCTGCTTCGAGAAGTTCGAGAAGGAGCCGTAGCTGGGATCCTGCGACGTAGAGCGGTTCACCGTCAGCGTATTCGAGGCGAAGAACTTCCCCTGCTTGTTGTAGGAGAGCTTGAAAGTCCCCGAGAGACGCTCACGTGCGGACTGCATCATGACCCCCGTCTCATTGCCATAGCGGAGCGAGAGGCCATAGCGCACATACTTGTCCCCCCCGTCGGCACTGACCGTATGAGAGTGTGAGACACCCGTGCGCAGGGGCTTTGCTAGCCAGTCGGTATTCGTACCGCTCTGGATCATACGCACGACGCGGTCACGACGCTGGTCGTTGAAATGCTGCTGATCGAAGGAAGAGATCATCGTCGACGAAGCAGCCTTGTAATAGCCTGCCAAGTCCTCATACTGGAGCTTCTGCTGGGGCGTGAGGAGGTGGTAGTCGCTGAGGTCAGGCATCGAGAGACGCAGGGTACCGCTATAGTTCACGCGGATAGCTCCCTCGCTGATAGGCTTCGTCGTGATGACGATGACCCCTGCAGCAGCCTTAGCACCATAGAGCGCCGAGGCCGAGGCATCCTTGAGGACGGTGACGCTCTCGATGGTGTTCATATCCATATCGTAGATATACTCGACATCCACGATCGCCCCGTCGACGACGAAGAGCGGGAGGTTAGCTGCACCTGAGAAGGTAGCACGACCTCGAAGGTTCAGCTCAGGGCGTGCGTTGGGGTCCGAGCCGAGGTTATTCTGCTGGACGACCTGCAGACCTGGGACGAAGGCCTCAAGGCCCTGCAGGAGATTCTTCGTACCTACCGAGAGAAGCTGCTCTGACTTGATGGTCGTCTGCGCCCCCGTGTAGCTCTTCTTATCCTTCTTCGTGAAGCCGGTGACGACTACCGATTCGATCGTCTGATTGTCTGGCTCGAGGTCGATGCGCAGGGGCGTACCACCACGCAGGGTGACGGCCTTAGCCTTGTAGCCCATGAAGGTGACGCGTACACGCTCGGTGGCATTCTTCGTCTTGAACTCGAAGTGCCCCTTGCTATCCGTGATGAAGCCACCAGTCTGACCCAAGATCTGGACGGTGACGAGTGGCATAGGCTCGCCATTCTCATCATATACGGTACCGCTGAAGACGTTCAGCGAAGACGTTGGGTTCTGCTGTGTAGCATGGCCTCCCGATGATGTGGCCAGGCTGGGAGAAGCGGCCTGGGCGGTGACGATGGAGCTTAGAAGCCATCCTCCCGCAAGTAACATTGTAACTAATCTCATGCGACCTCGATCGTATTTTTATTCTACTCGTTGTCTTTCGCTCATACCCACCACGCTGGCGCTCTGCCTGAGCACGGGTGGATTCGGGGCATCCACATAATAATGCACGATACGGAGCTCCCTAAGGGGACCTCTGTATATGTGAATTAGCATTAGTATAGGGAAATGGATACGCTCCGAAGCAACTATAAAAGTAGTACTTTATCATTAAATATGCAAAAATCAGTCAAACATATGGATGTTTGACTAAAACTTTGAATATTCCACAGGCAACTTGACACACTTTTCATTAAAGAGCGAACCTTAAAACACAGGTTCACGCAACTCCCCATCTCCCATATTCCTAAAAATCAACCCTCGAAATCGCCCCAACCACACAATTATAGAGGTGTGCATACCGCCCCTTCCTAAACTCCACACACCCACCTACGCCGAAACCCTTCCCATATCCCTCGCCACAATAGCAGCACGCACGCTCCCGCGGAGCCTCTACGAGAGCCTGTTGCCGCGAGTCCCGTCCTCTATTTAGCGTACTAAGGCATCGCACGCCCAGCTCCCCGATACACCTCACCGAAGTGATCAGGCAAGCCTTTCGCCTTATCGCGAGTATTCCTCTTATCCAGCGGAGGGAAAAGTGTCCTTCTCGTGAAGGAAAAAGCGCCTTCACGTAGTGGTTTTCCTCTGTCTATGCACGTAGTCTTAAAGACCAGGCACGTAAATCCAAATATCCACGTACGTAGATATTAGAGCCACGTACGTAGTCCAAACTTATCTGCCACTCGTCCACAACTTTTATCCCTATGCGGAGCAACAACCTTTGCGAAGGGGGAAAAGCAACCAGTACTGGTCACTTAGCCGACCAGTACTGGTCGGCATTAGCCCTCTGCACAGTCCTATACTGCAAGCACTTATAGAGGGAGTATTTCCCTCGCGTGCGTATGATGCGCACGCATGATATTTTACTGGTGAAACAACCCGTGCCCCACTCACGTTATCTATAGGTGCTCACACTCTACGCCAGCCCGCTCCGCAGGCTTCTGCAGAGAGATAGCGCCCCGTTTTCCGCGCCTTATCACGGCTGTTTACTCCAAATGAGCTAACTTTGCGATATAGGTCAGGGACATAGCAAGCACACTCCTCGCCATGCCTCTCTTCGCATTGGCTCGTCCTCAAACTCCGACGTATGCACGATGCAATACCTTCATTACAAACCTCTAAAACAAAGATGAGTACGACTCCCGCTCAAAGGCCCTCTCTACGACAGCGTCTCTCGGCCTTGCGCCCCAACCCCTCGATGTTGCTCTTCCTGGCGACCATCATCGCCGTAGCTATCGCGAACTCCCCTTGGAGCGCCAGCTACGAGCACTTCCTCCACTACCCCGTCCAGGTCATCATCGGCGGCATTGAGCTCTTCCGCCACATGGACCACACGATGACCATCAGTCAGGTCGTCAACGATGCCTTGATGGCGATCTTCTTCTTCCTCGTCGGGCTGGAGATCAAGCAAGAGCTCCTCGTCGGCGAACTCTCCTCGCCCAAGAAAGCCATCCTCCCCGTCATCGCTGCCCTCGGGGGTATGATCTTCCCCGTCCTCTTCTTCCTCGGTGTGACGCCCAATCACCCTGAGAGCCTCGGCGCCGCTATTCCCATGGCGACGGATATCGCCTTCGCTCTGGCCGTCCTCGGCTCCCTCGGTGGCCGTGTACCGAAGAGCCTGTACGTCTTCCTCGCCACGCTGGCCGTAGCAGACGACATCGGCGGGATCATCGTCATCGCCCTCTTCTATAGCAAGGGCGTATCGCTCCTACCCCTGGGTATTGGTCTCGCGCTCGTCGCCCTTCTCCTCCTCCTCGGCCGCCTGCGCGTCACCGCTCTCGAGCCCTATATCATCGCAGGTATCGCCGTCTGGGCGCTCTTCCTGCAGTCGGGTATCCATCCCACGATCGCTGGCGTACTCGTAGCTCTCTGCATCCCCGCAGGCTCGAAGGTCCACATCCGCGAGCTCTCACGCAAGCTCCACGAGCAGACCAGCGACCTCTCTACCGAAGCCCGTGAGGCGGAGCGTGTAGTCATCCTCTCGCACGACCAGCTCGAGCGCATCGCCGAGATCAAGAGCACCGCAGGGCAGGCCATCAGCCCTGTCCAGACCCTCGAGCACGCACTCAAGCCTCTGGTAGACTACTTCATCCTCCCCCTCTTCGCCTTCGTCAATGCCGGTGTCTCCTTCGGTGACGTCTCCGCCGATATGCTCTTAGGCCTACCTCTGGCTATCTTCCTCGGCCTCTTCCTCGGGAAGACCGTCGGCATCAGCCTCTTCACCTACGTGGCTATCCGCGTGAAGCTCTGCGCTTGGCCCGAAGGCATGAACCTCCCCCGCCTCATCAGCCTCGCCGTCCTCGGCGGTATTGGCTTCACTGTATCGCTCTTCATCGCGAACCTCGCCTACGACGGCCCCGAAATGGCACAGCTCCTCAACGAAGCTAAGCTCGGTATCTTCGCCGGCACGATCATCTCTGGTGTCGTGGGCTACATGCTCCTCAGTCGCTTCCTCCCCAAGGGCGAAGCGAAGTAACCGCCCCAAACCTTTAGAGACGCGCAACGCACTCAGCCCTAATCGAGTGTAGTTGGCTCTCTAAAGGTTTCCTACTATCTTTGTCGCGCAGAGCCTTTGGATTCACCAGAGTTCCTCTCGCGATTTCACAATTCACTTATCCCTATAAACTAATGTTCAAGAAAGTATTCCTTGCTGCACTCGCTCTCATCGGGAGTGTCAGCCTCGCTAACGCTCAGGAAGTATTCCAGAAGGGTACCACGGCTATCAACGCTGGTATCGGTCTCGGCTCTTACTACTCAGGCATCACTATTCCTCCCCTCTCTGTAAGCCTTGACTACGGTGTCGCTGACAACCTCATCAACGGCAACAACGGGTCTATCTCTGTTGGGGGCTTCGCAGGTTATACTGCAAGCAGCCATACCTATGGCGCCTATAAGACCACATTTTCTTACATCGCCCTCGGCGGTCGTGGTGCTTTCCACTATCAGTTTGCCCCCAAGCTCGACACCTATGCAGGTCTGATGGTCTCTTACGATATCGCATCGGCATCCTCTAATAACGTAGATACATCTTGGGTTGCTACCAGCGGTATCAACTGGACTATCTTCCTCGGTGGTCGCTACTTCTTCACGGAGAAGATTGGTGGCTTCGCTGAACTCGGCTACGGCTTCTACAACCTGAACCTCGGTGTTACCTTCAAGCTCTAATTGAAGTCCCCGAGCTGTAAGGCTCACAAATACAGCAGCGGCTGCGACCTCTCGGAGGTCGCAGCCGCTGCTCTTTTATATGCTATTATAGTACGATGTCTATCGCTTGGGGGCGAAGGCCACGAGGCGCTCAGCCTCGTCGACGATGCGGTCAGCAGCCTCCGTGAGGGCGAGCTTACGGATCTCTTCGGAGAGCGAAGCACACTGCGCAGCGTCCTGCACGAGGGCGATGGCACGAGGCGTCAGCTCTTCGCGTGCCTTGTCGTCGGGGATGAGGAGCGCCGCCGAGCGCGTCGAGAGCGCCAGCGCGTTCTTCGTCTGATGGTCTTCGGCTACGTTGGGCGAGGGTACGAGGATGGTAGGCTTACCGAGGAAGCACAGCTCGGAGATCGAGCTGGCACCAGCACGCGACACCACGACGTCTGCCACGGCATAAGCCAGATCCATACGCTGGATGAAGGCCGAGGAGTAGACGGGGAAGTCATACGCCTTCAGCAGCTCCTGAGCCTTAGCTTCGAAGCCCTTACCCGTCTGCCAGATGAGGGCGACACCCGACTGAGGCCACTCAGCGAGGCGCGAACCGATACTCTCGTTGATACTCAGAGCACCGAGACTCCCACCGATGACGACGACGACGCGCTTCGTATCAGCTGGCAAGCCGAAGTGACGTAGCGCTTCTTCGCGCAGCCCGTCCTGCATATATTCGATAGCAGGACGCAGGGGATTCCCCGTCAGCACGATCTTATCCTTCGGGAAGAAGCGCTCCATCTCGGGGTACGCTACGCAGATGCGGTCGGCACGACGAGCGAGGAACTTATTCGTCACGCCAGCATAAGAGTTCTGCTCCTGGATGAGCGTGGGGATGCCGAGGCTCTGTGCAGCCTTCAGCGTAGGTGCACTGGCATAGCCCCCGACACCGATGACGATCTCGGGGCGGAAGTCACGGATGATATCGCGTGCCGTGATGAGCGCACGCAGGAAGTCTCGGATAACCCCGATATTGCGCCAGGGGCGCTTGCGGTCAAGGCCGCGGATCTTCAGCCCGCGGATGGGGAAGCCCGCCTGGGGCACACGCTCCATCTCCATGCGCCCTTCGGCACCGATGAAGAGGATATCGATCTCGGGGTAGCGCCGGCGAAGGGCTTCGGCGATGGATACGGCAGGGAAGATATGCCCCCCTGTGCCACCGCCGCTGATGATAGCTCGCTGGATCATATTTCTATACGTAGTCTTGTGTGTCGGTATCGAGAAGAGGCTCTTCCACGACCTCCTCGGTCGCGGTGACCTCAGTGAACTCCGCCTCCTCCGTGTGGGGCTCACGCTTGGGCTTATCGACGCGCGAGGCGCCGATCATAATGCCGAAGGCCATGCTTGTCGCCAGGATCGAAGACCCCCCGTAGCTGATGAGCGGGAGCGTCTGCCCTGTGGTGATGATCCCCGAGGCGACGATCATATTCACCAGTGCCTGCAGCGGATAGAGGATGCCAAAGCCCTTGATGAGGTTGCTACGGAAGACGTTCGTCTGCTTGCGTGCCTCACGATAGCCGATGAGCATCCACACCAGATAGAGCGACGGAATGAAGAGCAGACCGAGGATGCCGTACTCCTCGATGATGATGGCGTAGAGGTAGTCGGAGTAGGCCTGCGAGAGGGAGTCACGCAGCTTGCTATTCCCAGGGCCACGACCGACGAGCTTGGAGTTGGCGATAGCCATGCGGCCCATCTGCTCCTGACGGTTCTCGTCGGTGATAGCGAAGCGGTCTTCGCGCTCCTTGACGGCGCCATGCAGACGGTTGTGCCACGTGACGGCGCGACCAGGTAGCATGCTCTCGGGGGCTAAGTAGAGGTAGGCACCACCCAAGACCACCGCTATGGCACCGATAGCCGTGATGCGGTACATGAAGCGCTTAGGCGCCTTGAGTACCCACGAGTAGAGGTAGAGGAAAGAGAAGATGATGAGGAAGGTCGACAGGTTGCTCAAGAGCACCATGATCGAGAGGATGAAGATCCATCCCCAGTATGCCCAGTAGCGAGGCTCCTTCCTCGGGTCTTCCACGACATCCTTACCCGCGACATACGCACCCCAGATGACGATATAGACACGCAGGAATTCGGCGGGCTGGATGGTGATGAAGCCCAAGTCGATCCAGCGCTCTGCCCCATTGGTGCTCTGCCCTAAGAGGAGCTGCGCGAAGAAGAGCCCCACCATGAGGAGCGCCGAGAGCGGTGGCAGGGTATAGCGATAGAAGCGCCCGGAGCATCGGCTCAGCAAGATAGCCGAGCAGATACCGATAGCGAGCATGAGCGCATGCTTGAGGATGGGATTCAGTCGCCCGACGGAGAGGCTCTTATAGATCTCCGAGCTCAGCGCGCTCGACACGGTGTAGAGCGAGACCAAGACGAGCACGAAGTAGAGTGCCCACATGAGGCCGTTGCCCGCGAAGATGCGGCGCAGCCACGAGTCCTTCGGCTGGAGGGAGGTCGTCTGATCGTTAGGCATGCTTCTCCTCAGCTTGGATCAGGCCCTGTACCACTTCGCGGAAGCGGTCGCCTCGATGGATGTAGCTGGTGAAGAGGTCGAAGCTCGCACAGGCGGGAGAGAGCAGGACGGTGTCGCCTGGCTGAGCCATCTCACGAGCGTGGGCGATAGCCTCCTCCATGGAGAGTGCCGAGGCGATCTGAGGCACCTTGCCGTGGAAGCTCTTGTAGAGCTTCAGCACGTCGGTCGTGAGGAAGACGAGCCCACGTGCCCCAGAGGTGATGAGCTCGGTGATATCCATGTAGTCATTCCCCTTGTCTTCGCCGCCGAGGATGAGCACGTAGGGCGTGGTCATCGTCCGGAGAGCGTAGTAGGTGGAGCTGACGTTGGTGGCCTTGGAGTCGTTGATATAGCGCACGCCATCGAGTACCCCGACCTTCTCGAGGCGGTGGGGGACGTTCACGAAGTCGCTGAGCGCACGCCTCAGGACGTCATGCGAGACGCCGAGACGCAGGGCTGCGATCGAGGCGGCCATAGCATTCTGCAGGTTGTGTGGCCCCTGGAGTGCGAGCTGATCGATGGGGAACTCAAAGCTCTTCCCGTCGAAGTGCAGGCGCATCATGTTGTCGTCCGACTTGTCGGCAGCGGAGCCTACCTGCGGATAGGTCAGGAAGGAGAGCGTCTGCATCGGCATGGGCTGGTGGCTCATGACGTAGCGAGAGACGAACTCATCTTCCCCCCAATAGATGAAGGCATCCTCTGCGGTCTGGTTCTGCAGGATGCGCATCTTCGCCATAGCATACTCCTCGAAGTTGTAGTGATAGCGGTCGAGGTGGTCGGGCGTGATATTCATCAGGAGGGCGATATGCACGCGGAACTTGTACATATCATCCAGCTGGAAGCTACTCAGCTCGACGACGAAGTAGTCGGGCTGCTCGTCGGGGATCACCTGACGGGCGAGGCTGAAGCCTACGTTCCCAGCCAGTGCGGGCTTCATACCCGCCTCGGTGAGGATGTGGTGCAGCCACATGGTCGTCGTGGTCTTCCCATTGCTCCCCGTGATACCGATGACCTTACCCTTGAGGTAGCGACCTGCCAGCTCGATCTCGGAGATGACGGGGATGCCACGCTCACGGATAGCCACCATGATAGGCGCCTTCTCGGGGATACCAGGGCTCTTGACGATCTCCTCGGCACGCAGGATGAGCTCGGTGGTGTGGCTACCCTCTTCGTAAGGGATGCCATTGGCTTCGAGCTCCTGCTTGTACTTCGGGGCAATATGCCCGTAGTCCGAGACCATGACGGATATACCACGACTCTGGTATAATAGGGCTGCGCCGACACCACTTTCGCCAGCGCCCAGGACGACGGCCTGGAACTTCTCTTCTATCATCTTATTTGTCTTGCTATGGGGTGCAATGGGAGGTAGGGCAAAGGACCTCTTCACCCTACCTCGCATAGCCTGCTTTTAGACTACAATTTTCGTCATTTTCGCCCATATATGCAAGCTGTATGCGTGCGCACTCGCGCGGGGAAGGAGCGCTACACCTTTGCACGGAGGGGGCAAATAGTCGCTTTTTCTCCCCCACCTTCCCCCTCAATGCGAAGAAAGGAAAAGCTTTACCTGCCCCATGCGACATTTAGACAACACCTGAGTATCACATATATCCCCTACCTTTACACCCATAAGTACAGCCCCAGATACATCAGCAAGACTGCATGCAGCTACACGAGTGGACGACCAATGACTTCAAGGGAGAGCCAGGCATAGACTACTGCGACGACAAGATCCTCTTTGCCCATACCCTACACACGCTCCCCGAGCGGATGATAGGGGCTCGCATGCACTTCGGCATGGCGATCTACTGCCGTCAGGGGACGATACAGATCGCCATTGACGGGCGGCAGTATCGCCTCGAGCAAGGGCAGAGGCTTAGCTACCAAGTGGGCTGTCTCATCGAGGAATGCCTCGCCTCGAGCGATGCCGATCTGGTCCTCATGGGACTCTCATGGGAGCTCATCGGGGCGACCAAAGCGCTGAATACCGTGGTATGGAGCATCGCGGACTATGTGCGCCGATCTCCCATCTACACGCTGAGCGAGGAGCTGACCGCCCTCTCCACGATCTATCACCAGCAGATCTACAAGCTCTGTCACTCGCCCAATCCCCTCTTCCGTGACGAACTCCTGCACATCCATATCCAGGCGCTCATCTACGCCTTCATCCGTGAGGTCAGCGAAGAGCTCCACCAAGCGACCCCGCAAGACCTGACACGTGCCAGCCAGCAGGCACGTCTCTTCTTCGACCTGCTGAGCATGCGACGCGGGCGCATACGCTCCGTCTCGGAGGTTGCTACCCTGATGAACCTCACGCCGAAGCACCTCTCACGCATCATCAAGGAGCAGACGGGAGAGACACCCATCCACTTCATCCATCAGTACATGATGCGCGCCATCACGCAGGAGCTACGCTACTCAAGCAAGACAGCTAAGGAGATTGCCTTCCAGCAGGGCTTCTCGAGCCTTGCCTTCTTCGGCAAGTTCATCAAGCAGCAGACGGGCCTCACGCCCACCGAGTACCGCAAGAAGCTCCAGACAGGCGAAGGCGCGACACCGAGCTAAGCCACGACACACCTGCCCGCCCCAGCGCAACATCCCTCTTCCCCGCCATAGTCCGAGCCCTTCGCCTATCGCGGGGATTTTTCTCCTCCAGCGGGAGGAAAAGCCTCCTCCTCCACGAAGAAAAAGCCCCTTCCTCTACGGCATTTTCTCTGTCCACGCACGTAGTCCTAAGGACTCGGCACGTAATCTCTATGATCCACGTACGTAGATTTTAGATCCAGGCACGTAGACAAAGCTTTTCTACTACTTGTCCGCAACTTTTCCTCGCGCACGGATGAAGTTATTCCGCTACTGCTACCGGCTTTTCTTCCCGAAGAAGCCAGCACCGAAGCTATAGCAACATTCAGTCCGAGTCCCCTCGTCTTTACCTCCCCTCTGGTAGACTCCAAGCAAGCTTATAAAAAAGAAGGAGGGGAACCTATAGCCAATAGATCTTCCCCACAGCTATGCAGAGGTCTTCAGGACGATCAGTACAGGATTCCTCCACTGACCAATATCCGATAATATCCGTCCTCTTGTTTGTATGATTCTAATCAACTACATTTGCTATTGAAACCTCCATAGAGCTATGTCCCATGAAACATCATGAGCTAGTTAGATGGAGATTGACACACGAAGTAACACACTATACTATGCTCACTATGCGCAGATTTACTACCATGAGTTATTGCCTTCCTAATTGGCGACTCATTTACACATCGCTCCTTCTTGTTTCCATCCTCTTTGCTGGATGCCGAAGTGATGCAGATATTGAAACTCAACCAACATCTAAGCTCTCCCCTGATCAGTTGGTCGCACAGACGTTTAACTATATAGGTAGCGATCAGACTATACAAACAATAATGGAGTCAATAAAGCAACTGCCAGAAGCCAAAGGCATGGCGGCTCACCTTTCTCAGGTTAAGGCTCGTTTAGTATGGCAGGGCATCTCACATGTAGGTGAGGTCGGTGTTAATGAGATAGTTTATATCCCGATCCATATTCAAGGGGAGAATGAGATCAATTGGATTTGGGTAATTTACCTTGACCACGGGACTCAGATTTCATCAGAGTTCCTAAACCGAGCAGAGGTTTACGACGATCACTTATGGCTCTTTGACTACCTCACCCAAAAGGGACTAGGACATGTTGCCAAAAGTGGTGTGTACTATACTCCACCGTCTGGAGCACGGAGCTTTCGTAAAGAAATAAATGGGAAGCTTTATGAGTGTACTCGTGCTCACAGCTTTACTGTGGGAAATCTCTATGATGATGATATGAATGTCGTTAATAGAGGCTCAAGTACTCGATTCCATCCAGAGAATTGTGTTCCAGTCTTTAGCTTTCAAGGTTTTGACCGCCCTGGCGGTCGCTTCTCCGGGGCTCCTGCGGGCTTTTGGGGACGCTTTAGTGGTGCAGATTCAGGGACCCCTGGTGGTATAACCCCAGAGAGGTATACATGTATTCGATACGAAAGTCGACCTCCCATCATTAATGAACCAACTACTCCTATTGGTATTGGGCCCATTCAGCCACCTCCATGCGGAGACTATCGGATGAAGATCCAGGAACCCCAAATGAATAGTCATATCAAGAGCCTCTTTGATTATGTCAGGAGTAAAAATAGTTGGGATACTCGTATAGAACGAGGCTTCGTGCAATTTAGAGATGGGACTTTTAAAGACATCATCGGGAAGAATAAGGATGAGATCGATGTTCCCAAGGACGATATTGTTGGCATGATGCATACGCACGTGTCTCCTCAAAATGAGACGTACCCAGATGAAATGTATTACTCTAATCAGTGCTTCTCCTTGAAGGATATACACAACTTTGTTAGCCGAGTTTTCAAAGCTATCCGTAAGGAGATACCAAAAGATTGGGATACAAATCCAGCAGAGTTGGATTTAGCCAAATACTACACTGGTGTCGTCAGTAAGCATGGGGTATATATCTTAACAATCAACAAGAAGATTCGAAACTATAATGAGCTACAGGACTTATTTGGTGCTGTAAACGAGAGGTTATCAACGGATGAGCGCACCTTTGAGAAGCTAAGCGAAAAGCAGAACGATTGGATTACGTCACAAATAAAACACACGCTCGCACGCACAGAAAAAAGAGAGAAGGAACTAGAAGAAAGAGAAAAGGAACTACTTATTCGAGAAGAGCAATATATCCTAGATCAACTAAACAAGCTATACCCCTCGCTTAAGGAGGTCTTTGGTCTAATGTTCTTTGACCTTACAAAGGACACACCTGAGGGCTATTCTGTTTATGATAAAAATCCTGAATACGGAAGAAGTTGGTATATAAAGCAAAGTAATCCCACGGTATTCTATAACCGCCATGAGTGCAAGTAACATTGTAAAGAAACAAGCTATCAAGATGACCAAGCTAATCAAACTCCTATTCCTCCTACTCCTTCTCTCTGGAGCGAGGGTCTCTGCTCAGACGCAAGTCGTGGGCTTACGTGACTTCAAACGCGTGTGGGATAGCAACCGTAACGACCCTGAAGGTTACTACTTTGAGGACCGACATCATGACCTCGATAAGTTCGTAGGAGAATGGGAGGGCATGGGCTTTGGTAACCATCTCTGGCGCGTACATATCGTCGTGCTGAAAAAGGCAAACTATTACGACTCCTATTGGTCCGATGCTCTTGGACTGGAGCTATCAATCACAAAGGATGGTAAAGCGTGTATCACCCCTACGGGCTCCCTTCTGCCCGGAACCTCCTTTATTAAAGGCTGGGGGCTTATCTGGGACACAGAGAAGAGGTCGCTACAATTAGATGTTTACAGAGTACCGTTCACCTATGGCAAAGCTGACAAGCCTTATCAGGAACGCGCCAATATGCTTCTCTGCTTGAATGCGGCACACGATACGATAGTGGTACGCCGAAGCCACTTGGTCGGAATCGATCGTCCTGTGATCATACCTGATTATCTCTCTGTCCCGTATGACGCTGAGGTCTGCACGCTACGACGCGTGAAGAAGTAGGGGAAGCTCCTTATACAAAGCATACGGAAGCCCACCTTGACACGGGGGCTACCTCAATCGGAATAGCAGGAGAAGGCAATTGCCTTCTCCTGTCTTGTCTTTGGCACTTTCCCTCGCTGATGGGCAAGAGGATGTGCAGAGGTCGCGATGAGCAAGAGGAGTCGACGCGCAGACAATGTGACGTATGGACGCTAACGGCACGGGAGGATTTCGATGCGAAAGCCCTGCCGACAAGGTCAGCGCCCCCAGAGGCACGGGGGCTTTTCCTTATCTTTGTAACCTAACAGCTATTTAATCGTATAGGAAGAAAACCTACTTTTTACTCGACATGCAGCGCTTGAACTTCCGCCCCATGCTCATCGATAGCCTCAAGGGCTACACGCGGCAGGGCCTCACGCGTGACCTCTTAGCGGGGCTCATCGTGGGGATCGTCGCCCTACCTATGGCCATCGCCTTCGCTATCGCCAGCGGGGTATCGCCCGAAGTGGGGCTCATCACCGCCGTCCTCGGGGGGCTCATCGTCTCGGCTCTCGGGGGTAGCTCCGTACAGATCGGGGGGCCTACGGGCGCCTTCATCATCATCGTCCTCGGCATCATCGGCGAGTACGGTCAGGGCGGGCTACTCATCGCCACGCTGATGGCGGGGATCCTCCTCCTGCTGATGGGCGCACTGAAGCTCGGATCGCTCATCAAGTTCATCCCCTATCCGATTATCTTAGGCTTCACGGCTGGTATCGCTGTGACCATCTTCACCACGCAGGTCAATGACCTCCTCGGCCTTGGGCTGACGGGTCTACCGAAGGAGTTTGTACCGAAGTGGGGCGTCCTCCTCTCCTCGCTCGGCTCCGTCCACCTACCTACGCTCGCCATCGGTCTGGGGAGCATCCTCCTCATCCAGCTCACCCCACGGCTGACGAAGGTCGTCCCTGGCTCCCTCGTCGCCATCATCGTGATGACCATCGTCTGCTACCTCCTCAAGGAGTATGCTGGCGTCACGGGCCTCGACACCATCGGCGACCGCTACACGATCTCCTCGAAGATCCCCGACCTCGTCGTGCCCGAGCTGAGCTGGGCGACGATGCAGCACCTCATCGGCCCCGCCTTCACCATCGCCCTCCTCGGCGCTATCGAGTCCCTCCTCTCAGCCAGCGTCGCTGACGGGGTCATCGGTGAGCGCCACCGCTCGAATACCGAGCTGATGGCGCAGGGTGTAGCGAATATCATCGTGCCCTTCTTCGGTGGGATCCCCGTCACGGGAGCTATCGCCCGCACGATGACCAACATCAACAACGGCGCCCGCACACCCATCGCAGGCATCACCCACGCTCTGGTCCTCCTACTGATCTTCCTCTTCCTCATGCCCCTGATGGCCTACATCCCTATGGCCTGCCTCTCGGGTGTGCTCGTCGTCATCTCATACAATATGAGCGGATGGCGCTCGGTACGTGCTTCGCTGCGTGGCCCGAAGAGCGATATCGCGGTACTTGCCGTCACCTTCTTCCTCACGGTACTCTTCGACCTCACCATAGCTATTGAGCTGGGTCTCCTGCTCTCCATGCTCCTCTTCATGCGTCGCATCATCGAGTCCACACGCATCGTCGTCTCCCGCGACAAGCTCCACGTGCACAGCTCCGAGGATGACGGCCAGCTCGCAGGTCGTGAGGAAGCCCTCGACCTGCCGAAGGGTGTCGAGGTCTACGAGATCGAAGGACCCTTCTTCTTCGGTATCGCCAACCGCTTCGAGGAGATCGTCCTCGCCACCAAGGCGCGCCCGAAGGTGCGCATCCTGCGTATGCGTCAGGTACCCTTCATGGACTCGACGGCCGTGCGCAACCTCCGCATTCTCATCGAGACCTCACAGGGCGAGGGTATCCAGCTCGTCCTCTCGGGCGTGCGCCCCAGCGTCCATGAGACCCTGCGTACTACAGGTATCGCCGACCTCATCGGCGACACCTACATCTGCCCCAATATCCACGAGGCCCTCACGACGGCCTCCCAATACATAGCCCAGATAAGCGAATGAAAATAGGTACGGTCGATCTCGGGGAGCGCCCCCTACTACTGGCCCCCATGGAGGATGTGACGGATGCCGCCTTCCGTCTCCTCTGTCGCCGCTTCGGTGCAGACATGGTCTACACCGAGTTCCTCAGTGCTGACGCCCTCATCCGTCAGGTCGCTGGCACGACGCGCAAGCTCGAGATCAGCGCCGAAGAGCGCCCCGTAGCCATCCAGATCTACGGCCGCGAGGTCGAGCCCATGGTCGAGGCCGCCCGCATCGCCGAGGCCGCTGGCCCCGAGGTGCTGGACCTGAACTTCGGCTGCCCCGTCAAGCGTGTCGCTGGCAAGGGCGCTGGTAGCGGTATGCTCCGCTGCCCCGACGTCATGCTCCGCATCGTCAGCGAGGTCGTCAAGGCCGTGAAGATCCCCGTCACCGTAAAGACCCGCCTCGGCTGGGACAACGATAGTAAGATCATCGTCGAGCTCGCCGAAGCCCTCCAGGACGTGGGCATCCAAGCCCTCACCATCCACGGCCGTACCCGCGCCCAGATGTACACCGGCTCTGCCGACTGGACGCTCATCGGCAAGGTAAAGGAGAACCCTCGCATGCACATCCCTATCATCGGCAATGGTGACATCACCACGGGCGAAGAGGCAAAGCGTGCCTTCGACACCTACGGCGTCGATGCCGTGATGGTCGGGCGTGCCACCATCGGCCAGCCCTGGATCTTCGAGGAAATGAAGCACTACCTCCAGACGGGCGAGCCTGCTCCCCGCCACCCGAAGGCCTTCTACGTCGACGTACTCCGTCAGCTCGTCGACAACAACATCCGCAAGCTCGACGAGCGCCGTGGCATCCTCCACAGCCGCCGCCATATAGCCGCCAGCCCGATCTTCAAGGGTATCGATAACTTCCGCCCCGTACGCATCGCCATGCTCAAGGCTGCCACACGCGAAGAGCTCTTCGCCGAGGTCGCCCGCGCTGAGGAGATGCTCCTCGCCACCGGCGAGCACTGGGACGCCCCCACATGCTAATAGCCCCATCTATCACATACCTCACACGGCAGACAATGAATAAGACGAAGCTCCGCCTCTCCCTCCTTCTCCTCGGCTCCCTCGCTCTCGGCTCCTGCTCCAAGAGCGGAGGCAATGAGTTCACCGCCGAAGGCACCATCACCGATGCCGCAGGCAAGATGCTCTACCTCGAGACGACCGACACCGACGAACCTCAGCTCATCGACTCCGTGACCCTCGACGAGAAGGGTCGCTTCCGCTTCCGTCGCGAGGCACATAGCTATCCCGCCTTCTACCGCCTGCGTCTCGGGGAGAGCTTCATCCCCTTCGCAGCCGACTCCGTCACGCACCTCACCCTCTCGGCTTCGGGCAAGGATCTCTTCTCGACCTACAAGATCGAGTCGGGCGACGAGGCCAATAAGCAGATCCGTGAGATCGGTCAGCTGCGCACCGCCACCGACAAGGCTATCGAAGCGATCCTCACACAGCTCAATAATGGTACCCTCGACCGTGGCGTAGCTCTGGCACGTATCGACTCGCTCTCCACGCAGCTGAAGAACACCCTCACGAGCAAGTACATCTTCAGCGACCCCAAGGGCGCTGCCGCCTACTACGCCCTCTTCCAGAGCTACCTCGGTGGGACGTACTTCTCCATCGACCATCCTGGCGATGACCGTGCCTTCGCCGCTGTCGCCACGGCCTACGATGCCTTCCACCCCAATGCCCCCTACACGCCGCTCCTGAAGCAAGCGGCCCTGCGCTCCATCGCCATGGCACGTGCTCGTCAGCGTGAGGCCCATCCCGACACGACGATGACGGCTGCCCCCGTGGAGGTCGTCGCCTTCCCCGAGATCCACCTGCGCGACCAGAAGGGGCAGATGCGCTCCCTCACTGCTGAGGTCGCTAAGGGTCACCCCGTCCTCGTCTGCTTCACCGCCTACGCTGGCGACTGGTCTCCCGCCCTCGTCGCCGAGCTGCGCGCCCTGCAGTCCGCCCACCCCGAGCTCATCATCTTCGAAGTCTCCGAAGACCAAGACGCCTACCTGTGGAAGAATGCTTCACGCGCTCTGCCCTGGATCTGCGTCCAAGACCTCAACCATACCGCAGCTCAGGACTACAATGCCCAGAGCCTGCCTTCCTTCTACGCTATCCGCGGTACCGAGCTGAAGCGCCTCGCTGAGCCCGCCGATATCTTCCGCTAATCCGACATTCCACTCCGTATGAGTAAGCATTCAGTAGCCCATTACCAGCGGCTCAATGGCCGACGCTCCTTCTCCTCACCCCACCGCAGTCGTGGCCGAGGTACGCGCGTCTTCGTCATCCTGATCCTCATCGTCGTAGCCGCAGCAGCCCTTGCTGGTGGCTATCTCTATACCACACCTGCTGGTCGCCCCGTCACCGACACAACCTACCTCCTCGTAGCCCCTGGGAGCAACTATGCCGAGCTACGTGAGCAGATGCAGAAGAAGCTCTGGCTTCGCTTCCCCCGTGTCTTCGACCGTCTGGCGGCAGTGCAGGGTCTTAGCGAGACGGGCGACGCGCTGCGCCCAGGTCGCTACGCCGTCCTCCGCTCCACGACGATGCAGGAGCTCATCACCCTCCTCAAGGAGGGGAAGGACAGCCCGCTGAAGCTCACGCCTCCCTCCGTACGCAAGGATTCCGAGCTCGTGGACTTCCTCGCCCAGCACCTCTGGGTGAAGGCCGACACGCTCCGCACGCTCCTCGCTGACTCCGCCCTCATGGCGCAGTATGGCACGAAGCCCGGCGCCTTCTACGCCGAGGTCATCCGCGAGCCCCACACCCTGCGCTGGGCCGCCTCAGGGCGCGAAGTCCTCGACAGCCTTCACGCCCACTACCAGCACTTCTGGAAGGGTAAGCGCACCGAAGAGGCAGAGCGCCTCGGGCTGAATCCCCTCGAGGTGACGACACTCGCCTCCATCGTCGAGAGCGAATCAGGCAAGCGCGACGAGTACCGCCGTATCGCTGGGCTCTATCTCAACCGTCTGCGCAAGGAGATGCGCCTACAGTCTGATCCCACGGTCAAGTACGCCCTCGGCAACTTCGACCTCAAGCGCATCCGTGGCGAGCACCTCATGGTGAACTCCCCCTACAATACCTACAAGGTCACGGGCCTGCCCCCGACGCCCATCGTCCAGCCCCGCACGAGCACCATCGACAGCGTCCTCGCTGCCGAGAGCCACGACTACCTCTATATGTGTGCTAAGGAAGACTTCTCAGGCTACCACAACTTCGCCTCCTCCTTCGCCGTACACATGCTGAATGCTAAGCGCTACCAGCAAGCCCTCAACGACCGAGGCATCCAATGAACCAGCCCCAGCAACAGACTCCCCCCGAGGCGTGGACCGAGCGTACCCGCCTCCTCTTCGGTGACGACCGCGTGAGCGAGCTCGCCCAGTGTCACGTCCTCATCGTCGGTCTCGGCGGTGTCGGTGGCTTCGCAGCCGAGCTCATCGCCCGCGCAGGCATCGGTCGTATGACCATCGTCGACGCCGACATCGTGCAGCCTTCGAACATCAATCGCCAGCTCGTAGCCACCACCGAGACCATCGGCGAGGCGAAAGCCAGCGTCCTGGCGGCACGCCTTCGCGCCATCAACCCCCACATCCAGCTGGAGGTCATCGAGGCCTTCCTCAAGGATGAGAACATGATCGAGCTCCTCGACCGTCACCGCTACGACTACGTCATCGACGCCATCGACTCGCTGAGCCCGAAGGTGCACCTCATCGCCAAGTCCATAGAGCGCGGCCTGCCGATCATCAGCTCCATGGGTGCAGGCGCCAAGAGCGACCCGACGCAGATCCACCAGGCCGACCTGAATAAGAGCTACAACTGTACGCTGGCACGTGCCCTGCGCAAGCGCCTGCGTAAGCTTGGCATCCACAAGGGACTCCCCGTGGTCTTCTCTACGGAGCTACCGAACTCCGATGCCGTCAAGGAGATCGAGGGCGAGCAGTGTAAGCGCTCTACCGCTGGCACCGTCTCCTATATGCCCGCACTCTTCGGCTGTCATCTGGCGGCCTACGTCATCCAGCATATCCAGCATCACCCCACCACTGAGCCTACCAGCCTATGATCATCGAGGCTACTAATATCCATAAGAGCTTCGGCTCACTCGAGGTCCTCAAGGGCATCGACCTCACCGTCGCGCCCCGAGAGATCATCTCCATCGTCGGAGCCAGCGGTGCAGGGAAGACGACCCTACTCCAGATCCTCGGCACACTCGAAGCCCCTGCCGAAGGTGCTTCGCTGAGGATCTGCGGGGAGGAAGTCACCCGCCTCAGCGCCCGCCGTCAAGCCGAGCTCCGCAACCGCCAGATAGGCTTCATCTTCCAGGCGCACCAGCTCCTGCCGGAGTTCACTGCACTGGAGAACGTTATGCTCCCTGCCCTCATTGCTGGAGAGTCCCGCTCGAAGGTACGTGAGCGTGCCCTCGGCCTCCTCGAGCGTCTCGGCCTTGCGGAGCGTGCCTCGCACAAGCCTGCCGAGCTATCAGGCGGTGAGAGCCAGCGTGTCGCCGTCGCCCGCGCCCTCATCAATTCGCCTGCGGTCATCTTCGCCGACGAACCATCGGGGAGCCTTGACACGGCGAATAAGCAGAGCCTTCACCAGCTCTTCTTCGATCTGCGCGACGAACTCGGCCAGACCTTCGTCATCGTCACCCACGACCCCGACTTTGCCGCCCAAGCCGACCGCATGATCGTGCTGCGCGACGGCCGTATCGAGGCCATACACACCCGCACCGAAGCCCCCACCGAGGAGCACGTCGGCTAAGCCACCCCAGCGATGCGTCAGAGGAAGACCACCACGAGCCGCAGTGAGCGCCTATTCTTACTCATCCTCTCGCTCATCACCCTCTCGGGGTTGGCACTCTACGCCTTCGCCCCGCACAGCTCACCCGCCCCACAGCCTATGCAGGCGACCGAAGCGGGAAGCACCTCCGAGAGCAACGCACCCAAAGGACAGCAGCCCCACCGCGATAGCCTCATACGTGACCCGCACTATGTAGGCCCGCCAGCAGGAGCTGCAGCGCGTGGGGAGAAGTTCGCCCACTACGTCAGCCTTGACCTCAACCGCATTGACTCGCTGACGCTCCTGCGCATCCCAGGCATCGGCCCTGCCTATGCCCATCGCATCCTCGCTCTACGTGAGCGCCTCGGTGGCTACTACACCGTCTTACAGCTGCAGGAGGTCTACGGTATGGATGAGGATAAGTTCCTCGCCCTGCGCCCATGGTTCGTCATCAAGACACCGCCGAAGCGCTTCGCCCTCCCCCAGCTCCGTGCCGACTCCCTCCCCTGGCATCCCTACCTCTCCCGAGAGCAGAGTGCCACCCTGCGCAAGCTCATCCTACGCCACGGCAAGCGTCTTAGCTGGGCAGTCCTGCGCACTGCGGGGCCTTTCTCCCACGAGGATAGCATCCGCCTCAGCCCCTACTTCGTAGACGGTACGGCAGCACACACCACAGATAGTATTCCTAATCAACCATAAGCCCTATGTATCCAATCAGTCGTCTGCGTCGCCTACGCATGACTCCCAACCTCCGTGCGCTCGTTCGTGAGACCGCTCTCGAGCCCGCTGACTTCATCGCTCCCCTCTTCGTCGTCCACGGCAGTGGCATCCGCGAGGAGATCAAGACCATGCCTGGGCAGTACCGCCTCTCAGTCGATGAGCTCGTCAAGGAGTGCGAAGGCCTCTACAGTGTAGGCGTACTCTCGGTGATGCTCTTCGGTATCCCCGAGCACAAGGACCACACCGGTAGCGAAGCCTATTCACACAACGGCATCGTACAGCAGGGTATCCGCGCGCTCAAGACCGCTCTGCTCGACCTCATCGTCATCGCAGATATCTGCATGTGCGAATACACCGACCACGGCCACTGCGGTATCCTCCACGACCACTATACCGTGGACAATGACGCTACCCTGCCCTACCTCTGCCGTCAGGCGGTCTCCTTCGCCGAAGCAGGTGCCGACATCGTCGCGCCCTCCGATATGATGGACGGCCGTATCGCCGCCATGCGTCAGGCCCTCGACGAAGCTGGCTACGAGCAGCTCCCCATCATGTCGTACGCTGCAAAGTTCAGCTCCGCCTTCTATGGCCCCTTCCGTGATGCAGCCGACTCCGCCCCCAGCTTCGGTGACCGCCGTAGCTACCAGATGGATCCAGCGAACATCCGTGAGGCCATGCGTGAGATCGAAGGCGATATCGCCGAAGGTGCTGACATCGTCATGGTCAAGCCCGCCCTGCCCTACCTCGACGTCATCCGCTGGGCACGCGACCGCTACGACCTACCCTTGGCTGCCTATCAGGTCAGTGGCGAATATGCCATGATCCAGGCCGCTGGTCTCAATGGCTGGATCGACCGCGAGCGCATCATGATGGAGAGCCTGCTCTCGATCAAGCGCGCTGGTGCCGACCTCATCCTCACCTACTTCGCCCGCGAAGCTGCAGAGCTCCTTCGCCGCTAAGAGCTGATCGCTATGGCCTACCGTCATCCCCTGACCCCGACGCAGATGGTCGTCATCACCATCCTCTGGCTGGCGCTGGTCATCTGGATCATCTCCTCTGGCCTGCGCCTCGATGGCTTGACGATCCTCATGCTCGTCTGCTCGGGCGTCACGGTCTTCTATCCCATCATCAAGAGCTGGCGCGAGCGCAAGAAGAAGTAAGCCCAGCTCCACAAAGCGCAGCCCGCCCCCGTCCAGCATAAGTAGTGGACGGGGGCGGGCTGCTTTATGGAGGGGATAGGTTAACGATATGCCGATTTGCTTAACATATCCGCTACGATAGGTTAACGAAATACCGTTTTCGTTAACCTATCGAGAGTCCCTCCTCGGAGAAATAGCTTAATTTTATAGGCAAACAAGTAGAAGTATCAGCTGCGTATGTATCAGATTCCGACCCTTCCTCTCCAGTGCGACCTTGAGACCAAGCGCATTCTCAAGCAATTGAACCAAGCAAATAGAAGCCTCGCCGAGCTCAAGGGGATAGCACCTACCATACCTAATGAAGGGATTCTCATCAGTGCGCTCACTCTCCAGGAAGCCCGCACCAGCTCTGAGGTAGAGAATATAGTCACCACACAAGATGACCTCTATCAAGCCGAGCATAAATATCACACAGGGGAATTGGCTGGAATGAAGAGCGCTGAAAAAGAGGTACTCCGCTACCGCGAAGCCATTATCTATGGCTTCAAAAGGATACGCGAGCAAGGCTTACTCACCCGCGGTATCCTCTGTGAGATACAAGAGCTGATTGAGCTTAACCAAGCAGGCTTCCGATCGACTCCAGGCACGACGCTCAAGCGCAATGACGGAGAAGTCATCTACACTCCACCACAAGAAGCTGGGGAGATACGTCAACTGATGGCTAACCTCGAAGCCTACATCAATGACTCTTCCTTGAGTGACCTGGATCCCCTAATTAAGATGGCAGTCATCCACCACCAGTTCGAGAGTATACATCCATTCTACGATGGCAACGGTAGGACAGGGCGTATCCTCAACATCCTCTATCTCGTCAAGGAAGACCGCATTGACCTGCCCATACTCTACCTCAGTCGCTACATCAACCACAATAAATCGGCCTACTATAGCTACCTACAGCGCGTCAGGGATACGACTGGAGCGGAGCAAGATCAGGCGTGGGAGGAATGGGTTATCTTCTTACTCAAGGGCATTGAGGAGGCGGCTAAAGAGTCTATTTATCTCGTGCGTGGGATTAAGGTTCTTATGCAGAAGTTCAAGGAGCGCCTTCGCCCCATCTTTGAAAAGCAATATAAGCATGAACTTCTCAACAACCTATTCTTCCACCCCTACACCAAGATAGTCTTCCTCATGCGAGATCTACAAATCTCCCGCCAGACTGCCAGTAAGTATCTACAGCTCATCGTAGAGACTGGACTACTGACACACATAAAGATTGGGAGAGAAAGCTACTATGTCAATACCGAACTCATGGCTTTATTAAGTTCAGTAGAGCAGGAACGGCAAGAATAGAAAAGCCCCAGCTCCACAAAGCGCAGCCCGCCCCCGTCCACTTATGTTGGACGGGGGCGGGCTGCTTTATGGAAGGGAATAGGTTAACGATATGCCGATTTGCTTAACATATCCGCCACGATAGGTTAACGAAAACGGCATTTCGTTAACCTATCCACCTCGTGAAGGAGATGCCTTTACCTGCGGGCGAGGTCGTCGTGCGTCAACTGGAGGAGCGCACGGCCGAGGGCTGTGCGGCGCTCCGAGGGTGCGGGACTTACCTCGATGCCACGGCCGCTGACATTGTCCATCACCGTGACGCCCGTGTTGTCGACGAAGCCGAAGCCGTCGTTGAACGTGTAGTAGGCGAAGGGATAGGTATAGTTCGGCGCAAGGACATTGCGGGCGAAGGTGAACGAGCGGTAGCTGAGTCCGAGCTGCGCCAGGAGCGTCGCCGAGAGGTCGGACTGCGTCATCAGCGCATCGACGACACGGGGCGAGCGCACGGCACCACCGATCCAGAGCAGCGGGATGTGGTGCACAGCCGTACTATTGCGATCGTCCGAGCCGAGCTCCGAATAGCCGTGATCCGCCACACAGATGATGAGGAGATCCTTCCACTGCGGGGTCGCCTTGAGACGAGCAACGAAGCGTCCCAGCGACTCATCGAGGTAGGCAAAGGCATTCGACACGGGCGAGGGCAGGCGCTTGTACGGCACGTCAAACGGCTCGTGACTGCTGAGCGTGAGCATCGTCTTGTACCACGGGCGGTCCGCAGGCATACGGACGATCTCATCATAGAGGACGTCGAAGGCAGGGCCATCAGGCACACCCCAGTTCGTCCGCGGGAGGCTACGAGGGAGCGTGTGGTCATCGGTGACCTGCTGGTAGCCCGAGCCGAGGAGGTAGCCCTTCATGCCGGTGAAGTTCGCATCACCCCCGTAGAGGAAGCTCGTCGCATAGCCCGCCTCACGCAGACTCCCCGCGATGGAGGGCAGGGTACGGCTCTTCGCTGGGAGCTTCATCACCGAGTGCGTGGGGAAGCTCGTGTAGCCGCTGAGGGTCGAGATGAGCCCGCGGTCGGTGCGGTAGCTATTGGCATAGCAGCGCGAGAAGAGGATACCCTCACGAGCCAAGCTATCAAAGTGCGGGCTGACCTCGGGCTTCTCGCCCAAGACACCCGTATAGCGAGCGCCGTAGCTCTCAAGGAGTAGGAGGACGATATTCGGTCTGCGGGTCGTCAGCAGCGTGTCACCCTCAAGGGACTCAGCGGGGAAGAGGTCTTTGGTCAGCTCACCGAGCGTCTTCTCATCGAAGGCATTATACTCGGCATCATAGTCCTCAGCCTTTCCGAGCGAGGAGAAGAGGCTGAAGAGCGGATTGACGGCAGCGTGATTGAGGTACTGGCGGTCACTGAAGTAGACCTGCCCGACATTGGCTGTCGCTTGACTCACGCCCCCACGGATCATGAGGAAGGTCGGGCCTAAGAGGAGGACGAAGGGCAGGGCGTAGAGTCCGCCACGTCGAAGCTGGGGCCAGCGCACCTCCGTCGTGCGGTCGAGGGCGAAGCCGACAGATAGGCCGATGACGATGACGAGAAGCAGTGAGAGGAGAATGAAGGGAAGGCTGACACTCGCAAAGGCTTCGCCTGACTGGTCCAAATAGAGGAAGATCGAAGCATCGAGCTTGAAGCCCCAGAAGGGATAGAGCCGCACATCGGTGATGCCCACGATGCTGATGAGGGCAGCCGTGAGGATGTGATAAGGTCGGAGGGCGCGACGGGCAGGGAAGGCACGGAAGAAGCAGCTCACCGCCGTCATCAAGAGGGGTATGACGAGTAGGTAGCCCAGCACGGAGAAGTCCAAGCTCAGCCCATGATAGAGTACAGCGAAGATGTCCCCCATATTCAACACCCCTTCGGCTGGGACGAGCAGAAGAAAGCAGCCCTTGAGGACGAGGAAGCTCAGCAGCACCACGAGGGCGAAGCGGAGGAGGTAAAGGATTCGTGAGCGCATCGTGCGACGAGTAGATCTATTTCTATTTGTCACAAAGGTACGGCTTGCCCCGCTAATCCCGCTCCCCAAGGTGGTATATCACCTTTCGCCCCGACCCTTTACCCCTCCACACTACGAGGGGGTGATATCGACCTATATTGGATGGCGAAGAAAGCTATATAGCTTGGTGACGTGACCTATAGCAGGTTGTTGCTCCGCGTAGGGATAAAAGTTGTGGACGAGTGGCAGATAAGTTTGGACTACGTACGTGGCTCTAATATCTACGTACGTGGATATTTGGATTTACGTACCTGGTCTTTAAGACTACGTGCGTAGACAGAGGAAAAGCACTACGTGAAGGCGCTTTTTCCTTCACGAGAAGGGCGCTTTTCCCTCCGCTGGATAAGAGGAATATTCGCGATAAGGCGAAGGGCTTGTGTATCTCTTCGGAGAGGTATATCGGGGAGCTGGGCATGCGATACCTTAGCCCTCTAAATATAGAGGACAGGACTCTCAGCAACAGTCGCATTCAGAGGGCGTGCAGAGAAGAGAGAAAAGATAAGCCCCACGGCCTCCCTTCGTGAGGGAAGCCGTGGGGCTGATGTGTGGTGCGGGACCTTGCCGAGTGGCTTAGCCGCGGTGTGCGATGATCTCGATCTCGACGAGGCCGTTCTTAGGCAGCGTCTTCACAGCGACGGCAGAGCGTGCGGGGAAGGTGCCCGTGAACTGCTTCTCATAGACGGCGTTCATAGCAGCGAAGTCGCCCATATCAGCGAGGAAGCACGTGGTCTTGACGACCTGATCGATGGTAAAGCCAGCTTCAGCGAGGATCGCGTGGATATTGCGGAAGACCTGCTCGGTCTGAGCGGTGACTCCTTCGGGGAACTCGCCCGTAGCGGGATCAATACCGAGCTGCCCCGATGCGAAGAGCATATCTCCGACGAGGATAGCCTGACTGTAGGGGCCGATAGCAGCTGGTGCCTTAGTGGTGGCAATGACTTGCTTCATGAGTAAGAGGTTGTATTTAGGTGATGAATAGTTAGACAACGGGGGCGATTACTTAGCGTTGAAGCGGTTCATCGTAGAGGCGAGCCCCTCCAGACAGAAGGCGATGGAGGCGTCGACGAAGGTCTCCAGACGCTCGGGCATCTGTGCCTCTTCCTCAGGGGAGAAACGCCCGAGGACGTAGTTTATTTGTGCGCCTTGTGGGAAGTCATTCCCGATACCGAAGCGCAGACGGGCATAGGACTGCGAGCCGAGGAGCTGGGCGATATTCTTCAGCCCATTGTGACCCGCGTCACTTCCCTTGCCCTTGAGACGGAGTGCACCGAAGGGCAGAGCGAGGTCATCCACGATGACCAGCACGCGCTCGATGGGGATCTTCTCTGTGCTCATCCAGTAGCGGACAGCTTCGCCGCTGAGGTTCATGTAGGTGGAGGGCTTGAGCAGGACGATCTGCGCGCTCTTAGCACGACCCATAGCGACATCGCCGTAGCGCTTCGTCTCGAAGCGCACACCCAGACGGGCTGCGATGGCATCGGCTACACGGAAGCCGATGTTGTGGCGGGTCATATCATATTCAGCCCCGATATTGCCGAGGCCTACGATGAGGTATTTCATTGAGTGGGGTAAGGGGGTTATTCGTAGGTGAGGAGGACATTCTCATACACAGCTGAGAGATCCCGAGCCAGGCGCTTTGGCGTGAAGCGCTCCACGTACTCGCGGCCGTCGGTGATCATCTTCTGACGCAGGGAGATGTCGATGAGGACGCGGTCGATCATGCTGGCGAGCATCGTGGCGTCACTGGGGTCGGTATAGAGGCTGCTGGGGCCACCAGCTTCCTCCAGACAAGAGCCCGTAGCACCGATGACAGGCACACCAGCATTCAATGCTTCGATGAGCGGGATACCAAAGCCCTCGAAGCGCGAGGGGTAGACGAAGACCTTCGCTCCCGCATAGACACCTGGGAGCATCGCCGAGCCGACGCCGTGCATGAGGTGCAGGCGGGAGAGGACTCCCAAGCGGCGGGCGCTGTCGACGACGGTATTCACATAGGGTGTCTTACGACCGACCGCCACGAGGTGGATGTCCTTGTCCTGAAGCTGAGCGAGTGCCTCGACGATGAGGGCGAGGTTCTTACGCTCCTCGATACTCCCGACGAAGAGGATATAGCGCTCGGGGAGGTTCAGTGCCTGACGTGCCACTACGACATCCTCGGGCGTCACCGCCGCGAAGGCTTCGGAGCAACCCTGATAGACCGTCGTCACACGCTCCTCCTCGATGCCGAAGATATCGATGACATCACGGCGCGTCTGGTCGCTCACGGTGATGACGTGGTCGGCATGACGAGCCGACGCGCCGTACTTCTTGCGGTAGAGCAGGCGGTCGATGGGCTTGTAGAACTGCGGGTAGCGGATGAAGGCCAAGTCGTGCATGGTGACGACCGTACCTATGCGCTGGGCATTGTACAGCCCGATGGGAAGCTCATTGGTCAGCCCGTGGAAGAGGTCGACCTGCTCCGTACGGCAGCGCGAGGCCACGGAGAAGTTGCGCCAAAGATTGCCCCCTGCGAAGGCCAGTGCACGATGAGGCGTGATGAGCCGCACCGAGCGATTGGACAGCAAGCGTTTGTAGAGCGAGGGGTCACCCGTAGAGGGCGAGAAGAGCAGATAGCGATTCTCTGGGCGGAACTCCGTGAGCGTGTCGAGCACGAAGCGGCTGTAGTTCCCGAGGCCGGTAGCATTGTGTGTAATGCGCTTGGCATCGAAGGCGATATTCATCGGCTCAGTGAGGCTACAAGAGGGATAAGGGACGGGGACGGGTGCACTACTTCGCCTCGGTGACGGTATTGTAGCGGAAGAGCAGCGCGAAGAGTACAGCTACGACAGCAGCATAGGCAGCGAAGACATACCAGCTCATGCTCCAGCCTGCGAGGATCGCCGTCGCCCCACTCTGAGAGTAGACGAAGCGATTGATCACCGCCTGCGCACCGAGCGAGCCGAGCGTCGCACCGATACCATTGGTCATAATCATGAAGAGCCCTTGGGCACTGGAGCGAATCGAGGGGTCAGTCTCCTTGTCCACGAAGAGCGAGCCCGATACATTGAAGAAGTCGAAGGCCACCCCGTAGACGATCATACTCAGCAGGAAGAGCCATACACCGCTACCAGGGTTACCAAGACCGAGGAGGGCAAAGCGCAGCACCCACGCCACCATAGCGATGAGCATCACACGGCGGATACCGAAGCGACGTAGTGCGAAGGGGATGAGCAGGATACAGAGCGTCTCGGAGAGCTGCGAGAGGGAGATGAGGATATTCGCGTACTTCACGCCGAAGGTATCAGCGTAAGCAGGGATCTCGCCAAAGGTGCTGATGAAGGGGTTAGCAAAGCCATTGGTGATCTGCAAGCTGACACCGAGGAGCATCGAGAAGATGAAGAAGAGCGCCATCTTACGCTGCTTGAAGAGCACGAAGGCACGTAGGCCGAGGGCTTCGACGAGGCTCTTGCTCTGCCCCTTGGGAGCCGTGGGGCAGTTGGGTAGCGTATGCGTGTAGACTGCCAAGACGAGGCTGATAATAGCTGAGACAGCGAACTGCCCACTCGTAGCCTCAAGACCGAGCAGGCTCACCGCGATCATCGTGCAGATGAAGCCCACCGTACCGAAGACACGGATCGAAGGGAAGCTCTTCACCAGATCCAGCCCTGCCTGATCGAGCGAGGTGTAGGCTACGGAGTTGCTCAGCGCCAGCGTCGGCATGTAGAAGGCGACACTCAGCGAGTAGAGCGCAAAGAGGGTGGGATAAGAGGGCGTGTCGGTCTGCGTGTAGAGGAAGACGCCGAGCATCAGCATCCCAGCCAACATATGGCAGAGCCCTAAGAGGCGCTGTGCTGGGATCCAGCGGTCAGCGACGATCCCCATGAGAGCAGGCATGAAGAGCGACACGAGACCTTGCATGGCATAGAAGTTCCCGATCTCGGAGCCGAAGCCTGCGGTACCGAGGTAGCGCCCCATAGAAGTAAGGTAGGCCCCCCAGACTGCAAACTGGAGGAAGTTCATCACCGTCAGGCGGAGCTTGATGGAGGACTGCATAGACGTAGTCGTATAGGTACTTAGGTAGTGTATAGAGTGACGCCCACAGAGAGCAGGGGGTTCTCGGGGTGACGAGGCCTGTTCTCTGTGGGCGTCAGATAGGGGTTTACTGCTGCTGGAGCTGTACGCTCACGAAGCTCACCTGAAGGTCCGTGGTAGCCTTCGAGAGTCGGAGGAAGCTCGGACGGATGAGCTCAGCAATGCTTGCAGAGCCGTTGGAGCGCGATGACGTCACCGATACGGGTACGAGGCTCAGCTCCAGTGGCGTGGAGATCGTCCAGCCCGTAGCGGCGGAGTAGGTGGCGTACTTCGCCAGATGCTCCGTGACGATGCGGGCGATGTTGTTGAACTTATACGCCTTGTCGCTGGCGGCATACTTCTTCGAGAGGTACGACTTACCCGACTGGACGGCCTGCACATCAGCCGAGAAGAACTCCGTCACCTTGTCTGAGGGGAGGAGCAGGAGGTAGTCGGGCTGGTTCGTGCGCTGCCCTTCAGGGCTATTGACCTTGACGGAGAAGTTCGCATCAGCGAGCATCCAAGCGCGGCCGATGAAGTCGCTGGGCACGGGCGTCGTGGTGGGCTTAGGCGCGGAAGCGAGGAGCTTCTGCAGCTCGCTCACCGAGAGCGTGTACTTCGTCGTCACGCCAGCGGGACCCTTGACATAGCTATACTCCGTAGACGGAGCCGTGAGGCTCGAGACGTCGCCACTGCTCAGGGCATTCAGGCGTGAGGTAAGCTTCGTATCGACGAAGGTCTTCACGTACTTCACGCGCTCGGCGGGCTTCTCCTTGTTAGGCACGCTGTAGTGGATCATAAGAGCAACCTCCGTGACCTCGAGGAGGAAGCCACGACCCGTGACAGGTGCGACGTAGAAGCCAGGGAAGATCTCGCGGTCAAAGCGCGACTGCGAGTTGAAGGCACTCTTCAGCGTCGACGAGCGCGTCGCATCGAAGAAGTGCTTCCCGAGGCTCACATCCAGAGGGATGGTGAAGTAGCGCATCGTGGAGTTCTGCTGGATGAGCGTCCCAGCGCTGGGCTGGATAGTAGCAGAGCCCAAGAGCGTTGCGCCCGTGCGGTACTGTCCGAGCGTCTGGCTCGAGGTACCAGCCGTGGTGACGGGCTGAGCGAGCTTGTAGACGTTGACCTTGATCTGGGCATCTGCATTCCCCTCGGTGCGGTCCGAATAGATGCGGAAGTAGACCGAGTCAATGGTCAGCTGGGCGTTGTCAGCATCCTCAAAGGCAACCCCTTCGGCAGTACGGATCTGCTTGATGAACTCACCCGTGACGGTCGAGCCCGTCTCGTCGATGAGCGTACCGAGGAGCGAAGTCGTACCATCGGTATAGAGTGTAGGGGTGGCTACCGTCGCAGCGTCAAAGGTGATCGTCGTCGCAAGTCCGGTGACCTTGTCGCGGTTAGGCTGGATACTCTCACCGATACGCGAGAGGTTGTCCTCGGCGCAGGAGGAGGAGAGCGTCACAAGGCCCAGCGAGAGGAGGCCTACATATAGAGCTGAAGCAAGCTTCATCATGGGAGGATCTTCTTATAGAATTCATTATACATCTCTGCGCACCCTTCGACAGGAGTATAGGGGAGGAAGTGCACCCCACTCTCGTCGATGTACTGCTTGAGGCTGGGCGAGATCTCGGCGCTGCCCTGTACGACCCCGTTGGCGTAGTGGATGGCCAGGCGGTTCAGTGCCTCATAGTCGGTCTTGCCATCGAGCACGGAGAGTGCTGCGGGCTTGATCTTGTCGAACTTCAGGCACTCGAAGAGCGTATCGGGGATCTCTACGGGAGCGGGCTCATCGTAGAGCGAGTAGATGATCTTGGCCTTCTTCAGGCAGGGATCATCGTGATAGTACTTCTTCAGATAGAGCATACCCAGCGCAGTGAAGGTACCGTGGCAGTGGATGATATCGGGGATCCAGCGGAGCTTCTTGATGGCTTCGAGGGCACCACGCACGAAGAAGATCGAGCGCTCGTCGTTGTCGTTGCCTACCTTGGGGTCGACGTCAAAGACGGTCTTACGCTTGAAGAAATCATCGTTGTCAATGAAGTATACCTGCAGGCGGGCGGTCGGCAGTGAAGCGACCTTGATGATCAGCGGATGGTCATTGTTATTGATGATCATGTTGATCCCCGAGAGGCGGATGACTTCATGCAGCTGATTGCGGCGCTCGTTGATGACACCGAAGCGGGGCATGAAGATGCGGATATCATTACCCAGCTCCTGAATCCCCTGCGGCAGCTGACGTGCCGTCGTCGCGATATCGGATTCGGGGAGGTAAGGGAAGATCTCCTGCGAGATATACAATATTCGTCTTGATTTCATTCGTCTATCGATTATACTTTTTGATGCAGCTCCCCCGAGGGGGCGCCGTAGTAGCCCCGCCGCTGGTAGGGCATAGAGCTTCTACAAAGATACGGAATTTCCCTCGGAGCGCACTCTTACCGCCTGCTATGTAGGGGGTTACTCCCTTTACCGCAGGACTCCTCGCTCCTATCGAGGTCACACGCCCTCTGCATCATAAGCACATCGTGCCCATATCATGGTATATAAAAGCGAAGCACCGACATACCTCACGGGGAGGATGTCGGTGCTTCTTGCTTGGTAGCCCCTGGGGGAATCGAACCCCCCTTTCAAGAATGAAAATCTTGCGTCCTAACCGATAGACGAAGGGGCCGCCTGAATTCTGTCTCACATCTTCTCAGAGAGAGGTGCTTGACAGCAGATGGGGAGAGTGGCTACTCTTAGCCGAGGCGTGCGATCTGCTTAGCGAGCTTGCTCTTGAGGTTTGCAGCCTTGTTCTTGTGGATGATCTTCTTGCCAGCGAGGCGGTCGAGCATCGAGCTGAGCTGGGGCAGAGCTGCGCGAGCTTCAGCAGCATCGGTCAGCGCACGGAAGCGACGCACAGCGTTACGAGCCGTCTTGGCGTAGTAGCGGTTGTGCAGACGACGAGCGTTGGTCTGACGGATTCTCTTGATGGATGACTTATGATTTGCCATTTGTATCTTTTCTTTTTGTTGTTATCGTAGCCCATGGGGGAATCGAACCCCCCTTTCAAGAATGAAAATCTTGCGTCCTAACCGATAGACGAATGGGCCTCCCAATGTCAACCGCCTACCACATGAGCAGCATTCAGTTGCGAGTGCAAAGGTATAACAAATTATTTATCCACCAAACACCCTGAGCAAATTCATCGCCCTTACCTATATAAGACCATTGCGCAAGCCCATCTCTTCACAGCTTGCACTTTCCACTACCGAACTTCGGAGACTTTCGGCTGAGAAGTGAGATACCCACCTCTCCCCCTTGCCCCTCTCGGGAGGGTTATGGGGGACTTTCCCGAGCTATTTGGGACTCTGGAGCACGAGAAGCCCAGGCGTACGCTTCAGATTGTATGCCATAGCTTCCAAGATACTCTACGTATGTGTGCGCTCAAACCCTCGGTAGCGACATTGCTCTCCTGAAAACCACCTTCGAATACTCCCGAAGGTACGCTCTATCAAACAGCGCATTTTGCTGATGACGTTATTCAGTTCACGTTGTAGTTCTGTGAGCTTCACCCCCTTCTGCGCCTTGGGCATAATCCCATCAATCAAGCCGCGCTCAAGGAGACAGGTTGAGTTTGAGCTGTTTTTATATCCCATAAGAGGTTAGTTCCTGCTATAAGAAATTTGGATGCTCTTGAAAAAAAGAGTGTATGGCATCTCTCATCCTGTTATAATATGCCTCTTCTCCTCCGCTAACGCGATATGATGGGTGATAAGAGTTTACTATAATGAAATGATGCTTTTCCGAGAAATATATCCATTCATCATCCCCATCTCCAAAAGCTTTTATGTCAGGATATAATTCTCTCAAGAGGCCTATCCCACAGTGGCGAGTGCAATCTAAGTAAATAGAGGCATGCTTGTATATCTCCAATTGTTTTAGCAGTAGATCGCGAAAATCATAGACATATTGAGCCAAAACACCATTGTCAATAGAACTACCTCCAGGAACCTTTTTGAGATTCACTCTCACCCAGGGTTTAGTTTCAAAACATTCTTGGGCAATGATTGCTGGTGGGTATTCGGGGATTAGACCATCACTATTCATATTTAGTAATCCGTATATCCAACTACGAAGGTTGCGATAAAATGCATAATGCATGGATGGCGTTGGCTCTTCAACCCCATTTCTGCGACCATGTTCTTCTCTAATATCCCATGCTGTACTATCATTCAGGTCTTTTGTTAGAATTACGAGACCACGCTTTAGTTTACAGATTGATTGCCAACGTTTTTCTTCATCACCAGGATAGCGTCCCCAGTAATCGTTGGTATAGTAAAAATCTCCCAAATAGTGCAACCCATCTAGGGAAATTTCTCCATTATCCCCTAAACGGTCTTGATATTCTTCGAAGATACGTTCTTCTCGTTCATGTATAGTCTCCATTGATGCAAATTTTATTATATCTCTTCGACTTCGTAATCACTCAGGCTGTACCAGGTCTGAAGCAGTAGGATCTTAAACATCATCAAGGCATCATAGACTGGATTGCCTGTGGCGTTCTGGGTCTTTGTATACTTCTTGTTGAGTAGTGTGCGAATACCTCGCCAGTCAACGCAAGCGCTGGTCTGTCGAAGGAACAAGTGCTTCATGCGGTCGCGACGCACCTGCGTATAAACTTGCAGGAAGCTCGGAGCCGATTCGGTTTGTTTGGTAGGCATAGCCATACGACTGTTTTGGTTGTGAAAATACTAAATATCGGAGATATACGAAGTAACCACAACCCTGTATATCTTTGCCCCCGTGCAATGGTCTCATATAGGTATCGGCTACTTGACTACGCTCCCCAAGCAGTGCAGCGGGCTGTTCACAGCATCATAGTAGCACGAAAGATAATTAGTAGAGATCGGATAGTGGGGCATAGCGGACGAGCGAAGCTCCCGAAGCGGGGCGAAAAATCGCCCCCCCTACAAGACACTGAGAAGCAAGCCCCAGCGAAGGGGCAAAAAGCAACCAGTACTGGTCAGTGAAGCGAGCAGTACTGGTCGCGCGAGTGACCAGTACTGCTTGACTATGGTGACCAGTACTGGTTCGTCGTGCGACCAGTACTGGTTACTTTCCTCCTATCGAGAGGGTCCGTCAGATAGCCGTGCCACTCCCCTCCCCCCCCCTGTGCTATGCGACTCCTTTATTTATAGGCTTCACGGATGAAGCTCGGTAAGTCAAGGCACAAACAACTACTCGTTCGCATACGGATGAATACGGCTCTGAAGCCGAATGACTATTGGTCATTACTCCGACCTATATTGGTCGCTGGGCTGACCTATATTGGTCGTCACACGAAGCTATATAGGTCGCCGTCGTGACCTATATAGGTCAGCCCAGCGACCAATATAGGTTCACATCACTCCCCCGCAGAGAGCCATATCCTCCCGATCCACTCCCCCCCCCCACCCCATATACGGCACATCCCCCACGGAGCTTCTCCGTAGGGGATGTATCATTAGCCCGCCAGATAACGGGGCGGATAGCTGTCCTTTCAGCTAATCATATCAGAAGGGATTATCTCCTCTAAAATTATAGCACGAGTATTTATTTCCGATAGAGTAGATTCTTTAGTGCATAAGCAATGGTCCCCCAATCATCATTGGAGATACCACGTGCAGAAGGGTGAGGCATGCCGATAACAGGAATCCCATTCCAGATCCCCAACTTCAATTCCCACTTACACTCCAGCTTCGTACCATCAGGCAAGATGCGATTAGGATGAAATGAGATCACGGACTCAAACCCAAAGGATGTATTCAGTGCATCAAATCCGTCAGCCACAGAAAAGCACACGATAGCCTTAGGCTTAAATACATCATGGATAACTTCCTTCGTGAACTCCAGGCACTGAGCAATAGCAGGCTTAGCATTGGGCAATTGCTCCAGCTGCTTGATCGTCTTGCTACCAAAGTACACCGCATTCATAAACACGAAGTTCCCATCTTCCATGGGCTTTGTGTAGTCTGCGAAGGCTAAAGCGTGGTAGGGTTTACTCCATATACGCCACTTCATTCTATCGGCATAAAAAGAAGGGTTACCCTCCCAGAACCGCTCTTCCGTGAGAGGCACATAACCATAATCCTCCTGAGCATTATACCCAAGAAAGAGAACGTCGGGCTGATGTTCGAGGACTGGTTTAGACTGGAAGACACTACAGCATCGTCCTCCATTGCCAAGAGTTGGGCCTGTCTCTTCCAAGAAGCGAGAGACCTTGTCTACCCATTGAGCATAACGTTGTTTTTGATCCATAAGCAAATTCATTAGAGTAAGTGAAACATATATCCAAAGTTAAGCATATTAAGATATCCTCTCAGAGGAGCTACCGACCAATATAGGTTCACACCACTCCCCCGCAGAGAGCCATATCCTCCCGATCCACTCCCCCCCACCCCATATACGGCACATCCCCCACGGAGCTTCTCCGTGGGGGATGTGTCATTAGCCTGCCAGATAAAGGGCGGGAGATGAAGCAATGGCCAGTGACTACTGCGTGACCTTGCGATCGGTGAAGAGATAGAGGCGGTCGCCTGGGCGCACCTTCTCGGGGACAGCGATCGAGCAGAGCTGACCCTTGACGGCCTTCTCTACAGGCTCCATGTCCACGCGGATCTCTTCGACGACAAAGCGCACAAGCCCCGTCGTCGGCCCCGTGATGATGATCTCATCACCGACCTTCAGCTCGCCACTTTCGACGGCGAACTCCCCGACACCGACCTTACCGAAGTACTTCGTCGTCTTAGCGACGTAGACCTTCTGCTTCGTAGCCGAAGAACCGTAGCTTGACGTCCATTCGCCGAGGCGCTGACCGAGATAATAGCCGTCCCAGAAGCCGCGGTTGAAGACCTGCCCAAGGTGGTTGTCCCACTTCTCGACATTGTCCGTGGTGAAGTTCCCCGCGCAATAGGTATCGACAGCCTCGCGGTAAGCACGCACGACGGTATCGACATACTCGGGACCACGCGCACGGCCCTCGATCTTGAGGACGCGTACACCAGCATCAAGCATCTTATTGAGGAAGTGGATCGTCTTCAGGTCCTTGGGCGACATAATGTACTGGTTGTCGATCTCCAGCTCAATGCCCGTCTCCTTGTCCTTGACCTCGTAGGAGCGGCGGCAGATCTGCGAGCAGGAGCCGCGGTTAGCGCTCTTACCCTGCTCGTGCAGGCTGAGGTAGCACTTACCCGAGACGGCCATACAGAGGGCACCATGGGCGAACATCTCGATACGGATGGGCTCGCCAGCAGGGCCGACGATGGGCTCTTCGATGATCGCCTTATGGATGGCAGCGACCTGATCCATATTCAGCTCACGTGCCAAGACCACGACGTCGGCGAACTGCGCGTAGAAGCGCAGCGCCTCGACGTTGGTGATATTGAGCTGGGTGGAGAGGTGGACTTCGACACCGATACTACGCGCGTAGAGCATGGGTGCGACGTCGGCAGCGATGATAGCCGACACGTCGGCAGCCTTCGCCGAGTCGATGATCTCACGCATGAGCGCAAGGTCTTCGTCGTAGATGATCGTATTGACGGTGAGATAGCTCTTGACGTCATGCTCACGGCAGATCGCCGCGATCTTATGGAGGTCTTCGGTGGTGAAGTTATTCGCACTCTTCGAGCGCATGTTGAGGCCTTCGATACCGAAGTATATGGAGTCAGCGCCCGCGTTGATAGCCGCCATGAGCGACTCATAGGAGCCCACGGGGGCCATGATTTCGTAATCTTTCCTGTTCATTTGTGATAAATAGAGATATGGAGTGCAAAGATAGCTCAATATAGCTCCACGAACTTCCCACCTCCATAGAGAAAGTCTATCAGCACCCCTATACAAAGCATCCGCGCCCGATACCAGCTGGGGTATCGGGCGCGGATGTAAGGTGGTTATTCCGGAGGAAAGAGGCTATCTGCGGCGCGTCGTGGTGGCAGCGGGAGCAGCCGAAGTCGCGGCGGGCGCGAAGGCTTCGGTGATAGGATGCCCGATGCAACCCGAGGGATACTGCGTCTTCAGGAGAGCAGCTAGCGTAGCTGCGATATCCGTGATATACGTCTCACGATAGAGATGGCCTGCACGGACGCCATGCCCCATGAAGATGAGGGGGATGTGCGTGTCGTAGGGAGACCATACGCCGTGCGTCGTACCCTGAGGGAGCGAAGTGCCAGACTTCGAGTACCACCCTGGATCGGGCACGATGAAGACATCACCACTGCGCCCCTGGCGGTAGCCGTTGATGATACGCGTCTTGATCGCATCGGGGATCGCAGCCATAGCGACTTCTTCGGCAGGCACAGCGTACGCCACACCAGGGAGCTTATCCTTGAGTGCCTTACAGATCGCCTGATAGAGGCCGTGGCGGTTGACGCCAAGCGAGTCGATAAGGTCCTGACGGAAGAAGACCTGATAGTTCATATACCCACGGACGATCTGTGCATCACGGCCGACGTAAGCACAGGCTGCGGAGTCGGCGATACAACGAGCCAGATCACTGCGGAAGGCCTGCCCGGGGATCTTGTGATCGCGGTCGAAGGTGAGGTTGTGCGCAGCAGCGTGGTCGGCAGTGAGGATGAAGAGGTAGCCGTCACGACCGAAGCGCCCATCGAGGTAGCGGAAGAAGTCAGCGAGATCCTTATCCAGACGGAGGTAGGTATCCTCGGTCTCGACAGCAAAGGTACCATAGCGGTGCCCCACATAGTCGGTAGCTGAATGGCTCATAGCGAGGAAGTCCGTCTCGTCAGCACGCGAGCCGAGGCTTTCCCCTTCGATAGCGGCCTTAGCCATCTCGAAGGTCAGCGTATTCCCCATAGGCGTGGTGCGGATGACACCAGGGCCTTTGATCTTCGCCAGCTCGGCGGTGTTGAGAGGAAGCGTAGCGGGGAACTTGCCGTCCTTATCCCAGGGCTGTTCGTAAGGCACAGCGTCGGCCGTGCTTTCACGATAGGTATCGATAGGATAGAGCGTGTTCCAGCCGTCCTTGAGGAGCTCAGCGACACGACCACGAGCGTTGAACTTCTTCACCCACTCGGGTAGGTCCTGCATGTAGTAGGTGCTGGTGATGAAGTTGCCCGTCTTGTCGTCCAGCCAGTAAGCACCGTTAGCCGTGTGGCCTGCGGGGAGGATGGAGGCGCGGTCCTTGATAGCGACACCGATGGTCTTCGAGCGGAAGTTCGTAGCGATACGCAGCTCGTCAGAGATGGTCGTCGTGAGGAGGTTGCGGGGAGACATCTGCCCGCTGACGCCGTTGGGTACACCTACCGAGCTTACCGTCGTGTCCTGCGTGCAGTAGATGGGGTTGCCATCCTTGAAGAAGTCATTCCCTGCGATACCGTGGATCGAGGGGACACTACCTGTGTGGACGGAGCTGTGGCCGATAGCGGTATAGGCGGGGATGTAGTTGATGCGGGTATTCTCGCAGTTGAAGCCCTGTGTGAGGAGGCGCTTGAAGCCACCCTCGACGAAGCGAGCCTGATAGCGATAGAGGTAGTCCCACGTCATCTGGTCGACCATCATCGTGACGACGATGCGGGGGCGGTTGTGCTGTGGAGCGGCCTTCGCTGCCACGGGCGTGGTGAGCATGAGCGCAGTCAAGGCGAGGGCGCCAAAGAGGTTCTTATGTATCATAATGTAGGGTGTGAATGTTCGTCTTTCGTGGGCTAAGCGGGGAGGAGCAGCTCGACACGGCTCCAGCGCTGACGCACTTCGCTACTGACGAAGGTGAGGCCAAGCTCTTCGCCTCGAGCACGCAGGAGCGGTATATCCTCCTCGTAGAAGCCGCTGAGGATGAGACGTGCGCCAGGGAGCATCACCTCGCGGTAGCGGGGCATATCCTCGAGCAGGATATTGCGCGTGATGTTCGCCAAGATGAGGTCGTAGCCTTCGCGTCCCTCGAGGAGGGCTGCATCTCCGCAGAGCATCTCATCGATGGTGACGCCTGAGAGTGTGGCATTCTCCTGCACATTGGCATAAGCCCAAGGGTCGATATCAATCGCCGTGAGGTGACGCGCGCCACGCTTGAGAGCAATGAGGCCAAGGATACCCGTACCGCAACCCATGTCGAGGACGCGCTGTCCCGAGACGTCGTGCGAGAGGATCCATTCCCCGACGAGGGAGGTCGTCTCGTGATTGCCCGTACCGAAGGCCATCTTGGGATTGATGATGATCTCCAGAGGCACCTCGGGACGTGGATCATGGAAGGGCGCACGGATTAGACACGCGCCATCGCCGAGGAGGATGGGCTGGAAGTAATTCTTCTCCCACTCCTCATTCCAGTTGATGTCGGGCAGCTCCTCCGCTGTAAGCGTATAGGAGAAGCCTGCGACGGGAAAGCCATCGAGGAGCTCGCGGGTCGCATCGGCATCGTACTGCTCCGTAGGGATGAAGGCCTTCAGCTCGTAGGCATCTTGCTCGAAGCTATCGAAACCCAAGGGCCCCAGCTCGGCGATGAGCCAGTCGCTAAGATCCTCATCACGGAGAGACGTGGCGGCGCTATCGTAGCGGTAGCTGATGGTCAGCTGCAGGTAGTGCATAGGGATAAAGAGAGGGTAAAGAGGGCGGAAAAGTGAGGAGTGAGCTTAGCCCAAGACCTCACGCAGCACCTCATCCATAGCGGCGGCGGTGCGGTCGAAGTCCTCCTGAGTGTGTGCCATCGAGAGGAAGATACACTCGAACTGCGAGGGGGGCAGGTAGATACCTCGCTCAATCATCCTCCGGAAGTAGCGGGCGTAGGTCTCCGTGTCGGCACGCTTGGCATCGGCATTGGAGTGCACGCCGCCGGGGGTGAAGAAGATAGTGGAGAGGGAGCCAACACGATTGTAGGAGAGGCGGTCAGTATAGCGGTCGAGGATGGGGCGGATGGTCGCTTCGAAGGCCTGTCCCTTCTCCTCAAGACGGGTATAGAAGTCAGGCTCGGCAAGCGTCTGGAGCATCGTGATACCTGCTGCCAGAGCGAGCGGATTGCCCGAGAGCGTCCCTGCCTGATAGACGTCGCCGAGCGGAGCCAAGCGATCCATGATGTCGGCACGACCACCGAAGGCCCCGACGGGGAGGCCCCCACCGATGATCTTCCCAAGGCAGGTGAGGTCGGGACGAATACCATAGAGCTCCTGCGCACCACCACGGGCAGCACGGAAGCCGCTGATGACTTCGTCGAAGATGAGCAGCACGCCCTCTTCCTCCGTCACACGGCGCAGCTCCTCGAGGAAGCCTGGTGCGGGAGGGATGAGCCCCATATTGCCCATGATCGGCTCGAGGATGATAGCAGCGACCTCACCACGATGCACCTCGAGGGTGCGGCGCACGCTCTCGATATCATTGTAGGTAGCTACCAGCGTGTCCTCGATGATGTGCTTCGTCACACCAGCGCTCGATGTCTGACCAAAGGTAGCCAGCCCCGAGCCCGCCGAGATGAGGAAGGTATCGGCATGGCCGTGGTAGCAGCCCTCGAACTTGATGATCTTATCTCTTCCCGTGAAGCCACGTGCCAGACGGACGGCACTCATCGTCGCCTCCGTCCCAGAGTTGACCATACGCACACGCTCTACCGAGGGGAAGAACTTCGTACAAATAAGCTCTGCCATCTCGACCTCGCGGGCATTACAAGCCCCGTAGCTCGTACCCTTCTCCAGCTCACGGCGGATAGCCTCCTGAATGGGAGGGTAAGCGTGCCCGAGGAGTAGGGGCCCCCAGGAGCTGATGTAGTCGATGTATTCATTGCCATCGACGTCAAAGACGTGGGCGCCCTTGCCGTGATCGATATAGAGGGGGATGAGGCCTACCGAGCGGAAGGCACGCACGGGGCTATTGACTCCGCCGGGGATGTATCGGGAGGCGCGCTCGAAGAGCGCAGCAGATGTATCGGTTCGTCTCATACACATATATATTATAGGTGTCGGTATCATCGGGATGCTGAGGCATCCACGTGGAGGACCAGCACTACAAAATTAGGGCAAAAAGCCGAAGGCAGGACGACTGCGAAGCTCTAAGCCGAAGCTCCAAGGGGTAAGGGCTAAGAGAAGAACTTGCTAACTTTGCACGGAGCGGCATACGAATAAACCTCTGTCATTGAATGCATCTACCTCGGAGAACCTCCCTGCCAAGGGGGCTGAGGCTACGCCTGAAGTATCACCAACACTTCACACAAATCACGCAAGGCTACAGCTATGTTAGGAGCAATTATTGGAGACATCGTAGGAAGCATCTACGAGTTTGATAACATCAAGACGAAGGACTTTGAGTTCTTTCAGCCAGAGATGGAGCGTACAGACGACTCCATCCTGTGTATCGCTACTGCTGATTGGCTCTTGCACGGAGGGGAGGTGAGCCATTATTATGGTCGCTATGCCCTGGAGTACCCCTATCCGATGGGAGGCTACGGTGGTATGTTTAAGGCATGGAGCAGCAAGGTTGCACGCCAAGGCATCCATGAGCCGTATAATAGCTGTGGCAATGGAAGTGCGATGCGCATTGCTCCCGTGGGCTGGGCTTTTGAGACCGAGCGTGAGGTCTTAGAGGCGGCCAAAGTCTCGGCGAGCTGTACGCATAATCATCCAGAGGGCATCAAGGGGGCGCAGGCGACGGCTCTGTGTATCTTTTTGGCGCGACAGGGGCATACAGCTTCGGACATTCGAGCACGGATAGAGCGAGACTTCGGTTACGACCTCTCGATGTCCGTCGAAGAACTGCAACGACGCTATTCGTGGCAGGGCATCGATGGGAAGGGGGATGGCGGTATTTGCCAAGATAGTGTACCGCAGGCCATCATTTGTGTGCTCCAAGCTAAGGACTTTGAGGATGCCATTCGCAATGCGATTAGTATCGGTGGAGATAGTGACACCATCGGCTGCATCGCCGGAGGTATCGCCGAAGCTCTCTACGGCATCCCTGAGCCAATCAAAGAACAAGCGTGGACGTATTTGGACGAGACTGAATGCTGCACCGTCAGGAGCTTTATCCAGAAATACAGCATCTAAGCAAGGAGCACTCACCTGATTAAACGGCAATTGGGGGATAGAACGCTTGGTTCTATCCCCCAATTGCCGTTTATGTGAGGCTACTTCGTAGTCCCTTCCTTCCCAAGCGTGGGCGGTGTCGTTGGGTGGGTTAGCGGCCCGAGAGGACGAGCAGGACGCTCACATCGTGGGGCGAGATACCCGGGATGCGCGCTGCTTGGCCGATGGTGCGGGGTCGGATACGGTCGAGCTTCTGCCGTGCCTCCGTGCTCAGCGCTTGTATCTCGGCATAGTTGAGTCCCTCGGGGATGAAGACATACTCCAGACGCTCGAGCTTCTCGGCCTGCTCACGCTCACGCTGGATATAGCCGCTGTACTTGATGAGGATCTCGGCACACTCGGCGATCTCTTCACGGCGCGAAGGGATGGCCTCGAGGGCACGGCGGAGGGCAGGGACCATCTCGCTGAGGTCGGAGAGCGTCAGCTGGGGGCGCAGGACGAGGTCCACGAGCTTACAGCCCTGACGAAGCGGAGCGAGCCCACGCGCCTCGAGCTGAGGATTGATCTTGTCGGGGCGGATGGAGTAGCCCGAGATGAAGGCGATAAGTTCGTCACGCAGGCGGATCTTCTCCTCAAGCAGGCGCACACGCTCCTCCGTAGCTAAACCGATCTCAGCAGCACGGGGCGTGAGGCGCACGTCTGCATCATCCTGTCGTAGGAGGATGCGGTACTCGGCGCGCGAGGTGAACATACGGTAGGGCTCGTCCACGCCCTTCGTGACGAGGTCGTCGATGAGCACCCCGATATACGCCTCGGAGCGGCTGAGCGTGAAGGGAGGGAGGTCGTGCACCTGCTGGTGGGCATTGATACCCGCGATGAGCCCTTGGCCTGCTGCTTCTTCGTAGCCGGTGGTCCCGTTGACCTGACCAGCGAGGAAGAGGCCTGCGATGACCTTGCTCTCGAGCGTATGGTGCAGCTGTGTGGGGTCGAAGAAGTCGTACTCGATGGCGTAGCCTGGGCGATAGAGACGCACATCACGCAGGGCAGGGATCTGTCGCAGCGCCTCGAGCTGCACCTCTAAGGGCAGTGAGGAGGAGAAGCCATTGAGGTAGTACTCATTCGTGCGCTCGCCCTCGGGCTCGAGGAAGAGCTGATGACGGTCCTTGTCGGCGAAGGTGACGATCTTCGTCTCGATGCTCGGGCAATAGCGGGGGCCGATACTCTGGATCTGGCCATTGTACAGCGGTGAGCGATCGAGGGCTTCACGCAGGACGGCGTGGCAGGCCTCATTGGTATAGAGCGTATAGCAGGGGAGCTGACGCAGCGTCGAGCGCGTAGGCGTATCGAGGTAGGAGAACTTATGATGATCGTCCTCGCCCTCCTGCACGCCCATCTCATCGAGGTGCAGGCTACGGGCATCGATACGTGGGGGCGTACCCGTCTTCATGCGGTCGGTGCGGATACCCGCCTCCTGCAGCTGCTCGGAGATACCGTAGGTAGCTGGCTCGGAGATACGGCCACCCGTGATCTGCAGCTCGCCGAAGTGCATCAGCCCCGAGAGGAAGGTCCCCGCGGTCAAGATGACGGCATCGGCAGAGAAGTGCACGCCCAGCTGGGTCTCTACGCCACGCACACGACCCTCCTCGAGGGTGAGGCGCGTGACGGTATCCTGCCACAGATCGAGTAGCGGCTCACTATCCAGCTCCTCACGCCAAGCCTCCATGAAGCGCATGCGGTCACTCTGTGCGCGAGGGCTCCACATAGCGGGGCCCTTGCTGCGATTGAGCATGCGGAACTGGATGGAGGTGCGGTCGGTGATAAGCCCCATGCGCCCCCCGAGGGCATCGATCTCGCGGACGATCTGTCCCTTGGCGATACCGCCCACAGCGGGGTTGCAGCTCATCTGCCCGATCTTATTCATGTCGGGCGTGATGAGGAGCGTATGAGAGCCGAGGCGTGCCGCAGCAGCGGCCGCCTCACAGCCGGCATGGCCAGCCCCGATGACGATGATGTCGTAGTGGGGCATCAGACGTTGAAGCGGAAGTGCATGATGTCCCCATCCTGCACGACGTAGTCCTTGCCTTCGACAGCCATCTTCCCGGCCTCCTTGACAGCCGACTCGCTTCCGTAGTGGAGGAAGTCCTCGTACTTGATGACCTCGGCACGGATGAAGCCCTTCTCGAAGTCGGTGTGGATAGCGGCAGCGGCACGGGGCGCCTTGCTGCCCTTGGTATAGGTCCAGGCACGTACCTCCTGCACCCCAGCGGTGAAGTAAGTCTCCAGGTCGAGGAGCTTGTAAGCGGCCTTGATCAGACGAGCCACACCCGACTCCTCGAGACCGATCTCAGCGAGGAACATCTGACGCTCCTCGTAGGTCTCCAGCTCGGCGATCTCACTCTCGATCTTCGCAGCGACGACCAGGAGTTCGGCTCCTTCGCTGGCGACAGCTTCGCGGACACGCTCTACATACTCGTTGCCCGAGACCGCGGAGGCCTCGTCAACATTGCAGACGTAGAGTACGGGCTTGCTGGTCAGCAGATAGAGCTCACGAGCGACCTTCTGCTCATCCTTCGTCTCAAAGCTGACGGTGCGGGCGTTGAGGCCCTGCTCCAGAGCTTCCTTGTAGCGCATCAGGACGTCGCAGGCGAGCTTGGCCTGCTTGTCACCGCCCGTCTGTGCCTGCTTGTAGACCTTCTGCAGGCGGGCTTCGACGGTCTCGAGGTCCTTGAGCTGGAGCTCGGTGTCGATGATGGACTTGTCGCGCAGGGGGTCGACACTGCCGTCGACGTGCGTGATGTTGTCGTCATCGAAGCAGCGCAGCACGTGCAGGATAGCATCCGTCTCACGGATGTTGGCCAGGAACTTATTCCCCAGCCCTTCGCCCTTGCTCGCGCCCTTGACCAGACCAGCGATGTCGACGATCTCGACGGTCGTGGGGACGATGCGCTGGGGCTGGACGATCTCGGCCAGCTTCGTCAGGCGCTCATCGGGGACGGTGATGACCCCGACGTTGGGCTCGATGGTGCAGAAGGGGAAGTTAGCAGACTGCGCCTTCGCGTTGGAGAGGCAGTTGAAGAGGGTGGACTTACCGACGTTGGGCAAGCCTACGATACCACATTGTAGGGCCATTATGCGTATTGATTATATACCTTATTATAAGATGCAAAGATAGCGAAATGCGAGGAGGTCTCTAAGAGAGCCCCCTCGCATCACACATCACAGCACTTGGATAAGCGCCTATCATTTACATATCCTACAGCTCACTCACCCTACCACTTGAGAGGAGTGACGACGCCATCGGTGAGCTGAAGCTTCACCCAAATACCCTCCGGCCTATTCGGCAACGAGAGCTGATGAATAGGCTTACCCGCGTTATAGATCCCCACCAAGAAGAGGATTTCCTTTGTCCCATTGACAAGCCAAGTCGAATTATTAATCACGGGAGGAAGAAACTCACACTCCAGCTCTGCCCTCCCATTGGCACTCAGCACGCGCACAAACGAGCGGTCAATCTTCCCCTCAAGAGGGTAGAAATCGGGGCGTGGGGCTATGACCACAATCGAATTGTCCGTCACATCCAAGCTGTCCTTAAGCAACCCATTCGTCTTACCATCGACAAAGCCTAAGAGATGCTTCTGATACACCTCCGCAGTAATATCCTGCTGATGCTCATTGACGACGAGGATATGGACATCACTCTTTACAGGGCGCTGTCGATAGGGCTCATCCATCCCCGTGACACGGCGAGGAGTATCCTTGTGACAAGCGCAGCACACTACGGCTATCAGCCATAGCATCATCAGACGGGAAATTGTTTTCATAAAATAGGAACTCTTGGAGTATGATAGCGATGAAGCCCAACCACAATTTGAGGATTATGCTTTTGTAGACGGGGGCGTTTATTTTCATCAAACCAGACGTCATCAGTTGCAGAGTACCACCCGTTTCCTCCATCGGGTCCCCATCCCCAGTTCATATAGATGCGATCTTCATATTCTGTCCACGTCTTAAGCTTGATGAATAAGAACTTCTTCGTGACCTTATAAGCCTGCTCATAATATCCATCACAGAACCAGATATGACCATCATATCCAGTGTCATTCCTGTAGCCTATTAGAAGAACTCCTCTATGGCAATCAACCTCCTGATCACCATAGACACGAGCCTTAAACGAAAGGTTCTTATAGAGTGTCTCAATATCATAATTCACACGGTCTGCATCTGGAAAGCCGAGCTTACGCAATCCTCTAACGATCGCATCAGGACTTGCTCCACTAACATATGGACTCCAGCGATAGTTCGGGATGCTATCTGCTATCTGACGAAGAACCTTCGAGACCTCTCTTCCTTGGATGTTATTTGCAGTGGCAAACTTAGCATCATAGCGAACACTTGGAGTTACAGAAGTATAGCTACCATTGATACGATGCTCACAATCGTAGAGCAACATCCCTATAGCAACTGCAGGGCATCCGATTAAGCCCCCATCCTTTGCAGCAGAATTAAAGTTCCCAGCTTGCGACCAATTAAGGTCTTTCCCCGTATGCGGGTATATCGCTGGCTTGCCAGATGAATATTCTCGGGTTGATCGCATCCCGGCAACAGGTGCAGCGTTCTCCGTGACTATTTCATATTCATAGCCTTCCTTTCCCAAGTCCTTCCACTTTTCAAAGTAGGGGGAGTTAACTCGACTGGGATCATTGATATGCTTTTTCGCTTTATCGATGTAGGCCTGAAGAGCTCCATGCAGAGGATTTTCCGATGACACTTCAGAGAGGACAAGATGTCCCTTATCTGAATGAGCAACAATCGGGAACGAGCTGTTATCTCCTGACAGGATGACGAATCCTCCATTATCTCTATAGTTAATTGCATACAGTAGCGTATCACGCCCCTCCACGTAGTAATTAACATCCGAAATCTCACGTGGTACAGCGATAGATCTCAAGTTTTGAGGACGAGAGATACTATCCTCATGCTTGAGAAACATAGTAGCGTACATACGAGCCTGATGTTCACTGAGTTGAACACTCGTGGCAGCTTCCTTTGAGGGAGCATCTTGCTTTGATGCAGGAGTAGGAGCTTCTTGCTTACAGGAGATCACGCCCGCAAGTAGGGTCATGGACACCCCACAGAGGGCGACCAAGCGAGATAGTTTCTTCTGTTTCATAAGACCAGATTAGTTAGTATGTGATTAACGAATCAAACGTAACCAATTATTCCCAGACGACCAAATCCATAGCTTCCACCCTAAAATCCGAGGGTCACATCAAGCCTATATCGACCGAAACTAAGTGAAATCTCTGGTAAGACCGCCCGCTCGTAGAAGCCCGTTGTAGGGGGCTCTCAAGCTACCGCCCTGCTCTTGCTCTATGGTGATCCACAGAGCATGCTTAGTAGGTCGATCCGCAAACAACTATTGGTCTGCACTCAAACCACTATTCGTTCGCACCCCAAACAACTACTGAACCGAGTCCGAACGACTATTGGTCATTGCTCCGACCTATACTGGTCGGCGGGCTGACCTATATTGGTCCGACGACGAAGCTATATAGGTCGCGATGGCGACCTATATAAGATGACGAAGGAAGCTATATAGCTTTGTGAAGTGACCTATATGAGGTTGTTGCTCTGCGTAGGGATAAAAGTTGTGGACGAGTGGCAGATAAGTGTGGGCTACGTACGTGGCTCTAATATCTACGTACGTGGATATTTGGATTTACGTACCTGATCATTAAGACTACGTACGTAGATAGAGAAAAACCACTACTGGTCAGCGCGCGAAGCAGTAGTGGTCACTACTACGAACCAATAGTGGTTCGCTCGTCGACCAGTAGTGGTTCATACCACCCTCTTCCCGAGGGATGCGCAACGACCTACTTCACAGACTGATAGCCATAGGGCAATCAGGTGCTCCCCATCCCACCCTCACAAGGAGTCAAGTGCCAAGAAATAAGCACACTAAGATGAATAGTGTGCATTTGCCGTTTTCTTTCTTTATTCCGCGGTAAAAAGCGTAACTTTGGTACGAGGAAATCAATGAACACAAAGATGAAAGACCTACCGCTCTTCTATGCCCCAGCCCTACGCGAGGAGCTCCAGCTCCCCGAGGGAGAAGCCCAGCATGCCATACGTGTGCTGCGCGCGAAGGTAGGCGATGAGTTCCTCGTCACCGATGGCTGTGGCAGCCTCTTCGAGACCCGCGTCTCAGGCGTAGACCGCCGTCACTGCCTCCTCTCGATAGAGCGCGAGGAGCCCTGGCAGAAGTACTGGAGAGGCCACTGGGCCGTAGCCGTCGCTCCCACGAAGAACATCGACCGCCTCGAGTGGACGCTCGAGAAGATGGTCGAGGTAGGTCTGGATGAAGTCTACCTCATCCGCACCCAGCACTCCGAGCGCAAGCATACCAGCGCCGAGCGTCTGGAGCGCATCATCCAGAGCGCGATGAAGCAGTCCCACAAGGCCCTCCTTCCTCGCCTCATCCCCGACGTGTCCTTTGCCCAGCTCCTTGAGATGACAGCGGACTATGACCTGCGGCTCATGGCCCACTGCCGTAGTACGGTCGGCCCCGAGCGCCACACCATCGATCACTTCTTCCGCCCCGAGGCGAAGACGCTCCTGGTGGTCGGGCCCGAAGGAGACTTCTCCGTCGAGGAGATCGAGGAGGCTACCCGTCGCGGGTGCCAGCCCATCACCCTCGGAGCGAGCCGCCTGCGCACCGAGACCGCCAGCCTCATCGCCCTACAATGGCTACACACACTCGATATGACCAGCCAGCGTAGGCCCACGATACACGAGAAATAATACACGAAATAATCCCTTATCACTAACTCACCCTTATGGCACAGAGAGAAATCAAACTTAGCCTTGTCTACCGTGACATGTGGCAGTCCTCAGGGAAGTACCAGCCCCGCAAGGACCAGCTCGAGCGTATCGCCCCCGTCTTAGTCGAGATGGGCTGCTTCGCACGCGTCGAAACCAACGGGGGGGCCTTCGAACAGGTCAACCTCCTCTACGGGGAGAACCCCAACAAGGCCGTCCGCGCCTTCACTAAGCCCCTCAACGAAGCTGGCATCCAGACGCACATGCTCGACCGTGGTCTCAACGGCCTGCGCATGTTCCCCGTCCCTGCTGACGTACGTCGCCTGATGTACAAGGTCAAGAAGGCCCAGGGTGTCGATATCACCCGTATCTTCGACGGGCTCAACGACCCCCGCAACGTCATCCCCTCCATCCACTACGCGAAGGAAGCTGGGATGATCCCACAGGCTACGCTCTGTATCACCCACTCCCCCGTCCACACCGTCGAGTACTACGCTGACCTGGCGGACCAGTTCATCGCTGCTGGTGCCCCCGAGATCTGCCTCAAGGACATGGCTGGTATCGGCCGTCCTCGCTTCCTCGGCCGTCTGGTGAAGGCTATCAAGACCAAGCACCCCGAGGTCATCATCGAGTACCACGGTCACTCGGGTCCAGGCTTCTCCGTAGCCTCCATGCTCGAGGTCTGCGACAACGGCGCTGACGTCATCGACGTAGCTATGGAGCCCCTCTCTTGGGGTAAGATCCACCCAGACGTCATCACCATCCGTGAGATGCTCATCGACGCTGGCTACAAGGTCGCAGACATCAACATGGACGCCTACATGAAGGCTCGCGCCCTCACGCAGGAGTTCATCGATGACTTCCTCGGCTACTTCATCAACCCCTCCAACATGCTGACCTCTTCGCTCCTCGTAGGCTGCGGTCTGCCTGGTGGTATGATGGGCTCGATGATGGCTGACCTCAAGGGCGTACACGCTGGTATCAACATGCACCTGCGTAAGAAGGGCGAACCCGAGCTGAGCGTCGACGACTTGCTCGTCCGCCTCTTCGACGAAGTCGCCTACGTATGGCCTCGCCTCGGCTACCCCCCACTCGTCACGCCATTCAGCCAGTACGTCAAGAACGTCGCTCTGATGAACGTCTACAACCTCACCATCGGCAAGGGCCGCTGGGAGGCTATCGACAACAACACGTGGGGTATGATCCTCGGGAAGTCTGGCCGTCTGCCCGGCAAGCTCGATCAGGAGATCATCGACCTGGCGAAGGAAAAGGGCTTCGAGTTCACCACCGAAGATCCTCAGCTCAACTACCCTGATGCTCTGGATAAGTTCCGCGCTGAGATGAAGGAGAACGGCTGGGAGCTCGGCGAAGACGACGAAGAACTCTTCGAATTCGCTATGCACGAAGCTCAGTACCGCGACTACAAGAGCGGTGCAGCTAAGGAGCGCTTCCAGGCTGAGCTCGACAAGGCTAAGACCGACGCCCTCGTCAAGAAGGGCTACAGCGCCGAAGATGCAGTGAAGATCAAGCGCCAGGGCACCGAGCCTATCGAAGCTCCTGCCTCCGGTCAGATCATCTGGGAGGTAGATCCCGAAGACTACTCTACGGCTCCTGCCCTCGGTACCTTCATCAAGACGGGTGAGCCTCTCTGCTACATCCAGACGACTGCAGGCTACTTCGAGCCCGTCATCTCGAACTTCACCGGCCGCCTCGCTGAGGTAGCTGCTCAGGGTGCTAACGTCCGCAAGGGTGAAGCCCTCGCTTACGTCCGCCCCGCTGAGAAGGAAGAGCTCTTCGTAGAGAGCGAACCCGAACGTCTGCGTCGCGTAGAGCAGCTCGAAGAAGTTCGCCACGTCATCCGTGCTCGCCGCGCTAAGAAGTAAGCGACACCGCCCATAGGGCAACCATTCCTCTCGGGGGCTACACCCAGCACTTAGCTGATGGTGTAGCCCCCGAGTCTTATATCTCCCTACCATAAAGCCACGCCCTTTCGCGCGCGCGTAACCTTATATATACCACACCTCCCGCACACCCCTTCACGGCTTCCTCCGCTACCCTTCCAGCACGACCGAGCGCCTTCATAGGGACTGCACTGCACGCACACGCCCCGCACAGCCCCACCAGAGTCAGGCGATGCACCGCCTCTCTCGCCCTCATCCGCCATGCACACCACCGAGGGAGAACGCAGGTACGAGCCATCACCGACGAAGACGACCAATAAAGACCGCCAGCCCTACCCTGCCCCACTACCTTTGTATCGCTCCCCCAAGGTAGGCGGAGCGCCCCCAGAGAGGGGCTGTATTCCTCTTTATTGATTGACTTATGTACACCACCATTCCGCAGCCGAGGCTCCTCACCTTAGCCCTCCTCATCGGGCTCTATGGCTGTGCCTCACACCACCGCACGACACACGAGAGCACGACCGAGAGCCACACCACGAGCGACCTACAGCGCACCCTACACACCACCCAGCAGGAGCACGCCCTCGATACCCTCACACTGGACCTCACCGAGGTCGTGCAGCTCCTCCCTCCGCACGCTGATACTACCGCCTCCTCCAAGACGAAGAGCGCAGGCTGGGTAGCGCACTACCACCTCCGACAGATCGGGCGGCATCAGGCGACCACGACGGGCGCTCTACAGGAGGTCGATAGCCTGCGCTCCACAACCCTCACCACGGATAAGGGCATCACGATGCATAAGGTGCCAGCGAGCCCCTTGCACCCCTTCGCCCTCGGCGTCACCCTCCCTCTCCTTCTCGGAGTCGTCTACCTTACTTATAGGAGGATCAAGCGATGAGACCCACCGACATCCGCTACATCGTCGTGCACTGCAGTGCCACACGTGCCAGCCAGCCCTATTCACCCGAAGCCTTGGAGCGTGACCATCGTGCTCGTGGCTTCCGCTCGGCAGGCTATCACTTCTACATCCGTCGCTCGGGTGCTATCATCCCTCTGCGCCCGCTTGAGCAGATAGGTGCCCACACACGGGGCTACAACCGCTCAAGCTACGGCGTCTGCTACGAAGGAGGCTTAGATGACATGGGCCATCCAGCAGATACCCGCACCGCCGAGCAGCGCACGGCCCTCCGTCAGCTCCTTGAGCACCTCCACACACTCGCCCCACAAGCTACCATCCTCAGCCATCGTGACCTCAGCCCCGACCGCAACGGTGATGGGCATATCACGCCCGACGAATGGATCAAGCTATGCCCCTGCTTCGATGCCCAGAGGGAATATCACGACATCTCCATCAGCCCCGTAAGCTATGCAACCGAATAAATCTAAGGCGACACTCCAGCTCGTCATCGCCACCCTACTCAGCCTCTTCGGCATGCTCCTCCTGGGCGCAGCCTTCGTCACCGCCCCACCTGGGGAGATTCACTCCAGCGTCCTCATTGCCTATGGCGAAGTGATGACCTTCGCCGGCGCCCTCTTCGGCATCGACTACCACTACCGCCGGTAGTCGATGTCCACACCTCGCCACCTGCGTCACCCTGCACCGCACCCTCCCCACCGCCATACCACCCGCATCCCCTCTCCCCTCCTCCTCAGCATACTCCACCCGCTCGCCACGCTCTACCGGCTCGCCATACTCGACCGCTACATACGCACCTCACCACACCCTACCTCCTCCCCTTGATACTCTACCTCTATATATGCACCTCGCCCCGACCTCCTACCGCACATTGTGATCCCATCCTCAGCACCTCTCTGCCACCCTTTCGCACACAACTTCCCACCCTCTTCGCGCACGCACTCACCCCATCCTCAGCACCTCACAACCATCCTTCCACACTCCTTCCCACTCCTCCTCTGCGCACCCTCCGCGCCCTCTTCTGCAGAAAAGTTTGCACTCCCCCACCGAAAGCAAGCAGTAACCCACCTGTGGAAATCTTTTGTTCCAAAAGAAGAAGAAGACTTATCCTCAACATCTTACCCCGACGACACCGTGTGGATAACTCTGTGAGTAGCTCTGTGCATAGCGGATAGATCGCTTGATTTATAAGCGCTTAGGAGGACATAGCAGAAGCTCCTTCTGCGGGAAGGTGGTAATCGCTTGAGAACAAAACCCATAGAATTAGTATGAGAAAAGCAAGACTCAAGGCCGTTTTTTTTTCTCCGCACTTTTGCCAAACTTTGCACCAGATAAGAGGTCACACAAGACACCCCCTATACCACACTATACGACTAATGTATAGCACATTAAGGGCAAAACCATCTTGTGGATAACCTCCTCACCCCATAGCAACTGAGGCTCAGCAGCACGAGCGCCTATCACCGCGCCCGACGCCCTCGCTTGGCTCCTAAATATAGTAATGCCCTTGGTCCACGACTACATAAGGCAACCCCTCATGCAAACGACAACTCCTCCTTCTTCAGGGGAGCAGCTCTGGAAGCAATGCCTCCAGATCATAGCTGGCTCCTGTGACCCCCAGACGCTCCAGCGCTGGTTCGCCCCCATCCACCCGCTCGGCATCGAGACGCGCGAGGATGAACAGGGGCGTTTCAAAGCACTCGTGCTCGAGGTCCCTTCGAAGGCATTCTACGAGGAACTCGTACGCACCTATGAGACCCTACTCGTACGAGCTCAGAATGAGATCCTCTCTCCTCAAGGGCTCGAGATCTACCTGACACCCGCTCAGACGGCTCAGCCTGCACCTCAGCCTAAGCTGGCGCGCACACAAGACTATACGTCTCACCTCAGTGCTGACCTCCGCTTCGAGACTTTCTACGAGAGTGCTTGTAACCGCGAGGCCCTGCGCATCGCCGAAGCTACGGCCGCACGCCCTGGGCAGGCTCCGCTGAACTTCATCTTCATCTATGGCCCCAGTGGCGTAGGGAAGACCCACCTCTCGCAGGCTATTGGGCAACGCGCTATGGAGCTCCACCCCACGATGCGTGTCTGCTACGTGTCAAGCTCGAAGTTCGAAGCGCAGTTCGTCCGTGACAGCCTGATGCGCGGTCCCGAGCGTGGTATGTTCGTAGACTTCTACCAGCAGATGGATATGCTCATCATTGACGATATCCAGGGGCTCATCGGTAAGACCAAGACGCAGCAGGCGTTCTTCGATATCTTCAATCACCTCTACCTCCTCGGCAAGCAGATCATCGTCACCTGCGACGTCCCTCCTGTGGACCTCAAGGGGATGGAGACGCGTATCATGACGCGTATCCAGAGCGCGATGATGCTACGCATTGACCGCCCCGACCTGGAGCTTCGCCGCAAGATCCTCCAGCGCCGTGTCGCCGACAGCGGTGTCGAGCTCGGAGAAGAGTGCGTGGAGTTCATCGCCGAGAGCATGCAGGACAACGTCCGTCAGCTCGAGGGGGCTATCCGTACGATCATCACGCACTCGCAGTTCTCCGATCATGGTGCAGTAGACCTCGAGGCCACGCGCCGTATCGTCGGGGGTACCGTCTCCATCGAGCGCCGTGAGGTGACACCCGAGTCCATCCTCGATACCGTCTGCTCCGTCTTCGGCGTCGAGAAGGCACAGCTCCGCACACCCTCACGTAAGGCCGTCCTTGCCCTGCCCCGCCAGGTCACGATGTACCTCGTGAAGAAGCACACCAGCGCTTCGTACAACACCATCGCCCAGCTCCTCAATCGCAGCGACCACACCACCATCATGCACGGTTGCAAAGCCATCGAAGGGCGCATCAACATCGAGCCCGCCCTGAAGGAGCGCATCGGCACGCAGATTCGGGTGGAGCCCCAGACCGGAGGCCGCAGCCGGCTCTTCGGCCCGGGGTGTACAGGGGACCCTGATCGCCGGTGACCGGCGCCGGACGGCAGGGTGTTGCGCGGAGTTCGTCC
>ERZ773062.78-NODE-78-length-79949-cov-13.274952_pt1 | contig 79949 bp, 79 predicted proteins | sample MGYA00580626_ERZ773062 | MGnify/ENA primary metagenome ERZ773062 (study PRJEB29015, sample SAMEA2738003) | human oral metagenome | biome: human oral; feature: human-associated habitat; material: dental | place: China | collected 2058 ... | reverse complement strand
CAGTAGTAATTATTGACGCTGATTTACAAGATCCGCCCGAGCTAATTCCGCAAATGATTGAACTCTGGGAGCAAGGATACGATGACGTTTACGCGCGGCGCCGTAGCCGCCAGGGTGAAACTTGGCTCAAGAGAAAAACCAGCGAGTGGTACTACCGTATTTTGCAAAAGTCGACGCGAATTCCAATTCAACGCGATACTGGCGACTTTCGCTTGCTTGATCGGCGCTGTGTTGAAGCTCTCAAGCTGCTGCGAGAATCGCAGCGCAACACCAAGGCCCTTTTCAGCTGGATCGGCTTCAATAAAAAAGAGTTGCTCTACGATCGCGACCCGCGCGCTGCCGGCGATACCAAGTGGAACTACAGTAGACTGGTTAATCTCGCTATTGACGGTATCACCAGTTTCACCACGGCGCCGCTGCGAATGTCATCGATTTTGGGAATGATTATATCATGTGGTGCATTTTTGTATATTCTTTATCTGCTAATTCGACCGCTATTCGGCGTACCTACTGGCGCTGGCTATTCATCGCTAATGGCAGTAATCTTGTTTCTCGGCGGCATCCAGCTGATTAGCCTAGGCATTATCGGCGAGTACGTTGCTCGAATTTTTAGCGAGTCCAAGAACCGGCCTGGCTACTTTGTCGAGGAATATCACGAGGCTAAGCGTGAAAAATAAGGCGCAAATTGGTCGTTTCGCTATCGTCGGCACAATAAATACGATAATTGATTTTGGGCTATTATTTTTACTTACCTTTCTAGGACTGCCTAAACTAACCGCCAATACCGTCTCGACCGGTACTGCCTTTGTTTTTAGCTTTTTCGCTAACAAAAAGTACACCTTCAAATCCACTAGCAAAAATATCAAATACGAGATGGTTTCTTTTGTGATTGTCACACTATTTGGCTTGTGGGTGCTGCAAAACGGTACCATCTGGCTAATTACACCGCTAATCAAAAGCTTCATAACTAATGAACAAATTTCCTTGTTCGCCGCTAAATTATTTGCCACGGCCGTCTCTTTGATTTGGAATTATTGCCTATACGAGCGAATTGTTTTCAGAAAGGAATCATTATGAGTCATATCGCTATTGATGCCCGCGTTATCAACTCTGGGACTGGTACTTACGTGGTTAAGTTGCTAGAATATTTGCAAAAAATCGACCATCACAATACCTACAGTATACTCGTGCCAACCAAAGATAAAGACTATTGGCAGCCAACTAACCCAAATTTTAACGTCCTAACTATCGATTTCAAAAACTATTCGTTAGCTGAACAACTTGGTTTCAAAACCTTTCTCGATGACCTCAGTCCAGATTTAGTGCATTTTTGTATGCCGCAGCAGCCAATCCGATATCGCGGCAAGCACGTCACTACCGTTCATGACATGACACTGCTTAATACTTATAATTCCGACAAGAACTGGCTAGTTTTTCATGCTAAACAACTAGTCGGCCGCTGGGTATTCAAGAAAATTGCCAAGACTAGCCAGCATATTATCACCGTGTCAAACACTACCAAGCGCGAATATCAAGCATTCTGCGGAATATCTGATGATAAAATTACAACGATTTATGAAGCTGCCGAGATTCATCAGGGTGGTCTGCAGCCTTACAAAACACCGTTTACGCGCTTTATTGCTTATGTCGGCCAACAGCCTGATTACAAAAATATCCGCCGTTTGGGCGACGCCCACCAAAAACTATTAAAAAAGTACCCCGACCTAGGATTAGTGTTAGTTGGCCGGATTAACGCTGCCACTCAGCGCAACAAAGACTATTTCGAGTCAAAAAAGTACAAAAATATTCACTTCACCGGCTTTATACCTGATGCTGAGCGCGACTGGATTTTTACTCGGTCGCTAGCATATGTCTTCCCGTCGCTGCTCGAAGGCTTCGGCTTGCCGCCGCTAGAGGCAATGGCCTACGGTACGCCAGTTGTTTCAAGCAACGCTTCTTGCATGCCAGAAATTCTCGGCGATGCGGCAATATACTTTGATCCGCTTGATATTGATGACATTGCCAGCAAGATTGATACCGTTATTACCGATAAATCACTGCGCAATACTTTGTCTAAAAAAGGCAAGCAACAAGTGGCTAAGTATTCTTGGCGGCGAATGGCCGAGCAAACTTTGCAAATTTATGAAAATGCTATTAACAGCTAGAGTCTCATTTCTTTGAAGGCTTTTTGCGCTAAATCGTACATAGTCTGATATACAGCAATATCGGCACCCTGCTCGGCTGTGTGCAGATAAATTACGTTATCAACAACCTCAATTGAGACTTCGAAACCGAGCGCTGCCAATTGCTCCATGTACGTCGGGTTGAGCAGCTCAAAGCTAGCTGCTTGGTCGGTATTAGAAGCATATACCTCGTATAACTCATTAAACTTGCCCCACTCCATTTCGACTTTTTCCAAACCGCGAACACCGCCGAAACGCATCATTTTCTTGCGGCGAACAATAATTTGGCCGTAATCTTTCGGTACGTTAATTTGAGCGATAACTACTGATGAGCTATCAGTGGCACGCTGGTAAGTATACAATTGCACAAGCAATGATTCTTTATACAAGCCGACCACATGGTTATTAATATCTGACGTACCAAACTGAGCACCATTAAATAGTTGCCCGCGCTTTGGTATAAACAGCCAGCCCATATCAGCGCTATAGCAATAATTATTCTGGCGGGCAAATTGGTCGATTTGCGGATTATACATCGCCGGGTTAGCTGTCGCCTGATCGACGCCGTCTAGTAACCAATCTTTGCCATGGCGGCGGAATCGCCAATATTCAGTGAACATACTATTGTCGGTAAATAATGTCTGATTGGTAGCGTTATCGACCAGCGAATCTTTAGCGCTCGCCGAAAAACCAATCGTTACTGTGTCTTGGCTGTCATCTGGCGAATCTAGCATATCGACCACCTCGGCGTCGTTCACTACGATATCCGACATTTGGTTTGTCCGATTCATTAGCTGTAATGTATAAATCATCAAACCAGCATGATAAGCATAATTTTCGGTGGTATAGGCCTTAATCGCTTCGCTATCTTGTTTCGCCCAATCGCTTTGGTAGCGCAGGAATACTTGCTTGGCGTGATCGATTATCTGTTGTTCGTTCCATACCGGATCGGCAGCGCTAGCTTGCATAAGTTTATCGCGCAAAAACTTACTTTGTTTGATCTTATTAAACGCCTCGTAAAGTCCAGTAATCATACCGACGAGCGCTCCTAGGGCGATAGTTACACCCACCCAACCTCTAGCAATCAACACAAAGGTTATTACTATCAAGACAAAACCAATCACGTTTGCAGCCACAAACCGCGTACCCTCTTGGCCTATGTGTTTGCGCAGCGCCGAACCGATACAATAAGCCGGTACGAAGCCAATCATCGCTATACCGGCCAGCAAACCGCCGCCTCCGCCGCCGCCAGATCCACCGCCCGAGCCGCCAGATCCACCGCCGCCAGCACGAGCAAAGAGCTCGATATTTGTCAAAAATAAATGTTCCATCGAGCTCCTTACTTTTAATTTATTATTTTATAATTAAAATTTGACTTCAACTGGCTTTTCAATTGCTGCCCGTTCGCTTTCGCTAACGTCGAAGAATTCTTTATCAGCGTTAAATCCTAGCATTCCAGCGAAAATATTAGTCGGGAAGACTTTGCGCTTGGTGTTGAACTGAGTGACGTTAGCATTGTAAAAGCGGCGCGAGGCAGCAATTTTATCCTCGGTGTCGGTAATTTGCGCTTGCAGCTCCATAAAGTTGCTAGAAGCTTTCAGCTCCGGGTAATTTTCGGATACCGCGAACAAGCTCTTGAGCGCCATGGTTAATTCGCCGTCGGCCCTGGCTGCTTCAGCCGGGTGTGTTGCCGACATGATAGCCGAGCGCGCCTCGGTGACTTTTTCGAAAACGCCGCTCTCGTGCGCCGCGTAACCTTTAACAGTTTCAACGAGGTTCGGGATCAAGTCGGCGCGGCGCTTCAACTGCACCGAAATACCGCTCCACGATTCGTCAGTTTTGATATTTAGCTTAACCAAGCTATTATACATGCCGATTACCGCGCCGATCACGACAACCAGCAGGATAACCACCACAGCTACGATTATTAGTACAGCAGCCATACTCCAATCCTTTCCTTTATACTTATGATTATAACGCTAAGAACTCGCCTGCGCAATAATAATATAGCGCTGGCGGCCTTCGCCCTCAGAGTAAGTGCGAATATCACTGTATTCAGCCGCTATCCGGTGGACAACCCGGCGATCAGCAGCGTTAATATGAGCAACATGCGAATCGCCAGTGCGGCGCACTTCTTCGATCCAACCGCGAGCCTTTTCGGCAATTTTTTCTTCGCGCTGCTTCTTATAACCGGCAATATCGACAATTACGCGGGTAACCGCCGCATTATTATTGCGCAGCACTGTCGATACCATGTATTGCAAGCTGCGTAGCGTCTCGGCATTACGGCCAATCAAAATACTATTGAGGTCGCTGCTAGCAATGTCAATCGATAAAATATCATCCTGATAGCTAGTCTCGACCTCTATATTTTCGCCAAAAAACGACAAAATATCCTCGACAAATTTCTTGGCATAGGCAATTGACTGTTCTTTATCCATACTTCTCCTTTCCTACTTCGCCTTAATCCGCGTGATGTGCGCTTCTTTAGCTTTTTTCTCGCGGGTTTTGGCTTTTTTCGATTTTTTGGGAGCGCTAGCCTCTTCGGCAATTTCGTGCATTTCTTCAGCATCTTTTCGCAGCAAGAAATGCTGCTGAGCGGCCGCCACCAAGTTAGACGCCGTATAGTAAAGCGCCAATGCTCCTGGCAGCCCCACCATAATCAAAAACATCATTACCGGCATAACCTTCATCATGCCGCGCGTCATAATACCGCTCATCTCGGTCGGATCGGCCTCTTTGCCTTCGGCCGCCTCTTTCATCAGATCGCGGAAACGCTTTTGGTTTTTGCCAGCAGTTGGCGCGGTTTGCTTAGTGATAATATACTGAGTAATTGCCGATACGGCCGCCAAAGCCAACAAGAAAAAGTCAATGCCGTGGTTGCTAAAAGTCGTCTTGGTCAAATCAATAAACCCAAGCATTGTATGGTTGAAATTAGCTGGATTCTGGATAATCGACTGAATAACATCAATATTTTTGATTGGCTCGTAAAGGTATTGGCTAATCACTTCGCTTTTGAGAGAGATAATAATCCTAATCACCTGGTAAAGCCCAATAAATATCGGCAACTGGATAACTAGTACTAATACCGAACGCATCGGCTTAATACCATAGCGTTTGTATAGTTCCATTTGCTGCATGGCTTCGGCCTGGCGATCGCCTTTGGTGTTTTTCTTGATCTTAGCCAACTCCGGCTGCATTTTGCGCATCAGTTTGGTTTGGTTGAGCTGGCTTTTGATCAGCGGATACATCACAAACCGCAGAATGATCGTAAAGATAATAATCGCCAGCCCGAAATCATGCCACGGAATGATACTATACAGTAACATTAGCGCGTTAAAAATCGGCTGGACAATCAATAATTGGAATAAATCATGCATAAAAGCCTCGTATTCTCCTCTCGGCAAGTACTTATCTATACCATTATATCATCTCTTTGGCTGGCAACTACCGAATCAAGCGATGATTTGCGCAAAAATAGCATCAAGCGATGATTTCAGATCGCCAGGCGCCAAACTTAACGCTTCGCCGTTGGTAACAATCACTGCGATATCGACGTTTTTAACGCGAGGTAAAACATCAATCCGTAAGCGTTCATAAATCTGGCGGCGGATACGATTGCGCCCAACCGCTGATTTATGGACTTTTTTACTAATTACTACCGCAAAGCGCGGCTGCTGGCGGCGAGGATTGGTAATATATCTGACCGTGAAATAACGCGACCTAACCGCTTGGCCGTTTTTGTATAAAAATTTCAAGCTGCCATGCCCGTGAAACCGATATTTTGACGCAATCATACAATAAATTCCATTATAGCAAAATAGCGCCGAAAATTAGCGCTATTTACCTGTAGTTACCTCGACTAGTTAGAGTGCGATACGAGCACGGCCTTTAGCCTGGCGGCGCTTGAGTACAGCCCGGCCAGCTTTGGTTGCCCGACGGGCACGGTAGCCGTGCGTCTTGACGCGGTGTCGAGTATGCGGTTGAAAAGTTCGCTTTGGCATAATGACAGTTATTATAGCAATTTCACGCTCAATAATCAATATTTGATTGCTAATCTGTCGAGATTATACTATCGCTATATAAATTATCCACATTTTTGGCTGGTTTGTCCACAAATTTAACAGAGGTGGCGCTAAATTGTGGAAAAACTCACCTCTGTTTAGCCGCCTACATAATTATTAATGAACGTAACGTTCTTATAGTTGTGGAAAACTCGTGAATCAGCTATCATAGAGATAAGTTATTAACAGCTTGTGAGGGTATAAGTTTTAGATGAATAATTCATTATGGCAAAGTGTCCTGGGGGAAATCGAGCTTTCAGTATCGCATGCGAACTTCAAAACCTGGTTTCGCGATACTGAGCTACTATCTTACGATAATGGCACGGCGACTATCGGCGTTGTTAATGTCTTTGCTAAATCACAGCTCGAAAAGCGTTTCGATACGCAAATCCGCGAGATCCTCAAGAAAAATAACCCTAATATCAAAGATGTTAATTACAAAGTCAAAAATACTAAGAAAAAAATCACTAGCCGTGAAACTACTGCTTCGCTGCGCGATCGCGCTAACGAGTTAATTAGCCGCGCGCCAGTTAACGCCAAAACACCCACCGCCAACACCACCCTTAACCCGCGCTACACTTTTGATAATTTCGTGGTTGGTTCGTGCAACGACCTCGCCTACACTGCTTGCCAGGCAGCAGCCGCCAATCCTGGCGCCAAGTATAACCCGCTTTTCATCTACGGCGGCGTCGGCTTGGGCAAAACTCACTTGATTCAAGCTGTCGGCAACGCCATCATCAAGCGTGATCCCAAAATGAAAGTTGCCTATGTTAGCTCTGAAACTTTCATGAAAGAATTTCTCGACAGTATTCGTTTCAAAATCGCTGGCTTCAGCGATAAATATCGCAACGTTGACGTCTTGATCGTCGATGATATGCAATTCATCGCCGGTAAAGAAAAAACTCAAGAAGAATTCTTTCATACTTTTAATGCCCTACATCAAGCTAATAAGCAAATTATCATCAGCAGCGACAAGCCGCCGCGCAGTATTCCAACCTTAACCGAGAGGCTGCGCAGCCGCTTTGAATGGGGTATGGCGATTGACATTCAAATGCCTGATTTCGAAACTCGCTGCGTCATCATCGAGACTAAAGCTAGCATGTCCGGCGTGACATTAGAGCGCCAGACGGTCGAATATTTAGCGCAAAATATCAAAACTAATGTCCGCGAGCTAGAGGGCGCGCTTAATCAGCTGCTGGCTTATTCGGAAATGCGCGGCACCACGCCAGATGCCGCCACCGCCGAAGGACTGCTCGGCAACGTTCGATCAACCAGGCCGCAACATCTAACCGCCAAGCAAATCATCGACAAAACTGCCCGCCACTTCCAAATCGATAGCAAAGAAATGTGCAGCAGTAAGCGCGACAAATACATTGCTACGCCGCGGCAAATTGCTATGTATTTGCTGCGTAGCGAACTGCACATGAGTTTTCCGCGCATCGCTCAAGAGCTCGGCCGCAAAGATCACACCACGGCTATTCATTCGGTCAACAAAATTGAAAAGGCTATCAAGCTTGACCTCACTATCCGCGAACAAGTCGCCGAAATCCGGGAGAAACTTTATGCTTAAATCCTGTGGAAATTTTGTGTACAGCTGGTTCAAAGCCCTGGGTAAAAATTGTGTTCGTTTATCCACTGTTTGGCGAGAGGCCTTGTTATCATTGTCATCAAGGTGGACAAACTGCCTAGTTTTACTATGTGAAACTCACTCTTTTTCCGCTAGATTTTCTCAGGCTAAAATTCGTCAATTACCTCTGTTAATCAGCTACTTTTCCCCATTGTCCACAGCACCTACTATATACATCACTAATTATAAAAAGAAAGATAGGTAATAATTATGGAATTATCGGTCACACAAGAAAACTTTGCGCGAGCACTGGCAATCGTTGGCCGGATTGCTAGCAGCCGCGCCGGACTACCAATACTTGGCAATGTGTTGCTGCGAACCGAAGCTAACCGGTTATTGGTTGCTGCGACTAACTTAGAGATAGCAGCGACTTGCTATGTTGGCGCTAAAATTACTAAACCGGGCGAGTTGACCTTGCCAGCCAAACTAATTAGCGAGTTTATAGCTAGTCTGCCGCGCGGTACGGTTGATATAGTTAGCAAGGGTACGTCGATGACGATTTCGTCGGGTAATTATTCATCAATTATGTCGGGCGTTGACGCTGGCGAATTTCCAGAGCTGCCGTCGATTGATGAAAATCAAGCTGTCACCTACACTATCGCAGTAGCTGATTTCAAGCAAGCTGTTAGCCAGACGATTATCACTACTAGCAATGATACCTCGCGTCCAGTACTAACCGGCGTTTATTGGCACACTGACGGCGGTAAATTGTATCTAGCGGGTACTGACGGCTATCGCTTAGCGCAGCGCCGCCTATTTGATACTACTAGCGAGATTGCGGCAATCGTACCGACGTCGAGCCTGCAAGAGGTACTGCGAACAATTTCGGATGGCACCGACCAAGTCGAAGTACTGTTTGACGACGAGCAAGTCCGCTTCCGGGTCGATGACTCCGAGATTACCAGCCGTTTAATCGAAGGCAGCTATCCGAAATATCAGCAGTTAATACCAGCGACCTCTGAGACCCAAGCGCGAGTCAAGATGGACGATTTCTCGCGAATTGTGAAGATTGCTGGATTGTTTGCGCGCAATTCTGGCGGCAGCGTGACAGTGACGGTTGACGGCGAAAAGAATAATATTAGTATTCACTCAATTGCTAGCGAACTTGGCGAGAATACTAGCTCGGCTGATGCTGAGGTTACTGGCGGCGGTGTCCTTACGTTGAATTCGCGTTATATCACCGACGCGCTTGGGGTTATCGATGGCGATAGCGTTGATTTCCGGTTTAGCGGTAAACTGTCGCCGTGCGTTTTGTCGCCAGCGGTCGAAGATTCGGATTATATCCATATAATTATGCCTCTGAAGAGTTAATATGAAGATTTTGCGATTGGCGGTGCAGAATGTTCGCGTTCATTCGCTGAAAATGCTTGATTTGGAGCCAGGGACAACGCTAATATCTGGCCCGAACGGTTGCGGCAAAACATCGCTTATTGAGGCCTTATATATCGCTTTGCGCGGCAAGTCCTTCCGCGGCAGCGACGAATCGATTTGTTCGTACGGCGCTCAAATGTATCAGATAGACGTAGCTACCGATGAACTGCAATATCGAGTGGCTTATCAAAACCAAGACGGCGCCAAGCGCAAACAGTTCGTGGTTGCTGGCAAAAAACACGGCCGCTTGCCTTATGCTCTCAAATATCCGATTGTGTTGTTTGAGCCGGATACGCTGCGGATTGTTAACGGTTCGCCGCAGCGCCGCCGCGATTTTTTGGACGGGTTGATCCAGCAATACGACCAGTCATATTCACATGAGCTGAGCCGGTATAATCGCGCTCTATTGCAGCGTAATAAGCTCCTCAAGGATCCGCTAATTAACGACGACGAATTATTCTCTTGGAATCTGATACTGAGCGATTATGGCGCTAAAATTATTAGTAAGCGCCAAGCGGTTTTGAATGATTTTAATAGTAAAATAACTGCAATCTATCAGAGTATCGCTGGCACGAGCGATATGGTTAGTTTGCAATACTCCCACGAAAGCCGCGTGTCGGCGCAAAAACTGCTCAAGGAATATGAAGAAAAAATCACTTATGACAAGACGGTTGGCGCGACCAGCACTGGGCCGCATCGGCACGATATAGCGATTGGATTTGGCGATAAACCTGCTGCCAAAGTTGCCTCTCGCGGTGAGGCGCGAACGATTGTTTTGGCGCTGAAATTTCTCGAGGCAGCTTATATTGAGCAGCAAACTGGTAAAAGGCCGTTAATTTTGCTAGATGACGTCTTTGGCGAGCTTGATCGACACCGCCAAAAGCGGCTGATGAGCGAGTTTGTCGATAACCAGATTGTGATGACGAGTACTGGCTATTAGTGCTTATGATTGTCTACTCGTACCTATCGACTTTGTTCGTGTTGCCGATGTTATAATTCGGCATGAGCGGCCGCTGTGTAGTGATGTCGATAGTGTTAGCTTTATTGAGAGTACTTTGCGGCGCTGAGCAGTCGTATTTGCTGATCGAGATCATCGGCTTGCATTTAACTACCCATTTCGAATTTTTCTTCTCGAGAACGACTTTCAGAGTGTCTCGATTTAAGTCGGTGCCAGCGCCGTTAAACACCAGGGCGGCAATCGCCCAATCGCCTTTTTCTAATACGGCTTCGTTTTTTATGGTATAGAAGGAACTTATTTTGTTATTGCTGGCTAGAATGGCATCGTCAATAGCGCTTTTGTTTTCTCTGGTTAGTTTTTGCAAGTACGAGTTAGTGTATTTATAGTCTAGAGAAACAGTTTTTTTGTCTGAACCTAGTAATATTCCTCGTTGTAAAAATGACACCACATTATCCTTGCTATTAGCTACCAGAAAGTATGTACCCTTCGGTAAGAAATACTCTTTACCGGATTGAACAGATTTTTCGACGACTGTTTTGGTAGGAGCGATGGTATTTTCGGTCTTGGTGTCAGTACCTTTATATAGTATAACGCTAGAATATTTCGATGAATCGAATGAGATTGTCAAATACTGGCGAGAAGTAATTACTGCTAATATAATCATCAAAACAGTAAATGCAGAAAAAGCGGCGGCAATTATAATGATTTTCTTCTTCGGCGTCATAAGTTATTCTCCTAGATGGCTTTTATAATCGGCATATTCTATCTGATAATCGCTTAATTTGATACCCATAGATACTAACCGCAGCGTGGCCTTGTAGCGGTATTGCGGCGATTCGGTACGGATAACGATTATTGGCCGATCGTCTTTCTTGTAGTAACCGACCGAATAGTAAGGATCTTTGATTGGTAATTTAGCGACTACTGGATATTTTTCGGTGAATTTTTTGCCAGCCTCGCGGATTTGCTGGCCAGCAATACTTTCAACCTTATTATATTGATCCATGTGTTTTTTTTGCCACTGGCGAGCTTGATCTGATTGCGGCATGAGCTCGATAATGACAGTATACCGTGGTTTGGTAGTGGCGTTAACCTCTGTCTGGCTGCTGCGGAAGCCGTCTTTGGCGGCCGTGATTGAATAATCGCCTGGCGGCAGGTAATTGGTGCCGTTTTTGGCGGCATACTCGGCCTTAGTTTTTTTGTCTTTGAAAGTGATTTTCGCATCGTTAGGAGCGGCGGCAACCTCGACCGGGATTTTTCCCGACCGGTCGATAGCGGTGTAAATTTGATAAATTAGCGCACCAACGATCGCAATGATAGCGAAAATGATGGCAATAATAATTTTGCGTTTATTCATGCTGATATCCCCGATGATGATTTCTTTCTATACCATACATTTTGGTCGTAAAAGAATCCTTCCTCACCTGCACTTGGAGCCTTTATACCCTGGCTGGCTGAGGCGTATTTACTTTCAAAACCACTAATTTCACCAACGTATATCCAAGTGTGTCCTTGTGAGAAAGCCACGTCGCCTGGTTGGAGTTTGTCTTCGGTGAACTTACTGCCGTCCGGCTCATATGTACCATTAGCAGCACCAAGCCGCTGCCAGTTTGCTTTAGCCCAAGCCTCTTGTTCGTAAGTTGGGCCGCCCTTAGCGTCTTTATTGTAAGTCTTATCGAAGCCGCTGTCGTATAGTAGAGTTGTAACAAAACCTCCGCAGTCGATACCTTCTTCTCCTACGTAGCGTCCTTCGTTTACAGCTGTCGATATAGCATTTGTATAATCTGGCGTGCGTTCTTTTCTAGGGTTATGTTTTAGTTCTTTCCAAGCGTATTTGAGAGTGTAATTTTGTAGTTCTGAAGACCCGCCACTACCGCTGCTGCACGCCGCGGAAGTACCTGGTAGGGCGGCACCTGACGAGCTAAGTGACGAACTGTCTTTGTATTTGTCATAAAGAGCTTTGGCGTTGGATTGACGCTGGCTAAGCGCGCTACCGCCGCTTCTTTCGAATGTTGCTTCAAACACTACAGCAGCCTCTTCGGGAGTTGAGGTTGCTCTGACGGCATCGGCAACTCCGCCGTTAGTAGATGGGTGGTCTTTCCATTCGTCGGTCAAGCCCATTTCCCAAGCTAGGTAACGCAATTGAATCGCTAGATCATACGGGTCGCCATTCATATCGGCTGCGAATTTTACTACTCCATTGTTCCAGCGGTTATCATCCCATTGGGCGATACCAATATGCGTACCATTAGAGGCTCTAGGATCGACGTTTGGTGATGATTCTACCTGGAGGTTACCGACGACGCCAGCAGCCTGAGCTAGAGTTAGTTTGGTACCATTGCCAGCGCTCATCAAATAACCTAGGGCGGTTTCTGGGTTATCTGATAGCATTTTGACCACGCCGCCGCCTTTGGTTGGTGTCGCGCAACAGTTAGTAGTGCTAGCGCTAGACGAGGCGGTTGGTAAAGTAGAGGCAGTAGCGACTGAGGCGCCAGCGTAGCCAGCCATTTCGTCGAGAGCGTCTTGTATGATACCTATATAATACTGCTCATCATTCTTGCCATCTCCGTTTGGGGCGTATTTAGCTACATAAGCTGCTATACCTTGATCTATCTCATCAGAAAACACTGCTCTATCGTACGAAAACCAGTCGCCGCTATCGACGTTCTTGTTTTCGTCGGCGTCAGCGTCTACACTAGCTTCGAAAGAAGTCCACATATACCAATTTCGGCTGGCCTCTACAACGTGCGGTTGGGAGTCTGTCGCAGTGCGCCCGAAAGCATTATGTCCTTGGTGAACCTTTATCTGAGCGCCTGGCTCATCTGTAGTAGCTAGAGTTGATTCCATAAAAGCATGAGCATACGCTAAAAAAGGGTTAAGATTGGCTTTTTTGGCGCTGGCGACAGCTTTTTGACCAGTACCTTTTAACGGGCTTTCCGGCGCGTGAGCTTCAATATATTTTTCAATTGCGTCTGCCATCTTTGCAGCGTCTAGGTTGGGATAGGTTAGACCGTTTGGCGCACCGCTGCCAGGGCTGACTGACGATAAATCGGTACCCGACCCTGTCGAACAGGCAGCGTTACTGTCGTAGTATTCAATATTGTTGAGAGATGAGTTGATAATCAGCCTCTCTGGCAAAGCTAAAGCAGTTTGAGTGTAGGTACTCACCAGTATGATCGCTGTTAGTATGATGGATAACGTTTTTCGCATATTAATTTACCAGGTTTTTGGGGCTCCTCTTGTGTCGCGCAACGCTAAATGTAAGTGGTCGCATGAGTCAGGGTGAGGTGTTAGGCCAGCGCTAGTCAACTTGCTATTTATTCCTGAGCCATCACGGTTGCCGCATTCTATTTGGCCAATGCCAGCGTTTTGTGGTAAAACTTTACCGTCTAGAAGATATTGTAGTAAATCTATAGCATTCTGGTCGCCGCCGGTTGTTGCTGTACCATTTATCATCGCTATATCGACAGCTTCTCCTACAGGGTGTAAACTGTACCAGGATTCAGGTCTATCTTCACGGACTAGAGATGATATATAGATAGGATATTTCTGGGCGATATACAGGATAACTTGAAGTAATCTTTTGTCGACCGTCACGCCGTATGCCGCAGGTTGTCCATTTGCCATATTTTGGAACTGGTCGCCATCGTAGGTAATATTTGGATTATCGACAATCTGCTTGGCTAGGCTAATAACATCGCCATCTGGCAAGGTGGCGCCAGGGCCGCTGGTGGTTGATCCTGAGCCTGAACCTGCTGCCGATTTCGTTTTATCTGGATCCTCATCCATACCATCGACAGTGCGTTTGTCGATTTGGTATAGGTTGTATAGGGCGCGCTGCCGGCTGTCGACGGTGCATTCTTTGGTGTTTATGATGCTAGCTTGGTTGCAAGTGTCTATCCAGTCTTGCAGCTCGCTATTACTCTTTACTTTGCCGTTTTCGTCGATATCGCCGGAAGCGCTCAATTCGCTAGCTACTTGATCAGGCTCTATGCCCATATAATCAGTTGGTACGCCGTATTGAACGTCGCAGGCTGGACCGACAGCGATGTCTTTTTCGTTGGCTAGCACGGAGTTTTGCGTGCATTTGTTCTCGTCAATGATATTTTTGGCATAAGCCGACGGATTAAATAAATTAAACAGCGACGAAGTAGATATCGACGAGATGGCCGATACGAATGCTAATGGACTCGATGCCATACCTAAATACGGTACGAATCGTATAGCGATTGACCCCAGGAAAGTATTCGGACTAGAGATGTCGAATGGGCTGTGTGTCAAGCGGTCTTCTTCGGCTAGGGCAATACGCTCGGGCTGAACAATTTGTTCGTCGAAGGCAACTTTTTGCTGGACGGTTAGCGGTGCATTGCCAGTGTAGCTGGCTTGGTCGGCCATGCTGTTTGATAAGCCCACGCCAGTGATGTCGCCGACATCAGTGCCGGTTGCTCCCTTGGTTTTGTCGCCTAGGAAGTATTCGGCTATTGCTTTCATGTCTACCCACTTGCTAAATGTGTCAATAGAGGTCTGCACAATACTTCCCATGACTGAACTGAGTTTTTCTTGGACAGTGTCGAAAGTCAATAAGCCTTCAATGAGCAGCTCTCCGCCTACCCAAACCCAGCCAATTGGTCCCAGCCCAGCTCTGATGCCGTCAAAGATTTCGACTCCGACTTCGGCTGCTGTCGAGCCGATCAGGTCGCATCCCATTTTGACAGGTTCGCTATTGACAACGCCTAGATAGGTAGCAAGATTATTGCCAACTCCTGGTATATACGACGACGAGCTGCCAGCGGTGCCGAGACCCATAGTATATTTCATCAGTTTAGCGTCGGTAGCAGGTTTTTTGATAGTACCGTCGGACTTAGTATATGATTGAGTGAGGATAGTCGCTACGTTATTGACCATTTCTGGGGTGGCCTCGCCCTTTTTGATGGCATCAGCGGCTGTCAAAAAGGTATAACCTAGTTTGGCGTACTGAGCGATTCGAAAAGCCTTATTGATGTTGACTATCACATTTGGCGCCTTGGCCGCCGCGCAGATTCCTTGAGCCATCATTAGCTTGACGTCGTTCCCCTTCTTTTTGGTGGCTTTTTTGGCTTCTTTTGTAGCGTAATCACCAGCTTGTTCGGCGATTTCTTTATTCAGTTTATCAGCCGCTTTGTCTTCTATTTTCGTTAATTCGTCTGTGGCTTCGGTTAGAGCTTTTCTGGTTTTTTTAGAGTTTAACTTTTCTGCTACTTTTTTGGTGACGCCTATTTTCTTGAGGAACTTGACCGCGGCGTCGTCAACCCAGTTCACCCAGCGCGGGTTAAAAGCACGCCGGAAAGCGTTGCGGAGTTTAGGATTATTGCGTAATGCTTTTTTGAAGTCTTTGGCGGATATCTTCTCGCCGTCTATCAGATAGTGAGCTGGCCGTTTGCCGCCGATTAGCTTGCCTTTTTCGATAACTTCGCCGGCTTCGTCGAGAGCCTTGACGCCAGCCTTATCAAGTTGTTTTAGCTGGTAGTCGGTCGGTTTGTGAAAACGGCAGGCGATTTTGACCAGAGTACAAGACCCAGATGTAGCGTCATCGGCTAGGCGCCGTGCTAAAATTCGGTTTGATCGCGACGATGACGTATATTGCTGCTGATCGATATTGGTGACGATTGACTCTTTGATGGATACCAGTAACGAGCCCATGATGCTAGTCGACGAACCGATACCAACAGCACCGACCAGTAGCATACTGGCTACCGCGCCAGTCGGGCCAAATCGTTTGAGCTTATTCATAGCCGAAAAGCCGCCTGATTTACCCTTGCCCTTCTTAGGCTTGTTTAGGTCTCTCGAGGTGTTGTCGCGCCAGCCGTCTTGCTGCTGCGACTGCTTCTCTTTGTTATTGATATTGCCAGCGGCGTCGTCACTACTATTACCGCTACCGCTAGCCGCTTCGTTGCCGCGTTTGGCTGGTTTTTTATTCTCCATCCTCGACAAATTTCGGCTGACGGTATCATCCCAATGCGCCTGGCTCGGCGACATTTCGCGCTCCCAGGCATCGAAATCGTCGGCATGGCCTTGGTCTGTGGACGGCTGCATCTGACGCTCCCACTGGTCAAAGTCGTCGGCGTTGTCTCGGCTGGTGTCTGGTCTTTCTCTTGTACCTAGCGGCATAATCTTATTATAACCTTTTTAAGCTATTATGTCTGCTCCTCGGCAGCGGCTGCGGCGGCTTGTTGTAGTGTTGCCTGCGGGTTGGTGGTAATCAGGCCAGTTTCGGTGTCGCTGGCGACAATCTGGATATGAACGTGATTCTGCCCGGCAAAGAATAACCCCTGCCCGACCGGGAAGTTAGCTAGGCGCTTGCGTTCTTCTTCGGTTAATTTGAAAACGTCGCCAAGCACATCGACAGCGCTCGACGATTGCTTTAGCAGTAACTGCATTGATGAGTTCGAAACAATGGCGCGGCCCATTTTGCTGCCCATGAAGTCCTCGACGTCCTGAGTGATAGTCGTCAGGCCCAGGTAATATTTACGAGCGCGCTTGGCTAAACTAAACATGAAGTTCGCCGAGTCGTCATATTTCATCAGCTGCCAAGCCTCATCGACGATTAACATACGCTTTTTCTGCTGGGTGCGGACAATATTCCAAATGTGGCTAAGGACGATATACATGGCCACTGGCCGCAATTCGTCCTCGAGGTCGCGAATATTAAAGACCACCATATTGTTGTTGATATCAATATTGCTCTGCTGACTAAAGATACCAGCAAACGTGCCAGTGGTATATTTGCGCAGGCGCTGTGCCAACTGCGGGCCAGTACCGCCCATGTGTAACAGAGTGTCATATAAATCGCCCATTGTCGGCGGTACCGAAGTGTGCGTCAGTGGATCGCTAGTGATGCCGACGCGAGCGTAAGTGTCAATCAAGCCTTGGTCGAGGTCGGCCTCTTCGGATGGCGATAAGCCGATACCAGCGCTATTAGCCGAAGCTCCGCCTAGCATCAGCCGCAGCAATCCGTGCAGTGTCACTAGATTAGCGCGCAAAGCGTCGTCGGCTTCTTCGTTGTCGATAACTTTTGGCAGATCAAAAGGATTAATTCGCGTGTCGCTGCTGAGGCTGAGCCGAATATAGCTGCCGCCAACAGCGTCGCTTAGCCGCTGGTACTCGTTTTCTGGGTCAATAATCAGGATATCGGCACCCATCATCATGCTGCGAAGAGCCTCTAGCTTGACAGTAAACGACTTGCCGGCGCCAGACTTAGCGAATACTACCATGTTGGCGTTCTCTAGCGTGTAGCGGTCGAAAATCACCAAGCCGTTGTTGTGCATATTGATACCGTACAAAATACCGTTTTCTTGGGTTAAGTCGGCGCTAGTGAACGGAAAGCTGGTGCTGACAGCGCCAGTGTTCATATTGCGGCGAATTTGCAGCTGGTCGCTCATTTGCGGCACCGTACTGTTGAGGCCTTGTTCTTGCTGGCTAGAGGCGGTTTTGCTGTAAACCAGCATCTGCCCGAAGAATGTCTCGATCGAGTGCTGTACATAGCCTAATTCCTCTAAGCTATCGCCGTAAATCGTCACGTACAGGCCGTAGCGGAAAAAGCGCTCTGATCCGACCTGCAGCTCGTCGCGCAGCTCTTCGGCATCCTGCAGGGCGGCTTCTTTGGCTGGGTCGCGCGTCTTGCCTTTTTCGGCATTAATCGCCATATCGGCCTCTAGCTGAGTAACTTTTTTGCGCAAATTTTTGAGGACAATCGCTGTATCGACAGGATAAATAAACATACTGATATCGAGGACTTGATCAATGTTAATTAATCCCGATAGCCAGCCCGTATACAACCGGCGCGGATAGCCATAGACATACATAGTTCGGCCGTATTTGGTGCCGATACGGAAATAAGCCGAATGGATTTCGAGGCTGCTCGGCGCGATTAAATCGCGCAGCGTGGTCATACCCTTGAGGAAAGCTTGTTCGACCTCTGCTTGCTCGCGCTCGCGCTGCTGGGCGGCGATATCTAGCGGATCCATCTTTTTCTTGCGGGCCATTACCTAATCTCCTCGTGGGTGTACGGATTATTACCTTCGCCCTTGCGGACGTATAGCGACGCTACATCGCCAAAGTCGTCAAGCGGCTCTCGTACAGCTGTATCTGGATTATATATATTGTAATATAATTCGCCTAGCTGCTTGGTATTGAGCTGAATAGAATAAACGCCGACGCGCATTAGCCCGCCAATCACCGAATCGACGCGGTTTTTGATTTCTTCTTTGGCTTTGGCGTAGGTTTGGGTGTCGATTTTGGTGACATTTTCTTTTTTGCTACCAAATAATATCGAGAATATCCCCTTGCTCTGTTGGACGATATTGGTAACGTCGCCAGTCGGAAAATACGGAATGACCACAAAAAAGCTTTTGTCCATGATGTTAGCTTCTTGCGACAAAACATCGATAAAGTTGATATAATCGTCCATCAATACGCCTAGCAGCATGTTGTCCTGGTCGCGCCGTAGAGCGTCGAGCTTATCGAGATACGGGCCGATATCAACCCGCTGCGAGCGAATGAATATTTGAATTGGAAAATACAAAGCATTGAGGAAGTCTTGATAGCTTAGCTCGACGCCGTCGCGTTCGCGCGAGCTCATCAGGTCGAAGTTGATTGATTTGCAAGCAACGATAGCACGAAACGATCCGTCGTTCATCACCACCATGCTGTCGCGTAATTCTGAAAAAATCAGGGAATTTTGGGTGCTAGTAGCCTTTGGCTGTTCTTTACCTTTGCCCTTTTTCGGGTCGGTCGATGATGGTGCGTCAGGATTGCCAGCGGGGTTGCCTGGTGCCGCGATATTTTGCCCAGAACCAGCAATAGCCGGCGGCATTGGCGCTGGCATTGGTGCTTGATTCAGCGGTAAATTGTTTGGCGGCACCCCCACTCCTTTCTTTGCCTAGCGCAGCGAAATGAATACTTCGCTGTCTTCTTTCTTCTGTTTGACTCGATCTACTTCGTGCTGCAGGGCGGCGATCGACAAGCCGCTATTATTAGCTAAACTAATTATATCATCTGAAGCCGCTGTTGCGCTAGTGTCTGCCATTGGTTCGGCTGGCTTGGTTGGCTCTGTTGAGCTAGCTTGAATAGGACTGTTGGCGGTTGTGTTGCTTTGCTGGCTCGTAGGCTGGATAACTGATTGGTGAATGGTCGGGTAAGGGTTGAATTTTGGCAAATGTTCATCGTTTTGCATGGCCGTATCACCGACGTTATCATTATCAAAGGCTTGAGGCGCCTGAGGCGGTGCCGCCTGGTTGGTCATCGGCTGCGGTGTTGGCGCTTGCGTCTGCGCTTGATAATACATATTTTGGATAATTCGGTCGTGGCGCTCTTGGTCTGCCCGCGAAATCATAGCGTCGAACTTTCTGGCGACACTGCCGTCTTCGTCGAGCATACCAACTGTCTGCTGAGCTGCGTAATATTGGTCTGACACCATCGAACTGTTCGGGGTTGGTTCGGTAGTATGGCGGATCGACCAACCCTTGGTGTCGGCGATATCTGCTAGATACGACAGGCGCTTTTCGGTCTCTATCTGCGATAGGTCTTTTGTCAGATGTTCATCGACAGCTTTTGGTACGGTTATCTCGATCAGCGATTCGATACCGTCGGGCGACCAGACGCGCTTGCGCGGCTTCAGCCTATAAGAGATAATAGCTGCTACATAGATCTCCATCGGCTGATCCTTGCGCAGCGGCAGCGCCAACACGGTAAAAAATATGATAACTGGCAAAGGAATAATTGCCAAACCGATAAATATCTGACCCAATCCCCAGGCCAAGGCAACAGCAACAGCAGCAATTATCAGGTAGATGAACTGCCGGAAGCTAAACGGTCCGATTAGCTTGTCTTCTGCCTCGACGTCTTGTGCGACTTTATATTCTGCCATACGATTATTATATTACGTATTGTGTAGTTAAGCTAATGCTGACGTCAGATTTGCTATTATACTAACTACCACGACGTCCGCCACCGCCGCCTTGACCGCCACCGCCGCCTTGACCGCCACCGCCGCCTTGACCGCCACCGCCAGAATTGGATTGTCTCTGCATAGGGGGAATACGTTCAATCTGTTGACGTACTGCTGACGAAACGCCACCAGCTGTTTTAGGGTCGGCCTCTAAGTCGGCTCGAGCTCTCATTAACGATCGCATATATGAGTTGTCGGCGTTATGGCGTGCCTCGTTTTCTGCAAAGTCTACCATCTTCTCAACGCCTTTTGCGTCTGCGTTGGCTAAACCTTGGCCGCTAGCTTTGTTTTGGATATAGTCTCTCATAGCTTCTTGCTCATTGTAAGTGCCCTGCCGGATAGCTTCGAGTTGCTTGCCGCCTATCCATGGCGCTTTCTTGGCACCAGATTGGGCGATAGCGTTGGCTGCCTCTTTTTGTAGCGAGGCGTCCCCAAATGAGGCAGAAGCTGTAGCTAGGTTGGCAGCTTGCTCGCTGGTCATATGCGGGGCTAGAGCCTGCATGGCAGCGCGCCGCTGATAAGATGATATGCCGCTCAGATCTACTGCTACTTTGTTACCATCTTTGTCTCTCGTGAAGCCGGTAGCTATCTCAGCTAAACGATCAGACGACATATTGTTGTCGGCGATCCAGGCATTAGCGGCTTTCATACGCTCGTTGTCTTCTGCTAGCGCTGCTGCTGAGCCGCCTAGCTTGCGCTTTTGTCCGAACTCACCAGTAACGGCGTTTATTCTTCTGTTGGCTCCTGATCGCCAGTTTCTAGGGTTGACAGCTCCCCACTTGCCTCGGTAAGTACCGCCTTGTATCTGAGCTCTCCTGAGCTTGTTTTTTTCATCTCGATGACCACGCCACTGTCCATACAATCCTTTAGACAGTCTAGATTGAGCTTTGTCATTGACAAATCCGCGTACTTTTCCCTGCATCTTGCCGATCGCACTAGATAATCCTCCGATATTCATAGCAGCGTCGATAAGTTTCTTTACTAGCAGAAGTGGTGCTATTTGCAACAGAGCAACTAATAATTGCTTGACTACGTCGCCGTCGCTACCTTTTGATAGAATACTCGCAGCTAAACTACTGGCGCCAAATAATATACCAACGATAGGATATAAGAATAAGCAAGCTTTGAATGCCGACCACCATTTTTTGAACAAACTTTCTGCGTTTGGTAGTAGCATAGCGGCGAAAGCTAGCGGTGATATCACAACGCATAATATCAGGATAGCTTGTCGCAACCCGAGCATGAATACTGTTGTTAAAGCTACGATTAGAATGAATACTAACCCTGCGATAACAGCAGATAACGCAAAAAATCCGATAGTAGCTCCTAAAGCTAAAGTAGCTATACCAGTCGCCCAGTTGCCTTTGCTGACCCAGCTACCGGACGGAGCGTCTGCTCCTCCGCTTATTTCTACTGATGATATAAATTTGTACGCAGATGAACCAACGACGTTTGATACATCAATTAATAATAGACACAGGTGGAATGATACATTGACTAGTATTATTCCCATGATTAATTTTGGTAGCATGCGTTTAATGCCATAGTTATCTATGCCGTAACCAGTCAACTGCGAATAGATAACATATAAGAATGCAATTACAAAGATTATGTTTGCGTAGTCGCGTATCTTTGTCCAATACTCGTACGCATTATCGCGGATATCATTATTGTTCACTACTAGGAATTTTTCTAATTGCTCTTGCGCCTCGTCTGACATTTGTGCCAGTATGTTGACGACTGGACAGACAATCCAACCGACGTAGTCGATTTTGCAGTTTTCTTGATCCTCCTCTTTTTCTTCTGGTGGTGGAGCTGCTTTTAGGGAATTTTGAGCCGCTTGACAGGCAGCTAGCTCTGTCGGCGACGAGGAATATTTAGATGAGCAAAAATTCGGATCACTTGCGTTTTTAAAGCCTTCTGCACAAGCTTCCAGTTCTTTACTGCTGGTATAGCCTAAGGATTTACAAGCCTCTGCGTACTCTTTTGTTCCCGATGCGGGAGTAGAAGGTGTAGTAGTTCCGCTCTTGCTTTTTTTTTCTGCCGCATAGAGCGCTTTAAGATATGCTACATAGTCGTCTACCCATGGTTGTTTTGGATTGTGGTTTTGGTAGCCTATGTATTTGTTCATTATGTTGTTGCACTGTGCTGAACCTTGAGTATAGTTAGTCATATCATTCCATGTGTAAAAGGAGTCATTCGCCTTGTCTGTTGTATGTCTATAAGTGTCACCTTCGCCAGTTTTATCGGCAAAAAAAATTGGATAATTTGTTTCCGTAATTTTAGATACGTCAGTACCCTGGTTGGTTACGTTGCAATATCTCTTCACAAGTGTATAGGCAGTGTAAAATCTATCAACATTATCAAAATCTTCAATTCCGGCGTGAATTCGAATTTGCGCTTCTAAAGCCTCTAATTTTACTGTAATAGTCCTTCCCTCCATAGCCTTATCCTTGTCGCATTGTTCTTTTTCCGATTTACTCTCGGATGTATTGTATATAACAACTGTCGACTCCATGTTGCAGAAAATCTGTTGTGGATCGCTACCACTGAAGCCAATGCTATTAAAAAAATTTACAAAAGTAGTTATGCTTAACGACCTGCAGTTTTGATTGTTGTCACCTTCTGAATTAAAATCTGATGCTCCACCACTAGCTGAGTCCCACCAACCATAACCCAATATATCTTCCTTAGCTACTCCTTTGTTCTTATTAAATACAACTTGATTACCGGGACTAGAACCGGGACTACTAGCAGCGGAACTAGGGGCGGGACTAGAATTTTTATGAGCGCAATATAGGTATATATTTGCAGCAGATTTCTTTTTTGCTCTCTCGGCTAATGCGGCAGGAAAATAAGGTTCTGAAAGTTCAGGTGCAGCGAAAGCACTCTCATTTATCATTGCTGTCAAAGAAGTTGTTGCTATGATTGTAGCTAAAACAAAAAGCGCTATTTTTTTATACATAACCATATTTAGTATACAATACTGTAGCAGTAAATAAAACAAAAAAGCGCTATCATAGTAGCGCTTTTCACGATTTGATATATTTTTAATTAAATTAAGTATTTATATTAACTTAGCCGCCGATTTTTGTATACTTTCCCTTTACATCAGTTTGAAATGATATTCCTACGATCTTTAGGGGTGTATCGTTGTCGTCTCTGGATGGTTTACGCAGGCGCACTTCACAATATACAGGACTGGCAAAATCAGGTTCTTCGCTCAAAACATTTTCTGGGGATATATTTGTTTCGGTGTTCATTGTAAAGAAGAGAGCTATGCCAGCACCTCTGTCTGAATTTACTATCATTTCGGTGCCATCAGGCTGTAGTGAAAATCGGCGATAAAACTCTTTTTTATCACTTGTTACAGGTACGAGCTGATCATTAGAGTCGTGTGGTTTAGCTTCTCTTGGCAATATACCTTCTGGGTCGCTAAAAACTGCTAAGTTATTGTTAAACATAGCTCTGTTTTCAAGCCAGTCCATTACTTCTGCCATACCCTCTTTGTATTGCGGTAACGCATCTGTGGCATGCTCGCGGAGCCCTTCAATAAGGTATATGCTTAGTCGCGGATCGCCCGCGTAGCTTTCCATGTCTCCTGCTGCCACTTCTCTTTTGCTCCAGCTAGCCATTGATGGCACTTGAACATCTTGGTCGTCGGTATTAAAGAGATTGGGGTTTGTTACGTAATTGAACATCTTTACTATTCTGCTGATAAGCTCATTTTTCGTGGCTTCGTCATTCGTAACCCCGTCAATAGTGTTTTTTTTGTTTATCGTATTGAAGTTTGGTAAACTACAGACCTCAGCTATTCTTTCTGGGCTGACTATCTCGCGTACATCGACTGGTCGTGCAACTACTTCTGGCGTAGAGACTTCTGTATCAGGCTTTGGTGTTGTGTTAGGATTAGATACTTGCTTGCTTCTTTCTTGATTTTCAGTGGTTTCGCCAGAGCAGGCTGCGAGCGTCGCTACTGCACCAGTAAACCCTGCAATTTCTAATATCCTGCGGCGATCAACCTCTTTATTGAGTAGATCCCCTAGTAGATCTGAACCTGTTACCATAAAACTTCAATCCCCTCCTTCGGGATTAGTGGCTTATGATGTCTATGCGACCCACCTCGCATTCGTGGTATTATTATACATCTTTATGGCGAAATAATCAAGTCGTCGGTACTATTTTCGCTAATCATCATCGTCTTCTTCATCATCGTCGCCGTCGTACAAATCGCCAGCGAATTCCTTGAGGACGTCGACGGCTTGGTCGGTCATAGGCTGACGCACGGTTGGCGTGTTGAGGATTTGGACAGCCATCTTGCGGGCATTTCGGCGCCGCTTGTTGAACCGCTTGATCAGGCTCTGGCGGGCGTCTGCTTCGCTGTTTGGCAGGCCTTTATCGCCGAGTTTCTTCTGCTCGGACCTGATGCTGTCTTCGATGAGCTTGTTGAACTGCGTCCTGGTCAGGTCGCTCGTATCAATATCGGCGAACATCACAGCTAGGGCGTTAGCATTAGCATTAGCGATGGTGCTGGTTTTGATGCGTCCCTCGAGAATCTGGCGGAAGGACTGGTATTGCAGGCTTTCGTCGCCGTAGAATTCACCGTTGAGGACAGCCTTGAGTGATTTGTCGCTGAGGGCTGGCGCTGCTTGCATGAATTTAGTTTTGATAATAGCTTGCTCGACCGAGCGGCGGAAGTCGTAATTGTAGCCAGTGGCTATCACATTGCCATGCTCGTCGACTACTCTGCCGGTTTGTTTAATGACATTCATCTTTTGTTCGTACGAGCCGACGTCGAACAGTTCAGCGATCGACATGTCGCGGACGTAGTCGTCGCGGGCGTCGAATGAATAGCTGCGGCCAGCGGCATCGGTAACATGCAGCTGGGTAATCGGCTGGCCAGCGGCGTCGGTGCCTAGTTTGCCAGTGGCCAGCGCTTCAATTTGTCCAGGGTCGAGTTTGAAGTGGTGGGCCAGTTCGGCTTGCTGTGCGATCTTTTCGCCGGCTTCTTTGCGCGATTTAGCCACGTATTCGGCCAGTACCGCTGATTGGTTACCGATGCCAGCAGCGTATTCGCGGACTAGTTTACCATCGACGCGGACGGTGTTGTCGAGCATCATAGTGTTGACTTCGCTGGCCAGCGCCTGCTCGGCGGCGCGTTTGGCGGCGGCGGTCAGGTTGGTTTCGATATTGGCGCGCTTGATGTCGCGGGCAACGTGCAGTACATAGTCCTGTGTCGGAGCATTAGCGCCGCGCAGGTTGACGACATGTTCGCTTTGGTCGCCCTGGGCGATGATTTCGGCGTGCATTTTGCCAAGTTTTTCTTTAGCGCGGGCAGCATCGAATTCGCTCTTCTTGACGCTCAATTCTAGAGCTTTGTAGCCCGGGCTGGTTTGCGCCAAGGTATCCCAGCGGGCTTGCTGGTCGTTGCTGATACGCTGTTTGTGCGCCTCGACGGTGCGCCGGGCGGTATCGACTTCTTGGCCGGCTCTGCTTTCGTTGAATTCATTTTGGACGCGGGCTTTGTCGATTTCGGCGAGTTGTTGGCGGTGTGTCAGATTTTGATGGCCGCGATCAAAAGCGTTGTCGAGCTCGGATTTGTGGATACTGGCCCAGCGACGGCGTGCTTCAAGCGCCTGGCCGTGCGGCGTGGCGTAGAAGGTGTTGCCGATTTCTGACTTACGGGCTTCGTTCTCGCCTTCGACTGTCTGAACAGAGCGCCGGCCGTAGCGGTCGTTGTCCCATTCGGTGGCGTTGTTGCTGGCAGCGGCTTCGTAAGCGGCGGTTAAGCCTTTGCGGCGCTGTGTGCGGCGGTGTTGCCGCCGTACGGCTGAGTTGACAAAGTTAGCGCGGCTGCCGTGGGCTCTGTTGATGGCGCGGGCGGCCCTTTTTAGCTTCGGCGACCTTCTGAAGATGCCTCTGTCGGTATTGATTAGGCTCTTACCAGCGCGATTTTTGGCAGCTTGGTAAGCAGCGCGTTCCTGCGCCCAGTTGCGGGTACGATCAATGATACCGCGGTTCGGATTGTTGACAATACCAGCGAGTTTGCCGAGCAAATTACCGCTAAGCTTGATGATAAGCGGTGTGATGGCGATCGGTGCAACCTGCACAGCTAAGCCGATGATAATTTGGGTAATTGAGTCGCCGGCATTAGCGATGATGGCGTAGCCGGCTAGCTGCGCTGCACCGAAAATGAATGATATAAGCGGGAACATTAGCAGCATGGTGGCAAAAAGATCTTTCCACTTATCGAAATATTTATTTGTGCTCGGCAATACGTAAGCCACGAAAGCTAGCGGCGCAACGATGATACACAGGGTGATTAGCGCTTGGCGCATAGCCAGAACTACCATCGCCACGATGGCTGCGACGATAGCGCCGACTAACATCGTGGTTAGCAGTGTCAGCGACGGGCCGATACCGCCGTTAGCGACGACCACCTTGCCGAGTACGCCGCCGCCAGCTAGCACTACCCCAGTGACGCCAGTCCATGACAGCTCGTCGCCGAGACGGCCGTGGCTAGACAAACCGTGTCGGACGTCGGTAAAGAACTGTTGTATTGACGAGCCGAGTACGTTCGAGGTATCGACTAAAGCGCCAGATATCCAATACGAAACGTTGACCAAAATAGCCCCAATGATTAAGCGCGGCAGCATTGATTTGATGCCATAGTTGCTCAGGCCTTGGTTGGTGATTTGCGCATAAATAATCAGCAAAAACACCAGGACGAAACAGACATTGGAGACGTCGCGGACTTTTTGCCAAATTTCGTAAATCGGGTTGTTTTTGGTGGTGTCGGTTTGTAGCGTGTGGACGATCAGGAAACTTTTGATTATGTCGAGTACGCCGTCCATCCGGTCGGCGATAAGCTGCGTAGCCGGGCAGACGAACCAGCCGACGTTAACTTTACAGTTGTCGCCGTCATCATCGCCGTCTGCTTCTGGTGCGTTGGCGATAGATACTTTGGTTGACGAGGATTGCGTCGATGGATCGTATATACCGCTGCGCAAAAGATAGCTAACCGCCTGGCCTTCGGTGGCAGTTTTGGCGTCGCCTTCGGTCAAGATGAGGTGGATACCTTCGTTGTCTTCGTATTTGTAGCCGTCGTAGCCAGCGATTGGCAGACTTTTGGTTTTTTCGCCGCTAGCAAACGATGCTTTGTCGATTCTGGTATAGGTGTGTTTCTGGTAAATAACGGTATCGTTTTTGGTAGAACGCTCGGCATCGGCAGCTGCTACTGGCCGCGATAGTGCTAGAACACTAGCAAATAATGCTATCGTTACTGCCGAGAGCACTAAAAATCCTTGCCGCAAGGATATCCTACCCTGCAGGCATGTTCTTACCCAATCCCGCATACTACTATTCATTATAGCACTTTTGCTACAAAAAGTCAATGAGCGCCATCAGGAATATTAATGTTTGTCAAAAATGTTTGCAAATATGGACTACCAGCGTTATACTCTAATTAGGAAGCTATACGCGTTATGAAACAGAAACTAACAACCTGTCTGATTGCTCTAACCAGCGCTGTTGGCGCGCTGTTGCTATTTAGCCGGTCGGTTTACGCGTTGGATTGCGCGGTGTTGCCTGATGAGATATGTTCTAAAGCTGGAGAAGGTGAAGCTGTGTTTGAGTTGCTCAAATTCGTTTTTGATATATGCGTTATTTTGGTCGGTATTGTTGCTATGTGTATGTTTGTCTGGGCAGGCATTCTCTATGCTAGCGGTGACGCTAATAGTAACCGGGTTGCCCAAGCTAAAACAATTATGACTAATACAATTGTTGGTATTATTGCTTTTGGTTTGATGTATTTGGGATTGAACTGGTTAATTCCAGGAGGAGTTTTCAACTAATGAAACGTATATTTTTGGCCCTAGCGGTGATGATAGGTGTTTTTTTCTTCTCTGCGGCTGTGCCGCTGCCAGCCTATGCCGCTGACGAGTCGTGCGATGCTAATGTTTTTGGTATGCCTGCTTGGTATAACGGTATGATGACGAAAGGCTCTAGCGGTGACTGCGAATTTGAGGGAGTAAAAAACGGCGACAAAATAGATATTGCCTATACCGGCTTCAAGATAGGTGCTAATATTCTTCGGGATTTCTTGGTAGTATCGGTGTATGTGTCTTTGTTCTTCATTATTAAGGGTGGTTTTATGTATATGTTAAGCGCTGGCTCGCCTGAGGGCATCAGTAGCGCCAAAAAAACAATCCAGAATGCTGTAATTGGTTTCGTGATTGCCTTGATTTCTGTACAACTCGTTAATGTTATAGGAGACATTATATAAATAGATGATAAAATCAGAGATTATACTGGCTGCGTATAAATTTGATGCCAACGGTGGTGTTTATCATCCAACTAGAACGGACGATACTTTGCCTGGTGTGGTGAGAACAGCTATATTTTGGGCAACAGTTGTCGCGGTTGTCGCGGTTGTGATAGCTGGTTTTACTTATACATTATCACAAGGTGATCCTGGTAAAGTTGCTCAAGCCAAAAATGCAATATTGTATGCTATTATTGGTTTAGTTGTCGTACTCGCAGCGGCAGGAATAATATTAGCTGTATATACGTCGTTTCCAGGTTGATATATGATGAGATATAGAATAGTAGCAGTAGTGACAATTGTAACAGCCGTATTAGCAGCGGTAGCCGTGTTGCCGTCATCGCAGACTTGGGCTGCTGAGCTGAATGCTAACTGTCGTAGCGGTAAATATAGCGGTCCAGATTGCGACCTAGTCAAGGATAATAGGATTGATAACAATCACGAAACGGTCACGGAGCCTATCATGTGGTCGATATGGTTTTTGGGGTTTATATCAATAATTGTGGTTATTATCGGCGGTTTTCGCTATGCTACTTCGCAAGGTAATCAGCAGCAATTGCAGTCCGCTAAAAATACTATTCTATACGCCGTAATTGGGTTGGTATTAGCAGCAGTTGCTGGACCGATTATTCAATTTATTGCAGATAATTTACATTTATTATGAATTAAACTGAAGGAGAGACAAGAATATGAAAAAATACATAAAATTATCAATACTATCTATAGCGCTAGGTGTGTCTATGATTGTTGGGTTCAGTTTGCCAGCTGCTGCGGCATGCGGTAGTGTTGGTGATTGTATAAATCAAGGTTTGCATGCTTCTGGCGCTGATAGTACCCCTCTGTCTATTCATAGTCTTATGGGTAAGATCACTAATATTCTTTTATTCCTGATGGGTTCTGTGTCAGTGATTATGATTATCATTGGCGGTTTTCGCTACGTCACCTCGCAGGGCGACCAGACGCAAATGCAATCAGCCAAGAATACCATTTTGTACGCTGTTATCGGGTTGATAGTGGCGATAGCTGCTTATGCAATTGTTAGTTTTGTCGTTACTCAGTTTGTGGGCTGATCTACTTACTATATCTGTTACTACCTAGTAATGTAGCGTAAAAGCAATCCCAATTATTTACCAAATGTTGTATAATAATCCGTATAAGACCAATAAATCATACAGAAAGGATCGACCGTATGAGAATTAAACTAAATAAAGATAGTATTGTCGGTTTGCTAGCGGTGCCAGCACTGGCGCTATCGGTGGCAGGCGTGATGTTTCAAGCGACGCCAGCATTTGCTGACCCTTCAACTGAAAAGCCACCTTTGACTGTGTCGGGTGGAGCTAAGTCAGCTAAAGGCACCGATCAATCGGCTTGTCTGTTTGGTAATGAATCTGGTTGTGAAGGTACTGATCAGACGCCTATTTTCCGCATCGTCACTAACGTTCTATTATTTGTCATCGGTGCCGTATCGGTGATTATGCTAATTATCGGCGGCTTTCGCTATGTTACCTCGCAGGGCGACCAGACTCAGGTGCAGTCAGCCAAAAATACCATTTTGTACTCGATAATTGGTATCGTAGTAGCGATTCTAGCCTATGCGGCGGTCAACTTCGTGATCTCTAGCTTCGTCAAGTCAGAATAGTACCTGTTGTTTTCAAAGCATAATAACCGCGCTTGAATTGGCGCGGTTATTTTATATGTTTCGCTTTCTCCCGCCGGTACGCTAGTTTTTGGTTTATGCAACAAAAAACCCGCTTGCATTTGCTTGCGGGTTATTTTATCTAATTTTCCCTGCTCTATTGGATAGCGATCTTTTTGGCTTGTTCTTGCTTGACCTTAGTGAAGCTAATCGTCAGGACGCCATCCTTGAGTACTGCCGAAACCTCGTCTTCTTTAACAGCTACTGGCAATGCTAGCGTGCGGCTAAACTCGCCCCAATAACATTCCTGGATATGCCAACGCGAAACGGCGGTGTCGTCGCCGCTCGATAGTGTGCCGCTTATAGTCAAGATGCCGTCAGAGATACTAACATCGAGGTCTTCCTTGTTGACGCCAGCGGTACGAGCCTTAATCACTAGCAACTCGTCAGTCTCATAGACATCAACGGCTAGCTGGCCTGGAAAGTCTTCTTCCTGCTCTTGCCAGGCGCTATCATCGGCCTGCTGCTGAGGTGTCGCCGCGGCTGGCGAGTTATTATCGTTCGTTAAACTGTCATCGTTGAGAAATGCTGCAGCCAGCTCGTCTCCGATCAACAGATCGTCATCTTGTTTACGTGCCATTGATGTCCTCCACTATTCTCGTTGGCTGATTGAATTTATACTATCATTATAGACTATGCATAGCGTATAATCAACTGTATAAACCATAAGAGTGTAAAAAACACAATGATGATTTCCCTGTTCGATATACTAGCGCCCCACTACTGTTGTTCTTGCGGTGAAATTGGTAGGATTATTTGTGATAATTGTAAAAATAACATCATCTCGCGAGCTTCGCAGCGGTGCTTGCTATGCGCGAAAACTATTCGTAATTCCAGCAGTTTATGCCAGCGCTGCCAGCCGAGAGCGCCTTTTGAAAATGCTTGGTATGTTGGCGAACGAAGCGGCGCTTTGAAGCTGTTGATTGGTGCTTATAAATTCGAACGAGTTGGCGGTGCTTATCGCGAGATTGTTGATTTGCTAGATATGCGCGTATCAGAATTACCTGTCGAGACAATTGTGGTGCCAGTGCCGACGATTGCGTCGCACGTTCGCCAGCGCGGTTTCGATCACGCAGCGAGGTTAGCCAAGGAGTTTGCTAGGCGCCGAAAGCTCCCCTATCGTACGATACTGCATCGGCGAACCTCATCAGTCCAGCATACTGCCGATAAGAGCGAGCGCTGGCAGCAAGCGAAGCAGGCTTTTGTTTGCGACAGCTCAGAGGCCGCTAGCTGTTTGTTGATCGATGATATTTACACTACTGGAGCGACATTGCATTATGCTGCCAAAGCTCTACTGGATAGCGGATTCGAAAAGGTGTCGGTAGCAGTAGTAGCGAGGCAGCCTACCCAGGGTAGCTAATCTCTGATATAATGGGTTCGCTGGAGAGGTGACCGAGTGGTTGATGGTACTGGTCTTGAAAACCAGCGTGGGGCAACTCACCGCGGGTTCGAATCCCGCCCTCTCCGCCAAGAAAATGCCTTATTTACTTTTATAAAAATGAAATTATTTTAGCGGCTGGAGGCGCCATAGCCGCCAGTAGTAGTACCGCTGCCGCCAATACCGCTACCTGATGGGCTAGGTATAAAATTGCCGATGACGAAATTAACGGCCGCGTAGGCCAGAATTGCCACGATTATACCGACTAGCGCATAAAGGATAGTGTTCTTGGCTGATTGAACTTTCGAGGCGTCGCCGCCAGATACGATATATTTTAGCCCGCCGATGATGAGCATGATTACAGCAACAGCGCCAACGATGAATAGCAAGACGCTGCTCACTCGTGAAAATACGCCAGACTCACCGAATAAGGTGGTTGGCTGGTCGGCGCCGCGCGCCGAACTAGCGCCGTCTGCGATTGAGCCGATAGCTGCTACCGGCAGCGGCGATAGTGCAGCAATGGCGATGGTAATTGAAGCTAGGATTCTAATGATAATATTAGTGCTTTTCATAATGATTTTTGAAGTCCTTCTAGTTATTAGTATACATGGTTATCATCAAAAATCTATGCAGCAATGGTAAAATATGCTAAACTGGTAGCGATTGGAGCTTTACTATTGGTGATAGCTTCGTTCGGAGGAGTACCCAAGTGGCTGAAGGGGACGGTTTGCTAAATCGTTAGTACGGGGAGACCTGTAGCGGGAGTTCGAATCTCCCCTCCTCCGCCAAGAAAAGTAGAGGCCGTTTGTTGTCCTCTATTTTTTTGTGGTAATCACTGCAGCCATGATATAATGCGGTTATGCAAGACGACTCATCGCAAGATTGGCAAAAACCAGCAGAGACAGCTTCTGGGGCGCCTTTTCAAGCGGCTGTTTCAGAAGCAGAGTTAAATACGAGTGCAGAACCGACCCAGCCAGCTTCAGTTGATGCCGAGGCGGCAGATTCAACTACTCCAACTGATCTTAATTCAGTAGAAGACAACGCTCCAACATTTGGTGATGATGCAACGCCAGCGGTCGAGCCTGACGATAGCGAAATTCTTGTGCGCTGGCAAGGTCCAGAACATCTCTATAGCGAGCGTTCGATGATGTGGTATGCAGCTTTGGCACTAGCGACGCTCATAATGATGGCGATTGCTTATTTTGCGTTTAATTCGCTGACATTCACCATTTTGTTGCCAGTGATGGCGGTGGCGCTGGGCGTGTACGCGCATCGGCCGCCAGAGATTATTGATTATACCTTGACCCGTAAGGGTCTGTATGTTCGCGACCGGCTAATGCTGTATGATCAGTTTAAATCGTTTGATGTTGTCACTATCAATAATGTTCATCATATTGCGCTAATTCCGCGCAAGCGCTTCCAACTAGGGCAGAATATTTACTTCCCTGAGGAATCAGGCGAGAAAATTGTCGACATGCTAGCGGCGCGCCTGCCGATGAAAGAAGTCAAGCCAGATTTTATCGATAGGATACTAGCCAAGCTTCACTTGTGAAAAGTGTTTGAGTATGCTATTATCAGCTAGTTAGCACCCGTAGCTCAGCTGGATAGAGCGTTGGTTTGCGGTACCAGAGGTCGTGCGTTCGAATCGCGCCGGGTGTACCACATGTTTTTATACGAGCCTGGATCGGATGGTTCGTGTCTGATGATTGAGAGCGGCTGCCCTGCTGGGCAGACGCTTTTCGTTTGGCGGACAGTTGCTATGCTGCTGATGTTTGTGATTAAATAGAAGTATGACTAATGAGGAATTATCCAATCAGATACAAAAACTAAGTGATATCGTTGCCAGTTTGGCGAAAACGATGAACGAACGGTTTGAACAAATCGACAGACGCTTTGCCCAGATCGACGAACGTTTCAACAGTATTGATGAACAGCTCGCCGATATTCGCAACGACCATAAAACGTTGGTTGATATCGTGAAAGATATGGATTTACGAATGGATAAGGGCTTCAATGAGCTAAAAGCTGAAGACGGCAAAATTCATGCCGAGATTGCTAGTCTGCGACTTGAACTTTACCACGAATCTGGCAGCCGCGAGCTGGTGGACGATACTTTGTATGGTTCGTTAGACAAGCGCTTGCGCCGACTAGAGGCAAAGTTTCCTGATTTGGCGTCGAGCCAAGCGGTGTGATATTTGGCGGAGAGACAGGGATTCGAACCCTGGGTACGATTGCTCGCACACACGCGTTCCAGGCGTGCACCTTCAACCACTCGGTCACCTCTCCTTCGCTTACAATTCTACCAGAAAACGCTAGAAATATGAATTGCGCTTCACTCTGTGCCTGACTAATTAAAAATGTGGTATTTTACACAATCTTCATCGGTTGATTTATTAAACGTCACTTGTCTATAATAGATTAATATGACAGCGCGAAAGACAGCAAGGCCGATAATTCAACTTAAAAAACTTACAAAAATATACGGTATAGGCGACGCGGCGCACGATGCGCTCGATGAAATTGATCTGACCATCCGCGAGGGCGAGTTCATCGCTGTGATGGGGCCGTCCGGCTGCGGCAAGACGACTTTGCTTAATATCATTGGTTTTTTGGATCGGCCTGACCAGGGCGAATATCTGTTCGAGGAGCACTCGACCGCTCGCCTATCAGAGCGGCAGTACGCCAAAATTCGTTCTAACAAGATTGGCATCGTTTTTCAGAGTTTTAATTTGATTAATCGCTTGACAGTGCTCGAAAATGTCGCTTTACCGCTGATTTACAAAGGTGTACCGCGCGTCAAGCGTCTGGAAATGGCTAGTAGTATCCTGAAATCATTCCATTTACAAGAACGCGAATATTATATGCCGTGGCAGCTATCGGGCGGTCAGATGCAGCGCGTGGCGATTGCTCGGGCTTTAGTTAATAAACCGAGCATTATCTTAGCCGATGAGCCAACCGGCAACCTTGATAGCCGCTCTAGCCACGTTATTATGGAGGAGCTGGCTAACTTGCACAAAAAAGGCAATACTATTGTCATGGTGACTCACAACCCGAATCTGACTAGCTATGCTAGCCGCGTGATTAACATGCTTGACGGCAAGGTTGCCAGCGACCGCCGCGTAACGGTTGAATCGCATACCGAATCAAAGGAAGTGGCAATCCCGCTGCACAAATCAGACGCTTCTAAAGACAAGAATGGCGCAGATGCTAAGGATGCCAAGGATAAGGACACCAAAAAAGCCAAAGAAGAAACAAAAGAAGCTACCAAAGATAAGCCTAAAAAGACAGCCAAAAAGAGCGAGGACGACGAAAAATGAGGTTAATGACAGTTGAACACATCACCGATGCTTATCAAACATTGCGGCGCAGCCGCGCGCGTACGGTACTGACGGCGCTGGGTATTGCTATCGGCGTGGCTAGCGTGACGTGTATTTTGGCGATTAGCGACGGTGCTCGCGGAATGATTTCTAACCAAGTTAATACCTATGACGGCAAGCTAATGATCGTCCGTCCGGGCGCGCAGACGCGCGATTTGAATGCCTATCTCAACCCAGCCGGGCAGCAGTTATTCGGCACTAGCTCATTAACCGAGGCTGATATCGAGGCTGCTAAGTCAATTGACGGTATCGACGCAGTGGTGCCGCTAATGATTTTGAACGCTACCGCTAAAACCTCTCGAGCTGAGGCGGCTAATAATGTTGTACTTTCTACTACTCCTGCGTTTATCAAGACGGCAGATATCAAAATGAACGCCGGCCAGTTCCTCGGCGAAGAAACTGACGATTCGGCAGTGGTGATTGGCAGCGAGTTGTCAACTAAACTATTCAACACTGATCGTTCGGTTGGTCAGATGTTCACGATGTACGGCCAGCAGTTTACGGTTATCGGCGTTGTCAAGACTGGCGCTAACCCGGTTAACTATAATACCGTTGATTATGGTAATGCAATTTTTGTCTCTTATAATCAAGGTAAATTGCTGCACAAAGGCAGTACGCAGATTCAACAAATTAACGTTCTGGCAAAGGACAAGGATAATGTCTCGGCTGTTAAAGATAAATTGAAAGAGAAAATCCTCAAACAACACCTAGGTGAAGCCAACTTTACTATTCTAAGTGGCGCTGATATTGGCCGGCCGACTGGCGAATTGTTTAGTGCCTTAACAGCGGTGATGGCGGCCATTGCAGCGATTTCGCTGGTAGTGGGCGGCGTCGGTATCATGAATATCATGCTGGTTGGCGTGGCTGAGCGCACCCGCGAAATTGGCATCCGTAAAGCAGTTGGTGCTAGCCAGCGGACAATTATCGGGCAATTTTTAGTCGAGTCGCTGATGATTAGCCTGCTGGGCGGCACTTGCGGTTATCTGGTTGGTTGTTTGTTAGCTGTGATTATTAGTTCGCAAATGAGCTTTGGGCCGACAATGACCTGGTCGACGGCGATTGCAGCGTTGTTGATGGCGGTTGGCTCTGGTGTGATTTTCGGTACTTACCCTGCCCTGAAGGCGGCGCGCAAGAATACTATTGAATCGTTGCGGCAATACCACTAGAAGCTGAATTTCTACCGATAGATAATAAACATAAATAGACAGCGCTTATTCTGTCTATTTTGTTTTTACTTATCTCCACGCGCGTTTATTTTTCGAGGGCTTTTTTGAACTTTTCAATTAAGTTAACCTGGGTCGGGTCGACATTATTGAGAATTGCCACATAAATACTGGCAAAATCTGCTAAAATACAACCCCACAGCATCTGCTGTAGCGGTGTTTTGCCTGCGAGTGGTACCACATTTGATTTCGGGCGTTTGCCGGATAGCATCTGATCGCTGAGCGAGAAGCGTTTGAGAATGCGCGGGTGTTCGAGATCGCTTAGCAAATCAAATACCGCGAAAGGCTTCTCGACCGGGTGGCTAGTCCAGCCAATAAATTCGTTGTGGCTGAATTCTGGCAAATAGTTGCAGAATGCAACGTTTTTAGCATTTTCGTTCCAACTAATTTTCCACTTATAAGCTAGCGGCGCCATCAAACTACCGCCGTAAAAAACCGGTGTTTTGCCGACAGCGATTAAGGCCAGCTGTTTGGCGTAGTTTTGCTTGGTCGGTACATCTTTGGTCCAGAGCGCGCTTTCCTTCTCTAGCCAAGTGCTAATAGCTGCTAGCTCGTCAATGTAGGTGCGGTCAATCAACTTGAAAGCATTAAGCACCTCAAATAGCGCTCGTAGCGAATAAATTACGGCCATGCGCGGCTGGCAATCTTTGGGAATGAGTGCTGACAGGATGTGTTCTCGTTGAGCAATCTCGTTAAGTTCTCCGCCGGTAGCAATGATAGCAATTTGGCAGCCGTGTTCGATCGCCTGTTTGAGACATGATAGAGTTTCCTCGGTGTTGCCTGAATGGCTGCTAGCGATAACTAAGGTATTGTGATCGGCGTAATGCGGCAAACCGTAGTCCTTGACGACGTCGAACGGAATTGATAGCGTGTCGTTGAGCAGCGACTTAGCGAGGTCGGCCGCTAGCGCCGAGCCGCCCATGCCAGCGACGATGATGTTGCGCAGTTCTCGGTTGTCGTGTTCGGCATCGCGCAATTGGCAATCAAAATTTGCCTGTTGATAGAGTTTAGCTGCAACTTCGAGAGCGCCCCCGTTGTCTCTTTGCTTCAAAATATTAGAGTCATCTAGCATGTAAAATCACCTTTCTCTTGCGATATTTCCTATAACTATGATACAGTATATACTAAATAAAGCATAAAAGTAATGAAGAGGGTGGGCACATGGATATAAAACCGCAAACAACGCAGCCAATTAGCGACGATCAGGATCTCGCTAAGGTTTTGGCTGGCGTAAGTAACGGCGCGAGCGCAACGAGCGCACAACCAGCAGCACAATTGCCGCCGCTGCCTGATTTGCCGCCAGAGCCAGCGCCGGAGCCGGAACCAGTTGCACAGCCAAAACCGGCTAAAACATCAGCTACAGTTACGCCAGTTGCTGACAACGATCTTGATAATGTCAAGAACGAAGCCATCAAAGAGCTTCGACCGCTGGTAGATAAGCTCAACATCTCTGCCGAAGAAAAATTTGACACTTATCTGCTATTGATCCGCTCGACGGACGACAAAACCTTGATTGCGCCGGCGCATGAGGCCGCCAAAAATATTGCTGATGAATCTCGCCGCGCTCAGGCTTTGCTTGATGTCATTAAAGAGATTGATTTCTTATCAAACCCGCAGCCGTAATAGGTTTTCTCTGTAATCACGCGATAACACCTCTGTAAGTCCTCCTCGGAGGTGTTATACTATAGTTATGACTATTCGTTTTGCAACTGATGATGAAATCAACCGCTGGGATAATCTAGTGGTTCATAATAGCGATCGCGGCAATATGCTGCAAGGGTCGGTTTTTTTAAATTTGAAACGGCTGGCTAACTGGCGGCCGCGTTTTATTATCTGCGGCGAGTTAGCAATTGGCGCTATTGAAAAGCATATTCCCCTATTCGGTAAAGTATGGTATATCCCGAAAGGTCCGGGCGTAGCAACCGCTAGCGAGTTAGCTTCGGTAGTGCCAGTGCTGCGCGATTTTGCTCGCCAGCAAGGCGTTTTTACTATCAAAATTGAGCCAGAATTACTGCGTGGCACCGATATTTCCGCGATTGAACTGTTGCCTACTCGGCCGATTCAATATAATGCCTCGACCGTGGTGGTTGATTTACATAGTGATCTTGACACAATCCTTAAGGACTTACCGCAAAAGGGACGCCATGCTATCCGCCGCGCTGATCGCGACGGTGTTGTCGTCAAGCGGGTACCAGTCAATGATGAAACTTGCCAGGCGATGTATGATTTGTTCAAAGAAACGGCCGATGGCGCTGGCTTTACGATTCGTTCGCCGCAATACTACCGCGAATTCTACCAGCAATACGCTGATGCCAACCAAGGCCAGCTATTTTTCGCCTATTATCAAGATCAGCTAGTGGCTGGTGCTTTTGCGGTGATTTTGGGTACCAAAAGTACTTACAAAGACGGCGCTTCGGTTCGCAAACGTACGGCGTACGGCGCTAGCCACCGTTTGCAGTGGGAAGTAATCAAATGGGCTAAAGAGCACGGCTCGCTCGAACACGACCTCTGCGGTACGCCAGCTTCCGATGAAATGAGTAACCCGAATCATCCGCGCTATGGCCTGGGGCGCTTCAAAACTAGCTTCAATAAGCATATCACTGACTATATTGGCGCTTTCGAGATTCCAGTTTCGCCTATTAAGTCGCGGTTTTGGAGCAAATATATCGAACGATTAGTGCGCCGATTATACTTCGCCCGGCATCATGAATCATACTATTAGGCCACTTAGAAGCATTCTCAGCTCTAATCGTCGCTACTTAGCTTTAATATTCAAAATAGCCTGCCGTACTGTCCCGATTTCGTTCCAAGGATGAACTCCGTCGGCGCGTTCAATGGTTTTCTCATGTCCTTTTCCTAGGAATATAACAGTATCTTTTGAGCCGGATACTCGCGAGACAGCGAAATTAATGGCCGCAGTGCGGTCTGGCACTAAGAAGAGATTTTCCTCGCGTTTTTTGCCAGCTTTTTCGGCGCCCGAAGCGATTTGCGATAGTATGGTATTGCCATCGACATCGCGGTCGTCTTCCTCGGTTAAGACAATCTCATCGGCGTATTTGCCAGCGATTTCGCCCTGAATGGCGCGTTTAGCTTCGTCGCGGCGGCCAGCCGAGCCGAACAATACCACTAGCTTGCCCTTCGTTGCGTTTCTAACATCATTTAGCAACCGTTCGAACGAGTCTGGCGTGTGCGCGAAATCAACAATCGCCGAGAATGGCTGTCCAGCGTCGACCACTGTCATGCGGCCTTCTACGCCCGCTAAAGCGGCAATTCCCTGTTCAATTTGGGTTTTGGTCAAGCCAACCTCGCGGCCAACGGCAGCCGCCGCTAGGCTATTATAAACATTGAATTCGCCGGGAATATTGACGTGAATGTGGTAAGAATCGCTATCAATTAACGCTGTGTAATCACTGCCGTGGGCGCTCAAATTGATATTTTGCGCCCGCCAATCGCCAGATTTGAGGCCGTAGCTGACCGATTGTTTGACGGCCTGGCGGAAAGTTGCAGCAGACGGGTCGTCGGCGTTAATGATACCGACGCGGCTGGCTAGTTTAAATAGTTTGGTCTTAGCAGCTAAATAGCGCTCAAAAGTTTTGTGATAGTCGAGATGCTCGTGCGTAACGTTAGTCATGACGGCGATCTCAATTGGCACGCCAAAGGTACGGTGCTGGGCTAGCGCGTGGCTAGTTACTTCCAAAATCACCCATTCGACATTTTGTTTCTTGAATTCCGCTAAGCGTTTTTGTAGCAGCGGCGCTGAAACTGTTGTCATATGAGCAACTTGCGGCGTAATATCATTGCCGACACCGTAAGCGACAGTAGTCATCAACCCTGCTTTGAGGCCAGCCTCAGTCAGCATTTTGTGGATCATGAAGCAGGTCGAGGTTTTGCCATTGGTGCCAGTCACGCCGATGACGCGCATATTGTGCGCTGGATAACCAGCTTTGGTAGCAGCGGCAGTAGCTGTCAATAGATGATAAGTTGGCTCAATTGATTGGTATAAACTAGCGGGAATGGCCTTTTTCAAAGTTTTCTTGAGTGAATTCATACCGATATTATAGCATCGACCTCTTAACAGTGGTACAATTAAGTAGATGAAGGTTTTGGGAATTGAGTCAAGCTGCGATGAAACCGCGGCAGCCGTAGTTGAGGACGGTTTTCGGATGTTGTCAAATGTGGTGCAATCGCAGATTGACATCCACGCGCACTTTGGCGGCGTGGTGCCCGAAATCGCAGCGCGCAGCCATATCGAGGCCATCGGCCCAGTCGTCGACGAAGCTCTCGCTCAAGCGAACTGCACTTGGGACGACATTGATGCTATCGCCGTGACCTACGCGCCAGGTTTAATTGGTTCGCTGCTAATTGGCTCGCTAGCAGCGCGAACGTTAGCGATTTTACATCGCAAACCGCTCTACCCGGTGCATCACGTCGAGGGACATGTCTACGCCAATTTTATTACCGAGCAAGCACCCGGGCCTGTTCAGCTTGCCTTGCCAAAATCCCAGCCGCGCTTTCCTCTTTTGGCCTTGATTGTTTCTGGTGGACACACGCAGTTGGTGCTCTTTCGCGACCACGGTGATTATCAACTGCTGGGGCAAACCCAAGACGACGCTGTCGGCGAAGCTTTTGACAAGGTGGCCAAAATTCTCGGCTTGCCCTACCCTGGCGGCCCGTCGATTGCGCGCGCGGCTGAGTCGGGTAATCCTGATAAATACCATTTACCCAAAGCTAAGCTCGATAATCCGTACAATTTTTCGTTCTCAGGCCTCAAGACAGCCGTTCTAAGGGCCGTGCAGCGCGAAGTGGGCAAAGACTTCACTTTTCCATCGCACGAGCTCCCAGGGCTTGTCACGAGTTCGCAGCAGCACGATTTTGCAGCTAGCTTCCAGAAAGTAGCCGTCGAGACGCTAGTTGAGCGTACCTTGCGTGCTTTTCAGGACTTTCAGCCGCAATCGGTAGTGATTGCTGGCGGCGTAGCTGCCAACCAAGAATTGCGCCGCCAACTGCGCCAAAAATTGCCGATTAACATTGAGTACGCGCCGATTCAGCTGTGTACCGATAATGCGGCAATGATTGCGACGTTAGGCTATCAGCAAGCTCGACTGAGTACTCCAGCCGATCCGTACACTCTCGAGGTGGTTCCTAGTCTGTCAATGGTCAAAACTGCCTGGAATAAGACCGGAGCGTTGTAAATGCCACAACTATTTACCTCTGTTGATAATGATGAATTGATCAATATTTTGAATGGCGGCGGTATTGGCGTACTGCCTACTGATACAGTTTATGGTCTCGTAGCACGGGCCGCCGACCCAGTAGCAATCCAAAAAATGTACGACACCAAAAAGCGCGTTAGCCAACCAGGAACGCTAATAGCTAGTTCAATTAATGATTTGGCGAAATTAGGGCTAGACTCTAATCAGTTATCATTAGCAGCTAAGTTTTGGCCCGGCCAAATTAGCGTGGTTATTAATGCTGATAATGTCGCTGTATACCTCAAACAAACACGAGACGGCTTAGCTGTGCGTATTCCTGACGATCCCTTGCTCTTGCGGCTTTTAGCACAAACTGGACCATTGATGACTACTAGTGCCAATGTGCCAGGCCAGCCAACCTCGTCGACGATTGCTGAAGCCAAAGAATATTTCGGCGATAAGGTTGATTTTTATGTCGATGGCGGCACTATAACTAGTAATCAGCCGTCAACTATTATCGGCCTCGATGAGCATGCAAATATCATTGTATTTCGCCGCGGGGCTGTTGATATTGATCGGTTATTTACCAAGTAATTTTTTGGTGCTGCGGATGGCTCTTTTAGCTAACGGTAAACCGTGCCGCCAAACTGGATAAAACTGGCTCATTGGATAATCGTAAGTACCAGCTAAGTTATTTTCATGGCTAGCGAAGCCGCGCTTGAAGTTGCTCACGCCGTCGTTGAGTAGGCCGTTCATGTCGTAACGCTTAATTCCCTGCCGCTTGCATTCGGTGATAGCGTGCCATTTTAGCGCGTAATTAGCACGCAAGGCTTGGCCGCGATCATTCATACCGCCGTATAGCTCAAATGAGGTTTCGCGGCTAGTCGCCAGCCAGAGAAATGATACCGGGCGATTGTCTTCGTAAGCAGCGAAAATTTGCGAGTGCTCCCCTAGCCTGTCGTGAATGTCGTAATAATACTGGTCGTCGTGCAGAGCGAATTTAGCGCGTTTAGCAGTTTGACGGTAGATTTCGAGGCAAGCAGCGATATCTCGGCGCGTTTTTACCGGTTTGATATCAAGTCCAGCCCGGCCGGATTTACGGATATACTGGCGGGTTTTTTTGGTCATCGCGGCCAATAGTTCGTCGGTTGTATGAGTCAAATCCAAAATCAAAGTACGCGATAGCAGAATATTGTTTGGCGATTGGCGCCAACCTTTGGCACGGAGCGGATGTTCAGTATCTGGCTCGATAGTTAGCACAGTGCATGGCAGATTATGCTTAACGTAATTAACAATTGCCGTCAAAACAGCGTCTTCCCTACCTTGTTTGTAAACTGGCCCGCGCGGAATGTAGCTTAACTGATTAAGCGGTTTAGGCAGGTTTCTCAGTAATATTTGCGCAGCGCCAATTGTTTCGTTGCCGTCAACTATAGTAATTCGTTGAACGCGCCAATTGTGTGCCGCTTTTACTTCTCCCCATCCCCAGAGCTGCAGCGGGTGCCCGCCAAACTTAGCAACAGTCTTGTCCCAGGCAGCTTTTTCGTCGCATAGTATTGTATCAATCATATGTTTAGTATACATCGTCTGTGCTATAATAGGATAGAACACAAACACGTGGAATAAAAAACAGCAAGAGGTGAGGAATAGCAAACTGTGGAATTGCTATGCTTGGTTATTTTGCTAATTTTCACGTGAAATGAATTGAGAATGAAATGAGCTTAGCTAAAACTTATACTCCGAACGAATATGAACCGTCAATTTACGCCTTGTGGGAAGAATCTGGCGTATTTAAACCGAAAGGGCAGGGCCAGCCGTACGCGATTGTGATGCCGCCGCCAAATGCTAACGGCAATTTGCATGTCGGGCACGCTTTAGGGTCGGCAATTCAAGATATTTTAGTACGTTATCACCGTATGCAAGGCTATGATGCTGTATATATACCGGGGGCTGACCATGCTGGCTTTGAAACTTGGGTAGTTTACGAGCGCGAGCTAGAAAAGCACGGCCAGACGCGCTTTGACTTCAATCGCGAAGAATTATACGCGCAGGTATGGGATTTCGTAGCTAAACGCCGCGGTGATATGGAATTACAACTGCGGGCGATTGGCGTGGGCGCTGATTGGGACGATTTGGTATTCACGCTCGACGATAAAGTTATCAAAACTGTCTACGATACTTTTGAAAAGATGTGGCAGGACGGCTATATTTATAGGGGCGAACGCATCGTCAATTACTGTACGCAGCACCAAACGAGTTTTTCGGACTATGAGGTTGTTCACAAAAATGAAAAAGGGAAGTTGTGGGAAATCGCTTATCCGCTAATCGATAAAGTCGGCGAAATTGTTATCGCTACGACGCGTCCCGAGACGATGTTTGGCGACGTAGCCGTAGCGGTCAATCCAAACGACGAGCGCTACAAAGACCTTGTCGGCTGCAAAGCGCTGCTGCCGATTGTCAAGCGCGAAATTCCCATCATCGCTGACGATTATGTCGATCCAGCTTATGGCACTGGTATGGTGAAAATTACACCAGCACACGATCCGAATGATTTCGAAGTAGGTAAGCGCCACAACTTGGAGTTGGTCCAGGTAATCGATTTCGACGGCAAAATGATCAATGTGCCAGGTCAATTTGTTGGTATGACGGCGCTAGAAGCTCGCAAACGCGTTTTAGCGGCGCTCGAAATAGACGAATTGCTGCGTGGTGAAAAAGACATCGAACACCAGGTTGGGCATTGCTACAAATGCGGTTCGGTCATCGAGCCGCTCGCCAAAGAGCAGTGGTTCGTCAAAATGCGCCAATTGGCCGATAACGCTATCGCGGCGATTGAGCGCAAGGAAGTGACGTTTACCCCTGAAAATAAAGGCGATGTTGTCATTAAATATCTCAAAGACATTAAAGATTGGAATATCAGCCGCCAGATACCGTGGGGCATTCCGATTCCAATGTTTCAGTCCAAGACCAATCTGGACGATTGGCGCTACAGCACCGAAGTCGATAAGAAAGAAATCGTTGTAGATGGTACAACGTATCGCCGCGAGGAGGATACGCTTGATACTTGGTTCAGTAGCGGCCAGTGGCCGTATATCACTACCGATTATTTGGATGCTGGCAAACTGGCCAAGTATTACCCGAATACCGTCATGGAAACAGCGGGCGACATTTTGTTTGCGTGGGTAGCACGGATGATTATGCTGGGCCTGTATCGGACTGGCCAGGTGCCGTTCAAGCATGTGTACTTGCATGGTCTAGTGCTTGATGAAAAGGGTATCAAGATGAGCAAAAGCAAGGGCAATGTCATCAATCCGATGGAGACAGTGGCGAAATATGGCTCGGATGCGCTACGTATGGGTATCATTGCTAGCCGCAGTGCCGCCCAGCCGCAGGCGTTTAATACTGGCAAGGTAGTAGCAGCTCGTAATTTCTGCAACAAGCTGTGGAATATTGCTCGCTATACTGAAAATTTGGTTGGCGACCGCACGCCAACGGTCAGCCCGCAACTACAATCGCTAGCCGATCATTGGATTGCTCGCCAACTAGACGAGGCAGCACAGTCGCTAGATCGGCAGATTGCGACCTATCATTTCGCTGAGGCTAGCGAGACGATTTATCACACCGTTTGGGATGATGTAGCCGACTGGTATATTGAGGCTAGTAAAGTTGAGCAAAATATCGACATGAACGCGTATGTTTTAGACACAATTTTGCGGTTAACACACCCATTTGCGCCGTTCTTGACCGAAACAATTTGGCAGGCTTTGCCGTGGCACGATACGATCTTGGCTAGCGAAACTATGCCAGACCGCCTAGAGTACGACGATATCGCTGCTGCTGCATTCGGCCGCTTGAAAGATTTAGTATCAGAAGCACGCTACGTAGTTAGCGAACTGCCGGGCAATAAACGTTATGGTCTGTTGTATATGGACGATTCGCTGGTGGCTGATAATATCAAACTTGTCAAGAAGCTAGCGCGCGTTACCTCGGTAGAACATGTTGACCAGGCTAGGGGATTGCGCTTGGCGGCTAGCGGGCGAGACGTTTGGCTAGATATTGACGACGAAACACTTTACGAGCATCAAGCTAACCTCGAGAAACGTTTAGCCGAAGAACGCCAGCATATCCGGACGCTCGAGACGCGCTTGGCAAACGATAACTATGTAGCCAAAGCTCCAGCGGCTCTGGTCGAGGAGTCGCGCAAGACACTCCGTGAAAAACAAGAACTAATTACCCGGCTACAGAACGAGCTGCAAGTTGTGTCGAATAAGTAAAAGCTAGTCGATAACTGGCAAATTTGCGTTATCAAAAGCGTGCCGGCCGCCTTCTTCTAATAAGGCTAAAATATTTTTGTGGTGATGGCGGCGATCTGGCGAAATGCTAGGCGATTGGTAGCGAAAACTGTTGCTGAGCATACCTTCTGATAGATTATGTTCGGAATGGGTGTGCTGCATTCGCGACTCGTTGATGGTTCGCAAATCTTGCGAACTGAGCTTTTGCATGGAATGATCATGCGTCAAACTGATATCTATTGCATGCCCGAAATGCCCGTCGTGGACAGCAACGCCGCTAGCTATCAGCAAGCTGAGCGCGGTGAATAAGGTGTTAATAATGTAAGTAAAATATGTCATAATTATGTTTATTTTAAGGTTTTATGCCTACAAATATAGCACAAGTATGATAAAAAGTCAATAGTATGTCATAAAAATAAGATTATAAGTTAGTCTGAGGCAGTGTTCGGACGGTTCATAAACAGATTACCGCTAGGTTTTAGCGCACAGGTTGGCTATCTACTGGTGATGATATTTGCCACCGCGAGCAATCTCTTGGGCCCGGTATAGCTGCTCGGCGAGGATCAGTCGCACTAACTGATGTGGAAAGACTAATGGCGACAGTGACCAAACCAGGTTAGCACGCTGTGTCAGTGCTGCGCTGACACCAAAGGCGCCGCCGATAACTATCGTGATATTTTTACCTTGCACAAAGAGCTCGTTTAGCTGGCGCGATAGGGCAGGCGAGTCAAACGTCTGACCGTGCTCATCGAGCAGAATTACGAAATCTTGGGGGTGTAAACGCGCTAAAATTCGCTCAGACTCCTCTTGGCGGGCCTGCTGGCCATCTAGCTTGCTATGCGGTATCAATTGCCACTCAAAACTCCAAGGTTGCTTGCAGCGCGTTTGGTAGCGTTTGATGCCGCCTGAGACCCAATCCTCGTGCTTTTTACCAACGGCGACAACAGTGATCATATGGCAATCAAGCGCTCTTTGATACTGTTGGCGATATTATCGAGCCGTTCATCTGAAATATCGACAGGGTAGTCGTGATGGAGCTGCAAGGTGTCGCGGTCATACAGCGGCACTAGATGGATATGGGCGTGCGGTACGTCGAGACCCTCAACAACTACGCCGACACGCATAGGGTTGAGTTCGGCCTGGATAGCCTGGGCGATATTCTTGGCAGTTTGCCAGAGGTGAGTGTAAGTCTCGTTGTCGAGGTCCCAAATCAAATCAATTTGCTCTTTGGGCACCACTAGCACATGTCCGTCGCTGAGCGGATTGATGTCTAGAAAGGCAACAACGTCATCGTCTTCGTAAACTTTGCGGCAAGGAATTTCGCCCTTGATAATTTTGGTGAAAATTGAATCGTCCATGATTACTCCTTGTTTATCATAGTTTTTAGTTTATCAGACGCGTAGTACAGCACGGAAGCCCCCTGCTTAACAGAAAAGGTCAATCCTAGATTCAAGAGGCCTTTTATATCTTTATCAGCAGTTTGGCGAGAGATGGCGTTTAATTCTGCGTGCGAGGAGATGGTGGTAATGTTAAAAATATGTAAAGTATATGTATGTAGTTTACATATTTTTAACATATTAGCAAAAATGAGCAGCGTAGGGTATAATTACCTATGCAAGGAGAGGTGGCCGAGTGGTTGAAGGCGCACGACTCGAAATCGTGTATGCGGCAACGTATCGCGGGTTCGAATCCCGCCCTCTCCGCCAAGAAATAGCATGAATTTTTATACCTATTATGCTCTTGGCAAGAATTTCTAGATTGACCGATTATACGTTATTGCAAAGTTAAGAGAATTTCGGTAATAGTCTGCTCAACAAGCGGCGAGTATTACTTGCGGGCGAAGATTTCTTTGGCGCTGAGTTTGCGGTTGTATTCGAGCGCGCCGAAGCGGAAGATGCGTACGGCGATGGCAATGATGATGGCGGCAGAAACGGCCAGTAGGGCGATACCGATTACTGCTTCGCTGATTCCCAGGTTGCCGGCGGCATTGCGCAGCATCAGTGGGATTGGCGATGTCAGCGGGAAGAGCGACAAGAATTTTACTAGCGGTGCGTCTGGCATTGATATGAACATTGAAATGGCATAAAGCGGGCCGAACAGCAAAATCATTACTACGCCGAAAAAGCTGCCAGCTTCTTTGGCGGTCGGCACGGCGGCGCCGATAGCTACTAGCAGGCCGGTAAACATCATGAAGCTGCTAGCAAAGGCTAGAAAGCCGATGCCGATACGTAACGGGTCGATTGGCAAGCTACTGAGGTCGACTGACGGTAGCTTGAGCTGGTCGTGGAAAAACAAGTAGCTAATAAGCACCGGCAAGACCACCAGCAAGCCTTGAACTATTGCCAGAATTATTAGCGAGATAATTTTGCCGACGATTAAGGTTCGCGCTTCGATAGTGGTGAGAATCATTTCGATAACGCGATTTTCTTTTTCTTCGGTGGTGCTGGTCAGCATTTGATTGCCAAAGAAAGTGATTAGGAAATAAAAGAGGATTAAAAAGATACCCGGCAAGATCATCTCTTGGACGCTGTCGTGGATTTTGCCGTCGCGGTAAATAGTGCTGGTTGAGTTGATTTTGCCTTGGATAATTTTTTGAATAGCCGGATTAACGTCTGACCGAACAGAGGTGGCTAATAGACTGTTAGCCAGGCTACCATAGCGGCCGTTGTCAAAAATACCGACATCTTTACCGTAAACTTCGATTGATTGCTGGTCGAGATTCTTTGGATAGTAGATGTATGCATCAAGCTGGCCGTTTTTGACGCGGTCAATAGCGTTTTGCTTGTCGCTGGGATTAATTTCGGTGGCTTTCGAGGCGGCGATTAGCTGCGGTTTGACCATCTTTGATTCGTCAGTAATAGCAATGCTGAACGACTGGTTTTTGAGCTTTTCGGCAGCGTCGTTGGTAGCTTGATTGGACAAAAAGACCATCCCGAAAATTGCCGCAAACATTAGTGGAAAGCTAATTGCTAGAATCCAGAATGATTTTTTCTTAAGGGCGCGAACGACCTCGAAACGAATGACAGTTGATAAATTATGCATTTTACTTCTCCTCGTTGTTGCGGCTGTAGACTTGAACAAAAATATCATCGAGCGACTTGCCGCCAAATTGCTTGCGAACATTAGCGACTGTACCGTAAGCATGCGCTGTCCCGTCTTTGAGTAGTAGTATGCGGTCGCATAGGCGCTCAACTTCTTCCATCTGGTGAGTAATCATGATAACAGTGGCGCCTTTGGCCTGGTGTTCTTCGATGATTTCCATTAGTAACCGGCGATTAACCGGGTCAAATCCTTTGGTTGGCTCGTCGAGAATTAGCAGCTCTGGGTTGTCGATGACCGTGATACCGAGCTGGACTTTTTGCTGCTGGCCGCCGCTGAGCTTGTCGAGGCGAGTTTTGGCTTTGTCGAGCAAATCAACGCGCTTCAAAAAATCAAGCGATTTTTGCCGAGCGTCGAGGCGGCTCATGCCTTTGAGCTGACCGAAATAAGTCATGATGTCGATAACCGGCTCTTTTTTGTAAAGGCCGCGTTCTTCTGGCAAATAGCCGAGCTTGATGCCGCTTGATACCGAGTAAGGTTTGCCGCCGACTAGCAGTTCGCCAGCAGTTGGCTGGTAAATGCCGAGCAGGGCGCGAATGGTAGTGGTCTTGCCGGAGCCGTTACTGCCGAGAAAACCAAATGTTTCGCCGCGCTTGACCTCGAAACTTAGGTTCTTGATGACTTCGGTTTTGCCGAATTGCATCTTGAAATGAGCAATAGAAATAATAGGTTCCATATTTTCCATGATAGCATGGGCCAAACCAGTTGTGAAAATTACTAGCAAAAATGCTTGAAAAATCCATATTTAGCGTTTATGCTTGGTATACAGACGCTATATGTATAGTGTTTAGTAAAATAGACAAATATGCAAATAAATTGCGCAAAGCAGACCCAGATGGTCTAGCTAGTTTTTTGCGCTCAAAAATAGCAGCTAAAAATAAGAAAGGAAACGATGGCAGATATTACAGTTGTGAGGCGCGACGGTAGCCAGCAGCCGTTTGACGCTAACAAAATTAATTTAACTCTGCTGGCAGCTAGCGAAGGCTTGCCAGACCAAATTGCGAAGGTAGCGCAAATAGCGGCCGAATTGCAGTTGACGCTGTTTGACGGCATTACTACCGAGCAACTTGATGAAGCGCTTATCCAGACGGCAGTTCAAAATGTCAAAGACGACCCGGACTTCGATACGATTGCGGCGCGATTGCTGCTGCGAACTATCTACCAGCAAGTGCTCGGCGATTATACTAACGAAATCGAGCTTAAAAAGCTACACGCGCAAAAGTTCCCTATCTATATTCGCCAAGCCGCTAAAGAGGGTCTACTAGATAAGCGAATGGCTGATTCGCAGCTATTTAACCTCAAAAAGCTGGCGATGGCGCTTGATCCGAGCAAGGATTCACTTAGCAAATATCTCGGCGTAGTTACCAACCGCAATCGTTACGCGCTGCGGCGCCAAAGCGGCGATCCGATCGAGGTGCCGCAATTCACTAATATGCGTATTGCTATGGGTTTGAGTTTCAATGAAGCTAATCCAACCGAGGCAGCGATAGATTTTTACCGCCACATGGCTAATCTGGAATACAGTCCGGGCGGTAGCACGCGGGTTAACGCTGGCGGTTCGTTTCCGCAGCTAAGCAACTGTTTTGTCATGGAGGTTCAAGACGACATGGCTTCGATAGCCAAAAGTATTCGCGATACCATGTTCATCGCTAAAGGTACTGGCGGTATCGGCATTAGTATGAATAAGCTGCGCGCCGCCGGCAGTCCTGTTAAAACCACCAATACCGAGTCAACTGGTCCGATTCCATTTATGAAAATGATTGATACGGCGCTGTTTGCGGTGTCGCGCAAGGGCAAGAAAGCGGGTGCGGCGGCAGTATATATGGAGAACTGGCACCTTAATTTCTCGCAATTCCTCGATTTGCGCCAGAACTCCGGCGATCCGTACTTGCGGACGCGATTTCTAGATACGGCGGTGTTTATTTCGGATGAGTTTATGAAGCGTGTCCAAGACGAGCAGGATTGGTATTTGTTTGATCCGGCTGAAGTCAGCGACTTAAACGAACTATACGGTGAAGCATTTAGTCGCCGCTACCAGGAATATATCAAGCTAGCAGAAGCTGGTAAAATTAATCGCTTCGAAGTCGTGCCGGCCCGCCAGCAATTCCGCCAGATTCTCAGTAGTCTACAAGCGACTGGGCACCCTTGGCTAACCTGGAAGGATGCCATCAATTTGCGGGCGCTCAACAATAACACCGGGACAATCCATCTCAGTAATTTGTGCACCGAAATAACTTTGCCCGAGGATGAAAATAATATTGCGACTTGCAACCTGGTTAGTATGAATTTGTCGGCTTTTCTCAATGCTGATAAGACTTGGGATTGGGATCGTTTAGCGGTATCAGTACGCTCCGCCACGCGCCAGTTAGATAACTTGATTGACATTACGAACACGCCAGTTGCCGAAGCTATGCATAGTAATGAGCAGAATCGGGCGCTTGGGCTCGGCTATATGGGGTTATCGGATGTTTTGGAGAAGCTAGAGATTAGTTACGAAAGCGAGGCTGCCTACGATCTGGTTGACCAGCTAACTGAGTTTATCAGCTACCATGCCATTGATGAATCGGCTAACCTCGCAGCTGAGCGCGGCAGCTATCCGAACTTTGCTGGCAGCGGCTGGAGTAAGGGCTTACTGCCTATCGATACCGTTGATAAACTTACAACAGAGCGCGGCGTTAAGGTAAAAATTGATAGTAAATCGCGCTTGGATTGGGAAGCGCTGCGCCAAAAAGTCAAAAAAGGTATGCGTAACGCAACTTTGATGGCGATTGCGCCGACAGCTAATATCTCGCATGTGGCAGGTACAACACCGGGACTCGATCCGCAGTTTAGCCAAATCTTTAGCCGCAGCACGCTCAACGGCAAATTTCTAGAGGTTAACGCTAATTTGGTACGTAAACTCAAACAACTTAATCTGTGGGAATCGCTCAAAGACGACTTGCTGGCGAATCAGGGCGATATTCAAGGTTTCGAGCAAATTCCGCAAGCAGTCCGCGATGTCTACAAAACTAGTTTTCAGCTGAGCCCGTACGCCTTTATCGAGGTGGCAGCGCGAGCGCAAAAATGGGTCGACCAAGCGATTAGCCGCAATATGTATCTAGAGTCGCGTGATATTGATGAATATATCGAAATCTATTCAGAAGCATGGCGTCGCGGTTTGAAAACGACATATTATCTGCATGTCAAGCCGCGCCATCAATCCGAGCAAACCACCGTTACATCGCAATCGGTACAGAAAGTTCGTACCGACAGCGCGAAAAGGGTAAGCGGTTTCGGCTTTGCTCGGCGCAAACAATCATAAACGTTGATAAAATCACAATAATAAGGAGGAAATATGACGCAAACAACACAACCGCAAGGTATTTTGGGATCAGGCCTGCGCGACGGCTTGCAACTCAAGCCAGTACGCTACCAATGGGCGATGGATTTGTATAATCAGGCAGTTGCGAACACTTGGTTCCCGAATGAAGTACAACTAGTGCAAGATTTGGCGGCGTTCGAGAAGCTGACCGACGACGAAAAACACGCGTTGAAGACGGTAATCAGTTATCTGAACCCAAACGAATTGCTTATCAATAAGTCGTTAGCTTTTGGTATTTATCCATACGTCAATGCCGCCGAGGCACACTTATATCTGTCGAAACAGATGTGGGAAGAAGCTAACCACTTTATGACCTTTGAATACATTATCGAAACGTTTCCGTTTGACCGCCAAGAAATTTACGCGGCAGGTTACGGCAAGAAAAGCTTGAAAGATAAGTCTGACTTCCAGACTAAGTATGTCGGCCGCATGCTGAATGATAAGCTGGATGTTACTACTACCGAGGGCAAGAAAGATTTCGTGCGCAACTTAGTGGCTTACAATATCGTACTAGAAGGTATTTGGTTTTATAGCGGTTTTATGGTTGGCATGAGTTTTCGCCGGCGTAATTTGCTGCGCAATGTCGGCAGTTTGCTAGATTGGATTACCAAGGATGAAAATCTGCATTTAACTTTCGGCATTAACTTGCTGTTGACAATTCTTGACGAGAATCCAGATTTGCAGACGCAAGAATTCGCCGACGAGATTCGCGATCTGATTTTGCAGGCGGTGGCGCTTGAGGAGGCTTACAACAAAGACATGCTACCAAAGGGTATCTTGGGCTTGAATGCGGATTACGTGAACCAGTATGTCAAGTTCATGACTGACCGCCGCCTAGAAGAATTAGGCTTCGAGAAAGAATACAACGTAGCTAATCCAGCCAAGTGGATGGCAGCGGCTAATGATACCCTCGAATTAGTTAATTTCTTCGAAAGCACCAATACGAATTATGAAGTTAACACTGTAAAGTAGTATTTAACAACAAATGCCTAAAGCACTCGTGTTGAATGGACAATTTCTTAAAGTATAATATAAAGTATAAGTAAAAGGGGGATAATAATGAGCTCATCAGCGATAATTAACGACGACATGACGCTCGAGGAAAAACTCGAGGCGATTGAACGCGAGATAGCCAAAGCGCAAGCTGAAGCCGATCAAAAAGCTGAAGCTGACGGCCTACCATCGGCGCCAATTGATCCGGCAACACTAACTATGTGCGAGGGCTGTCAATAGACACGCTACATATAGCGTACTCTAAGCGGTTATGCTATAATAAGGGCCCATGAAAGAGCAATCATACATGGGCAAACAGACAAAATATATCTTCGTAACTGGCGGCGTTCTCTCGGGGGTAGGGAAGGGAATTACCGCTGCGAGCATCGGCGCGGTTCTCCAGGCCAAGGGTATTAAAGTCTCGATTCAGAAATGCGACCCGTATCTCAATGTGGATGCGGGTTTGCTTAATCCGGCAGAGCACGGCGAATGCTTCGTGACGCGCGACGGTGCTGAAACCGACCTTGATCTCGGCCATTACGAGCGGTTTCTAGATATAGAGTTGACGCAGAAAAACGCCACGCTGGCGGGACGCTTACTCTCAGAATTGATTACCGACGAACGCGCCGGTAAGTTTCACGGCAAAACTGTCCAGCTAATCCCGCACTTAACACATGCCATTCAAGAGTCAATTATTGCGGCTGGCGAAGGCAGCGATGTGCACATCGTAGAAATCGGCGGTACAGTGGGCGACTACGAGGGGCTGAGCTTCATCGAGGCGATCCGCGAATTTGCTCACAAAATCGGCAAGGAGCGCTGCTTGTATGCGCACGTGGTTTATGTGCCGTTTATTGATACCAGTAAGGAGTTCAAGAGCAAGCCGGCGCAAAATGCCTTAAATGATTTGCGCGGTTTCGGTATTGTGCCAGAGATTGTGGTTGTCCGCAGCGACGAGCCGGCGCCTGAGTCGGTTGCTCAAAAAATTGCTTTGTACGGCGGCGTTGACTTGCCGGGAGTGCTGATGCTGCCAAATCTCGATACCGTATTTATGATTCCCGAGCGGATTGCCGCTAGCCCGCTGATGACCATTCTTGATAAGTTCACTGGTAATTTTACTCAGCCGAATCTCGCGAAATGGCAAGCGTTAACTCAACTGCAAAGCAAAAGGCCAACTGATATCGTGACTGTCGGTTTAGTCGCTAAGTATATGGAAAACAAGGATACTTATCTATCAGTAACCGAGGCGCTCAAGAGTGCGGCTTGGCATGAAAATGTTGGTTTGCATATCAAGTGGCTCAATGCCGAAACAGTTACCGAGCGCGATTTCGAGACAGTTGATGCTCTGCTGGTGCCAGGCGGCTTTGGTCCGCGCGGGATTGAGGGCAAGATTGCGGCGGCGCAGTATGCGCTTGAGCGCGATGTGCCGTATTTGGGGATTTGCTTAGGCTTGCAGACAGCGGTAATTGCGGCGGCGCGGCGAGCTGGGCTTGGCGATGCTAACAGCACGGAGTTTGACGATGCTACGACGCATGATGTGGTGTATATTATGCCTGGCCAAGAGGGCAAAGAATCGACTGGCGGTACGTTGCGGCTGGGCAATTATCCGGCAGTATTCACGCCAGGGTCGCTCGCTTCCAAAGTATATCAGTCGGATCACACCGAGGAGCGCCACCGCCACCGATATGAGGTGAACCAGCAGTTTCTAGATGAGATTGCCCGTGGCGGCGTGGCGGTGTCGGGCTTGTCGCCAGACGGGCGGCTGGTCGAATTCATCGAGGCGCCAAATTGCCGCTATTTTGTCGCAACGCAAGCGCACCCCGAGTTTCGCTCGCGGCCAATGCGGCCGCATCCGCTGTTTGCTGGACTTATTAGAGCGGCTGTCTCTTGACAAATTATACTACTTATGCTAATATGAGAATATGGCAGAAGAAGAAAAACAAAAAGTAGAAGATTTCGAGCCAACTTACAACGAGAGCAGCGACGATACAGCGATGTTGCGAGCGGTGCTGCAATCGGATCATGCTCGTAACATTACGCCAGTATCGGTGTATCGCCAGCCAGATTTTGACGGCACGGAAGATTAACTGTAGTAAAAAGTGTTATAATATGGTCTATGATTGATTGTGTTATTACACTGAAGAAAATAATTGACAAACTGTATCAGCAGCAGGTTGATGTACAGTTGACGCGCCCTGACCCGAAATTTGGCGACTTTGCGACCAATGCGGCGCTACAATTAGCTAAGCCGCTGGGTAAGAATCCGCGCGAGATTGCTGAGGCGATTGCTGAAGAGTTGCGCGGCCGCCAGGAGTTTAGCGAGGTTAGCGTGGCTGGACCGGGCTTTATTAACATGAAATTAAGCGACCAAGCGACATTGGAATCGCTGAAAGTACGGCCGGCGACTAATCGTGCAGGAAAAACAGTGGTCATTGAGACCAATTGTCCAAATCCGTTTAAGGCTATGCACATCGGCCACGCCTTGAACTCGATTTTGGCAGATACTATGGCGAATTTGTTGGCGGTGGACGGCGCGGCGGTACACCGGGTGAGCTACCATGGCGATGTCGGAACGCATGTCGGCAAGAGTATGTGGGCGATTTTGCGCGAAATTGACGGCGACGTCAGCAAGCTAGACGCTATTCCAACCGACAAGCGCAATGAATTTATGAGCCGTATGTACGTTGAGGGAGCGCGAGCAGCTAAAGAATCGCCAGAGGCACGGGCAGAAATCGACGATCTAGCCAAGCAATCGTTTGTGCTGGATGATCCGCTATACAAGCAGGTGTACGAGATTTGTAAAGCCTGGAGTTTTGATGAAATTGACGCCAATGTAGCGCGGCTAGGTAATGTGCCAATTGAACGGCGTTATGTCGAGAGTGAAACCGAAGTACCGGGTAAAGCTTTGATCAAAGAAAAAACCCCAGAGGTCTTTACCAAATCAGATGGTGCGTATATCTTCAAGGGCAGCCAGTACGGTGCGTTTGACAATGTGTTCATCGGTTCGCACGGCAACGGGTTGTATGGTGCGCACGACATGGGGTTAATTCAGCTGAAGCATCAAGATTATCCTAACCTGGACTTATCGATCACCGTCAATGGCGAAGAGCAGGCGGCGTATTTCCGAGGCGTGATTGCCGCTAGTGAACTGGCAATTCCAGAATTGAAAGGTAAATTGTTTAATTATGCGACTGGTTTGGTCAAATTAACAACCGGCAAGATGAGTTCGCGCACTGGCGAGGTAATCACTATCGATTGGCTGTTCAACGAATTCAAAAAAGCCATCAAGCAAGCTGGCGGCGAGCCGACCGACGAGGTGGTGGCGGGTGCGCTGCGCTATCAATTCTTGAAGGTGAAAATCGGTAGCGACGTAGTATTTGACATCAATGACGCGGTTAGCTTGACTGGTAACACTGGTAGCTACCTGCAATACGCACACGCTCGGGCGCGAGGTATTTTGGCGAAATCTGAGCAAACAGTTGCATTTCCGACAGAATTGTTCGACGAAGATCGGCTATTGGTCAGGAAATTGAGTGAATATACGGGGGCGGTTAACCGTGCTACCGAAAGTTTGGAGCCGCATCATGTCTGCGCCTATCTGTTTGAGTTGGCACAGGAGTTCAACCGCTACTACGAGAAAAATCAAGTTGTCGGCAGCGATAAAGAAGCGCACCGCGTCGGCATCGTGGCAGTGTATGCTGATATCTTGAAGGCGGGGCTGACGATTTTGGGCATCGCGGCGCCAGAGCGCTTGTAAGGTTACGTTGTAAGGTTGCGGAATAAATACAAAAGCGATTTATTACAAGAAACCAGGTTATAATCAAACAGTTAAAGGAGGCTAAATGCCATCAGAAACAGTCAAAAAAGCCAAAAAATCAGCTGCCAAAAAGCTAGCTGACAAAAAATTGGCGCAAACAATAGTTAAAGACACCCACATGGGCGGTTTCGTTAATTTTATCCGCGAACAGGGTATAGTTGGTCTAGCGGTTGGTCTAGCGATCGGTACGGCAGCTGGCGATACGGTGAAGAAGCTGGTGACAGCGTTTATTGACCCGCTGGTGCAGCTGATTGTTGGTTCGCAAAAAGGCCTGCAGGCGGCATCGTTTACTGTTGAGTTTGCCGGCCGCAAAGCTGAATTTCTCTACGGCGCGTTTGTCAGTTCGCTGATTACACTGCTAGCGGTGGCCTTTGTGGTGTATGCAATTGTACACTTTTTCAAGCTGGATAAATTAGATAAGAAGAAAGATTAACGTTTTTGAGGCTCGGCCGTGGCTTGACGGAACGGCGGTCATTGCGGCGATTTGCCTCGGCAGTATTAAAAATGCTAACTAATCAGCGTACCGACTGTCTCGCCGCGAGCGGCTCGGGCGATATTACCGTCGGTGAGTAAGTCGCAGATAATAACTGGGATATGTTCATCCATAGCCAGGCCGATGGCGGCTTTGTCCATGACGGTGATATGAGGGTTGGTCAGGGCTTCGTGATAGCTGAGCTGATCAAATTTGGCAGCATCAGGGAATTTGGCAGGATCTTTATCGTATACGCCGTCTACTTTCGTTGTTTTAATTACAACGTCGCACTGCATTTCTAAAGCTAGGTTCAGGGCGGCAGTATCGGTGGTCAGGAATGGCCGGCCAGTGCCGCAGGCAACGATGACCACGCGGCCCTTTTCAATGTGGCTGAGGGCGCGGCGGAAGGTGTATTGGTCGATAAACTGGTTGATTTCGACGGTGGACAGGGCGCGGGTCGGCAAGCTGGCGTCGTTGAAGACATCAGCCAGAGCGATGGCGTTCATTAGGGTAGAGAGCATGCCGATATTATGGGCTGATACAGGTTGAATACCGTGGCCGATGATTTGGTTGCCGCGGACATAATTGCCGCCGCCAACCATGATGACGACTTCGGCGCCAGTTTCTAGCGCTGGTTTGATTTGTCCAGCAATCCAGCGGGCGCGCTTGGGATCAAAGCCGCTGGCGAACTCGCCCTGAAGCTGCTCGCCAGAGAGTTTGAGGAGAATACGTTTGGTCATGGGTTTAGTATAACACGAGAGGCTCTTACGTGTATTTATCATGCATTCAAATCGAGATATTATATTGGTAAATATTCTAGTAATACCTACAACAGTGTGTTATAATAATAACGAGGGGCTGGTCGATGATCGGCCTCTGGCGCATTTTAGAATACGGCATAGACGGCAGAATCCGAGCTCTCTTGAGTACTGTGAAATGGTGGTTTTCACGGCGCTAAAGAGAGCTCGGTAACGGATCGGGCTCCACTATAGCCCCAGATGGGGCAGAAAGGAGGCCAGAGATGGCCGAGGAGGAGCAGGAATTCTTCCTGCCTCCCCCGCTGGTTAGGGGGGTCTTTAATCTGCTCCCGACTAGGCACCTGGGGGTGCCTAGCCTGGAGATTGAGCGACAGGTCGGTGTACGCCGGCCTGTCGCCGTGTACATAATCACTCTGATGGAGCTGCCTTCGGGCGACGGCTCCGTCAGAGTGAAGTTCAACTTCTCAGGCATTGGATGCCTGAGAAGTATCATCTACAACGAAGTCGAGACCCCGGCCCTTTACGTCGGTCTCGACCCCTGGAGGGTCATTGATAGGGCTTGGGGGTTACTGCCGCCCAAGTCCAAGCGATAAACCCTCCCACCCCGCCCCGGCGGAGGTTGCCTGGCCTTTCTTGGCTGCAACTTCCGCCGGGGCGGCAGACCCCTCTTCGCGCCAGGAGGGGTATTTTCTTTGTGTTAGAGCGTTTGCTGCAGCAGCTACCAAAGCAGTTTTCGCGAGATTACTACGATGCCAAAAAGTAGTATACTAGAAGTATGAAAGCTAGTTTCAAGCCAAAAAAGATTTTATGGATGGATTTGGAAATGACCGGGCTGGATCCGGTGCATGATGAGATTTTGGAGGTGGCGGCGATCGCGACGGATTGGGATTTTACGGAAATTGCGACATATGAGGGAGTTGTACAACACGACCCAGAGAAACTAAGGAAATTGCTTGATCGAAATGCTAGCTTTTGGAATGAACATCCGGAGGCGCGCCGCGGTTTGGAGGAACAAAACGCCTCTGGCAAATCGCTGGCTGAGGTGGAGTGTGATTTGCTGGCGTTTTGCGATGAACATTTTGCAGACGAGCCGCGGATTTTGCTGGGCGGCAATTCAATTCACCAAGACCGGCGGTTTATCGACCAATGGTGGCCTGTGTTGTCAAAAAGGCTACACTATCGGATGTTAGACGTCAGTGCTTGGAAAGTGGTGTTTGAGGGCAAATATGGCAAGAAATTTGCCAAGCCAGAGGATCATCGGGCGCTGGAGGACATTCGCGGCAGTATTCAAGAATTAAAATATTATTTGAAAAAGGTGAAGGCGTGACAGATAAAATATGGCATGATATCAGTGAGGATTCGCTAGAAGTGCGGCAAAGCTTAATTGAAAAATTAAACTTATCGGAGTTGCAGCGGCGGATTTTGATTGAAAACCGTTGGCTGCCGCAAGCGGTCGAAGGCGGCGATTGGCTAATGATTAAGGCGGAAATCCCGAGCATTGAACGCCGCAATGTCCATTGGCAAGGGTTGACGATTTTGCTCAGTAAAAACAAAGTTATCACCTTGCACCGCGACGAATTAGATAGCGAGGTTACCGAGCGGATTGAAGCGTACCGGCCAGGCGCTTTGTCGCCGTCGCTAATCGCAGCAACGATGATTCAATTTACAGTCGAGCAGTATATGCCGATTCTTAACTCAATTGACGACGTAACCGATCAATTAGAAGATACAATGATTCGCGATCCGGGCAAGCATCAGTTGCAGCAACTTTTTGTGTATAAGCGCCAATTGGCGGATTTGCGCAAGGTGATTTTGCCGCTGATGAATATGCTAAATGGCTTGAGTAACGGCCGATACGGTATTTTTGATGAAAAGTGCGCGATTTATGCGCGCGACAGCTACGATTACGCTTGGCGCGTGCACGAGCTAATCGATACCATGCGCGATCTATTGACTAGTGCGCTGGATATGTATTTGTCGGTAGTGTCTAATCGAATGAATGATGTAATGAAGCGTTTGACGATTGTAACAACGATATTTATGCCGATGTCGTTTTTGACAGGTCTAGCTGGCATGAATTTCTCGCAGCTGCCGTTTCATAGCGATGTAATGTTTTGGATAACGATGGCGCTGCTGGTCATCTTGCCAATATCGATGCTGATATACTTTATACGGAGCAAATGGCTATGACGCACCAACAGTTTGAAGAGTTTTTGCTAAGTTTGCCAGGCGCCTGGTTGGACTATCCGTTTGGCGATAAGGTGGCTGTGTACAAAGTCGGCCGCAAAGATGCCGGCCAAAGCGAAAAGATGTTTGCGTTGATAGCTGAGGGTTCAAAGCCGTTGCGGATTAGCTTGAAGTGTGATCCGCAATTGTCGTTAAAGTTACAACAAAAATACGAGTCGGTCCAGCCAGGCTTTCATCTCAATAAAAAACACTGGATTACGGTGATTTGCAGCGGCCAGCTCAGCGACGAAGAACTTTTTGATCTGGCGCGGTTAAGTTATCGGCTGGTGACGGAATAGCTGCTACTGCTTGGTTGAAGCGAAGTCGTGGTAAGCTTTGAGGATAACGTCGATATTATTAATGGATTCGTCGCAGAACGAGCGGATTGATTTGGAGTCGCTAACCTTTTTAAGCTTGTTGAGCTGCGACTTTAAAATGGTTAATTCGTAAGTCATGGCGGTGGCGTAGCTGCTGTCGAGCTTGCCTTTTTGGTAGGAATCGTTGAGCTTTTTCTGCAGGGCTTCTAGGTAGCTTTTTTCGGTACTAGAGGATTTTTTCTGGATTTTGCGCTCTTTGATGATGGCGTCTAGCCGAGTCTGCATGGTCGTCAGGGTACTGTTGAGCGCAGTGTTGGCCTCGGCAATTTCAGTCTGTGTCAGGCGGCCTTCGTTTTCATCGACGACTTTGTTCAGTGTATCGGTGCGATCGCGGATCGGCTGGATTAAACTGTTGGCATCAGATGCGCCAGGGTTGATGATTAGAATCAAAATGATGATAACGCTAGCAATAACAGTGCCAATGAGCGCAAATATAGCAATTCGATTGATGGTGTGCTGTTCTTGCGGAGCGATGCGGTTAAGGTAGTCAACGGTATTATAATCATCATCCGAGCTGCTGGCGTAAACTGGGAAGGTGCTTAGCGGCTGCGGTCCTGTGTCGTACGATGGCGCGGTTTGGTTAATTTGCGGTAGTTGATCAGGCTGATTAGCTGCCAGGCTGGATGTTTGCTGTGGGTATGCCGGCTGCTGCGGCTGGGCGGCTTGGTTATAGTAGTACGGGTTAGATGTTTGCTGTCCGGGTACTTGTTGGCTGTAGCTTTGATTATACGGTGTGGCTGGCTGCTGCGGGTTTTCTGGCGGTAAATTATTAGCAGAACCCTGCGAATACGGTTGTTGCGGATTGGTGTAAGGGTCCTGATTCATACCTATATTTAACCACAACCGATAACAGAGGTAAAGAGTGATATACTAAAATGTATGGATGCCAAGGAGGAAATTCGCTCGCGGCTCAATATCGAAGATGTGATTGGCGAATATGTTGAGCTGAAGCGAGCAGGGCGCAGCTATAAGGGGTTAAGTCCATTTACTGGCGAGAAAACGCCTAGCTTTTTCGTAAGTCCTGAAAAAAATATTTGGCATGATTTCTCGAGCAACAAAGGCGGCGATGTTTTCGCTTTTGTAATGGAGGCCGAGGGGATGGATTTTCGCCAGGCGATGGAATTTTTGGCGCGCAAAGCTGGGGTTGATCTCAGCGAATATCAATCGGCTGGTGCCAAGAAGCGCAGCGCCTACAAAAAGCGGCTGTTGGCAGCCAACGAGCTAGCAGCACGATATTTCCAACAGAGTTTATTGCGTAGCCAGCAGGCGATTGAATATGTTTTTAAGCAGCGAGGATTGTCGCGGCAAACCGTCCAAGATTTTCAGATTGGTTATGCGCCGGATAGCGGCACGGCGTTGCTGGCGGCGCTCGAAAAAAGAGGTTTTACTAAGCGAGAGATCAACGACGCGGGGCTATTAAACCGCTATGGCAAAGATTTGTTTCGTGGTCGAATGATGATTCCGTTGATGGATCAGGGCGGGCAAGTAATTGGCTTTACCGGGCGGATTATTGGCAATGTGCCGAATGCGCCAAAATATCTGAATACGCCGCAGACATTACTGTATGATAAGGGTCGTCATATTTTCGCGTTGAGCCAAGCCAAAGAGGCGATCCGCAAAAGTGGCTTCGTAGTGATGGTTGAGGGAAATTTGGATGTAGTTAGTAGCCACCAAGCGGGTGTGGCGCAAACGGTAGCAACCGCTGGCACGTCGATGACCGAGAATCACCTCAAGGCGGTCAAGCGGCTGACAGGCGATGTTCGCCTCTGTTATGATGGTGATAAGGCGGGTGTGGCAGCGACCGAGCGGGCAATTGAGCTGGCCTCGCATGAGGGCGTTGAGCTAACAATTATTTCGTTGCCAGATGGCGCTAAAGATCCAGATGAATTGATCAAATCGAGTGTTCAGGCGTGGCGCGAAGCGGTAACTCGCAACGAGTCGGCTGTCGAATGGGTATTGCGCCAGCATGCTGGGCGCTGCGATTTGGATACAGCGGTTGGCCGGCGAACTTTTACTACGGCAGCGCTGCGAGTAGTGCGCGGGCTAGCTGACCCCGTCGAGCGCGAATACTATATCAAGCGGATAGCCGCTATGTCGTATACCAGCGAGGAAGCGGTTCGGCAAAAACTAGCCGGCGATCCTGCCAAGAAACGGACTTTTAAACCTGTTGTTGCAAATACATCGATTATTAAGAGCGAACAGGCGGTGCTAGAGGATGATATTTTGGCTTTGGCGCTTTATGATGCTAGATGCTTGGAAGAATTGCGCCGCGCTGGCCGCCAGCAGTGGAGCAGCGCTGAGCGAGAGTTATTAGCGACGGTACTCCTCGAAGAAGACGATCCGCAAAATCGCCCTAAAAAGTTGCAAAAAGCTGATATTTATGTAAAAATGGTATCATTGCGCGCTGAGGAGCGTTATGCAGCATGGGATAGCGGCGATCGCTATGTCGCGATGTGCCAACTGCTGCGGGATAAAGAGGATAAACATAACAAACAAACTCAACAAGAATTATTAGCTAAGTTACGCGACGCTGAAGCTGCTGGCGATGAGGCAGCGGCTAGAGAGTTGCGTGCGGCACTCAATAACATAATCAAGGAGAAAGCTCGTGACAAACGACGACCAAGCGCAGAAGCCATCTGACGACAATATACAAGATCAGGACATCAATGAGCCTGATATCAACGATTTGATGGACGAAGATACTCCTGAAGATGTACTCAACGCTAATCAATATTTCGACGATATTTCGGACGACTCAGTGCGGCTGCATTTGCGTGAGATTGGCAAAATCCCGCTGCTGAGTGCCGAAGAAGAGCTAGAATTAGCAAAACGTGTCAAAGAAGGCGACAAAAAAGCCAAAGACAAGATGGCCGAAGCAAATATGCGTCTGGTGGTATCGATCGCTAAGCGGTATTCGGGCCGCGGCTTAGACTTCTTGGATTTGATTCAAGAAGGCCACACTGGCTTGTTGCGCGCGGTCGAAAAATTTGATCCAGATAAAGGCTTCAAATTCTCAACCTATGCCACCTGGTGGATTCGCCAGGCGATTACCCGGGCGATTGCTGACCAGGCGCGGACGATTCGTATCCCAGTTCACATGGTGGAAACCATCAATAAATTGTTGCGCACGCAGCGGCGAATGACGCAGGAGCTGAACCGCGAACCGACGATTGACGAGCTAGCCAAAGAGCTAGAGATGGAACCAGAAAAAGTCGAATATGTCATGAAAATCAAGCAGGACATTTCGAGCTTGGATGCTGGTGTCGGCCGCGACGGCGATGATGAAGGCGAATCGGTGCTGGGCGATTTCATTGAGGATGAAGGTACAATTAGTCCGGAGGAATCGGCGTCGAATCAATTATTGAAAGAACAAGTCAAGGATTTGCTAGGCACGCTGAGCGATCGCGAACAAAAGATCGTCCGGATGCGCTTTGGATTAGATAGCGGCAAGAGCCATACACTTGAAGAGGTTGGCCAGGAGTTTGCAGTGACGCGCGAGCGAATTCGCCAGATTGAAGCTAAGGCACTAGCGAAGCTACGCAAACATAAAGACGCTAAAAAACTTTATACTTACTTGCAATAGTTTTGATTTTAGGTGTTATACGTTAACGAAACCAGTTGTACTGAGCAGCGAATTAATCTTGGCGTATAACGCAGTGATATCGCTGTCGTTAATTAAATAATAATCAGCGATAGCTATTGGTCCGCCTTTTTCGATATCTTCAATCTCTGACCAATCGCGCTGGTTAGCTTGTTCGGCGGTGAATGGCCGCTCGGGACGAGTTGCGAGACGGCGGTGGCGTAAATGTTTTGGCGCGACAATGGCTGCAACGATGAGCTCGCCAGGAAACTCGTGTTTGAGGAACTTGTACTCTGTCCAGGAATAGAGCCCGTCGAACAATAAACGATGCTGGCCAGCATCAATTAAGCGGTGCAATTGCTCGGCGGCACGGCGGACGATAACGTCTTTGCCGTCGCGTTCGCGCCACTGTTTGCGAAATTCGGCTTGCGATTCGGGCGTGATCTCAACGCTTCGGGCGCGCATTTCGTCGTACAAAATGCCGCCGCCGTAGATTTTGGGAAAACCTTTGGCGGCTACGAAATTGGTTGCTTCGGTTTTGCCGGCGCCAGGCAGTCCGACGAATGCCAAAATTTTGGCTGGTTTTTCTTGTGATGTCATAACCTTAGTATACATGATTATGGCTATATTCGCGTGTAAGTAACGGCCCTTAGATAGCGTATAATATAAATATGGCCAAACGCTTAGTGATTATCGACGGTAAAAGCGTATTCTATCGCGGTTATTATGCTATGCCTGGGTTGTCGACCGCAGACGGGACACCGACAGGCGGCGTGTATGGTTTCGCGGCGCTGAGCTTGGAATTAATTAAGCAACTTAACCCGGATTATGTTTGCGTGGCGTGGGATAAACGAGGAACGAATATTCGCCGCCGCCTGGCAATTTACTCTGAGTATAAGGCCGGCCGCAAACCAGCGCCGCCGGATTTTTATGCGCAGATTCCGATTTTGCACGAGCTACTGGCGGCTTTTAGCTGGCCGCTGTATGAATTTGATGATTATGAAGCTGACGATATTATGGCAACGCTAGACAAGCAGGCTGAACAGCACGGCGGCATCGAAACTTATTTGATTACTAGCGACTTGGACGCGCTGCAAATTCTCGACCAAAATACGTATCTCTACGCGCTCAAAAAAGGCCTGACTAACATTGATAAATTTGACATTCCAGCGTTTGAAGAGCGCTACGGTATTCGGATTGGCCAATTTCTCGACTTGAAAAGCTTGAAAGGCGATTCGTCGGATAATATCCCTGGGGTGCCGGGGGTCGGCGAAAAGACAGCCGTCAAATTACTACAACAATTTGAAACGCTAGACGGTGTTTATGAGAATCTATGGCAGATTAAAGACAGCTTGCGCCGCAAATTAGAAACTGGCAAAAAATCTGCTTATATGAGCAGGGAATTGGCGCGGCTATTCACCGATGCGCCAGTGAAACTCGATTTGGCAGCGATGGACGTACGCGACTTAGACACGGCAAAGTTGCGAGAGCTGCTTGAAAAGCTGGAGTTTCGCTCATTGTTGCGAAAATTACCACAACACATGCGTGATGGCGCTTCAGAAGTGGCTAGAAACGACATCCTTGCGCCGGCTGTTGAAATATCCGGCGATAAAGTCATACCGATGTTGGTAATGGCACCAGAATTACTGGTAATTTGGGATGGTGATACGGTTTGGCTGAGCCATGAAAAAGACAAGGTCGCCTGTTTGCCGCTGACTAAAGCAAGCGCTATTTTAGCAGAAGCTTCGATAGTTGGCCACGATACCAAGGAGTTTCTCAAAGCACTTCTTGGTGCTGGCTGCCAGCGGCTACCGGCTGTTAAACACGATACCGCGCAGGGCTCATTTTTGTTAAATCCTTTGCGCAAATCGCGCGCACTAGCGGATTTGGCGGGCGTAGAATCTTTGGATGACCCAAGATTGGCGATGGCAGCGCTTTGGGCAGTTTATGAACGACAAAAGTCGGCATTGGTTGAGCAGGCTGACCTCCAGCAGGTGGCACAGACGATGGATTTTCCGCTGATTAATGTTTTAGCGCAAATGGAATTTCGAGGCATCAAAATCGATACCAGCAAACTCGAAAAAATGAATAAATCATTAGCGCAAGAGATTGCAGCGGTTCAGCAAAATATTTATGATATGGTCGGTTATGAATTTAATGTCGCCAGCCCGGCACAGTTGGCTAGCGCGCTATTTGATAAGCTGCTCTTGCCGACAGCCGGTATCAAAAAAGGCAAAACTGGTTACTCCACCAACCAAAAGGAACTCGATAAGCTGCGCGGGCAACATCCAATTATTGAGTTGGTCGAGCGTTTTCGCGAACTATCGAAATTACAAAATACCTATGTGGCGGCCTTACCGGAGCAAACGGACGCTAACGGCTATATTCACACGACGTTTAATCAAGATACGACAGCGACTGGGCGGCTGTCGAGCACTAACCCGAATTTGCAGAATATTCCGATTCGTACTGAGTTGGGGCGGCAGATTCGCGATGCCTTTGTGCCAGCGCCTGGCAATGTTTTCGTAAATGCTGATTATTCGCAATTTGAGCTGCGTTTGGCAGCAGTGATGGCGGGCGAAAAACAGATGATTGAAGACTTTAATGCTGATGTTGATATTCACGCCAAGACGGCAGCTGAAGTTTATAACGTGCCGATTAATGAAGTGACGCCAACGCAGCGCCGCCGCGCTAAAGTGGTGAATTTCGGCGTATTATACGGCATGAGCCAGCATGGTTTGGCAGCAGCCGCTAATATGAGTTACGGCGAAGCGCAACATTTCATCGACGAATATTATCGTATCCGCCCGCGCATCAAAGAGTTCATGGAACGAACGATTCGCCAAGCGCACGACGACGGCTTTGTGCAGACATTGTTTGGCCGCCGCCGGCCGACGCCCGATGTTAGATCGAATAATTTTGCTGTTCGTTCGGCTGCCGAGCGCGCAGCAGCTAATATGCCGATACAAGGTACCGAGGCGGATTTGATGAAGTTGGCGATGCTGGCGGTAGAGAAGCGACTGACGACAATGACAAGCCCAGATTTGCTACCTTCAAAGACCGGCAAATTCGAAAAGAACGAATTCGCCTTGCCGGAAAGGCAAGTCTCTTCAGGCAGCAAGTCTGGGCTTGTACATAAAAATACCCCGCTCGGCCATCAAATATTGCAAATCCATGACAGTATCATGGTTGAATGTCCGCGCCAAAACGCTGAAGTGGTCAGCAAGATGCTGGTAGAGACTATGGAAAATATCTACCCACAGCTCGGTATTAAGCTCAAAGTCGACGTCAAAATCGGCAATAACTGGGGCGAAGTGTAAAAAACTTAAAATTTGCTGAAAATCAGCGAAAACCCGTACAAATGTGGACAAATAACGGCAACTGTGGTATAATCTAATTACAGTTAGCTTAAGCAAGAAGGCGGATGTTATGGTACGGAATATGTCACCAGAAAATAGCAACCCTAAACCTGAAGGGCCTGGGCCTTTGTCTAGGCAAGAGCGCATAGCGCAGCTAAAAGAGCAGCTAGAACAAGAGAAGTCTCGTCTCAGCAAGCAAGTGGCTGCTGCGGACAAGTTTTACAAAGAGCTTAGAGAAAAAGACGGTTGTAACGATTGTCATTTTTTCGTTGGCGAATTTGTAGACGCTGATAGTACTGTTTGGCAAATCTACAATAATTATGCAAATAAAGAAAATCCTTACGGTTGGCTAGTAATTTGCTGCGACCCTGATGCCGAAAACGACAGCGGCGATCCAGAGGCGGCAGTGCAAGAAATTACCGAAAACAGCTGCACAGAAGGGCAGTACATGCCGTATGTTATGCCAAAAGGCGTTAAGGCTATTGACACGCTTCACTTTGCTGGTAGACGCAGTATTAATGTTTTTTGGAAAGATGGCGGCGAGTTGGTAGTAGCAGATAGTCTTGGCAGAGAGCTTTTGCCGCTTGACGAAATAATCGCTAAAGAGGATGATACTGATAAATCCTCTGAAGAAACAACAGCTGGTAATAACGGTGACAATACGAATAGACGCTTTGAAGAAATCGTCGAGTCTTCTCTCGCAGACGTAGAAGAAGGTTTGGGTGCTGCCGCAGAAGAATTAGGTGCTACGGCTGTTTCTACCATGGTACGCGTCGCTGCGTGATAAGTGTGTTAAAATACAAACATGTACAGAGGATCCCGACCGAGAATTTTACCGATAATCATTACTATTATCACTGTGGTAGTTGTTATTGCTATTTTGGTAACACTTGTGCGATCATTGCTGAATCCGGACAAAAAGACTGAGCAGCCGCAAACCCCCGAACAATCGTTAGAGAGCAAAATCAAAAATCAAGACCCAATTCGCAGCGTGCGCTGGACAGTGCGCGGTCCGATTGTTGCCGATGAAGAATTCAAGAGCTACCAGATTACAGTTAGTCCAACATCGCGTAAATACGTTATTTATTCGGGTTATCTGGATAGAGTTTTGGACAAGAAGGAATATGCTAATAATAGCAATGCTTATGAACAGTTTACTTATGCGCTAGTCAAGGTCAACATTCAGGCCTCCGATAACAAATCAAACGATGATATTCGCGGCGTATGCGCTACTAAAGGGCTGGCTTACGTATTCGAGACGCGCGATGGCGACAATACCGATACCAATTTGTGGACTTCAACTTGCAAGGACTCGCCTGGTACGCTTAACGCGGACACCCTGAAGCTCCAAGCTCTTTTTGTCAATCAGATTCCAGATTTCAAACCGTCATTTAATAATATTTTCTAACCATGGCGATAAAAGCAGTTATTTTCGATTGTTTTGGCGTACTGTACGGAGGCAGTATTGATACGCTAATAAGAATGGCCGAGCCAGAGGGCAAGGTAATGCTGCGCGACCTCAGTAAACAGCACGATTACGGTTTTATTAGCGGCAGCGAGTATGAATCGGGAATTGCTGAGTTGTTTGGCTGGACACAGCAGCAGACGCATGATTTCTTGATGCACAAGCGGATTCGTAACGAGGAATTGATAAACTATATCGTAAATTTACGCCAGCAGTACGCTAATTTGAAGATGGCGATGTTGAGTAATGTTGGCGGCGGTACGCTGGAGTATCTATTTGCGCCGGGCGAATTAGAAAAAATGTTTGATGTGCGCGTGTTGTCGTACGAGGAAAGCTTGGCCAAACCAAACCCAGAAATTTTCACGCTGACAGCTGGCCGCTTAGGTGTCGCCACTAGCGAATGCGTGATGATTGACGATCGTGTCGAAAATTGCGAAGGAGCCGAGGTAGCGGGAATGATGGCGTTGCAGTACACCGATAATGAGCTGCTTATTAAGCGTTTGAACGCTCTGTTGGAGGCATAGATGCCGGAACTTCCCGAAGTCGAGACGGTTCGCCGCGGATTGGCAGAATTACTGCCGGGCCGAGTGGTGACACGAGCGGTAGTGTTCGATTCACCAAAAAGCTTCCCCAACGCGCCGGCTGATGTTGAACAGTTTTTGCATGGTGCGCGCGTGACGGCGGTGCGACGGCGGGCAAAGGTGCTGATGATTGATCTGGATACGCATTATTCGCTGGTGGTACATTTGAAGATGACGGGGCAGCTAGTTTTTCGCCAAAACTCTCGTCACAACGCTCGGGTATCCCCAAAAAAATCTCGGGGCCCACGTAAAGTTGCCCAAGATTTTTCTGCGGATACCACTCGCGAGGTCGACGACTTTGCTGGCGGCCATCCGAACGATAGTTTGATTGGCGAGTTGCCAGATCGGTCGACGCGGGTGCAGATTGATTTTGTGGACGGGTCGCGGCTGTTTTTTAACGATCAGCGCAAGTTTGGCTGGGTAAAATTGCTGCCGACTGATGAGGTGAAGAACTTGCCGTTCATGCAAAAAGTTGGGCCGGAGCCGCTTGATCCCAATACACGCGCCGAGGATTTCATCCAGCGGATTCGCCGCCGCCAAAACTCAATGATCAAGCCAGCGTTTCTTGACCAGGCGGTGATTGCTGGGGTTGGTAATATTTACGCTGACGAGGCACTGTGGGCGGCACAGATTCATCCGCAAACGCGGGTAAAAAACATCAGCGATCAGCAGCTGAATACATTATTTAATGAGTTGCGGCAAATCTTGCAACTCAGTATTGATCAAGGCGGCTCAACCGATAAAAATTACGTTGATGCCGAGGGTCGAAAAGGGAATTATCTGACATTTGCTCATGTATTTCGGCGTGAAGGCCAGGCTTGCCATCGCCATCCCGACCAAGAGGTCATCAAGCTAAAAGTCGCTGGCCGCGGTACGCATATTTGCCCGGTGTGCCAGGTGGAGGTTAAATGATTTATTTGATTATTGGCACGAACGCTTACCGTGTGCAGCATGAGCTGCAGCAGTTAGTGAAATCGTTAGGCGTTCGGCCCGAAAAAATCGACGCATCCAGTCTTGATTTGAATAAATTAGCCGACACGGTGCGCGGCCTGAACTTATTTCAAGAACGACAGCTGATTATTGTCGAGCATCTTTCGGAGCGAAAAGATTTGTGGGATAAGCTTGGTGAATGGGCTAGTGATATTGCAGCAGAAACCTACTTGGTATTGATCGAGCCGCGCCCGGATAAGCGTACTAAAACTTTCAAAATCTTGCAAAAAACTGCAAAGCTAGTTGAAGCAATGCCGCTGACTGATCGCCAGCGTCCAGCGGCCGAAAAATGGCTGTTAGACTATGCAAGCGAGCACGGCGTACGATTGACGAAAACGCAGGCTAGCAACATGATAGCGCGAGCGATTGTCGCCGACGAAAAATCGCGTTCTGCCGAAATTGATCAATTGCAATTAACTCACGCTGTAGCTGCCTTGAAAAATACTGTGAAAATTGATGATGCGGCGATTGCAACGGTCTTGCCACCAGCACGTGAGTTTTCGGTGTTTGATATCATTGAATTGGCAGTGTGCGGCAAAACGGCAAATCTACGGAGTGCGCTTGACGAACTTCGCCGCAGCGACGATGTTTATAAAGTGGCGCCGTTAGTTTGGTCGCAGTGGTCGCAGCTGGTGTTATTAGCTAAGGCCGAAGCGGCTAGCACTAGCGATACGATTGATCTCGGCATACACCCGTTTGTTGCCAAGAAATTGCGGCCGCTTGCTCGGCAGCTGTCGCCAAAGGACTTGGCGGAATTGACTGAATTAGCGGCAGAGCGCGATTATCAAATGAAAACCTCATCAGTCGATCCGTGGGCAGCGTTGGAGGATTTTTTGTTTCGGGTGGCTTCGCGGCAAAAATAAAACGCTCCGACTTGCGGAGCGCTTTAATCTCGTTAGTATAAATTAAGCAGTTTTAGCTACGGCCTTCTTGGCTGTGGTTTTGGTAGCTGGCTTTTTTGCAGGGGTTTTCTTGGTGCTGGCAGCGGGTTTGGTCGCCTTCTTTTCTAGCTTGACGCCAGCAGCTTTAGCGACCTTGGCGAGGGCTGATTTGCGGCGGCTGACGGTTGCCTTTTTGAGCAGGCCTTTCTTGACAGCAGTATCTAGCTCGCTTTGAGCTTTGCTTAGGGTAGCGGCGCTCGGGTTGGCCAAAAATTCCTTGGTGGCAGATTTGATATCGCGCTTGATACCGATGTTACGCTGGCGGCGCTTAGCGGTTTGCTTCATTCGCTTAACGGCTGATTTGATGAGTGGCATAAATTCCTTTACCTCTGTTATTGATTTAGTGTATACAATCAGTTTTCAATTATAACTTATACACCTCTGTTTGTAAAGTGGCGCTTGCTTGTTTTGTAAATTAGTATTGACTTTGTCGTGATGCTTATGTTATAGTACATAAAGTCTATAGCGAATAAAAACAAATAGGATAAAATATGGCAGACGTGCTAAACCAGATAGTAGAGAAAGTCAAGGAAAGTAACAATATTCTCGTTACGGTTAGTGCCAATCCGTCGGTTGATGAATTGAGCGCTGCTTTGGGTATCACGCTGCTAATTAATAAGTTAAATAAGCATGCGACGGCAGTATTTAGCGGGGCAGTGCCGCCAGCGATTAAATTTCTACAGCCCGAGAAAACGTTTGAAAGTACAGTTGATAGTTTGCGCGATTTTATCATCGCGCTGGATAAGGAAAAGGCTGATCACTTACGTTACAAAATCGTCGATGATATGGTCAAGATTTTTATTACGCCATATCGGACGACGATTAATCAGAAGGATTTGGATTTTAGTCAGGGCGACTATAATGTCGAGATGGTGTTGGCTATTGGCGTCAAAGATGAAGCTGATTTGGATCATGCGCTCGAGAGTCATGGACGAATTTTGCACGACGCGGTGGTGGCTAGCGTGTCGCTTGGCGAATCGACTCAACTCGGCAGCCTAGAATGGAGTAATCCCCGAGCTAGTAGTTATAGCGAGGTTCTATGCCGGTTAGCCAATGAATTAAGAGGTGAAAGCCGGTTGATTGACGAACAGATCGCTACGGCGTTTTTGACTGGTATCGTGGCAGCAACCGATCGTTTCAGCAATGCACATACTAGCTCGGCGGCGATGACCGTAGCTGCTCAATTGATGGCAGATGGTGCTAACCAGCAGCTGATTGCCACTAAGCTCAAAGAATCGCACGATAAGCCGATTCCAGTGCCTGAAGCAAAAAGCAAGGACGAAGAAAAATCCTCCAAAAAGGATGAGTCTAAAAATTCTGGCGACATTGGCGCATTGTCGATTTCGCACGAGCCAGTCGGTGATGTTGACGACGTCAAGAATGCAATTGATAGGCGCCATTCCGACGAAGCTCTGAGGGCTGCCAATGAAGAATTAGAGAAGCGAAGCAGCCGAGATGCCGCCGCTGCCGCCGAAAAGAAATTAGCCGAACAGTTAGCATCAATTCCTGCTGTTGAGCCTGAAGCTGATAGGCGAGATATGCCGTCGGTCGCCGATTTGCAGCGCGATATTGCTGCCAGCTCAGCAGAAGTAGATGAAGCGGCCAAAGAAGATCTAGCTTTGCCGCCAGTTGCTCCATTTGCGCCAGGGCCAGGTCTAGCGATGCCAGTTAGTCCGAGCGAACCGTCGATTGGTGGTACTTTCAACGCGACAACCGAACAGGCTGCCGAGGAAGCTAGAAAAGCTGAAAAAGACATGCATAATCGCGTCATTTTAAGCCACGATCGCGGCGCGGTGGCGTCGCAGCCGCCGTCAATGCAATCGCCATTTAATGCTGTAGCCGATAAGACCGAAGTAGAACCGACGGTTCGCGATGTCTTATCAGAAGCTGCACCGGTTGATGCGGCGCCCGAGGCGGTTTCTTCGAAAGGGGTAACGGTGCAGCCGAGTATGCCAGCAATGCCAGCGCCTAGCGTAGAAGCTGCGCCGGTCGCAAATCCTGCTAGTTCAGACCAAGACCAAGCGCGGTCTGCCGTTGATGCAGCTCTGTCGGCAGCCTCAGCTGCGCCATCGTCTGGCGCGGTTGACGATTTACCGCCATTACCGCCATTGCCGCCGTTGCCAGATTTTTCATCCTTGCCACCAGTACCAGCTAATGGCGGGGTCGGAGCTGACACTTTAGAATCTACTCTACCGCCGCCGCCAGCTCCAGCAGTTTCGGCACCAACATCAAGTGATCCGGCTCAGTTCAAGATTCCAGGGCAAGTTTAAGCTTGCGAATAGGCTTCAGATTGACTCTCTGAAAAGATTTTAGAATCAATGCTACGAGGTATGCTGATATACTTGAAGTATGAGTGACAGAGTTATATTGATCGATAAGCCGCCAGGCATGACTAGCTTCGGGGTGGTGGCGCGAGTTCGCCGCGTACTTAGCCATCGGGCTGGCAAAAAAGTCAAAGTCGGTCATTGCGGGACGCTTGACCCGTTTGCGACGGGCCTGTTGATTTTGGTTACGGGCAAGGAATGCCGCAACGCGATGTGTTATACCAAGCTTGATAAGGTTTATGAAGCGACGTTCCGGTTGGGGCAGACTAGTACAACTGGCGACCCGGAAGGCGAAATTATGCCGTATGTTGCAAATAGTAAGCCGCAAAATGATACTCAAGTTTCATCCATCTCCAAACAGCCGGATATAGCAGTCGTCAAGTCCGTCCTAGCGCAATTCGTTGGTGATATCAAGCAGTGTCCGCCAGCGTTCAGTGCTATCAAAATTAACGGACAGCGGGCCTACAAATTGGCTCGCAGCGGTAAAAAAGTTGATATTCCAGAGCGTGTAGTGACGATTTATGCGCTGGAATTGCTTGATTACGCTTATCCACTGCTCAAAGTTCGAGCCCATGTCTCTAGCGGTACCTATATTCGTAGTTTGGCAGTTGATATCGGTGAGGCGCTAGGTACGGGCGCTTACTGTCAAGAATTGCGCCGTACGCAGATTGCCGATTGGCAAGTTAGTCAAGCGCAAAAGCTAGCTGATTTTGGCATTGAATCATAAGAAGCGTAAAAATTTGCTTATTTAGACTTTTTATGATATAATGAAAGAATGACAGATTATGAGAATCTTGCTCATACAGAGCCTGTACCTGATCAAGAAACACTCCATAACTTGCGCCGTCAAGCTGCGGAAACATTAAAACGAGTAGGTAAAGAAGTAGAGGAACCTGACCGTTTATCGCTAGAGGGTCAGCCTCTCAAAAGTTTCTCATATCCACTGACGCCGGAATTGGTTAGTAAGGCTCTCCATTTTGATGACCAAGAGGCAGCTGTACCGGAAGGTTGCGAATTAGTATATGTGCCAGAGTCGAAACAAGACGGCGAGATGTTTCAAGATGAGCTATACATGAGTGTTAAAAAACGTATTGAAAGTGTTCCGGGACAAATAGTTGAGGTTGTGGAACAATGGCTTATTTACGGCGGACTTGGACAACCGACAAGACATGAATATAGCGTAGACTATTATAGGAATGAGCAGCCGGAAACTTTAAATAATTTTATTCCAAGCAAAACGCTACCTGGCGCAGAAACGATTACCAAACTTATTAAGGGCTGGATAGACCAGTCTCGTCAGATGACGATTAGCGATATTGAGAAAATCTATAGGGTAATAGATATGATAAGGAGTTCGCATAACTTGACTGATTAGCGTATCTCTGCTAAAGTTGTTAGCTATGATATCAAAGGATAACAAAGCGAAAGCTATTGCTTTGACTCAGGTCAACGAGAACGATGTCGGCAGCCCGCAAGCGCAGATTTCGATCTTGACGGCTCGTATCAAAGAGGTGACTGAACATCTCAAGTCCAATAAGCACGACCGTATGGCGCGCCGCGGACTGATTCAGATGGTAGGTAAGCGCAAGCGCCTGCTGAAATACCTTGAGAAGACGAACTTTGAGGCCTACAAGGCAACGCTAGAGAAGCTCGGTCTGCGCAAATAAACGTGCAGCCTGGGCCAAAAACCGTCTCGTATCGAGGCGGTTTTTGGTTTGTAAAGGTAGATCGCAGCTGCCGTATTGCTAAAATTACTAATCTAAGTAATATTATTGACAAAAAGCATAAGCTATGCTAGTATAAAAAGGTAAGTAAACGGCAAAACAAAAATGATCACAAGAGAACTATCTCCATCTCATGAAGCGCCTGATAATACTCCAGGCGAATCGTTTGATTATGAAAAGTATGGTATTAGTCCAACAGTTGAGTCTAACTCTTTTGATAATGATAGTGGCATGCCGCACGAATGGACGCCGGCTGGCCGGGCCGAGAAAGTCAATGATGCTCGCGATGCGGTGGCGATTGCTTTCGGCGATAAGCCGCCCGCTATGGCGCGCCAAGAGTCGAATACTGGCAGGCAGCTGCTGGTCGGCGAGGCTTATAAAGCCGCTACTGACGGCGGTAAGGCGCCGACCAACGAACGTGCTTCTATCCGCCGGGTTTTCATGACTGGCGAGAAAATAACTGGTAAGTTGCCGTCGCATGCTGATGCCGAGAGAGGGCCGCAAAGTGTTGATGAAATGCTCAATCGGCGCGCTGATTTGTTAGCAAAAGGCGTTCCAGAGGATTTGGTTGATGGTATCGTCAGGGGCGAGCATAACAAGGATAGAGGCGATAATCTAGTCCAATATGCTTCGCGGCCGCCAGTTGAGCAAGCAGTATACGAGCAGCCAGCGATACACGAGGAACCAAGTGAGCTGGTTTCGCGTGAGACCAGTGCTAGCGATGCTATGCCCGAGGCAAAAGAGACACCGTTGCCGCCGCATGCTGAGATTCCGAAAGCAGAAACTGCCGCCGTCAAGCCGTCTAGCGAACCTGAACCTAAAGCGCCGACAGAAAACACGCCGCCAGAAACCGCTAGAAACGAAAGTCCAAAGGTAGAGGCTACAGAAGCTAAACCTGCCACAAATAATCGTACCGCAGAGAAAAATCTGGCAGAACAGGTTGAGCGGCCAGCAGAAGATAAGACATCGCCAGTAGAAGCTCAATCAGATGGCAATCAAAAAAATACGGTAAAATCTGAAGCAGACGTATCGAAGTCAGACGGAAAACAGGCCGCTAGAGAGCAAAGTACGAAACAACCTGGCGAGCGCCAAGAAAAAGCCAACAAATGGGCGGGAGACTTCTTGAGGGCTTATGGCGGATTTCTTGACCCAAATGTTAGGGCAGAGCTAGCCGATAGGCTAGAAGCTAAAGGCGGACTAAACGTTAGTGTGAAAACTCTTCAAGAAATGTCTAGACTAGTGGAAAAAGCTAACCCGCAGTCGCCAATATGACAAACTGAACCAGGTAGCGGCTCGGCTTTGCAGAAAATTGCTGGCAAAGCTCGCAGAGATCTACAGAGTATCATTGAAAGTTTATAGTTTATAACTATTTGTGTACTAAACCTCCGCAATTGTGTATAATGTAAACACAATTAAGCGAAAGGAGTGCGCGATGGCGTTTGGGCCGATGATGAAATTAACAACCGATAGGGGCTTATCGGTTGAACTGGCGCCGTTTGCGCGCGATAATCTAGCGGTGTTTGTCGAGGGTTTTGCGCGCGGCACGGTAACACAGTACTTATCAGCGCACCGAGCGCAGACGATTGAGACCGAGCAAGTCTGGTATGATGAAATGATCAAAAATAAAACCAGCCTGAATTGGGGAATCTGGGTTGTAGATGGCGACAAGCGCCAGCTGATCGGCAATACGGCACTTACCGAAATAACTAAAGATCACGTTCATTATGCGACAAGCGGTATAGTTATCACTGATAAGAAATATTGGGGCCAGGGGATTGCTAGTGCTTGCCACCGGGCACGAACCTGGTATGCTTTCGAAAGTCTAGGCCTGCACCGAATTAAGTCGGCGGTTATCCACGGCAACGCGGCGAGTTGGCGGGCGCTTGAGAAGTGCGGCTACGAACTTGTCTATACCGAACGCAATGAAGAGTTCGTGAACGGCAGATTGCGCCACATGGATTGCCTGGAATGCCTCAACCCGGCAGATTGGGCTTGGCGGCAATGGTGGGGTGATGATCGTCCGCCGCGAAAAAGCTTGGAGGCGCGCAAACGGGCGCAAGCGGCAGTTGATTGGGCGCGGCAAAACGTGACGCTAGAGTAGTTGTTGGTGCTGTTCGTCGAAATTATCGACGACGAGAACCGGTTGGTCGCCGTTGATATATCGCGCGATATCCGTGCTTTGCAGAAACTCTGGGTAAAGAACATGCCGCGACGGGTCGATATACTCGCAAAGCGCTAATTCTTGGGCGCCATGCGTTGTTTGGCTAATGTCAATATCGGTAAAGTCATTAGGATTATCGACCGCGAAAAAGAACTCTAATTCCTCTTCGTAGCCAGCCCGCGATGATGGGAATTGCTGGATGAATAGCAATTTGCCAGGTTTGGCAGTTATGCCAGTTTCTTCGCGTAATTCGCGGATTAGACACTCAGCCAGCGACTCGCGCGGGTCGAGACCGCCGCCTGGTACGGCGTAATAAGGGGCCGCTTGGTCGCCGCGGCGATGTTTGACGGCGAGTATTTTTCCTTCGCGATAAATAATAGCGCGGACATTAATGCGCCGCCCAGTATATAGACTTTCGGTTTGTGGCATTAGGCCTCCTTGTTGATTAAGTTTGAATAGCTTGCGATTAGCTTAATTTAGCAGGGGCTAGCATTAAGATATAATATCAAGGATATTCTTTGGTTGCCAGGAAAAAGTGTCCGGAGCTAATCTTATTATCGCCGCTTAACTTGATAACGACGGTTAGATCTTGTTTATTGCCGCCATTCGAACCTAGAGGATCGGAATGATTGGTCACACCTCTAGCCTCGATCTGAGGCGAGTCATCCCCGAACAATCCATCTGCCTCTACTCGGTAGATCCCATTAAATGAAGCTTCAACTTGAGTAGCAGCGTCTCTAACTGATATTTCCCCTATACCAGCAGACACTCTCGCTGCCAGTTTAACATTTTCTCCGTTCTGGATTGAGTTGGTAATGTCTTCATACGCCTTTTTTGGATTAACCAGATCGTATTGAGTAAGCCATGAGTCTGCTGAGCCGCCTCTTTCTATGGAGCCGGTTTCGCTAGACATGAGTTAATTTCTTCCCTGTGCGTGTTGGATTGCTATTTCGTTCATGCATATCTGCTATCTGCTCGTTTAATTCATCCTTAATTCTATCATATTCATCTTTATCTACAACACCAGAATCGGATAGGTTTTTTAAGCATTTCCTTTGAAGGTCCCAGCATTTGCCCGTATGGATCGGCAGGCAAAACCGTATGAATACTTTCGAGGGTTTCGGGCGAAAATGGACAGATAGCTATAGTACCGTCATTATAATACTTAGCGTTTCGATCATTGGTTTTGTTCGCTTTAAATCTTGAAGATTTAATATCTATCGCTGTCTGCTTTCCTTGGCTGTCAGTTATAAGATAATCAATACCTTTCTTGTCTTGTTCGGTAGTCGCACGGATCACTTCAAAGCCCATGTTTTCGAGAGCTAGCTCAGCTAGTAATTCTGTACGTACACCTTTTATGCTTGTTTCCATTTTTTTGCGGTAGTGGGGTTTGTCGGCTATAGGGATAAAATTATTTAGAATCTGCATTATATCAGCTGGCGTGATAGTAGTGCCCCAGCGGTTAAAAATTTCGCGCAGCGAGTCGTTGAATGAAGAATGCACACTAACAATTTTTTCGTGATCTTTAGGAGAAGGCCTCCTATTTGAGTCTCTAGCTGTTTTTTCGGTAGTTACAGCAGCAATCCAGTCGCGATAGGTGCCGTAGAGAATGTAGAACTCTTTTTGCTGGTTAGTTTCAGCAGTTGGGTGTTCAATCTGATTCATCACGCGTAGTAGATTGTGTGCAGCTTGGCCGATACCGCGCCGCGGGCGTTCTGGATCAATCGTATGCGCTTCTCGCCGTAATTCTTTCGCGGTCTCTTGGCTTTTTTGCCAGAACTCTTGGCGGCGTCTTAGCTGAACTACAGGAAGCGTGCTCATTTTTTTATTATAGCATAAACATGATAAAAAAGCAATAGCATGATAAAATATAGATGAAATAATGCCTACTGTCTGTTATAATAAGACAGTTATCGTTAACGCGGAAGCGATAGAGACGAGAATTTGTCACGTGCGGCGTTAGGGCGCTATAGCCTCGCCAAGAACGAATTTTCACCCCTGTTGCTTGCCGCGAAGAAAGGAGCTCTTTTATGAGTATTATTAACCCGAGCGGCAAAGAGA
>ERZ773062.70-NODE-70-length-90956-cov-27.570654_pt1 | contig 90956 bp, 89 predicted proteins | sample MGYA00580626_ERZ773062 | MGnify/ENA primary metagenome ERZ773062 (study PRJEB29015, sample SAMEA2738003) | human oral metagenome | biome: human oral; feature: human-associated habitat; material: dental | place: China | collected 2058 ... | reverse complement strand
AAAACCAGAGAAATCCCTTTTTCCAAGAACTTCTTCATCTATATGATATATGAGTAATTATAAAAATTCTAAAAAAACAAAATAAAATATTTTATTAAATAACTTAATTCCTACAAGAGAAATCTTATTTTTGTTTTTAAAGTCCGACTTCATATCAATCTCTTGTAGGAATATTTTTTATTATTAACTATGATTGTAACAATTGATAATGTAAAGTATAAAGTAAAATTTAAACATTACAATTCAGATAAGGACTATAAAGGTACAGAATGTACTATTATAAGAATATCAAACAGTAATAATCCAGAGATATCTATAGAAGATACTGTTATTACAACTAATACAATATTAAAAGATGGTGAAAATTTTAATAAAGAAATTGGGAGACAATTATCTTTAAAAAGAGCTTTACACCAAATAGGATTTTCAAAAGGAATTAGACAGATTTTTTGGAATGCTTATAAAGTATGGGGAAAAACAAGATTTTGACTAAAAATCTATAAAATAATTTGGTAATTTAAAATACTTATTATATTTTTGCACCCATATAAAAATATTTTGTGATATTACTTACTTCAATACTTTTTTAGAAAGTAATATTATATTAGTCACAAATTTAGTCTTATAATTTAATGAATAAAATATTTGCCTTCTAAGCAGAAGATATAGGTTCAAATCCTATTAAGACTACTAGTAAGTCATTTGTGTATAATTAATATTATTGTATTTATGGGTAGTTATAATTTAGTTACTTCGTTGGTATTAAATTTTTAGTCTAAATATATTTATCCCTAAATATGTAAGTGTATGCAAGAGGTTAAAGCAGGCTGTCTGTAAAACAGTTCCTTTAAGGTTCGTAGGTTCAAATTCTACCACTTACACTTTGGACACAGGTTAAAAAATTATTTTAGAGTACTGAATAATAAGTTACTTCAAAACAGAGAACTTTTAATTCTTAAACGTTAGATACTTTACTTATTATATTTAGTCTCATTTTTTGGAATATTAGCTCAGACAGGTTAGAGCATCTGACTGTTAATCAGAGGGTCATAAGTTCAAATCTTATATATTCCGCTTTTAAAATTTATTGGGTAGAAAATTTTTAGATGTCTGTTGGGAAATAAACATCTAATGGGGGAGATATAGCTCAGTTGGTAGAGCAAAGGACTGAAAATCCTTGTGTCAGTGGTTCAATTCCACTTATCTCCACAATAATTGTGAAAAGCAATTTTTAAAAGTAGTGATAAATAAGTTACTTCATTTTAAGCTAAATTTTGGGAATTTAAAACTAGAAAACTACTTATTTAATTTTACTCATAACTGGGCTATTAGCTTAATTGGTAAAGCATCTTATTTGCAATAAGAAAGATACAAGTTCAAGTCTTGTATAGTCCACTTTTAAAATAATTATTTCTCTTGAAGTTTGTCCATATGAAATGGACAAAATATTCATTGTATATTTACAAAGTTATTTTATTTTATTTTAAAAACCCTATGGTGCTATTTTTCATTTTTTCTCTTGGATTTTATTTTTAATATTATTAGTTTTATATTGAGTTTTATAGGGTTCTCATATGTATATTTATTAATATACATTCTTGACATTTTTAACTTTGTTAAATTAACTACTCTTAGTCGTGAGATAAAAGAGTAGTTTTTATTTATTTTATAAATATGAAAAAATCATTAAAGGATATAATATACTTATCTCATTTAGTAAACTCTGAAGAATATGAAAGTCCTGAAGAACATAAATCAATAATATTTTCTTTTTTTGAAAGTTTTAAAGATTTATGTCCTAAAGAAACTTTGTTTGAACTCTTAAAAGAATATTATAAAGATGAATACGAGAAAAAGTCTTTTCTTAGTATACCTGATATAAAAGATTTTGGTAAAATTGTCTCTAAAATATGTGTAGAAGAGAAAATTACTAAAAAGGATATAAAAATTTTAATTAGATATATTTTAAGAAATGATAATAAGAAATTTGTAGAGTATTTAATAAATTAAAATTATAAAAATTTTGTATATTTGCATTTATTAGAAACTGTGTGAGCAATTACACATTATAAAAAGTTAAGTTTCTAATATAAGAAAGTGATATGAGTTGTGTAATTCTCCTACAATTCACTCACTTTCTTTTTTAATATTTAAATATTATGCAATATACAGTATTTGATATTGAAACTGATGGTTTATTAGATAATGTAACTAAAATACATTGTCTATCTTATCAAAAGTTTAATAGTGGAACACTAATTGAAAAAAACAGTTTAACAAACTATGGAGACATTAAAAACTTTGTACAAACTCAATCTATTTTAGTTGGTCACAATATTATTAGATATGACTTACCAGTATTAAAGAAACTATTGAATATAGTAATACCAAAAGAAACTAAAATAATAGATACTTTAGGATTATCTTGGTATTTATATTCCTCTTATGATACACCTAGAAAAGGTAAAAAAGTATCTCACGGTTTAGAAACTTGGGGAGAAATATTAGGTGTAGCAAAACCTAAAATTAATGATTGGTCTAATTTATCTATAGAAGAATATATAAATAGATGTAGTGAAGATGTTGAAATAAATCAGTTGTTATTCCACAAAGAGTTTTTACTATTAAGGAGATTATATGGTAAAGATTATTGGAGAATAATAAATTATATTACATTCAAAATGGATTGTTTAAGAGAACAAGAATTTACTAAATGTAAAATAAATACTGATTTATTAAATAAATCTTTAAAAGAGTTAGAAAATCTATATGAAAAAAAAGAAAAAGTTTTAACTTCAGTAATGCCTAAAAAAATCACCTATAAGATAATTTCTAAACCTTCTAAAATGTATAAAAAAGATGGTTCTTTATCCTCTGTAGGTGAAAAATGGTTTAATTTACTATCAATAGAAGGATTATCTGAAGACTATGAAGGAGAAGTTTCTATTATTAATAAAATAGAAGAGCCTAATCCAGGTAGTACAGAACAATTAAAAAATTTTTTATTTTCTTTAGGGTGGAAACCTATTACATTTAAAGATGGTTCTAATGGTAAAGTTCCTCAAATATTAGATGATAATAAAAGAGTGTGTAAATCTATAAGAGATTTATATTCCATATGTCCTGAATTAGAGACTTTAGACCAGATGTCTTTAATCAAACATAGAATAGGTGTTTTTAAAGCTTTTAGAGATACTTTAGACAGTAATAATTGTGTTGAAGCTACAGCAAATGGTTTCACCAATACAATGAGATTTATGCATTCTAAACCAGTAGCTAATCTAGTAAAAGTAGATAAATTTTATGGGGAACAAATAAGAGGTTTAATTACTATACCCAATGATAATTATATGTTTTGTGGTAGTGATTGTTCAGCTTTAGAAGATACTACTAAGCAAAACTATATGTTTAAATATGACCCAGAGTATGTAACTCAAATGAGAACTCCTGGTTTTGACCCACATATAGATATAGCTGTATTATCAGGATTAATGTCTAAAGAAGAATCTGAGGAATTTAAAAGACTTAAAAAATTAGAAAATCAAACTGAAGAGGAGCATAATGAATACACAAGATTAAATTCTATTAGAAGCAAAGCTAAAGTGGTAAATTTTTGTCTACCAACAGATAAAACTGAAGTTTTAACAATTGATGGTTGGAAAAACTATAATCAATTATCTTTAAGTGATAAAATCTTTTCTTATAACACAGAAACAGATGAATTAGAAGTTGTTAATATAGAATCTATACCTTTTTTCAGTAATCAAGAAGTGATAGAAATAAGTAATAGCACTTTTAATTTTGAATGTACACCTAATCACAAATGGTTTTCTAATAAAAGAGTTAGACTAAAAAATGGTGCAACCTATTTTAAAAAACATTTTGTAGAAACTGCTGATATAAAAACAGATGATAATATTATTGTATCTTCTTGTTATAAAAATCAAAATAATAAATATAATATTAATGATATTAGATTGTTAGCTTGGATATTAACTGAAGGTTATATAAAATGGTCAAATAAATTAGGTGGTACTTCTAACTCTTTTGGTAAGAAAAGAGATGTTATATGTACTATAGGTCAAAAAGATAATAAAGAAGATTTAGAAGAAATTTTATCTAATTTTGAATATAGGTCATATCAAAGAAAAGATGGTTTAGTTTATTATAATGTTTTATCAAAAGAAATAAGAAGTTTATTTGAGAGATTAAATTTACCTCAGCTAAATAAAAAAGAAATAGATTACACTAACTTAATAATAGATTTATCTTATGAGTTAAGAGAAGAATTTATTACACATATACTAAAGGGTGATGGTTATACTAGAAAGAATCAAAAAGTCCTTACTCAAAATAAAGGTAATATACTTAATGCTTTCTGTTTAGCTTTAACTTTAAATGGTTATTTTTATAATTTATCAAAAGGTCGTACTTATAATGATAATATTTGTGTAGATGTTTATATAAGAAATAGAAGACATATTACAGGTCAAAAATTAAGTAAAACATTTAATAGATATACAGATGTGTTTTGTGTAAATAATAAAAATAAAACTTTTATAGCTAAACAAAATGATAAAGTTGTTATAACTGGTAATTCTTCTATTTATGGAGCTGGAGCACCTAAAATAGCTGAGACTTTAAAATCAGATTTAGATTTTGCTAAAGCCCTACATACAACTTATTGGAATAGAAATAAAGCTGTAAAACAAACATCTGAAAATTTTATTATTAGGATAATGTTTAAAGATGGTAGTATAATGAACTATAGAAATAAGAATTTATTATCTTTAAAATTTCAAGAACAGCAAGAGTTTACAAATAAAATAAGTTCTATGTGGTTATTAAACCCTTATAGTAAATTATTATATCCATTAAGGTATTTTAAAGATGCTTTCTCTACAGGTAATCAAGGTTTAGGTGTATGGTGTTTTGATAATTATGTAAGAGAAGTGAGAAAAAGAGGTATTAAAATATCTCTTCAATATCACGATAAGTAAAATTGTTGTGAATAAACCCTGTTAATTGCTGGAAACTCTTAACTTATTAAAGAAAGACAATCAGCAGCCAAAACTTAAATTTTAAGTAAGGTTCAGAGACTATCCATTTTGGAGTACACTATAAGTATAGTGGAAAAGCAGGGCAAGATTTAATCTTGAAGATATAGTCCCATCTCATAAGAAATTATGAGAAGTTCATAGGAGAACTGCTTTATAGTAGCGATATAAAGTGAAGATATTGGAAATTGGTTTTACATTTTTAAAAGATAAATATACACAAGAAGATATAATAAAGTTACTTAAAGAGAGTATTAAAAAAGTAAATGAAAAGTTAAACTTAGATATACCAATAGACATTTCAGCAGATTTTGGTACTAACTATGCACAATGTCATTAATTATGAATGCAAGAGAGAATATATTAAAAGATATATTAGATGAAGCTAAAAGAAATAGTGTAGGTACTTATCTTGTTGCTCCAAGATTCGGAAAAACTAAAGTTGTAATAGAACTCATAAAGAAATTTAAATATAAAAAAATATTATGGGTTACTCCTAATACTAAACTTAGAGATGAAGATATACCTAATGAATTTATTAAATGGAAAGCTAAGACTTATTTAAGTAAAACTAATATAGTTTGTTATTCATCTCTTAAAAAACAATCAGGAGAATATGATTTAATAGTTTTAGATGAGGTACAATGTCTGACCTTACTTCAAGCTAATAGGTTATTAAGTAAAAGATTAACTTTTAAATCATTGATTGGACTAACTGGAACACTCCCTAAACACAAGATAAAGTTAGATATTATGTCTTACTTAGGGCTTGATAAAATACTGAAAGAAGTTTCTATTAATGAAGCTATTGATAATAATATAATTGCTGACTATAAAGTTATGACTATAGGAATACCAATAGATTCAACAAATAAAAATATCTTATCAGGTAATAAAACTAAATCTTTCTATCAAACAGAATATCAGAAATATAAGTATTTATCAAGTGTATGTGAAAATACAATGAGTACTGCATCTTTTCTTAGAAGAATGAGATTTATACATAATATACCATCTAAATTAAATTATGCTAAAGCAATACTACCTAAATTAAAAGGAAGAACTTTAATATTTTGTTCTAATATTCAGCAAAGTAATCAATTAGGTGTACCAACATTTAATTCAAAGACTAATAAAGACAATTTAAATAAGTTTTTAAATGAAGAAATAGACATTTTAGCTTTAGTCAATTCTGGTGGAGTAGGTTATACATTTCAAAATATAGATAATGTATTAGTAATACAAGCAGACAGTAATAAGAATGCTTTAAGTTTACAAAAGATTTGTAGAAGTTTAATTTATAGACCAAACTATACAGCTAAAATATATATTCTATATTCAAAAGATACAGTAGATAAGAAATGGGTATTTAGTCTATTAGAAGATTTAGATAGTAATAAAGTAAAACATTATAATTTATGAGTAAAGCTTTAATTGATATAAATCCAGAGATTAAAGAAAAATTACAAGAAGAAAAAATTAGACCTTATGATGATGCTTTATGCTATCTAATGTGTCTATACTATAATATAAAACCTACTTATATACCAGAGAATCTTATCAATAAGATTTTATCTACTGGTATTGTTAATAAGGATTATATTACAGGAGAAATTACTTGGAAAATAAACTTTTTAGCTGAAGATATAACTAATTTTGAATGGATTAATGAATACAGAGATTTGTTTAAACAGTTAAATCCAGAAAGAGTTGGGGTAAAACAACAATGTATTTTAAGAATGAAAAGATTCTTTATTAATAATCCATCTGTAAGAAAAGATGACATTATGGAAGCTACTAAAAATTATATCAGACAAGTAGATAATCCTAAATACTTAAAATCTGCAGACTATTTTATATATTATGATGGTGAAAACTCTTTATTAAAAGAGTACATTGAAAGACTACCTAAAAAAGTTATAAATGAACAATCTTATAGTAACTTTATATGAATTTTACAGATGTATATCAAAAGATTTTAATTAATAAAGAAAATCATAATAGAGGTTACTATAATTGTATTCCATTTCTTGGAATGAATAGATTAGAATCTGTATTACCAGGAATAGAACCTAGATGTTATTACTTAATAGGTGCTAACTCTGGTGTTGGTAAAAGTAAACTAGCTAGATTTTTATTTATTCATACACCATTAATTTATATTGAACAAAATCCTACAGAAGATATAAAATTAGATATTATTTACTTTTCTTTAGAAGAGTCTAAAGAGAAAGTAATTTTATCAGAAATATCAAGAGATTTATTCACTAAACATAATAAAATGATTAGTGTAAAACAATTACAATCTATTGGAAGATATAATACCATATCTGATAGTGATTTAGAATTAATTTCACAATCTGAAAAGCACGTAAATTCATTTTTACAAAATGTTCATATTGTGGATTTTATAACTAATCCTACAGGACTTTATAAATATTGTAGAGATTTTGCTTTAGAAATAGGTACATATTACGATAAAAATAATATACCTTTGTCCCCTGAAGAAATTAATAATATAAATAATGGTTTTGGAACATCTTACCAGAAAATAGCTTATTATAAGACCTATCACCCCAAACACTATGTAATAATAATCACAGATAATTTAAATCTATTAACTGGTGAAAAAGGTGGTGGACAATCTAAAGAAGCTATTGATTTATATTCTAGTAAATATTGTCTAAGATTAAGGGATAAGTTTGGTTTTACGGTTGTAAATGTACAACAATTTAACTCAGAGAAAGAATCTTTGGAGTTTAATTTTTCTGGTAAAACAATAGAAGAAAAACTAGAACCTAATTTATCTAGCTTTGGAGATAGTTAAAGATATTTTTGTATATTTGCAGAAAATTTTATTATGGTAAAAAATAAAAACATTAAAATACTGCAAAATCTAACAAATGCACAGTTAGCAGAACTAAATAATTGTTCTGTGAGTACAATAAAAAGGTTTATAAAAGAAAATAATATTAGTTGGAATAGATATCCATTATATGATAGATATCTAAATTTAATAAAAGAAAAACCACACATTTCTAATAAGGAAATAAGTAATTTATTAAATTGCTCTTTATCTACTATAGATAACTTTAATAAGAGACTTAGTAGAAAAAGTACTTTTGGTTATAAATATGAAAGTTTTTCTATTTTTGAAAAATCAGTTCTTATAGGTACTTTATATGGTGATGGGTGGCTAACCCACTCAAGTAAAAATAAAAATAATTATAGGGGTGGTTTTTCACATAAAATTCAAAATAAAGATTATGTGAAATATAAAAAATCTTTATTAGAAAAACATTGTAATAAACTAATATTAAAAGAAAAAGTGAATCATAATTTCATTGGTAGAGATATAAATGCTCAAAGTCAAATATATGTAAATTTAAAGTCTAATCCTTATTTGTCTACTTTATATAAAGATTTATATAAAAGATTTGAAAATAATAGACATATAAAAAAGATAAATAATGATACTTTAAAGTATTTTACAGATATTTCATTAGCTTTATTTTTCCAAGATGATGGTTCTAAAATAATAAATAAAGTAAAGAATTTCTATTCTTATAAAATAGTAATGTATGATTTTGATAAAGAATCTGTTAAGAATTTTCAAAATTTCTTATTGAAAAAATGGAATTTAAAAACAACAATTCAATATTGTAAAATTTGTGGTTATACTATTTACATTAAGAGTGAAAGCAAACTAAAATTTTATTATTTAATAAAACCATATATTGTACAATCTATGTTATACAAATTGTAGCTATCTATAAATTCCGTGAATCTGGGAAAGTCTGGAAACAGATAACCCTTATCCAAGCTATATAGAAATATATAGAAGGAACAACGACTAATACATACTTTCTTAACAGGTGGTGCTGAAGAAAATGAAGTAACAAGAGTGCGGAACACAAACTTATATATACCAATATTAAAAGGTTTGTGAAGATATAGTCTGAACTGCATATATAATTTGGATTTGAAAATGCAGAATAAGAGGATAAAGAGCCTCTTAGATAACATTATTGAGAGTTACACCAAGAGACAGTGATATAGTATTTGGTTTATTTTCTCCACATAGATATAATATACTTCAACACGGAGGATATAATATATCTTTTTTGAGAGATAATTATAGAGCTCTAAAAATATTAAAATCAAGAGATGGAATTTCAGATGTTCAAGTACCACTAATATTTGTAGGACAAAGTGATTTTTTTAGAGAATGTCCAAAGATAGAAGATGAAGAAAATTTAGGAAAAATGTATAATTACATAGAAAAATTAAGGAATGGCAAATAGTATTTTAGTATTAGGTAATAGTGGACAAGGTAAAAGTTCATCTATGTTTCCTAATAAAGACTTACAAATTAAAGGTTTAAAACCAGAAGAAACATTTATTATTAATGTAGCTAAGAAACCTCTGCCTTTTAGAGGTTATAAGAAATTTTATCAAGAATTTGATAGACAAACCAAAAAAGGAAATTTATTAAACAGTAACTCAGCATCTGAGATTATTAATTACATCACTAATATACCTAAATTAGGTAAATTTAAAAATGTGATTATTGATGATGCTAATTATCTACTTACAGGTGAATATATGAGTAGAGCTAAAGAAGCAGGATTTGCAAAATATACGGATTTGGCTAAAAACTTCTATGATGTTTTAACAGCAGGAATTAATTTACCTTCTGATATGAATTTTATTATGTTTGCCCACACTGAAGTTGAAGAAGGTGCTTATAAGTTAAAAACGGTTGGCAAACTTATAGATTCTCAGATAAATCCAAATGGATTCTTCACTTATTGTTTAGTATCATCTACCTATGTAGATACAGAAGGCAAAACTGTCTATGGGTTCTATACTAACTCAACAAGAGATGATAGAGGTCTTGTAGTGCCAGCTAAAACTCCTTATGGAGTATTTAAAGACCTTATTATTCCTAATGATATGGGTTATGTAATAGATGAAATAGAAAAATATAATCAAGGAGAATAAAACATTTAAAATAAATTAATATGGTAACAATTACACCTAGTGTATTAAAAAAACAAGTAGAAGAAGGTATGAAATTAGATGCTCTTGCTAAGCATTATGGATTACCAAAAACTCAAATGAAAAATGCATTAAAACAATTAGGTTTAAAGATTAGAAGATTACAAGAACCTAAATTTGTATTTGCAGATGAAACTTATATTAAAGAAGGAGATAAAAAATCTGTAAATTTTAAAGATAAAGAAGTTGATGAAGAAATAGTTAATCAAAGAGAACTTTCAACTTGGTAAATAATTAATAAATTTTTAATATGGTAAATTTTAAAAACTTAAAAGAAGAAAACCTCACAGGAGGTAATGGAAATTACATTAAATTTGGATTAAATACTGGTAAAATCTTATCTGTCTATTATACACCTAAAGGTGGATATAAAGGAGAAGAAGTAGATGCTTTAGTTGTAGAATGGCAAGTAGGAGACACTAAAAAAGATATTAGGTTTTTCCCAATTCCAGATGATTATCCATATGATGCTAAAAAAGCTAGTGATGTACAAGGTTTAAGAATTAAAAACATCTTAAAGATTTTTGTACCAGAAGAAACTGTAAATAAAGTAATGTCCAATGATTATAATTCTTTTAAAGAGTTTTATCAAACAGTAGATAAATGTTTAAAGGCTAAAGCACCTAATATGGCTGAAGTTGATGTAGATTTCTTCTTTAATTATCAGTTAAATATTGCTCCTAATAACAATCAAACTTATTTAGAAATTGATAATGCAAAAACATCTTACAAAGGAAACTCTTATGTAAAACACGTAGAAGGAGATTTTAAACAAGTTATTGATGATAAAGGACTACATTTTGTAACTGATGTCGGTAAAGTACACCCAATTTCAAGAAATAGGTGGTTTACTGAACAAAATTATATGAAGAAACAAACATTAGAAAATGTTTCAAAATCTCAATCTTCTACTTCTTCTGGAATAGATGATTTACCATTTGGTGGTGGTGATGATAGTGATAGTTGGTAAAAATTAAAAACTTTAGAGGGGTATGTTGCAATTTAAGCCTTATTACCCACCTTTAAGTTCAGAAGAAATACTAAACACAATAAAAGAAGAAGACATATTTAGTATTGTAATTAAAGAAGATATAAACCTAATAGATAAATACATAGCACCATATAGAGAAGATAATAATGCTGGTTGTTATTTTGAGGAATATCAAAATAGGCTGTATTTTATAGATTGGGCTGACTTTAATAATGTACAGAAAAATTGTTTTGCTTTTATAAGTAAGTGTTATAATTTAGATTTTTTAGGTACATTAGAATTTATAACTAATTATTTTAAAATTGAACAAGAGGGTGAACTAAAAAGAGACATTATTATAACTAAAAAAACTATTAGTAGTAAAATAGATAGACCTATTTTTATTGCTAAAAGAGACTTTAATGACAAAGATAAATCTTTTTGGTTACCCTATGGTATTACAAGAAAACAATTATTAGAAGATAATGTATTTCCAATAACAGCTTATAGTAGTGTAAGTAAAAAAGGTAACGTTTTTATAATTAATTGTTATGATATAGCTTATGCTTATACTGAATTTAAAGACAGAATTAAAATTTACAGACCAAAAAATAGTGAATATAAATGGTATACAAACTGCACTCAAAATGATGTTGGTAATTTTAATAATTTACCCAGTAGTGGAGAATTACTTATTATTACCAAATCATATAAGGACTGTAGAGTTTTAAGAAATCTTGGTTTAGTTACTATATGGTTTCAAAATGAAGGACAAATACCTAATCAATTAATTTTAAAAGATTTAGTTAAAAGATTTAAAAAAATAGTAGTTTGGTTTGATAATGACTCTACTGGAATTGGTAGTAGTCAAATGATAAGTTCTTTACTGAATTCTATAGTACCTAATAAATCTAAGTCTATAACATTACCACCTATATTATTAAGACAAAATATTAAAGACCCTTCTGATTTTATTAAATCTTTTGGAAAGAATAAATTAGAAGAATTTGTAAACAAAAAATTATGAATAAAAGGAAGAAATTACTTATTTCATTTTTGAAATTTGTTTTTCTTCCTTTTTATTTTATAACAAATAAATATCAAGTGATGATTTATGAGCAACAAAAAAGCAGTGTAAATACTGTTGGTGAAATTAAAAGTAATAGTGTAAAAATAAAAGAAGAAAATTTAGATTTCATTCTTACTATACTCTCTTCAAATTTATATTCAGACCCCATAAGTTCTTTAATTAGAGAATATTGTTCAAATGCATTAGATTCTCATAGAGAAGCAAAAGTAGATGAGCCTATACTAGTAGAGTTTAAAAAAGATATCAATGATAATTGGTATTTTTTAGTTCAAGATTTTGGTGTTGGTATTTCAAAAGAAAGATTCTATAATGTATTTATAAATTTAGCTTCTTCTACAAAGAGAAATTCAAATGAGTTTATAGGTATGTGGGGATTAGGTAGATTGTCTGGTTTATCATATACCAATCAAATATCAATAACATCTATACATAATGGTATAAAAACTGTTTATATAATGTATAAAGATGGCACTAAAATTAATATTGATGAAACATTATCTATAAAAACAGATGAAAGAAACGGTGTTACTATAAAAATAAATGTAAAAGATAATGATGTTGATGAATTTAAAGACAAAATACCTAAAGAACTACAATTCTTCAGTAATGTATATCTAGATATAGATGAGTCATTAAATAAAAAACAGTATCCTATAGGTAGATTTAATTATTTTAAAATAAAAGAAAGCAAATACTATAAAATATCTACCTTAAACCCATTTGAAAGTTATACTAATCCTATAAAAACAAGAATACTCTTAGGAGAAGTAACTTATCCATTAGAAATTGATAAATTAAAAGATAAGAATATAGTAGATAATAGATATGATATATACTTGAAGTTTGATATTGGAGAATTAGAAGTTATACCAAATAGAGAAAACCTATTATATTCTGAAAAAACTATTAAAGCTATTGAAAAAAGATATTGGGAAGCTGTAAATGAATTACAAAAAGACTATAAACATCTATGGAAAAAAGACTTTTCAAACCCCTTTGTATATTATTCTAGTATTTCTAGTTATAAGTATAGTAAAAAAATACTATTAGAAGATGAATTAGGCTACGAAGTAAGAGTAAGTAGTTTTGAAAAATATGACTTTACTTTATTAGGAGAGAAACTTAACGAAAAAACATTCGAATACATATTAGATAACACTTATAGAGAACTAATAGAACAGTTTTTTATTACAGACTATTATCATATATTTGACAGAATAGGAAATGTAAAAAAAATAAGTAATTTATACAACCCATTAAGCGATATTCTATCTAAGGAAGATTATATATGTTGTGACTATTCTTCTTTAAGTTTAAAAGAAAAAACATATTTTAAAAATAACTATAATAAAAATGAGAGAGTAATTTTTAAAATTAAGAATATTGATAGTTTCAACAAATTTGTATTTTCACTGGCTAGACAAATAGTAAAGTGTAATAAGTGGAATAAAGAGACAAAAGAAATCTTTAGGTGTTTAATTAAATCAACAATACAAATGTATAATGATTTAAAGAAATTCAACAAAGAAGATGTACCTAAAGATTTTAAAATAATAAAAGAAAACACTCCTAAAAAAGTAATTGATAAGGGAAATATAACTATAAATAAAGTAAGATTCAAAGAATATGGTTATGGTGTCACATCTGATAGAGATTCTGTAAATTTTGATTCTTATAAAAAAGACCAAAACAAAATAGTAATTTGGTCAGGACAAGAAGATAAAGATAAATTATTAAACTTATATAATTTCTTATGTGAAAGTTCTTGGGAAAAAAGAACCTTTATATCAGATAAATATAGTTTTATATGGGTTACAAGTAGGTTTGAAGAGTTATTAAAAAATGAACCAGAAGATAAATTTATAAACTATAATAGTTTTATGAATGAGAAAAATGAATTAATAGTAAATATAGGAACTTTGGTATATATACACAAAACATTTCCTTTTTTAGAAAATTTAAGTAAAATAAAAGAGACAAAACTTTGGAATGAAGAATTATATAATATTTTAGAAGAGTATCAACAACTTATTAAAAAATATAGTTTTTGTTTCTATAATGATAGTCCTATGAAGATTCAACTAAAAGAAGAAATATATAATATATGTAAAGATAATAATTCTTGGAATAACGAAATTAAGGATAAGTTTGATAGTAAAAGTACTTTATTAAATAATGCTAGATGTTTAGAAATCTTTACCTTTAATAATTTTTATAGTTGGAGCATTAAAGAAGAAATGAAGAATATTATAACAGATTATATTTTGTCTAAAAATCTCTTTCCAGTTAAACAAGAAATGATTGATAAATTAGATAAAGAGACAATTTTTAACATAAAAAATTAAAATTATGAATAATTTTTCAAGTAGTATTATAAAAACAATAGATGGTACAGTTACAGTAACACTGTCTAATGGAGCAATTTATTCTTTAGAAAACTGTAGTGATGAACTATATAATAATATAGTTAAGTGTAGGTTTGACTATGATAAGTTAGAAAGATTATTAAATCCAAAATTAGATGAGAATAGAAAAGAAGTTGAGGATTTTAATAATCTAATAGATAAAGTTAATAATTCTAATTATATTACAAAATTGGGGGACTGTTTTTATATAAAAAGTATTAGTAATATATCTGTACCAATAGAATTAGTTAAGTCTTTTTTAGAGGCTGAAATTAATAATTCACAAGAGTTAATAGAATCTTATTTAAACTTCTGGAGATTGTGTTCTATGAATCCTAATTCAGAAGCAAGAGCTAATTTGTTTTGGTTCTTGAAAAAATGGGGTATGAAAATATCTAAAAATGGTTTTATTGTAGCCTTTAGAAATGCTGTAGTTAAACATAAAAACATACACTATGAATTAGCAGAATTTATTTCAGAATCTTTCTTAAATATTAGATTTACTAAAAAGAAATCAACTAAAGACTATGTTATAGTAAAAGATAATGAGGATAATTATTTCTTATTTAAAAATACATCAAAAGAATTGGAAAATAAGAAATTTAAAGTCTTAGGAACAGTTCAAGAATTATATAATAAACTATCTAATGAAAATGAAGAGGAGTTAGTTTTTACAGACCAACATAGTGGTACAACAACCATTAAATTAGGACAACCTGTTAGACTAAATAGAAAAGAATGTGATGAGTCACAGATTAGTTGTAGCAGGGGGTTACACGCAGGAGGATTACATTGGCTAGGACAAGGTTATTTTGGTGATGTTACATTAATGGTACTAATAAATCCAAGTCAAATTGTAAGTGTTCCAAAAGAAGATGACTATGGCAAACTAAGATGTTGTGAGTATTATCCTGTATCTATTGTATCACGAGATGGAAAAGGAAATATAATAATTCCAGATTTTGAAGATTCTTTTGATGATGATTTTTTAAACATAACTTTAGAAAATTATGGTATTAATAATAATGATATTGAAAAACAAACTATTAATATACCAAAGTTAATAGAATTAGAAGAAAGAGATATTATTAGAAATTTGGAATATATGAAAGATAAAATAAAGAGTAAAATAATCAAATAATATGGCAGATAATAGTAAAAAGGGAAGAACAAACAAGAGAAAAGGGAATGATGCTGAGAGATATTATGCTGAAAAATTTAGAGAATTAGGTTTTGAAAATTGTAAAACTTCAAGACAAGGAGCTAAAATGTTAGATGATTGTGGAATAGATTTAATATTTATTCCTTTTAATGTTCAAATAAAATCAGGAATTCAACAAGGGTTAAAGGCTCATAAAATATTAGAATATATGAGAGATAAGATGAAGAGTATATTGCCTAAAAGCTCTATTGAACATACATTACCTAAAATAATGATTCATAAAAGACAAGTGGGTCAAGGTAATAAAAGAGATGAATTTTCTGAAATAGTTTCTATGACTTTTGAAGATTTTAGTAAAATTATAAAAATGATTAAATGGAAAAAAGATTAGAAGATTATTATAATAGTCCAAGATTATCTCAGTCAAAATTAAAGCTTTTACTTTCTGGAGTAAAAGCTTTTACTGAGATAAAAGAACCAGAACTATTTTTTGAGGAAAAACAATGCTTTATAATAGGTTCAGCTGTAGATTGTTTAGTTACTAGAGGTACTCAGCAATTTGAACAAGAATTTTATGTATCAAGACTAGAAAATAAACCACCAGATACAGTAAAATCTATCATCAATGAAGTTTTCTATAAATCAGGTATTACACCTGAACAAATAGGATTATTTGCACCTAATTTTAGTGATTATACACAATTAATTTTAGAGTCTTGTAATTCTCACAATTATCAATCAAATTGGAAAGATGATACAAGAATAAATAAAATACTAGAAAACTATGAATATTGGAATGAGTTAGTAGAATCTAATGGCAAAACTATACTTACTACTGAAGATGAATCTATTATAAATAAAATAGTGTTAAATTTGCTACAAAATGATAATACTAAGTATTATTTCACTACTTTTGCAGAAGAAAAAGAGATTATAAATCAGTTACATATTGATTTTGAAGTAGAAGGTATTGAATGTAAAGCTCTACTTGATGGTGTAATAGTTAATACAGAAGAAAAAACTTTAGAACCTTTTGATATTAAAACAACAAGTGATAGAATTATTAATTTTCCTAAATCTGTAAGAAAATTTGGATATTTTATACAGGCATCTTTTTATACAGAAGCTCTTAAGCAGTGGAAAGCTAGACATAAAATCTATAAAGATTATAAGATTAAAAACTTTATGTTTGTAGTTAGTAGTTTATTAGAACCAGAGAGTCCAATGTTGTTTAAGTGTACTGATGATATAATCTATGTTGGTAAATATGGAAGAGGTAAAATTAATTACATAACAGATAGTGGAATTACAGTAAAGTTTAAATCACCCACAATTGGTTATATAGATTTAATAAAGGCATATAAACACTATCAAAGAGTAGGTTGGGAAAAAGATTCTATTAATAAATATTTAATTGACTTGGACTTAGATACAGAGTTAAACTTGTTTGATTATATTTAAAAGTTAATTATTATGCAAATATACACAGGAAATTTTTATTTAAATAGGACTTTTAAGTATTTATATCCAGCTTTAACTTTATATGGTAATGAATTAATAGATAAATTAAGAATTTTAACTAAACTTGCTGTTGGTATAGGAGATTCAAGTATACATATAGAAAAACAATGTATATATGTATTACTTGATACTACAACAAGTAATATTTCTTTTGATAGTTATAGAATTAAAATACAACAGTTTCTAGAGTGGATAAGAGAACAACCTTATTATATATCTGATTATCTTTGTAATTTAAGTGAGTATAATAATTATCATATGGTGGTTATTGAGTTTCCAAGAAATCGTCATACTATCTTTAACAATTTTATAAAAGGAAAATATAGTAGAATGTATACAAAAGAAGAAATATACTCTATATTTGGAAATCAAAAACTAGAAAATAAGACAAATGAAATTATTGTGAATAAGAAATTAGAAGAAATAAGAAATGTTCTTTTAAGAGATAGAATAACTGTTGAAAAACATTTAGGAGAAGTGAATAAAGATTTTAATTCTAAACTAACTTTAGAAGACTTTAAAGAGCCATTAGAAGCTGATTATCCAATTAAATTAAGTGAGGAGATATTTAACTATGAAAAAATTAAAGATGATTTATGGAATTAAAAAATAAAAACTTTGAAGATATATCAAATCAAATTTTGTATTTAATTAATTTTGGTCAAGATATACCAGAAGATTTAAAATTACAACTAATGAGTAGATATAAATTAGAAATAGACACAATTAGAAATGAAGGAACTAAAAAAGAAATTACTAAATTTTATAGTAAAAGTTTTACAAAATAATTCTATAAGAATTATTATTTTTATGCTTGTTCAAGTCTTATTGATATTGCTTTATTATTTATTATTATCTTATAAGATGCAAGTTGTAAAAATAAATATAAGTAGACCATCATATGATTATGTAGAAATAGTAGAAATATCTATATACTCTTTATGTTATTTAATACTAAGTATGTTAAGTTTTAATATTATAAAAAATGGAAATTAAAATTGTAAATTTAAATTCAGAAGGAAAAGAAGAAACTATTAGTTTAAATAGTTTAGAAGATGTTATAAATATCTTAAAACAAACAAAAGAAAAAAAATCTATAAAACCTTTTACTAAAATTGCTGTTTTTGATTCTGAAGAAAACAAATGGATAGCTGATTTCTATTCTCATTATAATAATGAGAATAATACTCATCAAACAGTAGGATACAGAAATATAACTGATGATAATATATCTAAAGATTTAAGTTTAATTGGTAAAAAAGAAAAATAATGAGTTATTTATTTATTTCTATTGTATTAACAGTTATTATATTCTATGAACTTAGGATTCATAAAATTAATAAAATAAAAGAGTTAGACTATAGAAAATTCAAAAAGAAATTTGATGAAACTATAACTGATGATTTAATACAACAAGAATTAAACAGACAAATAGAGTACTGGAAAAATAAATATGAAAGAAGTAGATACAACAATAGAAAATTAAATATAAAAGTTGTACAATTAAACAGTAAAATAAGAGAATATGAAAAATCCTGATTACATTAAGGATTTGTATAAAATAGGTTTCCTCTCTGATATACTTATAGGACTCATAGATAAATTAGAGGGGACTCCTATTTATAAACAAAGACTAAAAAACCTATTAAAACAAGTTTTAAAAGAACTTGAGAAAATAACAAGTTTTCACTATGAGGCACATCAAAATTTTGGTAAATTACCTAATGGAGAAAACAGTGAAATAGATGCTTTAGATGTATATTTTATTACTTCTAAACACTATGAAGAGTTGTTTGAATTAATAACAAGTAGTAGTACTGATAAAATAATTAGAATATTAGAAATTTATAAAAATACATCAGAAGCTGATTTTGAACAAGTATCTGTAAAATATGAACCAGCAAAATAAATTTAATTTTGTAAGAAATCTATAAAACTATATAAAATAATATTTATATTAAAATAAAATTAAGAATGAGAACAACAAATGAATTAATTGATTTAGTAAATAAGTGGGCTGAAGATAAAGGTATACATAAAGAAGCTAATTTCTTTGCTCAAATAATGAAAACTTATGAAGAAGTTGGTGAAGTCATAAGTGCTATAGAAAGCAATAATAAAGAAGAACTTTCTGATGGTATTGGAGATTCAATAGTTACCTTAATAAATGCTGCTTGGTTTTTAGGTGAAGATAAATTTAAAACTCTTTTAGTACAAAAAAATGATGCTTTAGATTTTATAAAAAATAACTATGGTGAGGATTCATTAAGAGTTAATATCAGTGGTATAATAAAAGACTTATTAAAAGAGATGTCTTATATATTTTCAGAATATATAAATGTAAAAAACCCAAATTTTGAAGAAATAGAATTTAGTATTATTAGAATATTAAATACTTTAGATATTTTATGTTATAATTTCAAACTTGATTTCACTAAATGTTTAGATGGTGCTTATGAAGTTATATCTAAAAGAACTGGTTATATGAATGACAATGGACAATTTATAAAAACAAACCTATGAGTAGTAAAATAAATATGATTGGCTATAAAAATGAATTTTTAGAAGTCATTGAAGAATTACCTTACAAAAAATATGATAGTAGAATTTCTTATAGGTGTAAATGTTCTTGTGGTAATCTTTTTGAAGCTACAGGAAAAACTATTAGAAATGGTTCTGTTAAAAGTTGTGGTTGTTATAGAAATAAAGTGTTGAAATCACAAGGATTTAAAAATGTAAAACACAATGAAACTAAAAGTAATTTATACAATATTTGGAGGGGTATAAAAAAGAGGTGTAGATTAAAAAGTAATGTATCTTATATAAAATACTATGGGAGTAAAAATATAGATGTTTGTGATGATTGGTTTAATGATTATATTAAATTTAAAAATTGGTCATTAGAAAATGGATATGAAAAAGGTTTAACTATTGATAGAATTGATAATAATAAAGGTTACTATCCTGAAAATTGTAGGTGGGTTGATTGGAAAACACAAGAAAATAATAGAAAGAACAATAAAAGATTTATTTATCTTGGAAATTCATATACTCAAAGTCAGTTATCAGAAAAATTAAATATTTCTACACAACTATTTAGTTACAGATTAAAAAGAGGTATTTATAAAGTTGTTAATAATATATTTATAAAAGATAGATAATTATGAAAAATAAAAAGTTTTTAAATACAACACTAGGTAAACTAATTATATATTCAATAATTAGTTTACTTTTTATATTATGTTGTACTTTCTTTATTAATTGGTCTTTTGATTTATCAGAACTTAGTAATAATAATAGACTAGGAATTGTAGCTATCTTTGTAAGTTGTGTCTTTTGTATTATATGTCTTATTAAAATGGGTGAAGCAGAAGAATAAATATATAAAATATAATATTCTTTTTTATACAGTAAAAATAATATAAAATAAATAAAATGAGTAAAGAATTGATTATTGTAACAGTAATTTTTATAGTCGTGTGGGCTTATTCAACTATAAAAATAATAAAACCTGACAAGATGTTAAATGATTATTATATGTTAATACCATTAGACCTTAAAAGAAAATTTCATAAGGATTTCAATTTTTATGTAAGGGTAAAGCAAATTGCTTTGGTAGGTCTTGTAGGTTATCTAATATATTATTTTTTATTTTAAAATGTTATGAGAACAATAAAATTTAGAGGATTTAGTGTTGCACTTGATGAATTTGTTTATGGTCTTTTGGAATATGAAAGACAAGACAAAATATATTATATTGACAGCTATGTTGTGTATACAGAAACAATATGTCAATTCACAGGGTTGTGTGATATTAGTGGTAAAGAAATTTACGAAGGTGACATAGTCAGATTAAAATCTATTATAGGTAAACGTGATAACTTCAATGACTATGAAATAAAGTGGTCAGCTGACGAATGTTCTTTTGTACTTTATGATGATGAAAGTGAGAATTATGGTTCAAAAAATCTTTCAAAAAAACTTATAAAAGACAAAGAATTAAAAGTAGTCGGTAACATCTATGAAAAACAATAGTTATGGGAAGAAGTTATAAAAAAGTACCTACTATAAAGAATAAAGAAGTTATTAGAGTTTATAGAGATAAAACGCTTGATAAGGTGTTTTCTTCTGAAACTTTTAAAAGAACAGTGAAAAAGGAATATGAAGAGTATGAAAACAGAAAATTATCCAAGTTGGTTAGTTCCAATAGAAATAGCAAAAAGTTTAAAAGAAATCGGATTTAACAAATCTACTCAAAATACTACATCTTCTGACATATTAGAGAGTAAGAGATATAAAGAGGAAAACAAGATATATTCCCAAAATTATATTTTGAAAGAGAGTTCTTATAATGCAAATAGCACAGAAGGGGGTATTTCTATACCTACTTGGGAACAAGTTTTTGAGTGGTTTAGAAGTAAAAATATATTAGGTTTGGTAGAATGTCAATGTAACCCAGAAATAGAATATTTTACTAGAATAATAATAGATGGTGTGAATTATTATATGAAAGGTGAAAGAAAATCGTATAAATCTTATGAAGAATGTCGTAAAGTATTAGTAGAAAAATTAATAGAAATTTATGAGACAAACATTAATATATAATAGTTACTACAATGAAAACTATATAGTATGTGAAATCACTGATTTACTTCAAGTTGTGAAAATAAATATAGTAGAAAAAAATAATAATTATTATATTTACTATAAATTAAAACATTTTGAAGAGAAAAAATTACCTTATAGTTACTCAAACTCATTCACAAAAGAAGAAGTTATAGAAGATGTATTAAATGGGTTACTGTATAAAATGGAAAAAGGAACTATAAAAAATTATTCAGTTTGGATTAAAAAGAATAGAGAATATTCAAATTATAAAACTATAAAATTATCATTATTAGATTTAATTTTATTAATAAATGAAAAATAACATAAAAGCAGAAATCATAGCTCATAGTAAAAGAGCAAATACAGGTGAAGAGATAATAACTTATAGATTAACTTTTCCAAGAATTATATTGAGTGAAGTGAATACTTATAAGATGTTAGAGAAGAATACTTCTAGTTGTTTAAGTGAAAACTCTCTTATTCTTGTTTATGATGGAAAATCATTTAAAGAAGTAAAAATAAAGGATTTGTTTGAGAATAATAATCAAAACTTAAAGATAGTATCTTTTAATGAAGATTATAGTTTTCTATTACAAAATATAAGTAAAGTATTTCATTCAGGAGTAAAACCTGTTTATAGAATTACATTTTACTCAGGTTATTGTCTTGATTGTACAGAAAATCATAGATTACTAAAATCTAATGAGTATAATAATGAGTTTGTTACATTAAAAGATTTCAATATAAAACAAGAAAATGGTAATATCTTAATAGATTCAAAAATTATTAACACTTATTTTGTTGGAATTGATTCTGTTGAAAGAAAAGGCTACAGTTATAAAAACCTACAAGTAGATGGTTCAGAAAATATTTATGTATCAGTAAATAGTAGTAGTTCTGGTATAAAATATAATGAATATGAAATATATGAACCTATGAGAATTACAAATATTGAATATCTTGGTGAAATAGACACTTATGATATTGAGATAGAAGGAAAATATCATAATTTTGTTGCTAATGGTGTTGTAGTTCATAACTCTCGTGCAATACCTTTTGATAAAATGGTGGAAGTTGTTGAGAAAGAACCTTTTATCCCCATTGCTTGGCAATTATCACACAAGGGAATGCAAGGTATTAAATATATTACAGACCCAAGAGTAATTGGATTTAAAGAAATGAGATGGTTAAATGCAAGAAATGGGGCTGTTGATTATGCAAAATCATTAGTTAATGATGATGTTACTATTAAAAAATTACTAAATACTTCTGATAGTAACAAATTATCTAAGAACTATGGAAACAGACTTCTCGAACCTTTTATGTGGACAACTCAGTTAATCACAGGAACTCGTGAGTCTTTTGAACATTTGTTTGAACAAAGATGTCCTATTTACAACGTAGAGAACCTAAAATTCATTTCAAAGAAAGACGCTATATTTTTATTTCCTTCCTTAAAAGATTTGACAGATTTGGAGTGGCTACAGCGTAATAAAGGACAAGCAGAAATCCACTTTATGGACTTAGCTGAGAAGATGTATGATGCTTTAAATGAATCTACTCCTGATGTTTTAAAAGAGGGAGAATGGCATATACCTTTTCAAGAGGAAATATGGAAAGGAAAACAAGCAGAAAAATTAGAAGATGTTATCAAAATGTCTTGTGCTATGACAGCTCGTGTAAGCTACACAACTATAAACGATAATGAAGTTCTTACATTAGAGAAAGCTAAAAACATATATGACAAGTGTGTTAAGTCAGGACATTTTTCAGTTGTTAGCCACTGTGCTAAGTGTATGGCTTATGAAGAGTATGAGAATTGGTATAAAGGTTTTATGAAAACTACTTATTATTTTGATGAAAATGGCAAACAACATAGAGTTATGGATAGTGAAGATTTTCATAAAGCTAAAGGCTATAATAAAAACTTAAGAGGCTTTATAAGTCTTCGTCAATATATAGAAGATAGTGTTGAGTTAAAAGATATTTAATATGACAGAAATTATAAATGCAGAGGATTTAGTATTTAAAGTTGGGCAAAGGGTGTTTGATTATATGTTTGGTTGGGGAAGAGTTGTGAGAATTGATAAAATAAGTGAAGATATAACAGTAAGTTTTGATAGATTCTTACAATACTTTTATTATACAAAAAGTGGTCGTTTATATTTTGACGAAGAAGTTTCATTAAGAACAACCCTATCTACTAAAAAATATTTATTAGATGGAATATCAATAGAAGAACAGTTAAGATATGAAGACTACATTGGTAAATGGGGTAAATTTAAAATAGATAAAAATGCTTTTATAATTAGCAAATTAGACAATGTCAAATATACTGATTATAATATAGAATTTAAGTGTGACTTCGGGGAATCTGATATGTTTGAACCTCTCACTGATGAGGAGATTAAAGTATTAAAATTATATGATAAGTAAGATAGTAATATTAATAGTAACAACTACTATTTTTCTTAATATGTATATTGTATTAAGAAGATTAAGAAATAAAAGTATTAATTATATTAAATGGATTAAAGTTATGCCAAATGAATACTTTGATGATTCATTGAAGAATATGATTAGAGACATAAAATATTATTGTAATATGGAATTATTCTTATACATAATCTATATTAATGCTCTATACTTATTAATATTTAGACACTATATATAATATGAACTCAGATATTTTAATGCTTACAATAACTGTTTGTTATTTTGTTTCAAATATAATAAATAGATTTATGTATTATAAAAGTAGAGAAAAAGAAGTAATTGAAAGATATGGATTTCTTTTTTATTTATACATTAATTCAATAAAACTACTTATTAGAATTATAGTTGGAATGGTATTTATAGCTATATTAATTAAATTAACCCTTTACACGTATTATGAAAAATAAAAATTTGTTTATTTGGTTATTAATAATAACAATAATTGTAATAGTTATGTTTAATATAAAATCTTGTAATGATACTATAAAAAATAATAAACTAATAGAGTCTCTTAATGACTCTATTAGTTATTATAAAGATAAAAATGGTATTTTACATTCTAAAATTTCTGTTATAGAAGTAGAGAGAATGAAAGATTTTACTAAGTTAAATCTAACTAATAAAGAATTAAAAGAACTACAAGAATTAGTAAAGAAGTATAAAAATGTAAAATCAGCTACTATTATAAAAACTGAAACTAAGATAGTAGAAAAAATTGTAAATAAGACTGTTTTAGATACTATTTCTAATACACCTATATATAAATCCAATTTTAATTTAAAAGGTTATATTTGGGGAGATATAGTAGCAAAAAAAGATACCACTGATATTAAAATTAGTATAAAGAATGATTTTAATATAGTTACTTACAAAGAAAAAGGTAAGTTGATATTAGATGTAAGTGATAAAAATCCATATAGTGTTACTAAGGCACAAAGAAATTATATTAATATACCAAAACAAAAAAGATGTGGTCTAGGAATTAATGCTGGTTATGGTATTAATAATAATGGTTTAAGTCCTTATATAGGATTAGGTATAAATTATAATTTATTTAACTTTTAAAATTATGAAAATAAAAAAGATTGAATTAAGGAAAGATTACAAGGGTTCTTTACATAAAGAATTAACATTTGATACAAAAAGTGGAGAAATTACATTAGATGAAGAATATTTCTTTTTAACAAAAGAGGAATTAATTAATCATATAAATAATATATTATAGAGTATATTAATTTATTATTTTGTATTAAAATATTATGATAACACAGAGTGAAAAGGAAAAAGTATCAAAATATCTAAAAGAAAGCTTAGAAGAAGAGTTTAATAAATCAATAGATGAACTAGATATAATTAAAATAGATGTATTAACTGATGGAAGTATAAATGTCACAACACATTTTAGATTTTGTGACAAAGAAGAATACGAACAATGTTTTCACATTAGTTATGAATCATTTTGTAAGATTATTAAACTATATAATATTTAAACATGAATGATAAAAGTAAAGAATTATGGAAATTTCTTTTAATTAAATACACAAACCCTTCTTTTGTAAAAGAAATAAAAGAAATAGAATCTGTTCAAGAAATATACAATAGTAATTATTTAATTAAAATAATATTAGAAAACAATAAAAAAGATTTTGTAGAATTAAGTAGAGAAATAGTGGTTGATTTTTTAAAAAGTCAAAAATCAATTTATTGTGAACTTGTTATAGATGCATATTGTAATTTTAAAGAGATTGTAAATAATTATGAACTGTTTTTAAGAGAGATGGAAAATATAAAATGCTTAATTGAAAAAGAATTTAAGTTTTCAAAAGAAAAATACAGGAAATTATAAAAGATTTTGAATAACTTTATAAGAATACTAATAAATGTTATTAGGGTATGAACAGATTTTAATGTAGAAATTTTTATTTCTCAAATAATATTAAACAATAAATTAAAATAATTATGTTAAAATTTTTATTAGAAACTTTTTTAATCCACAGAAGACTTACAATCTATTTTTATGGATAGATATAATAGGAGGTCTTATTGTGATGATTTTTAAGATTAGGGAGGAAGTTAAGGAATATGAGAAAATAGAAGGAGATAGTTTAGTAAGTGGTATTGTGTTAGCGTTGATTGGTTTTGTACCCATATTGAATGCAGTGTTAGTGTTGTGTGGTATTGTGCTTGTAGTATTTGTTGTTATTTCAATATTCTTCGAATATATTTTTAAAAACCGCAAACAAGAAGAGGTTGATAAAGAATAAATTTGGAAAATTAGACAATATGTTGTATAAATATTATGAAAAGTATTAAGAAAATTGTAAATACTCAAAAAATAAAGTAAATGAAAACAATATTTAAAGAAGGTCAAGAAGTATATGATAATTCTTTTAGAAGAGGTAAAAAAGGTAAGGTTAGATTCATTAGTAAAAATAAATTTAGAAGTTATATACTTATGGATTTTGAAAATGCTTCATCTGCTCTGTATACTCTTAATGGTAATTTAATTAATTTTAATGGTGAGATTATAAGAGCAACACCGACACTATCAGTTTTTGAAACTAAATATATAAGTGAAGAAGATTTTAATAAAATACCAACTGTAGAAGATGCTCTAAAATGGTTAGAACTAAAAGGTGATTTTTATATTAATGGATTAGATTATAATGAAGAGTTATATACAAGTGAAGAAATGTATAAGGCTTTTGAGGCTTTGAAATATTTAATTATTTTAAGAGAATATTACAACGAGGGTTGGCAACCTGATTGGAAAGATAAAGACGAAAAGAGGTTTTTTATTGAAGTTTGGGATATTGGGTTTTTTGAAGAAGATAGCTACAGAAGACAAAGACCTTTGATATTTAAAACACGTAATATCGCAAAAAAATTTATTGAGGAACAAAAAGAACTTTTAAAGATTGCTAAACCTTTATTGTAACTAACAAAATAAATAAAATGAAAGAAAAAACATTAACATTATCTGATGTTCATATTGAACATCTAGAGAAAGATTATAAAGAAATAAAACATTTATTCAGAAGTGAGTACAAAGATGATTACACAAAAAGCAGAAATGAAAATTACAATAATGTATCTAAGAGACTTTCAAAAAGAAGAACGCTTGGAAGAAAGTAAATACACTGATGAGTTCTTTGAAGGGTTTTCTCTTAGAGATTGGGTTGCTTGGAATAGTGAAAGTGGTTTTGAATTGGTCTACGAAGATTCAGAAATAATAAAGAAAATTAAGGTTAAAAATGGTAAATAACTTAGATTACATAAAATTTAGATTAAAGGAAGTATTTGATTTAAATAACAAAGATTTATTTTTCCACGTATTAATTTTACAAAGAAAGAAAGAGGTTGATGGAATAAACAAGAACTCTAATGTTATTAAATCTTATGCTGTAAAGGATTTAGAATATTTAGAAAATAAACTAAATAATGAGATAATTCCTATATGTAATAGTCAGAATGCCAGAGCAATGATAAATCTCAATCCAAAGAGTTTTAAGAGAGTTTCTCATTCTATGTTAAGGAGACTATCAGAATACATAGAAAATGATTTTTATGAAGGTGCTATTAAGAAATTATTTGATAGTTGTGCATCATCTTCTTCAATCAATAAAGAATTAGGCATTGAGAAATATTGGTTAGTAGATGTTGATTATAAAGATATTGAGATTTTTAGAAAAGTACAATCTATTATAAACTTTTGTGAACCTATAAAACCTAATATACAGAAAGTAAAAGGTTTTACTAACAGTAAAAATGGTTATCATATTTACACCACACCATTTAATTTAAAAACTTTTGAATCTTATAAAATTCGTTATAAGAATATAGAACAAGTGGAAATAAAAAAGGATTGTCTAACTAATTTATATATACCTTAATATGACAAAAAGTAAATTTAGAATTGGGGATAAAGTATTTTATCACTATTATAAAGATAAGCCTTTTAAAGGGTGTGGTGTTGTAGATAATATAACTACTGTATATGAAAAGGATAATAAATATGATATTATAGTAGTAAAATTTTACTATAATGACAATTTAATTTATGCAGAAAGAGAGTTTACATTAGATGGAAAACTATCTAAAAATCTAAATCAGGTATTGTTTCATAATGAGAAAGAGTTTGAAAAGAAATATTCATCTTACTGCCCAATAGAGACTTATTTCACTATAAATTCAGATAAATTTGAGATATTTAAAGAGTTAATAAGAATAAGAGATTTGTATAATGGTGATTGGAAACCAAAATTTAGAACATCAGAGAGTAATACTTATTTATATTGTATTGATGACAAAATAAAAATATGTTTTACTTGGGCTGAAAGTCGTGCATTTATCTTTAAATATGAAGAATTAGCATCTGAATTTTTAGATACATATAAAAAATATTTAAATTTGATAAAAGATTTAATATGAATAAAAATATTATAGTAGTATCTGGAAAGAAAGGTTCTGGAAAAGATACATTTGCTGATATATTTATTAGGAAGAAACTTATTAAAGAGCTTAGTGAAGGTACAGATTTTTCAAAGATAGTAGATTTTGAAAAACTATCTTTTGCTCAACCTATAAAAGAAATATTAAGTATTATAACAGATAAAACAGTTAAGGAGTTAGATGAAAACAAGAATTGTAAATTAAAATTTGAAGATAAAACTGTTAGAGATTATTATAGGTTAATAGCGGATTCTTTTAAAAAAATATTTGATGAAAACATTTGGGTTAGGCTATTAGTTAAAAAAGTAGATAAAAATAAAAGGTATATTATAACAGATTTAAGATTTAAAAATGAGTATGGTATACTTTTAGAAAAATTTAATCCTGTTTTTATTAGAATTAAAAGAAATGTAGAAGAGGATAACCATATTTCTGAAACTAGCCTAGATGATTTACCTGATAGTAATTTCGATTTTATAATTAATAATACTGGAAATATAGAAAACTTAAAAAGAGAAATTGATTTATTTATTGAAAAATTAGATAAACTATGACAGCTAAAGAAAGAGGTGCTTTAATATCAAAAGTAATTAGAGAATATCAAGATAAATTAGAAAGACCTTTAATGGGTGAACTAAAGTACTCTATATTATATAATCCAAAGATAACAGATGACCTAAAAAATCTAATAAAAGAAAGTACACCAGTATCTGGTGAGACCTTTATTGGAGATATCTATAGTATTGATAATATAAAAAATATATCTAATGATGATATCGAGGATTATTGTAGTGAAAACAATATTAATACAAAAGATTTAACATCTGAAATAGATAATTTAGTTGAAAATTCAAATGTTTGGAATTATCAATATATAGAATTTTAATGTTATGACAGAAGAACAAAAGAAATATATTAGAAGAAATATATTTGAAGAGAACTTAAAATCAAAAGAAGAAAACCCATTAATGGGAAAAATGATTTACAGTGTTCTTTATAGACCTAATATTACAAAAGCTTTTAAAGATTTTATAATAAACAATGTTAAAACATCTATGAAAGATGATAATGAATATCTTTACTCTATAGATGATTTGTTCGAGACTTGGGATTTATGTAAAGATGACTATTCTCATCTTACTGAAGAAATGGAAAAGCTAGATAAAAATTGTGAAATTTGGGGATATAATTATTTAGAATTTTAATATGGCAAATATTATAGTAAAATACTTAGATGAGAAAAGACAATTTAATGTAGAAAATAAACCAGTTATACTAAGGTATTTAGTATACTTATTTAAACAGAAAATGAATATTTCTTATTATGAAAATGTTGAATTTAAAGTAAATGATAAAGTTATGTATAGTGGAAATAAATTAAAATTAGATTCTATGATTGGTTTTAATTTAGTTGAGAGTAATAAATATGAATTAATATACTATTAAATGGAAGCAGTTAATATTTTAAAAGTAGAAAGTAAACACAAACTATTTAAAAAAGAAGAAGAAGCTAATGCTGTAGAACTAGTTAATTTAGAAGGTGTTGGTTTTGACTTAATAGTACAAAAAGATTTATATCAAATTGGAGATTTGGTTGTTTATATACAACCTGATTATTGTGTAGAAAACAATGAATTATTCTCTGAATTTGTAGCACCTAAAGGAGATATGTCTAAATCTTATTTAGGTAAAATAAATGATATACCTTCTAGAATTAGAGCAAAATCATTTAATTTATCTAAAACACCTAATGGTAAAAAACTATATTCTAATGGTATTGTATTGCCACTTAATTTAGTACAAACATTTATAAATGAGAAATATGGTTATAATAAAGCTAATATTACTGATGCTTCTAAATTAGGTGTTTATAAATATGAAGAACCAATAGATGATAATAGTGATTTGGGAGAATTTCCATCAGGTTTTTATCAAACAGATGAAGAGAATATTAATAATATTTGGGAAGAATTGAAATTTCCTATATTTCTTATTGGTACTGAAAAAGTTGATGGTAGTTCTATAACTATATCTTCTAAATATATTTGTACAAGAAATAGAACTATAAAAAGATATATTAAGATTCCAAAAGGTAAGAGAAAAAGAACTTTTTGGGAAATAATAACTTTTCAAAAACCAGATTTAACTGTTTATGATACTGTTGAAAACAATAAAAGTAATTTTATTAAAATAGGAAAACAATATCAAGATTTACTAATATCTCTAAAAGCTAATGAATATGTCTTAAGGGGTGAATTAGTTGGTAAAGGTATTAGAAAGAGTTCAGTTAATTTAAACTCTAAAGAAGAATTAAATATTAAATTTTATGGTATTGATATTATTGAATATGGAATAACTAAAAAACTTTGTTTTGATGAGTTTATGTATAAAGCCGGTATTCTTAATATGCCTACTGTAAAAGTTCTATTTGAAGATGAATTTAAGTCTAAAGAAGAACTTATTGAAACTTGTGAAAAAATCTTTGAAGAAAATAAAAATATGGAAGGTATTGTTATTAGAGATTCTGAAGATTTTTCTGCTAAATATATGAATAATTATTATGATAGTAAAAAATGATAACTGTAACAATTAGTTTTATAATAGGTTTTTTACTTACATTATTATTTGATGATTTTGTAAATAAAGAAAAATATGATTAGTTTATTTGGTATCTTGTTAAGTGGTGGTGATGATATTTATAATGACCCATCAGATAATTCTGTAAGCTTTAGTGATGCATTTATATTTTTTATAATTATTTGTTTTCTATTTTTCTTATTTTACAGTGACAACAAAAAGAAATAATGAGAACATTAGTAATAGGAGACATACATAGTAATTATAAAGCACTTAAACAGGTGATTGAGAGGTCTAATTATAATTATAATGAAGACCTCTTAATCTTCTTAGGTGACTATATAGATGGTTATTCTCAAGCAAAAGAAACACTAGACTTTCTAGTAGAAATAGAAAATAATTCTACTATTAAACCAATATTTCTATTGGGTAATCATGATGTTTGGTGTTTAAACTATTTAAAATTTGGTAAAGCTACACAAATTTGGTTAGCTAATGGTGGTGAAAGCACTGTGAAAAGTCTAGACTTAAAAACCTTAACAGTAGAAGACAGAGATAAATACATATCTTTTTTTAATAAACTGCACTATTATTATACTAATAATGATAATAAGGCTTTTGTTCACGCTGGTTATTATAGCAGTTTAGGGAGTGATGAAAAGAGTTTTTATTTGTGGGATAGAAGTCTATGGGATATAGCTTTAGAAGTAGATGATGAGTGGAAAAAAGGAGAAAGATATGAACTATTAAATCAATATAATGAAATATTTATAGGACATACAACAACTATGAATTGGTTTGGAAAGCCACATTATCCAGAATATAAATACAACCTCTCTGGTAGAATAGTAAAACCAATGAACAGATGTAATGTATGGAATTTAGATACTGGTGCAGGTTATAGAGGGAGATTAACAATTATGGATATAGATAGTAAAGAGTATTGGCAATCTGATATGGCTATAATGTTATATCCAAAAGAAATAGATATATAATATGGAATTACTTAACAACTTAGATTCAGATGAATCTATTTACACTTTATTAACAGAATTAAGGAAAAGAAATGACAACGACTCTTTCATACTTTTAGAAAATTATATTACTAAGGAGCTTACAAATAATTTAAAAGGTAGAATGTATAAAGATGAAGCTATACTTATAAAAGTAAGAGATAATTTAATATTTCAAATATATAATAGAGATGTTGGAGATGAACATGGCTCTTTTGGTTATACAGCTTTATATTGTAAAAAATATATCCCACCAGAAGAACCTAAAATTTTAAGTGTAGATGAATTTTTTAAAAGAGAAAATAAACTAGACCCAGACTATAAAAATCCATTAAAAGATAAACCATTTATATCTACCAAAAATCCTATGTCTGATTTTATGGATTTAAAATTAAAAGAACTAAAAAATTAAACTTATTATGAGTAGAAAATTTATAACAGTAATGTTTCCATATCCAAGTGGTGCAGGTTTGCATTTGGGTCATTGGTATAATTATACAATAGTTAATTCTTATTGTAATTTATTAAGATATATGGGTGAAGAAGTATATCAACCTTTTGGTTATGATGTATTTGGATTACCTACAGAAAATTATGCTATTAAGATAAATAAACCAGTATGTGAAGTTGCTAAACTTAATATTCAAAATTTCACTGAAGAGATGAAAAGAATGAATGTTAATTTTGAGTATAAATTATCTACTTGGGATAAAGATTATGTGGCTAAAACACAATGGTTGTTTAAAGAGTTATTAAATAGAGGTTTGGCTTATAAAGATACAAGAGAAGAACCTTATTGCCCTTCTTGTAAAACATCTTTGGCAAGAGAACAAGTTAAAAACAATTGTTGTGAAAGATGTAATACACCAGTAGAGTATAAATCTTTTCCTCAATGGTTCTTTAAAATAACAGATTATAAAGACAGACTAATTAAAGATTTAGATAAAGTTGATTATCCAGAATCTACTAAGAAACAACAAAGAGCTTGGTTGGAAAATTTGCACGATTGGTGTGTATCAAGACAAAGAAAATTTGGTTGTCCTATACCAATAGAAGGAGAAAAAGATACATTAGATACTTTTGTAGATTCGTCATTTTATTGTATAGAATATGATAAATCAAGACCAGTAGATATTTATGTTGGTGGTAAAGAGCACGCTTGTATGCATTTAATTTATGCTAGGTTTATATGTAAATTCTTGTATGATATTGGTTATATTAACTTTGATGAACCATTTAAAAAAGTCATTCATCAGGGTATGATATTAGGTGAAGATGGAAATAAAATGTCTAAATCTTTGGGTAATATTATAGACCCTAGAAACTATGATAATGTACCAGCTTTGAAGATGACTTTAATGTCTATCAACCATTATTTTGATGGTGGAATATTTAATGATTCACAATATAAATCAAATGCTAAATTTGTAAGAAATTTAGAAAATTGGTTTAATTCAAATGTAGAATCAAATATTATAAATTCTGAAGAAGATAAATTTATTGAAAGAACAACTCAATATATGTTGAATTGGAAAGTTAATAAAGTAGTATCTGAATGGAGAATATTTTATAATAAATATAAGAGTTTGAAACCATCAAATAAAATAAAAGAATTTTATAAAGTTTTGTTTAATTAGGTTACTTAAAAGGGGGTGAAGCACTAAATGTGTTTTCACTCCCTTTTTTATTTTAAAGAAAAAAACCCTTGTAAATTTCTTTACAAGGGAAAATTTCAATAATCTAATGAAAAAAATACTTATGAGCTATAAAATTGTGCAAATGTAAAATATTTTTTATAAACTACAAAATAATACACTAATTTTCTTTATATTTATTTTTAGAACCTTTTGGTCTACCTTTTTTCTTCTCAGATTTGGGGTTTTCTTGTTTATTCTTCAACCTTTCAAGAACATCTTTATAAGACTCATCTTTTTGTTTAGTAATCTTGTCTTTTATATCTTTATATTCATCTTGTTTTCTAAGTTCTGTATATTCTTTTTTAGCTGAATATTCACCCTCAGATTTATAATCTTTAATCCACTCATCATACCACTCATTTGCTTGAAACTCTTTATTATTTTCATAGGGTAAATTAAATCCTTTATGACCTATATTTAAAGAGTTTTGTATAAAAGATGGTAATGGTGATGTTTTTAAGAAATCTTTAGTGTTAAACTCTCCTTGAGTAAGACCTGTTGTAAATTTAATTACACTTTCAGCCCACATTACAGCTGAATTTCTACTAACATCTGAGGCTAAAGCTTTTGGGTTTTGAAACATACTAACTGAATCTATCATTCTTGATAATTGGTTATCAGCAAAATTATGGAATTTTCTTTTTGATGAATCTTTGTCATCATCATCGTCCCATAATAACCCTTTAGCAAGTAATAGTATAGATAAATATCCAAGTTTAGTTGCTATTTCTTTAGCACAAGCTCTTAGAGCACCTATTTCTTCTTGAGTTAAATTAGAATTAGAATATCCATCATATTTCATATTTATACCCAATTTACCACCTAAATTAACCATCTGTATAGGAAAATTAAGTGTAGAAATTAAAATACTTCTAAGAAAATAAGCAAGTTCTCTAATACTAAATGCTTCTTGTCTTATACCTTGATTTCCTCCATACATATTTTTAATAAACTTGTATGTTACAAGTCCACCTAATCCAATAGCTCCTACAGCACCTATACCAAGACCTAATGAGGTAGTAAGACCAATTATACCTGTAGTAAGTAAAGCGGGGTTGTTATTAGCTAAATATCTATATCTACCAACAACTCTTTTTTTGCCTGTTACAATATCTATATCTCCTTTACCACCACCTGAAAATCTTGTTTGAAAATGTTCAAATAACCACTTTTTAAATAATATTAAAACTTGTCCCCATACAGTCTTGGAAGCTAATATAGTATCTTGTTCATCATAGTTACCTTGAGTTCTTGAAATAGCATTTTTCATTTTATTCCTTTGTATAAGGAATTGATTATTCTCTAAATTAGATTCATCAACAGCAAAATTTTCCCAATTAGAAATATTCTCTTCTGTTCTGAACTCATCTTTTAGTATTAACTTACCATCTATCTCATTCCATATTTTAAATTCATTACCATCAAAAATTTGTACTTCATTACCATTAATGTCTTTAACTTTAGTATCCATTAGTATAGCAAGTACTACTGATAATTGATTTTTAAATTCTGGATTATCAACAGCCATAGCAAATAAGTTAGTATACTTTTCAAAATCAAACTTAGATTGGTCTATATTTCTTTCTAGTGGGTTTTTTCTATCTTGAACTAGTTTTAATCTATCTCTAAGAATAACAAGTTTTTTTAACTCCTTTTGTTTCTTCAAATCATTAGGTTGTAGTCTCTCTGGTAATATTCTAAGTATATTAGCAAAAGACATAAAAGCATCTACTTTAGGTATATTTCCTGGTGTCCAATAATTACCAGTCATATCCATTATAAGGTTAGTATTTTTGCCTTCCATTCTATTAAATATACCACCAATAGGAGATAAACCAAGAGCTTTAATAATTATAGTTTTTAAAACTCCTTGTATTACACCAGCAGTGTTTAAGTCAATACCTAATTCAGATATCTTTTGTTCTATATGTTTTTGAAAAGCTTGTTCATATTTATCAGCTGTTGTAATTTCAATACTTTTACCTTCTTGTTCTAAAAAATATTGTCCTTTAGAGTTAGTATAAGTAGTATCACCAATAGTAAATCTGTATTCTTCATTTGGATTATGTCCCTTCTCTTTAGCATCATTATAAAATTTAAGTAGTTCTTTTTCTGTATCAGATAATAAATATCCGTCTTTACCTGTCAGTTTTCTTTTTAAAAATGGTATATCAGCCATTTTATTAAATAGCCATTTAGACCATTTAGAATCACTTAAATTTCTTCCCATTAATCCACTAGTACCTCTGTAATGTTCTGATTGGTTCTTAATAATCTTATTTATAAAATGTTCTAATTTTTCAATAGATTTCTTTCTTTCATCACCAAATCTATCAGTTATTTTTCTATGAGAATCTAGTATAATATTGGCTATTGGTAGAACTTCTTCTCTTGCTCTTTGTAGAGCAGTCATATCAAGTAGAGAAGCTGTAATTTTATTTATATCATCAGAATAATTAGATAATACTATATGGTTAGCTAAATTCTTAGCTAATCTTTTCTTGTCAGCATTATTTGTATTAAGCTTATATTGTTTTGATAAATCAATAAGTTCTTGTTCTGTTTTATTAAGTAAAGCTTTATACATTTCATTAATTTCTTTTTTAGCTGTATCTGTATAATTAGCTATTACATTATTAGAATTACCCTTATGATATCCTCTTTCATAAAAAGACTCTTTATAAGCTCTTAATGCTTGAGATATCAATTCACTACCTTTTAAAAATATACCTTTCTTATCAGCTACTGTTTCAAATAACTCTCTTTCAATTTTAGCATAAGACATCTTACTATTACCATAAGTAGGATTAATATAGTTAGAGTAAATATCTTTCATCACTCTCCAATATTCTAACTTATTAGTATCAGTTTCAATTTCCTCAATAAACTTTTTATTATAAAATCCAGTATCTTGAGTTATTTCATTTCCCTCATCATCAAAAGTAAAGAATTTTCTTCTTTTAGGTAAGAAATAACCAGTTTTATAATCAAAAAATATAGGTTCTGAATTACCAGATTCATTTTCAACAAACTTAGCTTGTGTATAATCTTGAGAATTATAGTGTTTTATAAATTCATAAGGGCTTATTCTTATTATATCTATTTTATTATGTTCTGGATTTTTTTGTATTTGTTCTTTAGTTATTTCAAATTCTTCAAGCATTCTAAGAAGATTCTCCATTTCTTCATCAAATCTTGAGCCTAATTCTTTTTCTAACTGTTCTTGATAAGACTTCATTTGTTCATCTGAAAAAGTAAATTCTTCTGGATATAAATCACCATACAATTGTTTTACAACAGGTAATTTTCTAAAATCTATTATATCCATATTACTTTTTAGCCACTGCATTTGTTCAGAATATTTAGAAGTATAATTCTTATCAGGGTTTTTCATAATATTTTTAAAACCATACCAAGCACTCCTAAATTCTGGAGTATAAGCATCTATTATATTACCAGTTCTAACACCCTGTTCATTAGTTTCAAATATAAAACTAAAATCTTGATTCTTATTAAATTTTCTAACAGCTGATAATAATTTATCTTTTAAATCTTCTGATTCAGATTCTTTTGAAACTTTTTTAGTTTCAAGAATTGATTTTAATACTTGAGGAAGTAAAGTCTCTTGTCCAGATTGTTGTCCAATACCAAGAAAATATTTCTCTAAGAAATTAATATCATCTCTAGCCTCTAACATTTTTCTTATATCAGACTCTTTTATCTCTTCATTACTAGTTACATTATTGTAATAAGTAATATCACTTTTTATTACATTATCTCTAATTTCATCAATCTTATCATTATATTTCTTTACTAGTTCTTCTACTTTATTTCTTACTTCATTATATTCATTTATATCATACTGTTTTAAACCTTGTAATTCAGTATTTCCTTCATTATCATATGTTTGTCCAGTAATAAATTCATATAAGAATTTAATTTTATCTCCAAAAGTATCAAAATTAAGATTATTAATATTATCAAGTTCATTAAATAGAGAATCTAATTCCTTATTTAAGTTACCAAATAATATTTCAGGTTCATTATTAAATTGTTGTAAATCAGACTCTAATTCATTTTTAATAAGAGTTAGTTTTTGAATTAAATCTAAAGTTTTCTTTAAATCTTTCTTAGGATTAGTTCTATCAATATGTAATTGAACTAACTGTTTATTGATTTTATCAAGCTGAGCCTCTTTATAATTCAACCACTCCTTATAATTATCTGTTTGTGGTTGTGAAGTATTAGAGTTTCTTCTACTATTAGCTTCTATTCTAGCTATATCTTCTCTTGAATATAATGCTGAATAATTACTTAACTGACCATCTTCTTCTAACTCCTTTAACAATTGCTTCTCTTGTTCTTCAAAACTTTTTATTTCTTCTTGTTTAAATTCATTATATATATCTTGGTAATAAGATGACATATTTAAGTAATTATTAACCATAAAAAATTCTGAACTTGGTAATACTCTTATTTTATAAAAATAATTACCATTTTTCCAACCTTCATCTATTATAGTTGCTAAGTCATCTTGTATAACCTTTTTATTATCTTTATTATAAAGATAGTCTTTATTTATTTTTTCTTTTATTTTATTAGCTACTGCTGAAATCCTATCTTTAGTATTTAATTGAGGACTATATTGAGATTGCTTTATAACAATCTCAATATGTGATATTTTAGAATTAATTTCCTTTACCTCAATATTATTAGAGCTAAACTCTTCTTTTAATTTATCAAATAAACAACTCATATTATAAACATTTTAACCTTTTAATACCATTAAACTCGTTTCTTCTACTATTAATATCAGATAGTCTATTAAGCTTTATTGTTTGAAGCCCATATTCAGTATTCTCAATAATAACAAAGTCTAAGAAATCATTACCATATTTATCTTTTAAATATTTGATTAAATCATTAATATAAAGACTTTCTATTTCACCTCTCTTATTATTAGGAGTTATTATTAATGTATCACCATTATTAAAAGATTCTATCATATTTTTACTAAGTTGTTTATCATATGGTTTAGCTTTTAATATTCTTGGTGATAAAATATTAACTCTAACTTCTCCTATATTAGGTATATTGAATACTTTCATAAGGTTATTCTCTTTATTAGTAGAGACCTCTTTACTCTTCACTTTCTTATTTTCTAGTAATTCCATTATTGAATTAATAGTCTCATCTGTATAAGTAGCACCAGTTATATATCTCAATAAATCCCTAATGGCTTCTTTAAATCTTTGAAGTAAAGATTTACCATTAATAACAGTGTTATCAAGGGTGTTTCTAAAATCATCTGCTACAAATACACCAGCCATAAACTCAACAATACTTTTAGTATAATAATTCTCATTTGTTATACTATTATATGGTAATGCTTTTTTAGCTTCTTCATATAATTTTACTATTTTATGAACAAAAGCAGGAGCATTTTGGTTAGGTATTAAATTATCATTTCCATCATATACACCATATTTACCCAACTCATTAATAGTAATACTATGTATGAACTCTTCAAGAATCATTTCACTAAGTATATTATTAATATCTTTTTCATTATTATAAGTTTCCTTTAAAAATTGAATTATATTTTTAGATATTAAAATAGAATTTTCACTATATTTGAATGACATACCTTGTTTACCTATACCATCTTTATTTAATTCACCAATATAATCAACAATTTTTACTTTAACATTTTGGTCTAAATATGGTAATAATCTTTGTAAAAACTTTTTATGATTTTCATTACTTCCTTGATTTACTACTGTTTCTAATAAGTTTCTTAAACCTTTTGAAATATCAAACTTATCTGCAAAGGTAATATTTTTAGGTGAATTTACAACATTATTTTCTGGTTCTATATAAGTATGATTTTCATAATAAGATTTATTTTGTGGATAAATATTATTATCTGGTAATAAAGTTTTATTTACATTATCATAAAAATTATATTCATTGAAACCAAAAGTACCAAGAGTTGGTATTAACATAAAACTATCAGTAGGTTCACTGTATTGATATAAAGAATAAAAGTTTTTATTTTTAACAAAATAATAGTTATTATTTAGTTCTTTGTTTTCTAATTTAAATTCTAATACTTTACCACTTGAATCTCTTTGTAAAACTTCTACATTATCTTGAGTATCAAAGTTCTTATTTAATTTTTCCGCATATTGAGGATTATGTTGAATAAACTGTAAAACAAAGTTATTTACTAAATAATCATTGTCATTAATTAATAAGTCTTCATTTTGTTTTCTTATTTCATCACTTACACCAATTATATCAAGATAATTTTGATTTACATAATTCCTAAATCCAATAGAACCACCTTCATCATTAGCTAAGAAAGCATAAGTTGCTAAATCTTGAGCTAATTTTCTTGGTGTTATTTCTTCACCATTCCAAATACCAAGTACTGTGTTATCATCATATAGTAATTTTAAGAAATCAGAATATCTATTAGATTTAGAAAAATTAATTTCATTATCTATACCACTATCTATTAATGATGGATTACCTGTTCTATCAACTATAGTATCTAAGTTCTTTAAGAATTGATTATTTCTAAAATACACTCTAGCACTACTTTCATTCTTTATTTTATTTATAAAGCTAGCTAAAGATTGATTGTTTTCTGTATCAAAGAATAATCTCTTTCTTTCAGAATTAATATCACCATTAAATAAACCTAAATTAGAAGTATAAATAAAATCTCTAAGACTTGTCATAATTTCATATTTAGTTTTATTATCCAAGTCTTTATTATTCCCTATTATTTTATTGATTATACTATCTATATTTTTATTTCTATATGGAAAAAACTCACCCATTAAATTATTAGCTGTAGATAAAGAATTTATTAAAGTAATACCCTCCGTAGTTGTGGGTTTCCAGTAATAATCACCAACTTTTATAAAATCTTTTACAGAATTTCTATTTTGTATTAGTTTATCTTCATATTCTACTTCTGATAAGTATTCTCCAATAAGTTCAGTAGCATTTTTTAAATTGGAAGAAGTAATATTATTTAGTGTATCTATCCTATTAAGAACATTAAAATAAGATATTCCTAAACCAGTAGTGTTTAAAGAAATCAATTTTTGTATTTCATTTACTTGCTTAGATTCTTCTTCAAATGTAAAGAATGCTTGTAAAACTTGTAATTGTACATTACTGCTCTTGGAAAAATCCAAATTATCATAAAGAGCTTGTCCTGTTAAAGTGTTGTAATTATTATTAGTTACACTCTTTAAGAAATCTAATTTATTAATATTTCCGTTTTCATCTCTTTTAATAGCTACATTTCCTGTATTAAACTCTTTAATTAGTTGTTTAATTAATTTCTGTTCATCACTAAAGGAATAATCAGCAGTTAAAGATTTTTGTTGTTCTTTAAGTTCTACATACCTTCTAATAATAGGTTGAGATATTAATAGTGATGAATATTGTAATTTAGTTTCTTTTCCATTAGAAAGTATAACAGGTGTTAAATCAAAACCTCTTAGTGTCATTAATGAAAGTACATTTATAGTATAAGCATTTTCATTTCTCTTACCCATAATCTGTGCTTTAACATTATCTGTTGCAGAGTTTTGGTTTTCAGCATTTACATCACTAATAGTTCTTTGACCATCAATAGTGAAAGTTTTACCTAGAATACCATCAGAAGTTAATTCTCCTAGAGTAATAACTTTATTTTTTTGATTACCAAAGCTATCATATTCTACAATAGATACTTGATTTTTAGTACCATATAATCTTTCCAATTGAGCTTGAAAAGTAACATTATTACTATGTACACCAATACCTAATTTACCAGAAGCTCCTAACTTCATTTGTTCTCTTTGATAAGAAGATGATAATACAGTAAAGAACTCTTCATTTTTATCTTTATTTATTCTCTTATTTATTTCATCAGCTGTCTCAGATGCTATATCAAATGATAATACAGAATTTATTTTTTTCTGTATATCATTATTTGTTGAAGAATATACAGATTTATATACTTGAATCATAGCATTTTCAAGTAGTTTCTTTTCAATTTCTTCAGCTCTTCTTTTAGATAATAGGCTTTGTTTAGTATTTTTTAATTCTTGTAACAAGAACAATTTCTCTTGTTTGTTTAAGTCTAACTTCTTAATTAATTCTTTTTGTTCATCACTATCAAGTAAACTATTCTGTCCTAATATAAATTTAATTAATTCTACCTCATCATTATCAGAAACATCATCAAGTTCATTAATCTTATCGTATATTTCTTTATTTTCTTGTTTAATAGAGTTAATATCATCTCTAAGAGAATTAGCAAGTTCTTCCAGATTATCATTTATTAATAAACCAGAATTTTCTCTTGTAAGTAAAGATATTCTACCACTATTATCTACTACATAATTCTCTTTATAAACATTTCTTTTATCAATATCAAAGTCTTCACCTATTTGTTTAGTATGTTCTTTAGGAACTACTATAGTATCTCCATTACCTTCTGGTATAAAACCAACCACTTTAAGTATAGCACCTGATTGTAATGAAGATGTTGGAATACGATAGGAAAAATTAGATAATAACTCTTCATCTATCATATCTTTATTTAACTCTAATCTTCCTGTAGTAGGATTAATAGTACTATAAGGTTCTTTAGTTAAATCAATTAATTTAGTTATCTTATTACCATTTTCTTCAGTGGTAATTCTAAATTTAGATTGTATTAATATCTCAGATTCTTTAAGTACTTTTTTTCCTTCCTCATTAGTGATATAAGTAGCTTTTAACTCTCCACTATGATTTTTATCTACCCATACCACTTTTGATAAATTAGCTTTATCATCTCCAATTATTTCAGTTTTTTCAAACCCTTCAGAAGAAGTAGAATAATGTGAACCACCTGGTAAATGTAATTTAATTAATCTATTAGTTATAATAGCTTGTAACAAAGACTCAAACTTTTGTGTACCAGGAGATAACCAAAGTGGTATATTAAAGTCTAAGTTTCCATTTTCTTCATATAACCTTAAGCCATCTAAAACACTTTGAGGATAATCTCTTGCTGTTGCTTCTCTTTGGAGTACTTTAAATACATTTTTTATTAGTTCATTTCTATCTGTATAAGTACCATCAGGTGTCATACCAAGCTCTTTATAAAGAGCTTCTTTTACAATTTTAGAGTACTTATTTTCTACATAGAATTTTATTTTGTCTAAATCTCTTCCAGATATTTGATTATCATCATCAGGTACTATTTTATCTTCATCTGATAAACTATTATTTATTTCCTCTATTAAATTACTATCAAATTTATTAGGAAATATTTTATTATCTATTTGATTGATTCCATTACCCAATATAATTTTCCACATCTGAGAACCCATAATAATATGGTCATCTTGATTTTTGTGTAAATACTTATCTGTCTTATATGGTGTATCTTGTTGTATTCTAAAATAATTTCTATCAAGCTCTAATAGACCATTTTTATAATTAGAATTGTATAACTCTTCTGTTGTTAAATTATATAAATCATTTACAGTTAATTTAGTGTCTGTAGCACCAACTTTATTAGCTGTCTGATAAGATAATCTTACTTTTTTACCAGATTTCTCTTGCAAATACTCCATTTGTTGTCTTATCTTATCTATTTTCATTCCCTTAGTTAATTGAGGCAATAATGGAAAACTTGAAGATTTTATATATACAACTCGATTTATTTCTGGATTTCCATTTGAATCTCTTATTATATTACTTCCTGTATATACAGGTTTAATAGGATTCATTATTAATGACAATTCAGAAGAATTTAATATTTCTCCTCTACTTAATTTATTATATGCAGAATTATATACTTCTTTTTGTTTAGATGATAATCTACCTTGTCTCCAGAGAATATCCATATGTTCTTGCCAAGTAGTGTATTCTTGAGCATCAGTACCTTCAATATCAAAGTAACCACTAATTTCTTTATTTAGCTTTTTGAGTTTTGTTTTAGCCTCATCTACTCTATTATTAGCTATATCTAAAGCATTATCAAAATCTAATATATTCTCTCTTTTTTCATACAAATTATTAACCTCTTCTTCAGATTTTTTTAATTCTTCAAGAGCTTCTTTATTTTCTTTAGATATTTCTCCATAATATTGTATAATAAGATTCTCAGCCATTGATGTAATAGTAACTGGGTCATTTACCATTAATTGATAATATTTTTCTGAGTTACTATTTTCATCAAAAGTGTTGGCTAATTTATTTCCAGGAGCAATTAACATTGCCATACGTTTTGTAATATTTTCTCCTGTTTTCTTTGAGAAACCTATATCATCAAAGCCAATAATATTGCTATCTGAATCTTTTATTTCAAATTTACTTGAATTTGAAGAATATAAAGCCATATCACCTGCAAATAATTGGTATATATTATTTTGATTTAATAAATCATTTACAACCTTATCGTATGCAAGTAATAATATTTTTCTTTCATCAGATAATCCACCAGCTTTTTTATTATTAAAATATAGATTATCTAAGTTTGTTATTGTGTTAGATTCAATATTATATAAATTAGCTTTTATCCATTCTCCAGATTTATTATTAATATCTATTTTATTTTTCACTTCAGAAGCAAGTAATTTATGTAAAAATTTTCCAGCTTCTTTTCTGAATATTTCTCTATAATGTTCTACTTTATTTGAATCATTATAAATCTTATCTAAAAATTTGTGTATGTTAATATTCTGTCCTTGATAATTAATAGATAATGCATTAAAACCAGGAATGCTTAAAAACCTTTTTGATGCTTTATTATATGATTTAATATTAAAGTCTTTATTATAGGACTGTATTATTCTATCAAACTCCCCATCAAATAGTTGAGATAACATAAAATCTATTACTCTGTCAGATACTTGTGTATAGTTTCTATCTATGGCATTAAAATCAGACTCTCTCAAGTCTAATAGTGGAGTTGATATAACAAGCATTTGTGATTTATCAGAAAGAGTTGGGGTAAAAGTCTTACCTACTCTAAAGAATAAATCATATTCATTTATATTTCCTAATTGTTTTTCTGAGTTTTGAAAAAATCCTAATTCAGTTAATATATAATCTGATTCAGATAATTCATTAATCCCCATTTTATCCTTAGACTTTTCACCTTTTTGTTTAATAGCTTCTAAGGATACAAAAGAAACTTCTAATCTGTTTTGTACATCTACATTATTTTTTATAAGATTTAGTACATAATTTCTTTTAGAATATGGTATTGACTGTAAAGCTTGGAATAAAGATGAATTTGGGTCTTTTAGTGATTTCATTATATCAAAAGACATATTTCTTTGTATAGCTTCTTGTATAGTCTTACCAGCTACTCTAAAAGATTTCTCTACTGAACTACCATTTAACTCAACTTGATAAGGAGCTAAAACATTTTTAAATACATCAGTAGTACTATTTACAAAATCAAAATCTTCAGCAAAAACTTTATCTTTTAACTTACCATTAGTATCTCTAGCATTAAATATTCCATCATTAATACTATATAATAATTTATCTAATAAACCTTTTTGTTTCTTTAATATATTATCATTAGGTGTTTGTAATTCATTTACAACTTTCTCAAGTACATTATTTTCTATATTTATACCTAAAGATTTAAATAAAGATTTTAATTGTTCTACCTTTATAACACCATTTTGGCTTTTTAATGATAAAATTTCTTTTCTTATATTATCTAAATACTCTTTATTATAAACATATTCACCATCTTGGATAATAAAAACAGAAGAGTTTTTAAATTCATTCTTCCAAGTATTTAAAGCTCTAATAATACCATCTCTATTATTAGCATTAAGCATTTCAAGTTTTCCAGGAGATACATATATCATATACATTTTTAGTTTAGATTGTATAAGTTTATAAAGTATCTCATTCATAACTTGAGAATCTTTATTAGATTCTAATTTATGAAGTAACTCTCTGTATATAGGGTTATTCTGTTTAGTTCTTAAAGCATCTAATAAATCTTTTTCACTACTATCAATTTTAGTAGTTATATCCCTTAACATTCCTATAGCTACATCAGGATTTATGAATACAGGTAAGCTAAGTAAATTTCTTCTTGTCTGTCCTTTTGGATTTTTATCTTCAATCCCAGCAAAAAACATTTTAAGTTTATTAGAAAAAGAAACTTTCACATCTCTTTCTAAAGCACTTTGTGAGTAATTAGTTTCTACTTCACTATTTTCATTTTGTTCTAAATTGTCATTTTCCTCTAAATCAATATTATCTAATTCTTCAGCAAAGAACTGTTCCATTTTAATAAACAAAGAACCTTTTGCTGTATTTTCATCACCTTTAGAAATGAGATTATTTCTTTGAGATAGAATATTTTTATATTTAGTGTTTATTTCATTAATAGCAATAATCATATCTTCCATATCACCAATACTTTGATATAGATTAATAAGACTATTATTACTATCTATTAATGGTTTTAAAACTTTTTCTGGAATCTCTTGTAAAGCTATAGATACATCTTTTAAAGATACATAATCATCTTTTATTTCTATATCTTTTAAAGCCGTATAGAATAAACTATCAGTTAGCTGGTCTTGTTCAATAATTGAAATACCATCTATTTGATTAGTAATTATAGAGGATAGTTTAGTATTCTCCTCAATACCAAAGTTTCTTCTACTATAGGCTTCATTAGGATTATAAAAACCATTATATCTTCTATTTGTAATAACTGTAACAGTATTATCAAACTGTTCTTGTGTTATTTTACCCTCATCAAGTAGTTTTTCTAATCTTTGTATATTGTATTTTAATTTATCATCTTCAGATATCTCTTTTTCTCCAGCATTTGTAATTTCTTCTTTTTGTAGTTCTTCTTTCTCTACTTTATTTTCTTCCTTATCTTCTAAAACTTGTGGTACTGATTCTTCTGATTTAATTCTGTATGTAATTGTTGGTTGTACATCAGTTATCCATTTTTCATTTCCATCTTTATCTATAATCTTAAAAGATTGCACATTAGATTTTACATTATCTTTAATATAATCATCATATGTTGTACCACCATTTGTATTTTCATAGTTTTGAACTTCACCATTATCTGATATAGTAATAAAAGGTTTATTTTGTTTTTTACCTATTTGTTCTTTACTAGGATTAAAAACTACTTTTAATAAACCATATTCACCAAACATATTGTCTAGCAAAGTTTCTATATTTTGATTTGGGTCAGTAGTTGTAAAACTTTTTGGACTTATCCTATTTACTTCTATTTTTGGTAAAGTATCATAACCCTTTTCATTTCTTGGTACATTTTGTCCTGTTTTATTAATTACTTTTATAGCACCACCATTATCTATTGATACATAAGTTTGACCAACAGGATATTTCTCTGATTTATCATTCAGTACTTTATTAAGTTCTGTTGATGGTAATACAGCAACAAACATTTTAAAGTATGATGACATATCAAAGTTTCCTGTTGAATCTATAATTGCTTTTCTTATTTCTTGTGCCTTAGATAAAGTAATACCATATTTATTTTCAAGTGAATTTCTTACAAAGACATCACTATTATTTAAATATAAATATGATAATAAAGCCCATTTCATATTATTAATAGCTATTTGATTTAGATTTTCTCCTTTAGAAATATCATTTGTAATAGCTCTTAGTGCTATGTATTCTCCTTTATTTACTTCTCTAATTTCATAAAGTGCTCCTGGTGTAAAAGGACTAGTATCTAATTTATTAAGTAGTTTCTTTTGTGTATTAACTATATCATTTTTAGGGTTTTCATTATTGTAAAGTATATTATCCTTTCCAGCAATAGCTAAAGTAGTTTGACCAGTAGCTTTAGATAAAACAACAGGCTGTCTATCACTTATATTATTAGAATTATTTCTATTAATAAAGTGACCAAAAGTTCTACTAGTAATTTCTATTTTAGTGGGTTTATTATTATTTCTATTATCTAATATTACTTTTCTTACACCTCTTAATTCAGCTTGTGCTTTTTTAATAATTTCTATTTGGTCATTATTTCTATTAGATATGTTATTTACATTATACCATTCAGTATCGTGTAACATAAAAATATTACCATTTTTATTTTTAGCTACCATAGGAACTTTATCTCTAAATAAATCACTATTAGTAGATACATCTTTTCCTTTCTCTTGTTGTTTTTGTAAATACTCTTTGAAAGGTATTGGTCTGTTTAGTAATTGTCCATTAGGTTGTATATCCCAATAAGATACAGAAATATCCATATAATTATCAGGTATTTCAACTTCAAGTTCAGTTCCTATATTAATATCATCATAATCTAATACAAAATGATTACCTATTTCTTTACTTTCATTTAGAGCTATAGTTTTTTCTCTTCTAACTACTTTATTATTTTCAAATACATCTACATACTCTAAACCTAATAAAGATGCTTTTGGTGTAGTTAAAGAGGTTCTATTATCATCTTCAATAGTATTATTATCTCTAATAGGTATAGCATTTTCATCTATTGGTATTTTTACTATAGGTTTATCATCTTTAACAACTTGTTCTGTTATTTGAGTGTTATCTTGAACTTTATCTTCAATCTCTTCATAAATTTCAACTATATCTTGTGCAAGTAAACTATCTATATCAAATAAATAATCGTGTATTTGTTGTAAATCTTCCTCTATTTGTCTACCAACTTCTCTGTATAAATTAGCATAAGCATCAAAATACTTAGAAGCAAAGTCTCTACCTTTAATAGAAATTACATCTTCCATTAAATCTTTAAAAGTAGAGGGTCTGTCTAGTTGCTTTGATAATAAATCAAGTTTTTTAAACATATTATCTTTAGCCCTATTTAACCTATCTTGTGAAACAACAGGTTGAAAATTTCTTCTAGAAAAAGCTTGTTTACCAACATATTGATTTTCATCTTCAAAGAGAGAATTTAAAAATTCAACATCATTTACTAAATCATTGTCCAATTTAGTAGCTTCTTTAGAATTATCTACAGCAGAACTTCTATTATCAGTAGGTATTGTTTCTGTGTCTATTTGTTCTTTTATATGTTGTTTAGAAGCAATATCTTCTTTTATACTTTCCGCTTTTTTATATATTTCTTCTTTACTTTTAGAATCTAAATAAGGGTTATTTTGAGAATCTTCTAGTGCACTTTCTAACTGTTTTATAGTTTCAGCTTCTTGTATTTTTCTATTTTCCCTCTCTTTGATATTCTTTTTAATATTTTCTATTTTTTTAGATTCTGCTAAATCTTTAGTTCCACTATCTATTTTATTACTATTATCATATAGTACCTCATTAGATGTAATTAAATCTTCTTGTAGGGAGCCATAAGAATTTACTTTCTGCCTATCTGTGGAAGTATATTCTGGAACTTCAGAAAGCTCTTTATTTACTTCTTCTAATCTTTGACTAGCAGTAGTATTTAAACCTTCACTTGCTTGAAGATTCAATAAAGCTTGTTGTTCAGATTCTAGTTTAAATCTGTTTTGTCCATCTTGTGATAAAGATTGAAACTCATTAGACCTATTTAAAGATTCATTTATACCTTTATTTATTTCATTAGATGCTTTTACTCTGTTATTAACATTAATAGTTTTAGTTGCTATATTATATGCTTCTGAGAAGTCAGATGTATTATTTTCAAGTGCTGATGTTATTTGATTCTTCATTACCTCAGCATTCTTTATATTACTCTGAATTTCTTCTATCATAGTTTCTCTAGTCCAACCATTAGAAAAGTTACCATCTTTATCTATTATTTGTCTTCTCTGTAAATCTTCTACATCATTTGTCTGTAAAGAATCTAATATTGATTTTAAATTTTCTATATGAGCATCATAAGTTACAGTACCTCTACCACTATAATAATCCATCTCTAAAGCCTTAGCTGTTATGCCATAAGACAAATCTTGTGACAGAGATTTTAATTCATTATTTAATTCAATTATTTTTTTCTTGTTATTATTTGATGGTTTGTTTTCTAACTCTTGTATTTGGTTTAATATTGAACTTCTTTTTGTAAAGTTATCAGAAGCATTTTTAGCAATATCTTCTACAAATTTATCTTGTCTATTATACCACCATTTTTGTTGTTCTTTATCAACTTCACTAGCAAACAGTTCACCCATACCTTTCATTAGACCACCAGATATAGCCCCCATTAGCATTGAGTCTCTCATTTCTTCATTCCAGAAATCATATTTTTCTCCTGTTGTTGAAGAAGTAGCATATTGTCCAATAGCTGTTTGAAAGCCTTCTTCTATAGCTTCTGATGCACTATTTAGTCCATAATCTATGACACTTTTAGCAGTATTACTTTTAACTCTATCACCAAGAGCTTTTTCAGCAAATTTTTGAAAATTGTCAGATATACCAAAAGAAGCACCTTCACCAGCTTTAAAAGGTTTTCCAAATTTACCCCAAATAGACATTGCTTGTAAAGAGTTTAATAAAGCAACTGGTCCAGCTTCAACTCTAAAACCAAGAGAAGCAGCTTCATTAGCTTTCTTTTGAGAATACTCTTCATCAAACCCCATCTGTTTATACTTTTGATAAGTATTAGCTTGAGTTTCTAAAGCATTCATATAAGCTTCTCTAATACCAGAAAAAGCACCGTGTGAAGTAGTTGCAACATTCTTTAGTAGATTAGCTTTTGAAGCAAGTCCTATAGCATTAGCAGAGCCACCAGTAAGCATAGTAAGAACAGCTTGTTCACCTAAAGTTTCAAGCATAATACCTACTGTATACCCAATATTACCAAACATTTTAGCCCAATAACCACTTGAACCAAAATCATCTCCATTAGTATATACTTCTATACCAGTTTCATCTTTTAACCATTTGCCAAACTCAGACTCATTAAGCCAATTACCATATTTCTCATTAGTGTTACCAGCACCCATATCATAAAGACCTTTTAAATCCCAAGATGCTATATTATCTATAATACCACCAAGAATACCTTTACCAAATTTAATAGCTGACCTACCCCATTTCTCTGAATCAGATTGAGCTTCTGATAACCAATCTGAATAATCTCTACCTTCTTGTAAATATTTACCTTCTAAAGCACCTAACCTATCTAACTCAGATAATTGTTTATGATAAAAATTACTATCTAAAGATACAGCACTTTCACCGAAACCAAGTTCTTTTAAAACATCTATATCTTTTTTATATTTCTGACTTTTTAATCTTTCATCACTTTTTACTTGATTTAATTGATTATTAGCTTTAAACCAATCATCTATATTACCTATTTTTTCTAAATCTTTACCATCTTTAATATTGGTAAAGTTTATATCTTTTTTTATTTTAGCCATAAATTAGTTCTTTGAATCACCAAGACCTAAAACATAAGTATTATATCTTGGAGCATGCATGTTATTTATTAATTCATCTTTAGTTGCAATACCATCTAATTTCATCATCAGACCCATAGCTGCATTATCTGAATTTGTTAATTCAGTATACCTACTTTCTTCTATGTTATTAGGGTTTTCTTCATAAACATTGTAAGGAGCATAAACAACTTTATAACTATTACCATCTTTAATTCTTTTTACTCTAACATTAATGCCCATATTAGAACCAGGTAAGGGAAAATCTCTATATGGGTGTGCCATATTAGAATAACTATCTTTGACTAATTCTCCATATACAGCAAATCTTCTTGCAGTGTCTTTATACTTAGGTGTAGATTGCATAAATTGATAAAAAGCTTCAGGTGATTTTGCATATTCAGCCCTAGCTGCTGGTTTATATTTTCTATCATATTCCTCACTAAAACTGTGTGTTGAACCTGGCATAGTAAATATATAACTATCATTAACTCTTGTACCCAAACCTCCAAACCAACCACCAACATTATCCATTCTTCCACCCAAAGTTTTATCTTTTACTATGAGTTTAAAAGTACCATCTGATGGTGAATATTTAATACCAAAATACTTACTAAACTCTTCTCTTGGTACTACTTTTATTAATTGTTGTAAAGTGTTTACATTATCTTCATATTTATACCAGCTGTCATTTTTCTCAGCACCTATATTACTATTATCAACATTCCAATTACCATTTAAATCTCTAGCTGCAACACCTGACTTCAATCTCTCTAAAGTACCATTGTACATAGCATCTATTAATTGTTTACCAGCTGTAGAATTAGAATCTATATCACTGAAGAATGTTGTAGCAGCTAGATTTTTAAGTCTCTCATCAGCTATAATTCTGTCTACAACAACATCTGAAATTTTATCATAATTTCCAAGTACTCCAGATGTTATAAAATCACCTTTTATTTTAGAACTGTCTACATTATCAATAAGATAAGCTTTATTACCAATCTTCATATATGCCTTATCAACTGGTAAATTCAATTTTCTTTTCTCTTCATTACTCAAATAAGCACTTGAATTATCTATATTTTGTGAAGCAGCTTTTAATATACCTACTTTTTGTCTTATTTGATTAAGTTCATTAAGCTCTTTTTCATTTAATTTACTTTCACCTTTAGATAAAAGTTGTTTACCTCTATCCATAAGTTGTTTATTAACACCAAATTTTTCAGCAAATCTTTCTTGAACACCAGAAAATACAGAACCACCTATTCTACCCCATTTCAAAAATTCATCTGTTATTTGTTTTTGTGCTGCATCATAAACCATTCTTTGCTCTGGGTTAAGTGTTCTTGGGTCTTTTTTCAATAAATCTTTTACACTATTTCTTTGTTCATCTAAAGTATTACCATCTATTATTTTTTGAGTTTCTGCTTGTAAAAAGTAAGAAGTATCTTCTGGTTTAGCTTCTAAGTCTTTTTTGTATTTAGCAACTCTTTTATCAGCAGCTTCTCTTGCAGCTATTAAACCATATTGGTCTTCCTCTTTTTTCTGCTCAAATTTCTCTTGTTTATAAGCATATGACCTTAAACCTTGTAACCAAGAACCAAGTTGTCCCCCTCTAAGATTTAAAGTTCCATCTGGATTAAAATAATTACCTATACCAACTCTTTGTGCTTGTCTAAAATAAGCTAAAGCTTCAGGGTCAGATGTAACCTTATTTATTGCATAATTTAAAATATCATCTTCTGTTAAATATTTTACTTCATTATCTATGGTAGTTTTATATCTACCATCAGTAGTTTGAACAGAACTCTTTTTAATATCAGCAGCTAACTTCTGTATATTATTTTCTATCTTTTGTTGGTCAAAACTTTTTAAAGCATTCTCTTGATTCCAAATACCATTAGTTATAGAATTACCACCCCAACCTTTTTGTGCTTCTCTATATAAAGCATTATATAAAGCTGGGTCTGTTTTTAATGTTTCCTTATTTTCTTCTCTCCACTGTTTTTCTTGATTATATGATGCTTGCATTTTACCTATAGCTCCCTCAGAAAAATCCATTTGAAGTTCTCTTGTTAAGTCTTTTAATTCCCCTAAATACTTTCTGTAATTATTTTTATCAGCCATCATTAGAGAAGCTATTCTATTAGCATTCTGTAAATAATAATCTTTAGCTGTAGAAGCATTTTCATTTTCCTCCTCTGAATTTAAATGATTAAAATTTATATTCATTATTTTATCAGCTACAGCCTGTTGAGTATCATAATCTTTTTGTGTAGTAGCAAGAGACCTTTCTAATAAATTATAGTCAGGTCTCATTATTGCATCTTGCACAAAATCAGGTCTATCTGTTTGATAATATCTTCCCATTACTTTTGTCTATTTTTTATTTCCATTAAAATTCTCTTTAAGAAATCATTATCAGATTCTTCATCACCCTTTTTAATATCTAAAGATTTACTCCAGAAGTCTAATGTATATTTATCTTTGAAATTAAATGGGTCTAATTGACCTTCACCTCTATAGTTATTTAATTTACTTTCAATAAAATTATCTATCTGAGGTTTACTTATACTAATTTTTTGTTTATCTTTCCCTTTACCAACTTCAAAAGTATAATCATCTATACCATAAACTTTAAAACCACTAAATTTATTATTACCATTAAGTACTGGATTAAATGGTTTATATTTTTCTTCTGGTATATATTTTCTAGGTTGTTTTCCAGGATTAGCTTCTTGCCATAAATCTCTCATTCTTTCAGACTCAAATCTATTACCTTCATCATCTGTTTGATTAATCCAAGAAGATTTTTCTTTATCTTTTTCTCTTAAAGCTTTTGTAAATTCTGGATTAAGATATGGATTATTAACCCATTTAACAAAATTCTCTTTAGCCTCTTTATCTGACATATTATCAAAGAAGTTTGGAAATTCATTTCTTAGTTTAGATACTGATTCTTTAAGTTGTTTAGCCTCCTCTTCTTTTTTACCACTTAAATCTATAGTTTTACCATTAGGTATTACATTATAAGATTTATCTACTTCTTGACCTTCTTTATTATATATAGCTTGAGTATCATTATCAAAGAAATAACCTTCTTTTTTCTTTTCTAAGAATTTTTGATAATCTTTAGAGGATTTACCATTCCAATACTTTTGTTCAGGTGTCCAATCTTCAGGATTACCTTTAGCTGTAATTTTACCATTTTTACTAATATTAAAATCTGGGTACATATTATTAATAGCTTGAAGATTAGATTGTCTTTCAGCAATATCATTAATACTCTTACCAATTTCTTGAATACCCCTATTTTTAGTATTAGTATCTATTTGTAATTGTCTATTAAAATTGTCTCTATCTCTTCTATCAGCATCATCTCTTTGAGCTTCACCATACATAACTCTTTCATCAATTTGATTTAATTGATTTGCTTCAGCCTGTTTTAATCTTGCAATCTCTCTTAAATAATTATTATATGCTACATCATCTGCTTGCATTCTTTGAGCCTCTGTAGCAAGATTTAAAGTGTTTAAAGTATTAACACTTCTCGCATTATTATTGTTTGATATTTTTTGTGCTGTAGCATTTAAGTTATTGTTTTTTATAGCTTCTGCTAATTCATAGTCTGCAAATCTTTCACTTTCTTCTAATTTTTTAAGACCTTCTTTACCATAATTTCTAAAGAAATTTTGATTTGGTACATCATTAGACCTGTTAAGTAAAGTCATTTTCTCAGGGTCTGTAGCTGATTTGTATTGACCATATAAACTTATAGCATCTCCTAATGTAATTGGAGAGTTTATTTTATCTATAAAACCAAAAGGATTACTCTTATTATAGTTAGTATCATTTTCAACAATATTCTTTTCCTCTTGTATAGGTGGTGTTGATAATGATGGATTTCTGTAATATTTATTATCAAGTGATACATTTTCTAAAGGACTATTATATTCAGAAAATGATAATGGAACAATATCTAATATTTCTTCTTGTTTTCTTGTTCTTGGTTGTTTTAATTTAATCCCTCCTGTATCAAATATCTCTTTAGTTATATCTTCTTCTAAAGATTTTTCATTATGCATATAATTCATATATGACATATCTTCAGCATCTTGCTTCTCAAAATCCATTTTAGTTTTTTCTAAAGTCTTTTTAAGAACCTTATCATTAGGATTTAAAGAGACTAGTTTTTCTAATTTAGCTAAGTATTTTTCTCTAAAAGCTTTTCTATCAGCCATAGTTTTACCATCTAATCCTTTTAATCTTTTAGAATAAATTTGACTGCCTTGTGGAATATCTAAATCTATACCACCTTGTTCGTGAGAATTACCTTCTAATTCATATATATTACCATTAGGTTCTTGAATTATTTCTTCTCCCTCTGCTTCAACAGGTATTTCACCACCATAAGCTCTTTTAGATATTAATTTATTCTTATCAATATTTTTTACAAAATTATTAAATTTTTCAGTTCTAAAATCTTGATTGTCATAAATAGATTTATCTGAATTACTTAATCCATAATCTTCAAAATTACTAATACCAGAAGATTCTAAAGACCTAAGCCTTTCTTTAGAAGTATTACCAGTATTCATATTACTTGTTTTGTAAGTTATTAAATGACCTTCTTCTGGTAAGCCATCTCCTTCTAATTTCCAAGCCATATCATTTCTTAAATACTCTGTTCTATTAGATGGAACATTTTTTAATCTAATTCCATTAGTATCATAATCACCATTAATAAACTCTACATTTGGATTGTTTTGTTGTAATACTCTAATATTATCATTGTAATTATCTAAACTATATGGTACAATAGAATCTGAATAAAGATAGTTTTTATAATTTCCATCTTTATCTATAAAACTTCTAACTTTAAAATTTCCCTTTACACCTTTATAATTATATAAAGGTGTTGGCTCTCCACCTGTATCAAATTTACCAATTGGTTTTCTGTAAGGGTCAAAACCAGTTTTACCAAACTCTGGCATAGTATTTCTTAATACTGGATTAGGGTTTTGTACATTAACAGATTTAGTTCTTGTTAGTCCACTTAAACCCTTACCACTACCACCATAAGATTGCATTATACTTCCTGTAGTACTAAGTACATTTCCAATATCTTCTAAATATTGAGTACTCTCTAAAGCATCTAATTCTGCTTTAGCTCTTGCAATATTACCCATTTCTATATCTTCTTCTGGAGAAGATATATACATAGGAGTACCACCATAAGCTCTTACATCATCTGGTAATAATGAAGAAAATGGGTCTTTTATTTTAGGTATAGTGTTAGTTCTTATTTTATTGTTTCTAACATTAGAATTTCTTTTATTATACATAGTGATTAAATTTTAAAGTTAATTATTATAAAATTAATATTGACTTACTGTGTTATATTCAGATGAATAGTTAAATACTAATTTTACATCTGCAAAATTATCAAATATTAATCTAACTACCAAATATTTGTCTCTTAAACTTTCAAGGTCATACCATTCTTTATTACCTTCAAAGGCTTCTTGATTAATAACTTTATCATTGTAATTAATATTATACAATGAATTTAGTTTTTTAATATTCTCATTAAACATTGGTACATTATAATTAGTTACCATATCTCTAATATCATTTAATAACCAATCTTTTTCAGTTTTATCAATAATAAATATATTATTATTGGTATTTTCTACTTGTTCTAAAAGATATTCTTGTTGTGGAGATAAACCCTTTACTTTTAGATTTATAATATTAGTACATTGTCTTGAATTATAAATTAATGCTCTATTAAATGTCTTATATCTATCCTCAACAAAAGAGTTGTTTATCTCATCAAATTTATAAGCATTAGTTATAAATCTTATATGGTCAAATATTTTAGTTACTATAGGATTATCATTACTAACATATTCAATTATAAAAGGGTAATGAGTTCCGTAAAAGGTTTGATAATCTCTTTTTTCTATCTCTTTAGTATTTGAATAAGAGTTAGATAAAGTGTGCTTATATATTTTATTATCTAATATAGAATAAAAATCATCTGATACTTGTAAATAATTATTAGGTATATAACTATGAAAAGATATCCAAGTTCTTGTTTTTAGACTAAAACTTATTGTCCAAAAAGAAGTAAATTCATCACTATTAGTACTACCAAATTTAGTTTTATAATCTCTTTTAGTTAGTATTAGTCTATCATTTCTGTAATCAAAGTTTAATAGATATGTACTAACATCTTCTCCACCATTAGTAGTATTATGAAATATATTCTTTTTAAACCATTCAGTCATTCCTATATCAGATATAGACATTAATTGACCATTAAACCAATATACTTTTCTATCTGTTTCACTTACAAAGAAATAACCTTGTGAAGTTACTATTTGATTATTCCTATGATTTAAACCAGCTGATGTACCTGTTTTACTGTCTACAATTAATTGTGCTGGTAATGAACCAAATTCACCAGTACCAATATAAGATACAATTCCATCAGTAACTCTCTCTTGATAATTAGTGGGTTGTATCCACAAACCATTTTTTGTATGAATATACAATTGATTATACATAGAGAATATATTAGTTATTTCTCCATATTCACCAGGTAAATCTTTATAATTATTAGGTTTAAAAGTTCTATAATTATCTGTTAGTTGTTCAGAGAAAGATACATCAGACCAATAAAATCTTTGTGGAAATTTTTCTCTACAATCAGAACAAAAAGAATACTCAAAAGGAATAGCATATAATTTCTCAACTTTTTCTTGTATTAAATAATCTTGATTAATACAATAAAATATAGGTTTAGCTGTACCATAAGCTTTATAACCAGAAATCATAGACCAAGCAATTTGATTATTATCATTTCTAGCTTCTGCTGGGTGATATTTTTGGTTCATTAAATATTCGTGTTTATATAGATTTTGGTCTACTTCACAAAGTCTACTTAAAAAGAAATTTTCTTCTTTATACTCTATTGGTACTCCCATATGCCAAGACCTCCATAACCTAATTTTACTAACTACCATAGTATTATTAATAGTATAGGGTTTAAATATATCTTTATCATCGTTGTAATTTTCAATTTTTCTATTAGCACTATCTGGTAAATGTTCTGTAAAAGGTCTTAAATAATTATCATCATCATCATTTGGCTCTACCCTTAAAGTAAAATTAATTGGGCTTTCAAATATAAAATCTCCTATAATTTGATTATAGTATCTTAAAGTATCATCTTGATAACCTAATTGTTCAGTATTGTGGTCTAAATTTATAGGTCTTATAAAGCTATTCCAATATAGATTATCTTGGAATAGAAACCTCAAACCATTAGTCCATTCTAATCTAAATCTTCTATTAAATTCTTCAGCACTAAGTTTAGCCCTTAAACCATAAAATATACCACCTGTAGCTACTAATATACCTCCTATTATGGCAAGCGCTGAACCATAAGTTAAAACAGTTAATGCTACAGCTAAAACAGCTACTATTATAGCTTTTAATAAACTTGAACTTTTATCTTTAATAGGCTGCTTTGGTGCTGTATTACAATAAGAACTCAGAGTATGTCTATAACCACCTATATAAGTATCACCATCAAAAGATATATTTATATTTTCTTTATCTACACTATAAGTATCAGTTATTTTATAGTATGGTTCATTTTGATAATTACTAAAAAAATCATTATGATTTCTTATAATATATACATAAGGAATTGTATTAGTATATTTAGTCTTAGGTACAGAAAGTGTATAAGGGTCTAAACTTTTATACCTATCAAAACCAAAACTACTGTTTTTTGCATTTTCTTTTACATATATAAATAGATTAGCAGACATACTATCCATATTATATATAGCAACATTTTCTTTTCTATAATTAGCTTTTTCATATGGTTGTAAATAATATAATCTTGTATCTTGTCTATCAATTAATACTCCACCTGTTTTTACATCTTTACTATAAGATGAATCATAAGCTCTTATAGAGTCAATTTCCATATCTCTAATAACAGCTTTTAAATCAGCACCATCATTTTGCTTTGTTTCTCCTATTTCTTTTTCAATATCTTCTGATTTTAATTCAGAAGCATTTTGTATTAAAAAACCAGATTTATTTTCTTTTATTACTTTAAATCTATCTGTTTCAATTATGTGTGTAAAATTATCAAATGTTTTACCTGTAAATTTATTAACAGGAGATAAAATAACTTTAGTATTTTGTGATACATCTACTCTACCTGTATTTCTATCAGTATATTGTTTACTAAAATCTGAGTATAAAGAAGATAAACCAGTCATTTGTTTATATTGTAGAGTATCTAATAAATATCCACTATCTATAATTGTTTTATAATCTTCTTTTAATTCTTGTTTAGAAAAATAATATCCTATACATTTTTTACCAATTACACTTTCACTTGGTATTTCTACATTACTAAATTGTACCCCAAATATATAAGTAAAAGTTTTATCTTCAACTAGTGATAAACCTAATTCTTTCCTTGAAGGAAATCTATGAAACCTAACTGTTTCATTTAATAATTTATTTCCTTCAATATCTACACCCCACAAATCAAAATCATTACAAGTTTCTCTTTGTGTATACCTTAAACTTTTATTTCTGTTAGTTAAGAAATCATCTATATTACCTAAATAATCTGATATATCAGCTCTATATACCATAGGTTTTAATATACACCCTTCAGCTGTTTTATTAGCATATATTTTATCTTTTGGAGTATATCTATATCTTCCAGGTATGTGATAAGAAGGACTAACTGTTAAATCTTCAAATACATAGTTAATAGCAAGTGATGCTATTTCACCAGGCATAAATGAAGAACCAAAGAATTTAACTAATGGATTTTTTGGATTATTCTTATCCGTATTTTTTGTAATATCAACTTTTTTAATTACACAATCTACACCTATCTTAGAAGCATACTTTTGTAATTCTCCCCAATTAGTACTATCACCTTTCATATTACCTACAATAAGCCTATTATCTTTTTGTTCTATTGTTGTAGAACTTTGAAATGGATTAGTTCTATTAAATAATAATATTTCTTCATAAGTAGCTTTTTCTTTATAGTTATTACCTGTATAGATAAAACTACCTTTACCATTTATTATAGGTATTATATCAGATAAATAACAAACTGTTGGTTGTTTCTTATTAGAATAATAGTGTATAAATGCTAATCTAAAAAACTTATACTGTATATCAAAGTTATTATATACAACACTAACAGCTTTATTAGAGAATTTATTATTAAATTCTTTTACATCTTTGTTGTTTATATCACCATCTATTTCAGAATATTTATCTTTATGATTGTCTGAATATATATTTATAAATGGTATTTCAGAAATCCATTTAGTACCGTTTTTATCTTGGTCTAAATACTGTAATAAAATACTAAGAGAACCATTGGGTAGTTCTCCAGAATTTTCAAGTATTTCTATATTTTCTACAATAGGGATTGAATTAAATACTTTTTGTGTAGAGAATTTAAATGAATCAAAAAATGTTATATTGTTTATTGTAGTTTGATAATTTTGAGGATAATTTAATACAACATTTCTCTGTGGATTATAATCATCTGTCCAATATATGGTTTTTTCACACCCTCTTCTAAGTTTATAAGTTGCTTGAATAGGATAATTTATATTAAATTTTAATTTATTCTTCTCTGGTGAAGTTTCATCATTACACCAAGTTCTATAAGAATTTGTTTTACTGTTGAAAATACCTATCTCACTGTTATTATTCCCATAAAGAAATAATACAGCTTCTGAGTCATCTATAAATACTGAACCTATACATTTGTATCCCTCTTTAAAAGATGAAACTAATTCATTTCCTAACTCATTTGATAATTGTTGTGTATCACCTTCATAAGATTCTAATACAGCATTTAAAGCATATTTATAAGAACCTTTTGGTTGATTTATAGGAGAATAATCAGTATTTAAACCTTTGTATAACTGTTGAATACTATTGTTGTTTAATTCCATCTTTTATAATATTTAGGGTATTGTAACTTACTAATATTACCAAAGTAACCAAAATAAGCATTTCTATTTGTTATTGGATTCTTTTTCATTTGTGAAAAGTTTTCAAAAGCATCTAAACCACTTATCATATTCATACTTGAATTAACTTGTCCACAGTATTTAAGCCATCTTTCTTCAGCTTGTTGCATTTTATCTGACATACCTTCTCTACCCATATACCACAACCTTTGAAAATATTTCCAAGTAATATAATAAGTAATAGCAGTAATTACAGATACATCATCAGGAACTAAAGGATAGCCTGTCTCTTTATCTACTTTTTGTCTGTAATAAGAAAGCAATATAAAACCCTCTTTGAAAGAAAATCTCAACTTATCATCAACTACAGTATATTCATCTTGACAAGATTTGTATATATCTATATCTTCTTCTTGACAAACCAAACTGTTAAAAAATGTATGATTAGAAAGTCTTATTGGTGAATATCTAGGCTTTTGTAGTAATGTATTAAGTATTACAGTAACATTATTTTTCTCAAAATTTGTTAGTACATAAGAATCAATATCCATATTTAAAAATCTCTCAACAGAACATTGATTACATATACCAGTATCTTGTAAGAAATGTTTTTTTATTTTATTTTTTTCAGTTTCTGGATTACACTTATTAGGTTTTCTATATACATTATCTCTTACTACTTGTATTATAGAGTGTAAACCTTGAGGTAATGTAGTGGAGTGATTTTTAACTTCCAATAAAGCAATAGCTTCTTCATATAATGTTACATTACTTAAGAACTCTAAGGCTTCACCAGACCACTCAATTACATCAGTTTCTGATATTTCTTCAAGACCTAAATCTCTATATAATTTAGAAAGTATTCTATCTAAACTTGTAAATCTTATATCTTTCATACTTTTATTTTATATTCGTGACCATCTTTAATAGATTTAGCTATAGCTCTTTTCATACTTCTACATAAAATAAATTTATATATTGTTTTATTAGAGACTAACACTCTATTATTTAGCCATATTGTTTTATATCTTACATTATTTGTATGTTCATTTAAGAAATATACATACTGACCACTAACCTCTTTTTCTTCTTTCCACATTTCTCTAGTGGATTTCCAATCAATAGATAAACCATTTATTTTACCATCTTCTGTAACTTTATAATTAGGTTTTTTACCACATATAAGCAAAGTACCAAGTTTCTCTGGAATTAGTAATTCCCCTCTTTCAATAAGTTGTTTACCTAAATAGCTTAAAAAACCTCTTACAATATTTTTATATGTTGATTCATTAACTGTATCCTTAGATTTATTTTTATAATAAACCCAAGCATCTTTTATTCCATAATTTTTCTTTATATATTTTCTTGGTCTACCTAGTTTCTTATGAAAAGTTTCCATAATTATTTACTTTGTTGAATATGTGAATCTCTTGTATTGTTAGTTGTATCTTCTACCATTTGTGTAAACAGTTGAATTAATTCTTCACTAACCATTTGTATAGTTACAGTTTCTAAATCCTTATCTAATGGAAACTCTTGTTCTAAATAATCTATACAGTTATTGTTTGAATTATCACAATAACCTATAAATTTAGAAGCTACTATTGGGTCTTCAAATAGTGCTGTAACAGAAGCAACTTCTATTTTAGATGGTGTTGATAAATACAGATATCCTTGATGTATAAAATAATTTACTTTAGAAGATGTATATTTATTACCTTTCTGATAATTAATTGAATTTAATTTTATTTCATCAAACTTCACTTTTCTATCAATAGAAGTAACAGAATGTATTATATGACCATTTAATCCATTAAGTGGAGCTGGTAATTTATATTTGCTTCTTACTATTTCACAACCTATGTCTGGAACACAAGGACACTCGTGAGAAGGTACTTTTACAAGTTCCACACAAGGAAGTGTTTGATAATTCCAAGCAGAAATACCCTGTTTCTTGTTTATTTGTTGTGTAATAAGAGTACTTCTAACAGACATAAGTACATTATAAATATGCCTATTAGAAAGCCTTGTATCATCACTTTGTACTCCTTTAGAATATAATGACTGTATTCTTTGAATAATCTCTTTTATTTTCATAATTAAACTAATTAGTTATGTCTAAAACTTATAAGTCCTGTATTTAATAAAACAAGACATAATAAAGTAAGTTGTAGGTATTTTTTTATTAGTTATAATATTAAAGTGAACAGTATAATAAGAGCTATAACTATAGCTAATGGGTTTACCCATAACACCCAGTAGGCATTATAGCTTTTAGGCTCTGGAGTTACACGCCTCTGAAAGACTTCATACTGCCAACATTGGGTATCATCTAATAGAGAAAAGTCTTTATCAGTAAGCGGATAAAAATAAAAGTACCCAAAGCCAAAGAAACAAGCTAATGCCAGTAAGGGTAGTAGCACATATAGCCAACTATAAAGTTCTGCACAGACAATAAGTCCACCCACAAGCATTAGGGGAAAGATAATGTTAGCAGAGCGGGTGAAACTCTTAGTTCTCTTTCCAAAAGACACTATATAATTAAGTGCAAATAATTTGATGATATATTTTCTCATAATATTTATTATTCTTTGTTATTTACTGTTATATATACTTTTCCTCCCATACATATTCCCTCTGCACGTGAACCTACTTTACCAGTGATTTCTGAAGCTCCTTCAATCGGCACACCACCAAAACAATTAAAGATTATTTTTCCTTCATCATTACTTCCAGCTTTTACCACTGAAAATAAAGTGTTTTCCTCGTAATTAATATGAACTTCTTTATTATCACCTTTTGTATCAACAAGGTTACAACGTCCTTTTTTAATTACATTGTCTGAATTAGATATTTCATAACCATAAGAAGTGTATAAGTAACAACTTGTTTCCCAAACAGGATATGGTACAAATCTTCTTAATTGTAAATTTCTAACAAATTTATCTTTACCAAATTCAACCTTAATATTACTAACATCGTGAGTATATGGGGGTAAACCAGTGTTCACATCTTTTTCATTTTTGAGTAGATAATAGTAAATAGTGTTACCAAACATGTTAGTTTCTTCATACAATAATGTAACTACAACTTCTTTTTCCCCATCGACATCTATCATTTTTATAGACATCTCGTCTCCTAGTCGATATCCTGCATAACTCAATAAATACTCACCTTCTCTCATAGGTTCACTTAATGCCAAACTATAAGTACTCTTTGATTCGTGTTCAGGAAAATTATCTGTATTTCCAATTATAAGATTACTAGTAACAAACTTACCCGAAAATGGTGAAATACCTTCTAACTTCTCTTTCAAAGTTGTAGTAAAATCATTGGTTGATAGCCCTTTTCCGTCTTCTTTGTCTACTTTTTTAATTATTTCTTTATTAATATCATCAATTTTAGCTATTAATTTAATTTTATCTTCATTTAATTTGCTACTGTTGTTGTCTTTATCTCTTTTATACTGTTCTATAAAACACTGTAGAGCTTTAGCTGTTTCAAGTATCAGTTTTTCATATTTAAATATACTCATATCTATTATATCTTATATTGTAATCAATTGATTTATTACAATGGTTTTTATCTATAGTATTCAAAATAAAACATAAAATCTTACCTGTTATTGTAAGTGTTTTACAGACTTCATTTTTACCAAGTACAGAACTTATAGTTTCCTCTATATGTCCAAAATGATGTAGTGAAATTTTTTGTTTTATTAAACACATATTCCACAAAGTTCTAAATTCTCTATTAGCCCACCTATCAAAAGATACAGTTGTAGATAAAAAATACCCTTTTATAGATTTATATTTTATTAATACACATATAAAATTAATAAAACTTATTGGTAATACTAAAAATATACACAGTATCCACAATAATAAACTAATTATAAAATTCTTAAAATCTTTCATTTTTTTAAAATATTTAAAAGTTGTTTTGTATAGTCTTTTGTTTTATATACTTCATATGTACTATTTGGCTTAATCCAAACAAGTGCTCTTGACTCTATTTCATAGCCCGTTTGTTCAAAAAGAATTTGATATAATGATAACTGTAATTGATATTTATTAAATGGGTTATCTAATAGATTATCAAATGGTTTTAGCATTTTTTTACCTTTATAATTCTTGAATAAATCTTGATTTGATTTATAATCTCGAATTAGAAGTTTACCAGTTTTAGTATTATAAAATATCATATCAGCTGTTCCGGCTATACCAAGAGATTCAGAATACATTTGTAATTCAAGAAACAGTGGTTCTATATAATTAGGTATTGTAGAATACCATTTTACTATAGCTTCTTCATAACCATCAGTCGGTTTTAAAGTTCTATCTCTACAATATTTTTCCCCAAATAAATGTACTTTAGTTCCTAAACTACAAGACTTATTTTTATTATCTTCCCACTCTTTTAATATAATTTGTTGTGTTGTATTTCTTTTCTTAGCTACTAGAGCTGACATTTTATAAGAATCAAATTCTTCTGTAAATTTCTTTAGAACATAAGATACAGGTGTAAGTTTTTTATTTTGTTTAGTGTATGTATGTGTTACTTCATCAAACACTAAACCACTGAAATAGTTATTTACATTTGTTATAATATCATTCATTTATAAAAGTCTTATATTTACTGGTGCAAATATAAGACTTTTTTATTAATTACCATTATCTTTATCTGGTAAATCTTCTTGTTTATCTTTTTTCTTTCCTTCTATAAGGTCAAAAAATTCTTTTAGTTTTCCACTTTTTTCATAGTTATACAAGGCTTTTATTACAAACTCTGGTGGAAATTTACCATTTGATAAAACAAAAGCATTTTTAACTATATCTTTTACTGGATATAGTAGAGTGAATAACATTATAGTATTTCTAAACATTTCTCCTCCCATAGATTCACTAAGTGGTATACTAAGTATAGATAAAGAAATGTAAACAATAGCTATTAATACTATTTTTAAAATAGTAGCTCTAAATAATTCTGTAAAACTAAAATCACCCTTTTTAAAATGATACCAAGCACCAACCACCATATCTAAAAATAGTGTAGTTCCTATTCCAGCATAAAACAGACCATTAGTTTCATTTTCATATGAAAAATAGGAATATAATAGTAATAGTGGTACACTCTTGAAAAAGATTACAAAGAAATAATAAATCCTATCTCTTAATTGTATTTTATCATCAAAGCAAAAAAGTAATACTAAAGGAGTAGACCAAATAATTATTTTTATTCTAATTTTGTAAAGTAACTGAAAAAATTTATTCATATTGTTTGTATATTTATTTGTTAAGGTTTCCATTTAAAAATAAAATCTATATCTAATTGTTTTTCAAAAGTGTTTTTTTCTACATTTCTTATATCTTTTTGGTCTAACTCAAAGGCTACTTTTAATGCATATGTATCATCTTTATTAAATTCAGTTTTTAATGTTTGTAATATCTTATTCTTATAATCTTCCATAGAAGTTTTTAATTCTTCTTTTATATCTAACTCTTTTTCAGAGTTAATTATTTTAAAAGATTTTAGAGAATAAGTTATTATATCATATGTTTGTTTTGTATAAAAACCTTTATTTAACAATGTTTGTGTATCTGATACATAATTGAATGTATTATTTGTTTTTTGTATTACTTGATTACTTTGTTTATCTACAAAACCAAACTGCATATTTTTATTAAAATCAGAGTCTGTCAAATAAGTATTTTCATAATCAGTATATACATTATCTACCAATACAGTATGTTTTTTATCACCATAATTTAAAACAGTGCCAACATTTAATCTAATATCACTATCGCTTCCCATATCTTCAAAAGATTGTTCAACATCATTTAAAACAGGAACAATATAAAAATATGTTGCCCAAATATTTGAGTTTAGATTTAAGTGACTTTTATGTATTTTAGATACTTCTGTAAAACTTGTAATGTTATTTGGAGCTCTATATGCATCTAATTGTAATACTGTTGGTTTATTACTATTGTTAGCATCTTCTTGAGAATAATATAAATTTATACCTGTAATTTTACCTTTAGAAACTTCATATGGAAAGTAGCAATCATTTTGAATATATATATTATCACCATTATCAAAAACTACAGTACTACCATTATCATATATATAATTAGAGGGTTTAACAACCATACTTTCATACATATCAGTAACTGATTTACTTATAAGTGTTGTAGTACCTTTATAATAATCACTTTCTTGTATTAAAGTAAGTTTTAATATGTTAGATACAGCTAATACATTATCATTTCCATCAAGAACTTTATATTGTATATCATATTCTACATTTTGTTGTATCTCTGTTTTACCATCAGGAGAGTTATCATCTACATATAGCTTTTTATTGTCATATATAAAGGTTATGAATCTATTATCAAGCATATACTTAAAACTTTCTAGTACCTGTTTATAATCGTTATTAGCCGCCGCCCCATCGTGATTTACAAGTATATTATTAAAATATAGTTTTAAACTTAAACCACTTTTTATACTTTCTTTCTGTTCTTCAGTAGCATTATCAATATTATTAAATGTTAATATTCTACCCACATATATAGATTTTCCTTTTTTAAAGTCTGAACTAAATGTTTTTTTCTCTGTCCCACCGTGAGAATTTGTATCTATATCATACCAGTCTATTTTCATAGATGTAGAGAAGGGATTAATAATTGGCTCTTCTACTTTTAAAATATATTCAGATTCTCTTATTAGTGGTGAATTGTTTTTACAGTTATGTACTGTAACTTCTCCTTTAATCTTATACTCTCCATTATTTAAATCTATTTCTTGTTTAATAATTCCATTAGTATCAGGAGTTATTAAAGAATTATCTAAAATAGTTTTAAATGGTGTACTTTCAAAGCTATTACCAATCTTTCTGTATATAGAAGAACTAATAGTACATCTACTCTTTCCAATAGGATTCTCAAAAATACTACAACTATTGTCACTATTATTATCTATAATATAATCTATTCTGTACTTCATAATTTAACAGCATTTATATTTAATGAAATTTCTATAGGTTTTTTTATAATCTTAAATTTATCTGTACTAACAGAAGAAACAACTGTAATTGTATCTTTCTCAGCTAAATCAACCCTAATAACATTTTGTTCTTTACCATACTGTTCAAATAAATTATTTCCTATATTTATAGTAAAATCATAAGTCTCTTCTGTGTTATCAAATAATATTCTTCTCAGTTTCTCCTCATCAAATATAGGATTATTACTTACAAGATTATCATTTAAATATGTATTAGTTTTATAACCAATTTCTAGAGCTTTATTTTTATCTTCTTCTGACATTTCATTATTGTTTGTATTCTTTAACAATAATGAATAATCAAACCCATATTCACATACATAACAAACTGTATAAGTTTCTAGTTTTTGCTCTGGTCTTATCTGATTTAATGTTAAAACAAATTTAGGTTTTACAGTAGCCTTTTTCTCTTTTCCAATTGTAACTTGGGCTTCAGTAGAACATTTACCATTTAGGATTAATTTTACTTTGTATATACTAAGACCCTCATAAGTATTTGTTACTTGAAATAAGTAATAGTCAATAGTATTTTTAAATTTATCAACTGAAGCAATTTTATCAAAGTTTTTATTACCCTCTTTTCTCCAGAGTTCATAAGTATAATAATTAAGGTTATCTATTTCTGAGTTATCTTCTACTGCTGACAGTATTTGAATAGAAATATCTTTAGTTATTATTTCTGAACCTGTAATATCATTATTTTGATTATCATATATTTTTAAAATAGGTAATCCTATATTTATTTTATTATAGTTTAAAGTTGTATATGTATAAAAATCTTGTTCTACATTATCAATAAAATAGATAAAAATAAAATTATTTACACCTACTCCATATTGTTTATAATTCCAACTAAAAGAAAAAACTTTATTATCTATAACAGAAGAAGTTAGTGCATGTAACTCTTCTACTAATTTTGTTCTTTTTAAAGAATTTTTTTCATTGTTCCAATAAACTTTAACAGAAAACTCTTTGTTTTCAAGTTCTCTAATTTGTTCTTCAGATAATTTATGTTTATTTGTTATGAGTACATAATTATTAGTACTTTTACTAGTTAAATCAATCAAATCATTATTATCTGTACATACTCTTTTATCAATAAAATTTTCAGTTATAATATTATCATTAGTAACTATTTCAGGTGTAAATTTTTTAAACCAAACTATTTCATTTGATGAAACAACTTTATCTTTATCTTTTATTATAAGTCTAAATCTAAAAGAATCAAAAGTGTAAGTTATATTGTGTTGAAAAACTTGTTCCCAGTTACTATTAGAAATAGTTATAGTATCTGGTAAGTTAGTTTCTGTTAATACATCTTCCCAAGAATTGTTTTCAGTATTAAAATATTGTAGTATTAAAGGAAGGTTTTCTTTACTTTTTTTACAAACATTTTGTACATAAATAAAACCTTTTATATCATTAGGTAAATCTTCTTTTCTTAATACCTCTTCTCCAGTAGACCATAATATTTTTAATACATATTTTAATTCACAATCTATTTCTGGTGGAGTATACTCTATTTTTTTACAATCAGTCCAAATATTTATTCTTCCCATATTACTCTATTTTAAATTGGTTATCTTTATAAATATAAGAAATTTTTGCTGTTGTTTCTAATCCAGATGAAGAATATTTATCAGATATTAAACTACCATAACTTCTTTGAATAGTTTTTTCAAGTATAGTTTCACCATCAATAACATCAAAAGATACAAATTCAGGTTTTTGACCACTACTTAATAATATCTTATTTAAATATTTCACTGGTTTACCCCCTTTTATTATTCTTATTGTTGTACCAATTTCATTATGAATAGGTGTTGTATCAATTTTATTTCCTTCATCACTTATATTATAATAGGCATTTTTTATAGTAAAATTAAATATGGGTTTGTCAAATTTTGCTCCATAAAAAACCTTTAAGTGATTTAATATAAACTCTATTTCATTTATATTTATAATAAAAGATGTTCTTATACTACTAGTATCCATAGTTTTCATTATAATACTAGACTCAAAAGCAAAATTAATGTTTCCTAAACCATATTCTCCAAATGTATTACTAAATTGTTGAGATAAAAAATAATTAAAGTTACTTTCAGTATCATTAAATTTCTTCTTTTTAAATTCTATTATGTTTTTTATTTTGTTGTAATTATCAGAATTTTTTCTTCTATGTGAATATTCAATAAAACTAGATTGTTCTAATAGTGGATAAAATACAGATAATCTTCTCATCATCATATCTTCCATAGCTTCTGGAGAAGGTGTATAACCTGGTATTATAGGTATATCTGTTGCAGTAAACTTAGTTGGAATATTAAACTGTAAATTACTAAAATTAAAATATACATCTGACACTAATGAATACTCCTCATTGTTATTCATAGCTTCATAGTTCATATTATCTATAACTATGTAATAATTACTATATTCACTTGGCTGTGGTATTGTAGATTTACAAAGGTTAGTGTCTACACCACCCTCTACATAATTTGAATCTTGAATGTTATTTTCTATTAAAAATGGGTATTCAAAATTATCATTTAATATTTTTTTTCTTTTAGTGTATATAAAAGTACCTAAGTTATCACCAGTACACTCTCTTGAAGATGGTTCACCAATATAAGTAAAATTCATAATCATATTTATTTCATTAGTATTAAATATATATGAACCTAAAGATTTGTCTCTATATATTACTTCTATACTGGCAAACACTTTTGTATTATTGGTAATATTCTTTTCTGATAGTAAAAAGAAAGCTGTTGTTAATTTTCTATTTAAATTATCTACACTAAAATTTTCCCAACTTTCTATTATAGTTTCCTTATCTGTTTTAAAGTATATATTTGTTTTAGAATATAGTTCATTTAAAACTTCTGGATTAGATTCTGACAGTAATGCTAATGAAAAACTGTTTACAAGAGGTTTTTCTTCTTTCTGAGCATATGGTTCAACTCCAACTTTATTAAAATATAAGATAGATTTTATAGAACTATCTAATATTCTAATTTCATTACTATACACAAAATCACTTGGAAAATTATTGATATTATAATCAATCCTAGCAAAAGATTTTAGATAAAGAGTACTGCTTTTTTTCTCTCTCATAAATGAAGCAATTTCACTTACTTTATTTTCAATCAGTACTGTATCTAAGTAATTTGTTTTATCTAATATTATATTGTCAAATATAGTAAAATATTCCCAATCACTATCTTGTGATAATTTATATAAATATTTAAAAGTTACGCTTTTTATAATATCTTTTACATCACCACCAAGTAAAACACTATTATTTACACTGCAATCAATCAGAGTTTGTGGAAGTAATATTTTTTTATCTTTATCTTGAAATTTAAAAGATAAATAATTTGTTATTTCTACTTCTTTTATTAGTTTATATTGTAAAGTATTTTTTGGAATTTTAAATGATATATTATCAAAGGAATACAATATTCTTATCATATTTTCACCCTCTTCTAATACATCATAATTATAATTAGTATCAATAATAATAAATTCATCTGCACTATTATATATTAAATCACTACTGTTAGATTCAACAGTTTGCCAATCACCTTTATAGTTCTTTAGTTGGTACTTATAATATATTTTAGTGTAATTTTTATCCTGAAACTCTCCTATTTTTACTCTTAACTTAACTGATATATTATTAGATTTACTAATTCTATTTTCTAAACAACTATTACAAGTAGTAAAATCAGAACTATTGTTACAATCATTATCTTTACAATCTCCCCATATCAATATACTATCTTCATAATATCCATTAATACAAGGCTCTTTTATTTTCCTTATAGTTATTCTATTTATACTCATAAAACTATATTTAACAAAAATCTACAACTGACCAATCAAAAGAACTTTTAGAACCTTTATCACTATTTTTAGCTATAAAAATTAACTTTCCACTTTCAATATCCTTAAAATTAATAATTTGTCCTTCATAAATATCTACACCATCAAGTGTTAATTTATCTTTATTATCATCTTTTCCAGATAAGTCTAATTTGTTAATTTTTATTTTATTTATGGTTCTATTAAGTTCATCTTTATATAGTGGTGATGTTTCTAAGAAACACTCTTTTCCAATTACTTTAGTACTTCTATTATCAATTAATAAATTATAATCTCCTGTTACAATTATAGAAGTTTCTAATTTATCTTTTATACATTTAATATCTAATCCCATAGATATTAAACATTTTTCTATTTTATCAAATTTAAATATGCTGTTATTATAATTTCTATTACAAGTATTTATATTCTCATAGAAATAAAATGTTAAGTAATATACTCCTAACAGTTTTCTAAGTAGTTTAGTGTTTAATTTATTTCCGTGAATTTTTTGACTAAGTAGTAAACATATAGCTTTTTCATTTACATCACAACCTATACATTCAAGAGCTTTTGAAAATACACTTTTATATACACTTGAAGTTAATGAATAATAAAGAATTGTTTTTGTAGTTATTGATAATAAATCTTTTTCATTAATACACTCTTCACAGTCTTGACAAGCACATTGACACAATACATACTCTAAATCTTCTATTAAATCTTTAAATAATGTTGGATAATATGGTATCAACTCAACAGCTTTATGTCTACCAACTTCTATATGTAATTCATACAAACTAAAATCACTATCAGTAGGTATTGTAATACTAACCTCTTTATTATCCGTAATTTTATTGGGAGTATGTTTTTCTTCGGAGCAAGAAAAGTGTTTTTCTAACCACACTTTTAAAACATCATCTTCTGTTGTCTCTTTTCTAACAGTTATATTATAATTATCTTTTTTAATTGAATACCACATAATAAATAAAAATAGGGGTTAGCAGTTTCCAACCAACCCCCTTACTAAATTAAAACATTAATTACTTAGAAACCAATTTTAGAATCTGCATCTATTTTTGATACTGCTGTTGCAAAATCACCAAAATCACCAGAAGTTAAACTTTCAGTAGCTATAATAACTTCAGAAGTGTGGTCGTATAAGTGATGAGTAACTTGTGATTTAACACCATATCTGATAGTAATTACATCATACACTTTAGTTTCATCAACAAATGATTCTGGGTTAAATTCATTTCTTGTAAACTCAGAGTATCTAGTGTTATATTTCTCATTAACAGTAGTCCACTCTACATTTTTAAGGTCAAAACCAGAACCTTGTTCTACAATATTAGGTTTTGTTACTTCAACAGTTCCATTTCCAATAAAACCATCACCAACACCTACAACAAACTCTGTATTACGTGGAGACATATAACCCTCTTTCCAATTTGTTTTTTCTAAAGGGATAGCAGTAAATTTTAAATCCACTTCAACATAAGCTGGTGTAGCTCCAGTAAGTCCTTTATTGTGTTTATCAAGAGTTTTTAACTCGTCTAAAGTTAAAACATCTCCAGCTGCTTTAGTTAAACCAGCTACATTAGTAAGAGCTTTCCTTGTAGTAACCTCTGTTTTAATATATGGATTACCACTAGCATTTACTAAAAACTCTAAAACAACAGGAATAGGATTAATTTTTTTACAAGGGTCAGCAGTTCCACAAGTATTACACTCTTCTGAACGGGCAGTTAGAGTAGTTATTAAACTGTTAGTTCCTTGTTTAAATTTTAAAAATTCATTGTGGGTTTCAATTCTCAAAGTATAATCTTTACCACAAGTAATAGTGAAATCCTTAAAGGTAACAATTTTATCTTGATGTTCTGCACGAACTACTTTAGATATACTTTTGACATTGTCATTTTCTATCCACATATTAGGTGATTTGTGAATCTTACCACCCATTTTAATAGCCAAATAAGTTCTTTTAGGAGTAAAATCAGCTGCAGTTAGATTTGTATTTAAATCAAAAATACCAAAATCTCCATCATCTGCTAAATCAGATAATTTCTTACCAGCTATTTTAATAAACTTTTTAGCTACAAACACTTTTACAATATCTTGTCCTTGTGCCATAATTTTAATTATTAATTTAATTGATTAAGATTCAACTTACCTTGTTTTATTTGGATATTTTGCATATCTAAATTACTTGAGGCAAGCATTACAGCTATATCCACTATTTCTCTGTGTGTTTGATTTGGGAGTTCACAGTTTTGTCTACCTGTTAAATTTAAACCTGTTTTTAATGATTTATATTGTCCTTCAGGTTTAAAATCACTAGCATTATGAATATAAACTGGTTCTTTTATATAGTTTAGTTTTACATTTTCTACATCAAAAGTACCATCAGAATAAACTCTAAGACCTTTTGAATCAAAAGTTGCATTAATATCACCCCACTCAAAAGAAGAATTATCAAAAGGAGATTCTTCAAATTTATCATCGTGTTGTTTAATTAATAATCTAACTTCTTTTAAACCACACTGAGCTTTAGAAACTGTTACTTTAGCTGATATATAGAACATATAGTCTGTTGGTAAAACAAATACTTTTTGTCTATCCTCTGAATTAATTAAATCTTTCTCTAGTTGTTTATTTTCTACAACTATAGTCCTTATATCATCAATTGTCCTCTGTGAGGTCTCAAAACCCAAATAATTTGGTACTCTTGGAAATGCAACACTCTTTATAAAAAATTCTTGAGCTTCATTTAATAGCCAATCAATTTCTGGAACTCTTAAATTTCTATATTGCTCAGAATCAATTTTATTTAACTTCATCTTGAAGTCATAGTGCATTTCTTGTACTGTCATTTTAATTAGTTAGTTTTTCTTGTAATTGTACTTTTAATACTTGATTTTTTGGAGAGTTTAGATACTTAATAGCACTTGGCATATCAGCACCCAACATTACATCTCCGTATCTAATTATAGTACCCTCTTTAGTTAAAATTCTTTTATCTAAAAGACTTATAATCAAAGATTCAGTAACTACCTCTTTATTATCTCTTTTTAAAACTCTAAAGAATGCTTCTACATCTTTATTAATAGCTTCAACAAGTTTTAAATCAATAACATTCACAGATTGTTTAGAAACATCTATACCAGATAAAATCTTAACAATATCAATTTTTCTATCTGTTGTTAAAGAAACCATTTCAACCATTGCTTTAGTTTTTAAAGCTTGTTTAGAAGCTTTTACTTCTTCATCTTCATTAGCATCTATAATAACAAATTTAGCTTTTGGACATAATCCTTTTTCTAAATCTTCTAATGAATTAGCTATTAAATCACTTCCTTTTAGAATATAAAGTTTAACAAGGTCTAAAGGATTTTCTGTTTCAAAGAAATTAGCACCATAACTTAATTGTACGTGAGATAATTCAGTGTCAAAAAATGGGTGGTCTTCATTATGTTTATAAGACAAATCAAGACTAATTCCTAATCTATCTTCTAACTCTTTTATCTCAGATTCTGTAGCAGGAAAGCTATATTTCCTTGTTTTTGAATCAATAGCACAACTGATTTTAATGGGCTTAATTAAAGCTCTTGCTTCTTCTGTTTTAAACCAAACTGGTTTTTTTATAGGTCTTACTTCTACTAATGCCATAATATATTTTAAGTGTTAATTAAATTGTAATTTGAATTGTTGTTTAGATTTAAGTGTTAGTTAAAAGTTAAGGGGTAGGGTTTACTACCCCTTAAACAGACAACTAAAACACTTAAATTATAGTAATCCATTAGGTTGATAAACCAACATACCACAATTTGAAATATCTTCTATCATTACACCCAATTGGTCTGTCAAATGAATTGAGTAACTTTCTTTAGTGTTTGCAGGGTTTTTACCATGATTTCTTCCTTCTGGACCAATCAAACCTCTTACATAACTAAATCCATAAGCTCCTTCAACTTCAATTTTTTTAATGTTAGTACCATTATCACCTTTGAAATCTAAGAATAAATATCTCAATGATTCAACATACTTACCAGTAATAGGGTCTATTTGACCATTGAATCTTCTATCATCAAATAGAGGCATATGTATAAAGTTTACTTTAATACCCATATTAGAAATATATTGAGAGAAAGTATAACCATAACCATATGCGTTAGGGTGGAATGCTGTTACTTGTTTAGCAGGATTAAAGTTAGTACCAACAAATCTCCAAGAACCATTTTCTTGAACAAGTTTATTCATAGCTTCTGAAGCTTGTACCATACCAAAATAACCTGTAAGAACATTAATTTCTTTAATTTCACCTGGATTTACTCTTGAGAAATAAATATCAGAAAGGTATTCTTCTAAAAGTTTTACAGAGAATTTAGTGTAATAGAAATTATTACCACTAGTTTCTAACTGTTCAATAACACCTGGAAAAGTATCTACTTTATATCCAACAGCTGAACTTACACCCTCATTTGAAACACCATAGACAAGAAGTCTTTCTTTATCCATTTCAAATTGCTTGATAAGTTTAGCTTCAATAGCTGGTAACCAAGTTGAGAATTTCTTACCATCTTGAATAAAGTCAGCAGCTAATACCATCTCGTGAGCATAGTCAGTAATTTCGTGTTGTAATCTAACTTTACCAGTTTTACCATATAAAGTATAATAACCTCCAAATTGAACAGAACCACCTTGAATATCAGCTTCTGAAGCAGTAGCCCACATTCTTGACCATTCTTGACCTACTTGGAAAAGTTCAGCAGGAATACCTTGACCATCTTGTTTTACATATTGAACTCTGTAAACATATTTACCATTAGCTGTTGCAATTGGACCCTCTTGGATTCTACATTGATAAGATTTTGAACCTCTTAAAGGAACAATTACATCAGATGGTAAATAAAAATTTACATCAGCTTCAATTTCAAACATTACACCACCAGTGCCTACAAACCCACCAGCAGTTCCAATAGCTTTAGTAATTACTAAAGGTTTAAAATCATCAGCAGCTACTTTATATTCATAATCAGTACCTTTAATTGTCATCTTATTATTTCCAATAAGTGAACTAAAAGCATTTCCAGAATAATTGTGCTGAGCAGAGAAAAGACCTTCAAGAATAGGTTTCATTTGAAAAGGCTTTTTCTCAGAAATTAAACCCAAATTGTTTCTATCTGTGTAATTTGGATTTACACTTCTACGAACATTATTTACATATCTAATGTCTATTGCCATAAATTATTATTTTTAAATTAACTAAATATTTCAGAAAGATTTATTTTATTAGTAGAACTCCCAACACTACTATTAACTAAACCTTTTCTATTCTCTAAATTGCTTTTTACTTTATTTGTTGTTTCTGTTTCAACTTTCTTTTTTAAGTCTTTAAAATCAAAATCTGATTTAAGTATTTTTGCAAGAAGAACTAATTTATTAGGGTCTTTAAATACTTTATTAATTTTATCTATTATACCTGTAGTATAAGTATTACCATTAGGTACATTAGCGTTTACAATAAAATTAAATAAATCATCTTTTTCTTTTTCATTAATCTTAAAACCTTCAATCTCTTTGTTATCAGTTAATGTACTTTTTACAGACTCTTTAAAAGAATTAAATTCTCTTATCTTAGCTTTCTTTGTTTCTTCTTGTTCATAGATAAGTTTATCTCTTTGTCTATCTCTTTCAGATGAAAGTCTTTCATATATTTTTTTAGCTCTCTGTTCTTTTTTACCACTATTAGTTAAATTTTCAATAAAATCTTCTATTTCATCGTGGTCATAATCTTGTTTCTTTAACTGATATCTTATTAATTCATCTTGAAAATTTTCATCTTCTATATTGCCTTCTGGTATTTCAGTCTTGTTATAGTACTCTACAAAATCACTTACTTTACCCCCAGAACGTATATATTTAATAAGATTCTTACCCTCTTCATTTAAATCTCTCTCAACAAAATCATTAATTCTGTTGTTTACTTCTTCTTCATATTCTTTCTCATAAAGTTCCTTAAGTTTTTCTGGAGATAATCTTTCATTATCCTCTATCTCAACGTGTTTTAAGATACCATAATCTTTTAAGTCTTTATATACATCATCATATATAGAAGTTTCAACTTTAGATTCATCTTTCTTTGTTTGAGGTTTATTTAAATCAACTTCTTCAAGATTTTCTTCTCCCTCTTTTTTAATAGAAATATCTTCTTTTTGAGGTTCTTCTAATTTACTATTTTCTTCTTGTTCTACAGGTTGTTCTATAGTAGTACCATCTTCTGCTATAATTTCACCCATATTAACATCTAAATTGTCCCAACTAAAGTTTCCTAAAGGACTCTCTGTAAAATTGTTTTCTGTTGTCATATTTGTTGCAAAATTAATAATAAAAATTTATAATTGTTAAGTTTTAATCTTAATAAATGAACTTTATCCCTAATAGCTTATTCTACATTAACACTAGCTTTCAACACTTGATTTTTTGCTTTTTTCTCATCAATAGCTAATTTTTTATCCTGTTGTTTCATATTATCTTCGTGTTCCTTTTTCTGTTGTTCAAGTTTAGCTTCTTGCAATTCTATATTTCTTTGTTTAATATCTGCTTCTACACCAAACTTAGCAACTTCAAGAATATCTGGAGTACCATCTTTATCAAGGTCTTTATCTTCATTAAAACCAATAGAAAGTATAGTTTGTTTTTGTATCTCAAGTTTTCCTTTAAGGTCAATCTCTTCCATCTTAAATTGATGGTCAATATATTTCATATCTTTTTCGTGTTGTTGTTGAGCCTCTTGAAGTTCTTTTTGAGATTTAAGTTGTTCTTCTTGTTGTTGTTGAGTAAACTCTCTTCTTTCTTTCTCAGCTTTCTTAAGTAATTCTTCAGCTTCTGTAATAGATTCACTTCTCATTACTTTCATAACATCAGACATTTCAATAGCTTGATTTTGCATAGCTGCGTGAGCCAATTGTCTAACCATCTGAAGAGCTTCATCAGATTTCATAGAATTAGATACAAATACACCATAAGTACTGTTTTCAAGTAAATCATAATCTATTTGTAACATTCTTTGAGAAAAATCATCTAAAGCATAAGAAAGATATTTAGGTTGATAAGTTGAATAAGCCACCTTAGCTATTTCAATTAAGGCTTGAAGAGCATTTCTTTTAACAATATTGTGCATTTCAAAATACGGTTCAAGTATATTAGCTGATTGAATAATAGCCTGTTGAGTATTTCTCACAGCTTCATTAGAACCTATTTGACCTTCTATTTGTTTAGTAATACCTACAGATTCACCACATCTTCTTTCAATATAATCAGCTAGTTCTACATATTTCTTTATATCTGAAATTAAAGATAAGTCAATCTCTTTTACTGCTTGAGTAATTTCAGATTGTCTTGTACCCTCTTCATTAGGATTAAGTAGAGCTATTTGATTATCAAAAGTATAATAAAACCATTGGTCTAAACTAATTTTAGCAGATTTAAGTGGTATTAAAGAAGCATTTATACCAAGTATTTTACCTCTATCAGAATTAATAAGACTTTCTATTCTATAAAGAATTGTATCATACAGATAATTATAATGTTTAATTCTATCCATTATAGAAGTTGGTTCTGAATTTAAAGCATCATAATAGCAACCTATATATGATAACTTACATTTTGTCGGGTTTTCTAAATCAAAATACTGTCCAGGAACTTCTCTTAAATGTAAATACAAATCATTATCTATCTTGTAGCCTTCATATCTTGATACTACCCAAATTAACTCTTCAGATAAATCACCTGATTCTTTATTTAATTTATATTCTTCATCTACAACAATTTCATAAGGTTCATTTGTTTCTAAATCTATTCCCCTTACAAATTTTATTGGTTTTAAAGATTTCCATTCACAGTGTGTAACTCTAATTCTATCAGAAGACCTATTGTCAGAGAATACATCTTGAAGATATAATTCTGTACCTCTGTTTTGTACTTTTTTATATAGATTATCAATGTCTTCATTCTCAAGAACATCACCAAACCTATTTACAATTTCACTTACAGTTAAAAACTCATCATAAGAAGCCCACTCAGCATCTTCTACATTATAATCAAACTCACCACAATCAAAATATAAAGGATTAATAACTTTTAATACTGGTTCCCTGTTCTCAATACAAGCTCTAAAAATCTCCTTAGAAGATAATAATCCGTGCTTCCATGCTAAATTAAACTTATTTCTAATATCTTCTTTTTCTTTAAGATACTCAAGAATTTGATGAGCTAATAATTCAGCTGGGTCTTGATGGTCTCTCTCCATATAAAGTTTAACTTCTTGCGGAGTTCTTGCTTTAACTTCTTGTTCAATTTGTTGTTGAACCTGAGAATTAATTTGAGAAATTTGTTCTTCAGTTAAAGGCTCTTCTTGGTTTTGTTGTGCTAACTGTTGAGCTTGTTCTTGTTCAACTTGTTTCCTTATTGGAGCAGTAATTTCTTGAATTACAAAATCTCTAATCTGATTAAACTCTTCTTGTTCTTTTCTTGTAGTAGCTTCTGGATTAGTTGCTAATACTCTAAAAGAAAAAGGTCTCCTCATTTCCATTCCAATAAGTGCCTTAATTTTACCAGATACAATATCCTTATGAGTAAAATTAGTTTTAGGCTTACCAGAATCCTTACCAAAAGGATAACACACAGCTTCAAAATCTTTCATATTGACTTTATTATTAAATAAATCATAGTTAGATTTCATTCTGTGTTTATCATTACCTACAAAGGTTTCATCTTCTAAGAAATCAAATATATAATTTTCAGTTCTTCTACAAAAATTATTTATATTATCTTTGTACCATTGAAAATCATTTGATTCCTTTTGTTTTCTTGTTAATCTACCCCCTGTCATTGATTTGATTTAAAAAACTTACCATTTCTTCTAATCTACTTACACTAGAACTATACTCTTTTTCTAGTTCCTGTTCTTGCAATTGCATCATACACATAAAAAATGATGATAGTCTATCACAATTTACTTTTCTATTATATATTAATAGCTCTTCTATAAATCCTGGACAATCTATTTCATCTATTACAGATAAAGTATTTCCAAAATCATCTTCATAACCATTTAGTAACCAATCATTAGTGTATTTTTCACAATCTTCTTTTATTCTATCAGTCATATGACAACCATATTTTCTATCTACTTTAGAGTTTTGTATAGAATTTGATATTGCTCTATCTGGTTGTACTGCTAAATATTTTAATGCTTTTTTTCTTTCAAAATATGTCTTAGGGTGTGTTACTTCATTCTCAAACATTACTTGTGTATTGTATAACATAGCTAGTTTTAAAGCTATTTCATTTACAATATCTGAGTCTTGAGGTCTACCATAATATTCAGCAACTATTTTATATTTAGTATTTTCACCTCTTAAATGTCCTTTAAATACTGTTATAGCAGACAAAGATGTACCATTATTTTGTCTATATGGGTCATATCCTATCTTATAAAAGTTTTGTGGTGCTTTTTCACTAGGAAATTCATAGATAACTACAGCACCAGTTAAATCATTTGTTTTAGGCTTATAATTATATATAGGATTTAATACATTGTTTAAATCTGGTTTAGCTAAAACTTCTGTTCTATCTTTATTATAATGTAACGTTACTGGTATTCCTTTCTTTATGTGTAAAGACTTAGCTTGTATTTGATTTAGTCTATTTCTCAATTCATCTACTGGAAATATTGAATGTGATGACATACTAAAAGCATCAGCAGGACATAGAGGAAATTCTTGCATATGTTTATGTAATAGTGCTGAAGAAGAAGAATTACTTAAAATAGTCTTTCTTCTTTTCATTTCCCATTCTTTAGCTCCTTTTATGTTAGAGTTTCCTTGTTCATCATAGAAACCTTCCATATTCCAAGTAACTGGGTGAAAGAATCCACAAACAGTATTTTCAGCATTTTCGTCCCAAATATTAATAAAAGGCATTAAACCATAAGCAAGTGGATTATAAAACATATCTGCATAATCTTTTGTTCCACCTTGCATATCACCACTAGTTCCTATTATACAAACTTGTCCTGTAATTTTACTTCCAGCAGTCAGTGATGGTACTGTTGCATTAAAAGACTGAGCTAAATTATCAAACACTCCAGCCTCTTCTAAAAGGATAAATAAAGCATCAACACCACGCATAGCATCAAAATTATCTTTAAAAGTACGTGAAGCATCAATTCTTGATTTATAACCTCTCTCAACATTAACACCATTTATTTGTTCTACAAAACCAGATTTAATAAAGTCTCTTTTTTCAACTAATCTGTTTTTTGAAAATCCAGTGTGTTCATTAAAGAAATTTAAAAATTCCCAGACTTTCTCCATAGTCTCAGCCATAAATTTCTTTTCATAAGCACCAATTAGTGTTAGTTTATCCCTAACTGTATTGTAAATATTTGCTATAATTAAAGCATTTTTAAAGGAATAACCTTTACGTCTAGCTTTACCTACAATAAAATGATAACCACCATTTAAATAATCTAAGTGTGGCTTTACAAATAAATTAAGTCTACCTAGAATATCCTTAGATATTTTATCTCTTTTATCTTTTACACTGTTATATTCTTCTGAATTTTCTTCTAAACCTTTTAGTTCTTTGTTTAATTTATTCCACTCTTTTCTTTCCTTATCTGTACTAGGTACTTGTGAGTATTTAGAACACAGACCATTTCTTGCTATTTCTAATGACCAAAAGAAATTATAATCACCGTCCCAAAAATCTGGAAAAGATACTACTTTATTAGCTAAAGTTTCACCATCTTCATCTTCTTGAGAAAACTCAACCTTTTGTATTTGAGCAAAATTAAGATAACAATAGTGGTGACCTGTTATTTTCTCTCCACTTACTTCATACCCTTCCAAACATCTCCTTAATTGCTCCTTCCAATAGTCTAACCATTCTGGAGTACCATATGGAGCTTCTGTATAATAACCTTTCTCTATAAATCTTATAGCTTCTTGTCTAAATACAGAAGAATCTATCCACTTACCATTACTATATCTAATTTTACTTTCTTTAATCATATTAATTTTCTAAAGGGTTGATTAATTTGTTACCCCTTGTTTTAGTAGAATCAAAAAGTTCTTGTTCAACTTTCTCCTTTAAAGTATTTAAAGAAGTCATTATTTTTTCTACTTTTTCAACTGCTGAATAAACATCAGCGGGTTTATATACAGGCATTCCAGACTTAGTTCTTTCATTTAAATCTATACCAATAAGATATTCTCTTGTTTTCATTACAGTATCAAGAGATTGTTTATACATCATATAGTTAAATGAGCCCTCTGTTTGAAATTCTTCTATTTTAGCTAAACACTGTTCTATTAAATTATCCGGTTTCCAATCATTAGGAAATTTAAGCAACTCTTTTAGTTTATGAAATCTTTGCTCATCAGAGTAACCAGCATATGGGTTTGTCTTCCTTTTAGAAGACATTAACTCAATAAAAGTAAACTCTTTTATAGCCTCAGATTTATCTTTAGAGTTATCTCTATCCCATATATCTTTGAAAGGTGGGGTTAATATTGTCTCTATATTTGGTTTAGCTATATTATTTTCTAGTATAAATAAATAAGCCATTACTCTTCTAAATAAATATTATAATCATCAAGTGTTGCTTTATTTGTCTCTAAAAACTTATTTATAGCAACAACAAAAGAGTGTGTATCACTTTGCATAGTGGCTATTACGTGTTTATCTTCACTAAACACAATAAAATCATAAAATTCATCTTTTATAATTTCATACCTTTTTATTGTTATATTTTCTCTAAAAATAACCATTTTCTTTTATCAACATAAATTATAATTAAAACTCTTTTAATAAACAATAAGAAACATATTTTTGATTACCTATAAGGTTTAATATCTTATAATAATCAGCTGTATTATTACAAACTTGACAACCAGTAGACCAACCACCAATTAATCTAGTAATAATATTTCCTGGTTGATAAGTAGCTGTATGAAAATTAATTCCAATAATACCTTCTCTTAATTTTCCAATCTCTTCAACCTTTTCATTTTTATTCCAATCCCTATAGAACTTAATAGGACTGGCTTGTTTTAAGGCTTTCATTTTACCATTGTGAAAACCAGGAGTCCACAAAGAGTGATACCACTCATTAGTTTTAATTACAGCACAACCTTCAGAATTATAAGTATTATAATTCTTTAGACCAGTTAATCCAGCATTAGTTGTACCAGTAGTTGCCATAATAAATCTATCTCCTTTAAAAAGATAAAATTTATCATCAAATTCATTGAATTTATCTTCATTAGATTGAACACCTAGCAGCCAATAATTAGCTGGAAGTTGTTTAAATGAGGGTAAAGATTTTGCTTTTTCTAATAATTGTTTGTCTGTATAACTTTTCATTTTACTAAAAGTGCTTTAATTGTTAATTCTTCACTAGTATTATCATTAAATACTACACTTAAATCTTTATATAAATTGTAAGTATTTGTATTTAAATGAACAGGTATTATTCCTGTATATAAAGTTATGTGTAATTTATTATTTTCACATTCTTTTATATCAATACAACCACTACAATAATTGGTACAATAAGAGAAGTTATTCATTTCATTATCTTTAAACTGAAAATAAACATCTAAATATTCTCTTTCTTTTACAGTACCTAAATCTATAGTATTATTTACAAATTTACTCATCTCCTTTATAAATTTTAAATTTATCTTGTTTTAAAACCCAGTATTTATGAGTATATTTATCCCAAATTTTTCTACCTTGCTTTAACATATTCCATTGTAATTTAGTAAGTATATAAGGATAACAAGGTTTATCACAAGCTTTATTAGCAAATTGTAACTGTGTTGTTTGACACTTACAAATTCTACATTGACCCTCATTGTAACACTGTTTATCCATAGAATTAATTCTAATTTCAATTTGCTCTCTTATATATTTTCTTATAAGATTTCTTAAGTTAATTCCTATAATTTGCTTAGAATAATACAAATTATACCTAAAATTACCTTGAAAGAAATATATTATATTACTTAAGTTTATCTTTGATTTTGTTATACTCATTATAAATATTTAATTTTTTATCAAAAGATTCCTGTGTTATTTTATCATTTTCTAATAAAGTCTTTAATTTACCTATAGTACTATTTATTCTAAATGAACTTACTTTAAAAGAACCTAAATATTGTAATCTAATATCCTTTAAACAGTTATTATTCATAACTTCTTTTACCATTCTAAAAGGAGAATTACATATTTCAGCAAACTGTTGCAAAGTAATATTGGGATACTTATCTTTTACCTCTTTATAATAATTCTGTATATCACTATTCATCTTTTAAAAGCTTAAAATTATAATATTGAACTTTAGGTTCTGGTATTAATACAGGTAATATTTCCAATTTATCTTTTTCTATAATAAAACCTTTATTCTTTAAACTCCTTAAATAGTTACCTAATCCACCAAAGGATAAAGATAGTTTATCTTTAACTATTTTTCTACCAGTAGTAGAAAATGGGTCTTTAGCTAAATCACCTGATAGGGACATAAATGCAGATAAAACTTCTATTTCTTTATCTGTCATTTGTATAGGTAACATAGGATTAATAATATACAAATGTTTTTTATGATAGTTATAACTATCTAAACTAATTGATTTACTAATTATTTTCATTGTTTAAGTGTTTTAAAGAAATTTCAAATTGTTTGTTTTATATTGTATATAAATATCATATAGTATTTGCTTGTGTTCATTCTTTATTTGTGTTTTTCTCTTTAAAAATTCTCTAAAGGATAATAAATCTTTGAAACTGTCTATTAATTTTGAACCCATAAAATGCATTCTTCCTGTTTTATTGTATGTATATACTGTATCTTCAAGAATAGCAATATTTCTTTTTAGTATTATTCTTGGGGTTTCTTTTTTCTTTTTCATATTGCAAAAGTATAAAAAATTTTTAATATAACAAAAAAGCTAATTGTTATATTAAACAACTAGCTTAAAAAATGATAAAATATTTACTTTTAACTTGTTCACAAAAGAGCATAGATATTTCTCCCCCCGCTCAAAAATTTTGTTTTTAAAAAACTGAAAATCAATCAGTTATCTAAAATAAACCTTATATTGCCGAGCATATTATCAGTTCATACCCTTAATAGTTTACAGGTTAAAAATCTTAATAAAGATTCGTCCCAAATGTAGTTTAAACTACAAGTTTAGTTCTATTCTCTTACCCCTTTACTTTCCTTCTACCTCACTGCTCTCAGAACTTCCTTAAAAGTTGCTTAGCTTTGTCTCTCTAAGATTCATAGTATCAACTATTAGACTCTTTTATAATAACTGTTTATTACCCTAATAAAAATTATTATAATACCCACTTCTTAGATGGTTATTGGTAGTGTTGTTTGTCAAGTTTATCTCCTAATGCGGGGGAACTAAATAAACATTTATACGCAGATACCATTATTGCAAGTATTGGAGAAAAATACATATTAACTCATATTATTAAAATAATAACCATTATTATCTTATAGTTAATATCCAAACCCAACTTCTACAAAGGTTCTTTTATTCTTATCATCAAATAGTAACCTTCGGATAAGGCAGCATTATTACCTTCTTGCAGGTGCAATATTACAATAAAAAAATAATATGACCAAATTTTTATAAAAAATTTTTGTAAAATTTTTATTGTAATAGTATAACTATTTGATTTCCAATAAATAATAAAATACCCCCTACTGTTGTTATATGTAATAAAAATGCGTGAGATAATAAATATATAGAGTAATAAATGTGTATTATATAACAAAGGTGTGAAATAATAAATGTGTGGAATATCCCATTCCAACCCCCCACTAATTTTTGAGATTTAAAATACCCCCTACCCTAGAAATAGATAAAGAATTTTCCAGCTGGAAAAATAATATATTGTTATTTTTTTATACATACTTTATTTTCCTACTGATACAAGGCATCTTTAAACTTTCTAACTGTTAGAGGTTTTAAACTCTTGTTATCATACATAAGATATAATATATCACTTTTAAACTTAACTTTTCTTATGTAAACCTTTCACTCATATTTAGTAATAACATTTAAATATTATATATTATGAAATCCAAGAAATACCTTTTAGCTTCCTACCTTTATGTATTATTTAATACATATTTGGTACTTGTTCCAAGTAATCTTACTACTAATGAAAGAATATTACTTGCTTTAATTACAATAACTTTTTGTAGTATTATAACTTATAAAGCATATAAAACACATAAAACTAAAATAGCAATAAGATGAAAAAGAATTTAATCATTACAATCCTAATAGGGGTTATTCTCCTATTAGGATTAAAAATTTTGTATTTACAACATTATGTAACTATTAAAGTTAATAATAATACTTTATTAGTTTACACATCTGAGAAAAACCAAAATGGTTTTTTCAAAATGTATATTCCAGCTACAAAGTATAATGATGAGTATTTTGAGTATATTAGAAAACTTGAAGTAACTTATAAAGGTAATGATTTATTTATTACTAATTTTGGAGATTACTGGATATTTGAAAAAGCTAATAATAATCTATTAAATAGAATAACTCCTGTTAAAGTAGATTATGACGTAGCTGAAGAAGTAATAAAGTAAACTGTTAATATAAAAACTTACTCTTTTTAGTGTTGTGTATCATAATTATATTAGTTAGTGGCAGTGCTTCGCACTGCTAGTAAAACCTAATGTAATTATTATTACACCAGACTAAGGAGTAAGTTTTTTATTATATAAACTTTTCACTCATATTTGAATAACTAAATAATTAAATATAAAATAAAATGAAAAATCTATTAACACTATTATTATTGTTGGTTGTAGGATTAAGTTACTCCCAACAAGTTTACAATTTAGATAAACCAAAAGAAAAAACAGAACAATCTTTAATTGGTAAATCTAAAGAAACTAAAGATAAAGCAATTTATAAGGGTAAAGAATATCCAGTATACATTACTGAAAAAGGTAAATTATTTATTATAGTTGTAAGTAAAAAAGGTAATATTTATAGAAAGTATATTACCACAGAAAAATAATAACTATATACTATATAGGTGTGTTTAGTAAAATGACTTAGTAGTTCATTACACCTATATAGTATATATACTTTATTTTTATATTTCCACCAATTATAAACCTTTCACTCCTTTTTGGTAACAAGGTTGGTGTTATGTGTCTTGTTACTTATACTTTATACATAACTTTTTATAACTTTATTTAAAACATTTTAACTATGGTAACTGTAATTAGACAAACAAACAGAGACAATGTAATTGTTGCAATTAGCAAAAACAACCCAGAAAAAGCACAAGTAGCTGTAATGGAAGTAAGAGTAGAGTATGTTATTAATGAACTCACTAATTCAACCTTTGAACAAGAACACAAAAGAGTTGCTTATTTGAACATTGATACAATAAACTCTGCTAACTATTATGAAGGTAAAGAATTACCAGGACAAGTAATAACTTGTACTTCTCATACTCCTTTCTTTGAAGGTCAAGAGCCTAAAATGAAACAAGATGAGAAAGGTGAATGGACTATTCCTTATCTTGATGCTGAGGGTAAAATGGTTTATACACGTAATGTGTATGATGCATCTGGTAAATTAGAAGACAAATTTGTAGATGCAGCTCAATTAAGAGCTTTGGCTGATGCTAGTAAAGCAAACAGTGTTGCCAGTAAAGTAGTTCCTAATAAGGAGCCACAAATTTTCTAAAAGTAATAAAAAGAGGTAAATAACACTACCTCTTTTTATTTTATTTGTAGTTTAAAGAAATTTAGTATATTTTAATATGTTTTAAAAGAACTTTAAAAGGGTTTTTTGTGTTAATTATTTTTATTATAAAAGGTTAGAGTAATACTTTAAAAATTGCTCATAATCCTCTCACAACTAAATAAACACCTATTAAAAAATACCTAATTTCTAAAAAATTATCATAAAAATATAGCTTAAATACAATTAGTATGAAGACATTAAAAATACAAATACTAAAAAAGATTGATAGGAGAGAACAACTTATATTAACTTTATTAAATACCAAATCTCCTAATACATATCTTATTGAGGAATTAGAATTAGAGTTAGAAAGACTTTATGAGAGACTTGAAGAACTCTAATTAAGCAACTTATAAGCTATTAGTAATTGCAAACTTCATATATTCTAAGACAAATCACACTACCTAAAATTACTAATAGCTTTTTCTAAAAAAGATTTATGCAAACAGATAAACAAAAAGCTAGACAAATCCACATTATTAAACTCTTACAAAGAGCTTTATATAATGGTGGTTCAGTATCTTTTATTCAAAGTACTGATAGAATTAACTTAAAAGATTTATCTTCTATTAAACAAGAATCTATTAGAAGATTAAATTTATCACCAGAATTTTTTAAAGGTAAAACCTTTTTACAATGTTTCAATGACCTTGAAGAATTAAAAGAAGATTTTGGTGCTAAAACATATGTTATAAATTAATTTTGGAAAACAGAAAATTTAGATTTTCTAATGAGGAAGATTTAGTAATCATTAGAAATGTAGAGCAATATCCAGATAATATTAAAATTGCTCTTCAAAAAGCTGTAGAAGAACTTAATACTGAGCCTTATTTATCACAAAGAGAAGGTAAAGAGAGAAGTTTTCAAACAACTTCAAGTAGATATTATATTTCCTTGAAGAAATCAGACCATAAAATATTATTTACAGGTTCTGTAAAAGGTTTTACAAACAATACCAAAAATACTCAAGTAAATAGAGATACAGGTTTATTTCCAGAGGACAGAACTTTAAATAAAGTTGAGTGGGTAACTAAAATTATTTTATCACTAACAAATGAAGAAAAAGACTTTATAGTTAATTTCTTCAAAAGTGTATCACAATTTAATAAAAAGAAAAAATGAAATACATATTAACACTTTTATTTATACCTTTATTTTTGTCTTGTAGTAAAGACAATAAAGATATGCCAGATAATCCTAATAACTACAAAGACTTAGGAATTACCTATCATAATATATTTAAAGAAGAAGATGATAAAAACCTAATTAGATTATCAGATTATGAATTAGAAAAAGCTCATAAAGTAAATTATGATAAAGACAATACTTCTTCTCCTAAATATTGGATAATTATAGAACTAAATAATGAAAACATAGTACTATTAAAATATAGAGATGATATAGATGAAGAAGTTCTTGGAAAAAGGGATTTCTCTGGTTTTTTAGCAACTTATATTAAAACATATAAGTTATATGAAAAGAGTAGTGAACAAGACTATGATTTATCAAAAGATTTTTATCTTACATTAAAAAACCCAATAGGAGAAAAGAAAAAAGTTCATTTCTCATCTATAAGTCGTCAAATAATGCCAAAGAAATGGTATCATATGATAT
>ERZ773062.69-NODE-69-length-91923-cov-14.669297_pt1 | contig 91923 bp, 81 predicted proteins | sample MGYA00580626_ERZ773062 | MGnify/ENA primary metagenome ERZ773062 (study PRJEB29015, sample SAMEA2738003) | human oral metagenome | biome: human oral; feature: human-associated habitat; material: dental | place: China | collected 2058 ... | reverse complement strand
CAATCTTTCTTGCAGGAAAGGCCGTATGCTACCGCATACTGGCCTTTTTCTGTTATGGAAAGTTGCACTTCAAATGCGAATCCGCCGACCTTTTGGCAAGATTGGCAAACCATTCAAGCACAGTATTCCTTTAGAAAAAAATATCCAACATACCAAGCATAACCGACGCCCAAGGAACCCGATAAAGTACGGAAAAAACAACAAAAAGGTCGTCTGAAAACCAGCCGCCCCTTTCAGACGACATCCCGCTAAACCCTTCCTAATTTTCCCCTGCTATCCTCCCATTAATTAAGGAGAACACCATGCGCGTATTGCTTGCAGAAGACGACAACATGATTGCCCAAGCCGTAGCCGCCAACCTCAAAGACAGCGGCTATGCCGTCGATTGGGTCAAAAACGGCAGCCAAGTTTCTACCGCCCTTCAGGCGCAGAACTACGACTTGCTGCTGCTCGACCTCGGACTGCCCGGCAAAGACGGGTTGGATGTTCTCACCCAAATCCGACACGAAGGCAGCAAAACCCCCGTCCTCATCGTAACCGCCCGCGACGACCTACACAGCCGCCTCAACGGACTGGACGGCGGAGCCGACGACTACATCGTCAAACCCTTCGACATGGCGGAGCTGCAAGCCCGTATGCGCGCCGTCCTGCGCCGCCACAGCGGGCACAGCCAAACCCTGCTGACCAACGGCGCGCTTACCCTCAACCCCGCCACCTACCAAGTCGAAGTACAAGGACAAGACAAACCCGTCCTCCTGAGCAACAAAGAATTTGCCGTCCTCCAAGCCCTGATGATGCGCCCCGGCATCATCCTCTCCCGCAGCGACCTTGAAGACAAAATCTACGGCTGGGGCGAAGAAGTCGAGAGCAACGCCGTCGATTTCCTCATCCACGCCCTGCGCAAAAAGCTCGGCAAAGAACACATCCAGAACGTACGTGGCGTAGGCTGGCTGGTCGCCAAAGAGGTCGTCTGAAACCTCAAACCGCGTATCCGCCCGCCTATGCCATAATCCATAACAAAACCTAAAACAGCCTTACCAAACACACTATGCATCACTTTATCCAGACCCTCAAACAATCCCTGCAAGTCCGTATCAGCATCGCCCTGATACTGATGTTCCTGCCTTTGTCCATCATCGCAGGCGCGTTCTCCTATTACCAAACCTACCATGAAGCCGAAGAGCTTCAGGACGACCTGTTGCGCCAAACCGCCGCCTACATCAACCCAAAAACCACCGACTACACACAAATAGGCAGCGAAAACCACATCCTCATCCAAACATTTGGACAAGAAGACACCGTCCCCCTGTCCAACACACTCGGCGAAGGATTCCACACCATCAAAAGCGGCGTTGATGACGACGATGACGATGATGACGACGAATACCGCGCCTACATCCACCAAACCCCGCAAGGCAAAATCGCCGTACTCCAAGAAACCGAATACCGCGACGACCTCGCAGCCACCGCCGCCTACCAAAGCGTCCTCCCGCTGCTTATCGCCCTGCCCCTCATGATCCTGCTGACTGTGTGGATCACCTACCGCGCCATGCGTCCCGTTAAGACCCTTTCCGCCTCCCTCGGACAACGCCGTTCAGACGACCTCTCGCCGCTGGACGGAGAAGGCGTGCCCAGCGAAATACAAGGCTTCGTTACCGCCATCAACCAACTGCTGCAACGAACAGGCGAAAACATCCGCCGCCAACAACGCTTCATCGCCGATGCCGCCCACGAACTGCGCAGCCCCCTGACCGCCCTCTCCCTTCAGGCAGAACGGCTCACCAAGCTGCCCCAATCGGACGAAGCCCGCGAACAGATCGGACTCATCCTCCAAAGCATACAGCGCAACCGCCACCTGCTCGAGCAGCTCCTGACCCACGCCCGCGCCCAAGGCTCCGAAACCCAACGCAACCTGACCGACATCAGCCTGCAAGCCCAGTTCCGCCGCGTGCTGCAAGAACTCATGCCCCTCGCCCTCAACAAACAGCAAGACATCGGCGTCGCCGTTGAAAACGACATCCGCATCCGTGCCGACGACACCGAAATCTACACCCTCATCAAAACCTTCACCGACAACGCCATCCGCTACACCCCTGCAGGCGGCCGCATCGATATAGGTTTCAGCGAGACCCCGACCACCCTCACCATCTGGGTGGAAGACGACGGCCCCGGCATCCCCGCCGCCGAACGCAGCCGCGTAACCAACGCGTTCTACCGCATACTCGGCACGGAACAACAAGGCACCGGACTCGGACTCTCTATCGCCGACGCCATCGCCAAACGCTACGGCGGCAAACTCATCCTCGCCGACAGCCGCAACTTCGCCCACGGTCTGCTGATGCAGGCGGAACTCAACAAGCAACTGCTGCAAGCAGACTAAACAAAACAAAAAGGTCGTCTGAAATCCGTTTTCAGACGACCTTCTTTATTTTCCAAGCCGAATCAAGGCATCAACATACCGCCGTTGACGTGCAGCGTTTGACCGGTAATGTATTTCGCTTGGTCGGAAGCGAGAAACAATACCGCATCCGCGATGTCCTGCGCTTCGCCGAATTTGCCCAGCGAAGTTTGCGCTTCGAAGGTTTTGCGGGTTTCTTCAGGCAGCGCGCGGGTCATGTCGGTGTCGATAAAGCCGGGGGCAACGCAGTTGACGGTAATGCCGCGGCTGCCGACTTCGCGCGCCATGGATTTGGAGAAACCGATCAAGCCTGCTTTTGCCGCGGCATAGTTGGTCTGACCGGCATTACCCATCACGCCGACAACGGATGTAATGTTGATGATGCGGCCGGCGCGTTGTTTCATCATGCCGCGCAATACGGCTTTAGAGGCGCGGAACACGGATTTGAGGTTGACCTGCATGATGTCGTCCCACTCTTCTTCTTTCATACGCATCAAGAGGTTGTCGCGGGTGATGCCGGCGTTGTTGACCAGAATGTCCAACTTGCCGAACGCTTTTTCGATGTCGGCAATCAGGTTTTCGATGGTTTCGGGTTCGGCGGAATTCAATGCACGGCCTTCGCCGCCCCATTGCGCCAGACGCTCGCTAATCGCTGCCGCGCCGCTTTCGCTGGTCGCCGTGCCGATGACTTTGGCACCTGCCGCCGCCAGTGTGTCGGCAATCGCCGCGCCAATACCGCGCGATGCGCCTGTTACCAATGCGATTTTGCCGCTTAAATCTTGTGTGCTCATGTTTACTTCCTTGTTTTGGGAATGGAGTCTGTTGATTTCAGACGACCTTATAGCATAAATAGTGTGATGAATCTAATTTTTGAGGTCGTCTGAAACAAAATAAGAAGCCTCCGTATTGTCATTCCCGCGTAGGCAGGAATGATAGTGCAGGCATTGCCTATTTTATCTGCTATATCGGCAAATTTCAGACGACCTCTCCGTTTATTCGGGCAGGGTTATTTTTTGATGGGGCGGTATGTCTAGAATATAGCGCAACCAGTTGCCGAAACTGTATTTTTGGTAGATTTCGGGCGACAGTTCGCAGTAGGGTTTGGCGACAAATTCTGCCAAACCGTTCAAACTTTTACCATCCCAAACGAAGATGTTGTCGGGGTGGTAGAAATCGTATTTTTTGATTTCGGCGTTGGTGGTAATCAGTTTTTTGCGGTAACCGAGGGCTTCGAAGGGGCGGAACGAGAGGCCGTTGTGAACGGGCGTTTTGAAATCTATCAGGATTTTTGCCTGTTTGGCGGCTTCGAGGTTGTCTGCGAAACTTCTGACGCCGATGAAGATTTTGATGTTTTCCGTAGGATAAAAACGGCGGAGGGTATCTACATCGGTATTCAAACAGCCGATATTGAAGTCGAGCTTCCAGCCCAGCGTTTCGGCCGCTTTGCCGAACGCGGAAATAATCGGGGCGCGGTCGGGCATATGCCAGCCGATGAAATAGAAATCGTTGGGCGGGTTTTCTGGCAGGTTGACGTCGTGGTCGAAATAGAAGTTGGTGGTCGGCAGGAAGGGATGTTTTGGATTTCGCATATCGGCGGGATCAAAAACGTAAATACGGTCGAACCGGTCAGCGCAATCCCAAATAGCCGGAAAGCGATTGATACCGTCCCATTGGTAGTTGACCATACTGCCGGGACGGGTATGGCGTTTAATCATATCTAGAAACTCAGGCGAGTAGATGTCGCCGCGAATAAACAGGGCGTAATCCGCCTTGCCGTGCGCTGCCAGTTTGTTTTCGACGTCTCGGATTAATTGGGCGGATTTAAAGTCTTTTTTGGCATTCTTGTCCCGCAGCACCAGTTGTCTGAATTTGACTTTCAGACGACTGGAAAGGGAAGGATAGCGGAAATTCAGGTTGTCCATGACGACGCTGACGACGTTGAAGCCGTGATGATTTAAGGCGGCTTCGATGACGCGGTAGATTTGGTTGTCGGAGGGCATCCCCAAGATAATCGTTTTTTGTTCGGTCGTCATGGTATCTATTTATGCTTCGTCTGATATGTCGAGGATTCGGCGGACCCAGTTGCCGAAGGCGTATTTGTTTTTTATTTCTTCGGAAACGGGATGGTAAGGTCGTCTGAAAAAGTCTTCCAACCCATCAAGGCTTTCTCCATCCCAAATAAAGATGTTGTCGGGATGATAGAAGTCGCATTCCGTTACTGCCTGATTGCTGGTAATCAGTTTTTTGTCGAAACACAGGGCGTCGAATACGCGGAAAGACAAGCCGTAATTTTCAAATTGGACAAAATCGACGACTGCCAGACAGTTTTTGACCTTTTGCAGGTTTTGCTCAAAGCTTAGGATACTTTGTCTGTCTAAATAGGTAATGCCGTCGTTGCCAAAAATTTTACTTGCGCGGTCGTCTTTGCAGTAGATATGGAAATCCAAAGGCAATCCCAGCTTGCGTGCTTCATTAAGAAAAACGGAGGTTTGATGTTCCCTGCCTGCTTCGTAGCCACCTAAAAAATAAAGACCTTCCGTTTTTCCGTTTCCCTCAATCGGAAAATCGAAATAGAAATTGGTGGTCGCTTTAAAACAGTGTTGGGGGTATTTTTCCACATCGTTTTTATTGAACACCCAGCATCGGTCAAAATAGGGCAGATATTCGATGATGTCGGGGAAACGGTCGATACCGTCCCATTGGTAGTTGACGCATACTTTGCTGTGTTCGCGGATGGCGGAAATGATTTCTTTAGGATAAATATTGGCGCGGATGCAAAGGGCGTAGTCTGCTTTGCCGCCTTCCAAGGAAGCCAGTTTTTCGGCTATCTGCTTGCGGTAGCGGGAATATTTCAGTTTCTTCTTGTAATTGCCGTCTTTTTTAATGTGTTTATGATACAAACCGAGAATACGGCAGCCTATGTGTGGATAGTATGAGTCCCTGTCGTCGTAACAGAGATTGATGACATTGAAGCCGTGGAAGCGCAGGTTTTTCTCTATGCACTTGTCCAACCCGTACATATATGGGGCGACCAGTATGATGGTTTTGTTCATGATTAAGATGTGATGCGGTTAATATCAAGTGCTTCAATGCAGTGAAAATTAGTTTAGACAAAACAACGCCGTACGGGTTCAAAGTTCATTCGCTGTCATTTTCAGATGACCTTTGCTACCATCGAAAGGGTCGTCTGAAAACATCAATCTGCTCGGTTCGACAGTATTTCTTGATATATGCCTGCCAATTCGTCTTTTTGTTCCTCAAAAGTCCGAATATGGCTTTTCGGCAATTCAATGACTGCGCCGTCGTCCATTGCTTGATAGCGTTCGCAAACTTCGGCAATGGCGCGACTCAATTCCTCCACACCGCTATCAAACGGGATAACCGTACCGTTTTCGCCGTCGATAATGTCTTCGGACGCACCACCTGCATCCGTGGAAATTGCCCAAACATTACGCAACACAGCCTCTCTGACCGTCAAACCGAAACTCTCCTTACATTGGGTCGGGAACAGCAAAACATCGATTTCTGAGAAGAAATGGTCGATAGTATCTTGGCTGTAAGCAGGTTCGATGCGGAAGCGTTCCACGCCGTCGAAATCACTGTCAAAGAACGAACGTGCGCCGACATTGAGCATATTGTCCACGACAACCAGTTCGGTATTGGGGAAACGGTGTTTCCTGAAGGCTTCTAAAATCAGATGAACGCCTTTGATTTTGGTTTTTCCGCCGACATAGCCGAAGCGGATAACGTCTTTTTTCCGTTTGGATATTTGACCCAAGGGGCGAGTAACGCCGTTTTTGTTGACAAAGACGTTCCTGCCCAAGGTTTTTTCATGCAGTTCAGCAAAATATTTGCTGGGCGCAAGCAACATATCGATTTTCGCCAAGGCGCGGGCTATGGTTTTGCTCCGTTCGTCTTCGGTATTCCATTGCTCGCGGAAGACTTCATTTTCGTCAAGCATGAACTGGTTCGGACAAATCCACCATGCGTCATGCAGGGTAACGAGGGTTTTGACACCAGCTTCCCGACAAATATCGACCATACCGACGCCCATGCTTTGAATGCAGTGGATATGGGCGATGTCAGGCTGTACAAGTTCGATGATGTCTTTGACGGCGGCATCAAAACGCGGGTTTTCGTGGGCGGCCGCATCTTCTGAAGGAACGGCAACGCCGAAAACGGTCACTTTGCCGTATTCGTAACGGATAACACTGTACGGCGGCAGCCAGCTTTTCATCGGCAAAGTCGTTACCGCATATATTTCATAGGCTTCTTCATCGGCAAGCAGTTTGTTCAGTTGCTCGGCAACAATAGTCGCCCCGCCAAACGATTGCGGATGATAGTAAACATTAAACGATAAGACTTTGGTTTTCCCTTTTGCGGCAGATTCAAAACGGACGGCGGGTGCAAGCTGCGTGCTGCCAATGGCTTGCGGGCTGTATGTTTCCGTGACCGTACGGTACGCCGCCTGCGCCATATTGTCGCGTAGCTCGGGATTTTGAATCAGGGTGTCGAACGCTTCATGCCATTGCTGTTCGCTGTCCGCCAGAAAACCGTTTTCGCCGTTAACAATCACATCGGCGAAAGCCGCCCTTGGCGAACATACGGACGCCACTTTGGTAATTGATGCTTCAAGGTATTTGATATTGCTTTTGGCATCGTTGAAAACGAAGTTTTCCAAAGGCGCAATGCTGATGTCGCATTCGGACAAATAAGTCAGGTATTCCGTATAGTTGCAAAATGGGATGCGCTCGATTTGGCTTTGTACTTCATCGAAATATTCGGGCAGCTCCAAATAGCCGATGATTCTGAACCTGACATTCGGATTTTCTTTCAATATGTTGGCAAGTGCGGGAGCGGCTTCCAAGAAGTCGATGTTGTGCGTTTTGGTGCCAGAACCGTAAATAATCCGAATCAAACCGTCTTCTTGTTTTTTCAGACGACCCTCGATGCTGTGTGCCGCTGCCAGCGTTTCATCATCCAACGCGTTTTCAACCACATAAACGGTTTCCAAACCTGCTTCCTTCATGGCTTTTGCCAGCCCTGAAGTCGAAGCGATACCTTCGTCGCACGCCAACATGGCTTGACGGTAAAGTTTCGCGCCGTTGATTACGCCTTCTTTTTCAGCCGGCTCAAGCGAGTTGATGGTGCTGCTGGTTTTCAGGACATCTTCGTCAAAAATCAAATCATCGACATCCCATAATGTTTTGATGTTCAGACGACGGCATTCCGCAATCAAATCCATTACGCTATCAAAACCGGGAACGCGGTAGAAAATCACCAAACTTGCCAAAGAAATCTGTTTCTTGGCTTCGTTGCTGTCCGTCCATGAAGTCACGGAACAAGGAATACCCAGCTCCTCAAGCATTTCCTGCTTTTGGATGACGCGGTATTTTTTGCATTGCGGAATACTGAGTTCGGCAATGATGGCAACTTTAGGCGCAAGCGTGTCGGCAGCGTGTTTGGTCAGCCGATGGATAAACGTTTGCGGAATCGGGTCTGCCTGAACGCCGAGCACTTCCTGTGCAGCGACAGGCGAAGAACCGACTGTTTTTAAAAGCTGTTTCACGCTTTTAATTGAATGGGTTTGCTTGTAATGACGGCGTAAAAACTGATATGCCTTGCCGATACTGCCCTTCTCGCGCACCAAAAGACGGAAGCCTTTGCGGTAGCGGTTGGCAGAGCCGATGGCTTGTTCGGTTTTAACGAACAGCTTAAATGCCTTAACCGTCCACAAACCTTTGTATTTCGCCAATCGCCGGTTTTCTTCATGAATTTGATTTTGCATATTGGTATTGTCTTCTCGCAATTGAAGGTTAGTAGCGGATAAGGTTTGGATTTGTTGTTCTAATAAGGATATTTTTTGAATACAGTCGGAATATCCCAAATGATATTGCATAAACAGTGCGCTGTTTTTCTCGTAGACTTTTTGCCAGTCTTCACGGTTTAAATCAGGATTTTGTTCCAAGCGGTTAATCAGTGATGACCCGTCACGGCGTTTGCGGTAGCGGAACAACACTTCCGGAATACGGATGACGGTTCCGCCGTTGCTTAAGAGGCGTATCCACAGATCCCAGTCTTCATGTGTCGTCAGGTTTTCATCAAACCAACCCAAAGAGACGAAATCCTCGGCACGATGCATAGAAATGACAGGGATGCGATTCCCCTTCAACAGACTTCCCAAACCGTCATAATCCGGCAGATTCCACAAACCTTCTTGCGCATCAAAATATTCTGCCAACGGATACACCAGCTTGCAGTCGGGATTGTTTTCCAAAACCGCGACGCAGTTTTCGATGTAATCCGGCAGGATGAGGTCGTCTGAATCGAGAAACAGGAAGTATTTACCCCCCGCCAGCCGCGCCGCATGGTTTCGGGCGGCGGCAACGCCTTGATTGTTTTGTACGGCGTAACGTATTGCGGGCTTGTCCACCAGAAACTCCCTCAAATAATCGGCGTGTTCCGGGTCGGAGCCGTCGTCAACAATGATGATTTCAAAATTCTGATGGCTTTGGCTAAGGATGGACTGGACGGTTTCTACGATGTATTCCTTACAGTTGTAGTAAGGAATCATCACGGAGACAGTGGGGGACTGGGTTTGATGATTCATGCGGATAGTTCCTTTCTGTCTGTTAGGCAGCCTTCCTTGTCTTGCTGCTCGGTATTTTCAGACGACCTCTTAAGCAAATCGCCCTTCAACTGACCGACAGGTCGTCTGAAAATCAACTTGCTATCTGCTTCGGCATATTGCGCAGCATGGCATAGTAGCCGTTTTGCGCCATCAATTCATCGTGGGAACCTTGCTCAACTATATGACCGTCGTCCATGACAATAATACGGTCGGCTTGCTCGACGGTGGTCAGGCGGTGGGCGACGATGATGCTGGTGCGGTTTTCCATCAAGCGTTCAAGGGCTTGTTGGACGAGGCGTTCGGATTCGTTGTCCAGCGCGCTGGTGGCTTCGTCCAAAAGCAGGATGGGGGCGTCTTTCAAAATGGCGCGGGCAATGGCGACACGTTGACGCTGACCGCCGGAGAGTTGATTGCCGTTTGCGCCTATCGGCTGGTTCAAGCCGTATGGCGAGCTTTCAACCAAATCTTGCAAATTCGCGGCTTTGAGGGCTGCCAATACTTCTTCTTCGGTGGCATCGGGACGGCTGTAACGGACGTTTTCCAAAAGCGTGCCTTCAAACAAAAAGACATCTTGGGAAACAAGGGCGAATTGGGAGCGCAGGTTGTCAAGTTTGATGTCTTCTATATTCACATCATCCAAATAAACCGCGCCGGAGCTTGGTTCGACAAAACGCGGAAGCAGGTTGACGGCAGTAGATTTACCGCTGCCTGAGCGGCCGACCAGGGCTACGCGTTCGCCTTTGCGGATATCGAGATTAAAGCTGTCCAAGGCTTTTTTACCGTCTGCGTGGTAGCGGACATCGACATGATCAAATTTCAGACGACCTTCGACATTGGTCAGGATTTTTGTACCGTTATCTTTTTCAGGCTCGGTATCGAGGAATTGGCAAACGGCATCAGAAGCAATAAACATGGTCTGCATGGGGATGCTGATGTTCGCCAAGTTTTTAATCGGACTGAGCATTTGCAGCATGGCAACGATAAACGCCATAAATTCGCCAATGGTGGTATGTCCTTGTTGGCTCTGCCAAAGGGCGATAAAGATAACAATAGCCAAAGCAAACGACGCAATCAGTTCGCTGAATGGAGAACGCGCGGCAGTGGCTTGGGTGATTTTTTTACCGAGACGGACGATGGTGTCATTGACAGCGGTGAAGCGTTCGGCAGCCTGACGTTGGCCGCCGAAGAGTTTGACTACACGATGTCCTTGATGGACTTCGTTGACGACATTGTTCATGGTACCGATACTGAGTTGCGCTCCCGCAATAATGTCTTTCAGACGATTACGGTAATAACGGGACAACAAAGACAGCAGCGGGAACATCAGGGCAACAACCAAGCTAAGCTGCCAGTTCAAATAAAGCAGGACGCAGACCAAACCGATGACAATCATGGTATCGCGGGTTAAAACGATAAATACATTGCTGGCGTTGCTGATGGATTGTTCCGCCATTTGCACCATATTCATCAAAACTGTGCCGGACGGGGTTTCCTGATGAAATTTGGAAGAGAGTTGCAGCATCTTGGCAAACATATCGCGGCGCAGATGGCTGATTGCCATGACGGAAACCCAAGTCAAGAGATAGGTACTGACGAAACGGCTGATGCCGCGAATGATGACCAAAAAGATAAAAAATACCGGCACAACCCAGACTTTATTGGGCGTACCCCAAATCAGGTAGGTAAATTGATCTTTCCAGTTTTGCAGCGTAGCGATGATGCCGCCTGCGGTGTTAAGTTCGGGCGGAGCAGAAGGCGGGGCGAAGCCTTGGTTGACCAGCGGGGCAATGAAGGCGGCGAGGTAGCTTTCGGTGGCGGCAACGCCGAAGATAGCAATTAAAGCAAAGATAATGCGTGCTTTATAAGGGCGGATATAAGCCATCAAGCGCATGAAGCTGCGCGAATCTTCTTGGGTAAACAGGCCGAAGGTCAGTTTTTCTATCATTGGCTCGGTGTTCCGGAGTAATGCAGATTGAATATTCTATCAATCTGTCGGATTGGTAAAGCCTATGATTATATCGCAACGAAGTTACCGATGCGACGAAATTGCTGTTTTTAAATGAATAACGATTTTTATTTCTGTAAAGTTTTTTCAGACGACCTTAAATGTTCAAAATAAATTGATCGTAAACTGGAATGTATAGTGGAGTAACTTTAAATCAGGACAAGGCGACGAAGTCGCAGACAGTACAAATAGTACGGCAAGGCGAGGAAACGCCGTACTGGTTTAAAGTTAATCTACTATCAAACATCCCCCTGTTGCTATTCGCTCCCCTATCCAAACACAACCGACAGACATTAAAAAACGACCTTTCATTAAGAAAGGTCGTCTGAAACATAAAAGGCGGCAAGTTTAATGCGCTTCGATAAAGGCAGCGACTTGTTCGGAATTGGTCAAAGCGCTGCACACGGCTTCTTTGTTGATGCGTTTTGCCAAACCTGCCAACACTTTGCCCGGTCCGCATTCGGCGGATTCGGTAATGCCTTCTGTAACGAGTGCGTTGACGGTTTCCGTCCAACGTACAGGGCTGTAAAGCTGACGGACGAGCGCGTCTTTGATTTTCTCTGCATCGTCGTAAGCGACCACATCGGCATTATGGATGACGCGAATTTGCGGTTTTTTGATTTCGACGGTTTTGAGTGCTTCGGCAAGTTTCTCTGCGGCAGGTTTCATCAGGCTGCAATGAGAAGGAACGGATACGGGCAGCGGCAGCGTGCGTTTGGCTCCTGCTTCTTTCGCAGCGTTCATGGCGCGCTCGACGGCGGCGGCATTACCCGCGATCACAACTTGTCCGGGCGAATTGAAGTTGACGGCTTCGACCACTTCGCCTTGCGCGACTTCTGCGCAAATGGCTTTTACCTGTTCATCTCCCAAGCCGAGAATCGCCGCCATCGCACCTACGCCCTGCGGTACGGCAGACTGCATCAGTTCGGCACGCAGGCGGACGAGTTTGACTGCATCCGCAAAATCCAATGCACCGGCGGCAACAAGTGCGGTGTATTCGCCGAGGCTGTGACCGGCAACGACGGCAGGCGTTTTGCCGCCCGCTTCAAGATAGGCACGATAAACGGCAACGCCGGCGGCCAGCATGATAGGCTGCGTATTCACGGTTTGCCCGATAAGGTCGACATCCGTACCGTTAATCATCGCCCACAAATCCTGACCCAAGACGGCAGAAGCTTCATCGAAGGTATTTTTTACGACCGATTGTCCTGTGAAGCCGTCCATCATGTTGAGGCTTTGCGAACCCTGACCGGGGAAGAAAAATGCAAAAGACATGATATTCCTTTGTTTCAGTTTAGTTTTTCAGAAAATTCGTCAGAGGATTGTCGGCGTAATGTATCAGCAGGGCATAGGTAATGGCAACATTTATTGCCACTGTCAGCCAGAAAATCTGAACAAAAGGAACTTTCTTGGTTTTATGTCGAAACGCGGCGCGCGCAACCAATGCGCCAGGCCAACCGCCCAGCAGGCTGAATGCGTGCAGCTTGTTTTCAGGGATGCGGTTTTGGTATTCGTTTTTACGTCTGATCTTGCGCGCGGACTCAATCGCCGTCTGCTTGTCCTGTTGATAGAGAATGAAGGCGGCAATACTGATAAGGACGTAAATGAAAAACAGTTTATTGGAAAGTACGGCGACAACGGTCAGGAAAACGACGGCGATGACGCTGTTGATCAGGAGTGCCTGCATATCGATATTGAGCCTGTTGTAGTCGGGTGGCAATTCGTCAAACAGGAATGCTTCGTCGCCCAGCCGGACAACCTTGACGGCTTGTTGGCGGTTGCCTTCTATCGGGCGGTTGCAGTAGAAACTGACGCGCTGACCTGTTTGCGGACGGCTGGTATTGTAATGGTACGCGCTGATGTGGAAGAAAATATTTTGAGACTCGTCGCCGAAACGGATAAAGCCGTAGCCTTTGGCATCGTCCCATGTGGTAATCGTACCGCTCATAACCTGATTGGGCGGCAGCAGATTCTTTTGGGCGGATTTCGGAGCGGGATAGCGGGTTTCGGCAACCAACGGCTGCTCGATTTTGGCTTGAACTTTGGGACCATGTTCCGGACGAAAAAAGTGTATGGTTTGAACATTTTCTTTTTTCGCGGGCGCAGCATGTATCGACTCAGGCTCAGGTTCGGATTCAGGTGTACTGCGGATAACGGCATTAACCAGCAGCCATTGCCCGTTGGGATGACGGCGCAACGTGCCTTCAAGACGGTCGCCCGCCCGAGGCGTACGGGTTTGATCGGCAAGAAATTGCCCCAGCACAAACACCGGCTGCCCTTCGTTTGAAACATCCATTCCATAACCACCATTCTTCGACCAATCCCAGTCGGTCAGCGTAATGACCGTGCTGTCATTGTTTTTATAACCCGGATTGACGCGCTCGACATCCCTTGCGACGGCGCGGTTGTTTTCCGTTTCAATTTGAAAGCTGACGCGGTGTCCGGTTTCAGGTTCTTGATAATCGGGGTGTAGGGATTGGCGGTTGGCAAAGATGCGTTGCGAAGATTCGTCGCAAATAATGGAGCCGCGGCTCATTTCCCCGAACCAATGGGCGATTGTCCCGTAATGTTTATTATGGTTCATTTTATTTTTATATTAGGAAAAAATATATTGGATAACCAGTTTTCCAATTATACCGATTTATCATAATTTATGCAGAATTTAACCATAATGAATAAAAGGTCATCTGAAACAGTGTCGGTTTGAAGCAACTGCACGTTTTCAGACGACCTTTTTTGCGTGAAAAGAATTAGGAGGCATCTACAAGCATTGAGTTAGGCATTTGAAAAATAAATTGACGCATACAAAAAGCTTTTCCCTCTCCCTGTCTAAATGTAATCAAATGAAAAACTTCCCCTCTTAACCTCTATCAAAAAACTGACCAAAGTCTAAAATAACTTCTTGAAAAATTATAAAAAACATAAGAGAATGGACATCTTCACACCCGAAGAAAATCTTTACATTATCCTTTACATTGTCCATAAACGAGCTTAGGGAAATATCATGACATACCTATCACGCGCCTTCTCTTTGTCTATCCTCGCGGTCGCACTTGCCGCCTGTGGCAGCAGCGGTGGAGACTATCCCTCAACCCAAGCAGCAAATAACGCCAAACCGCAAACGCCTGCAACCACACCAGCCGCAGATCAATCAGGTGGCAGCAACGGCGATTCACCTACAACCCAAGCAGCAGACAACACCAAACCGCAAACGCCTGCAACCACACCAGCTGAAAACCAATCAGCAGGCAACGTTCCAAAAGAACCGACTTTAACTGTAACAACCATGCCGGATGGAAGTGCCAAGCGGATTTACGAACTGCCTTACTCGACAGTTACAGGCATTACGCAAACGAAGCTGAAAGCTAACGGCTACACTGGAGAGGTTACAGATATCCAAATCAGCGGCACCCCGACACTTGAGTCAGCCTTGCCTAAGATGGGCAAGGTGGTTTATAAGGGTATGGCTTTTAACAACTCCACCAATCCCCAAGATGCTGAAATTGTCGCTGGTGCGCGTCCAGGGGGTTTGGTATACACCATCGATTTTGACGAACGTACCGGTCATGGGGAAATTTCTGCGCTTCAATTAGATTACGGAGAATTCATACTGGGAAAAGGCAAGCTTGAAAAAATCAATCTGGACGGACAGGAAGTCATGGGCGTGCGAAGCAATGTCGATGTTGACAAGTCAGTCAATTTTGATAATCCGAAATATGCTCCGGCAGGCAATTACGAACTGGGCATCTTTGGTCCAAATGCCGACTCGATTGCAGGGAAATTCAAAAATTCGGCCTTCGATATCGGTTTCGGCGGTACGCGGGACGGTAAATAAATACTCTGTACGAGGCAGGAAAATCATATGACAAATGCCATCTGTGTCTGATCGAACAGCACATTTTTTGAACTTTCATAAGGTCTGAATGATGAAAGGTCGTCTGAAAACCAAAGCAGCAGGTTTTCAGACGACCTTTCATATTTTAAGAGGATATAGGGCTGATCATCTTCTTTTGATATGACACTTGCCGTCTGCCTTCCCGCACAGGCAGGAATTCATTGGCAAGCTCAAGAAATCTTTGTTTGGAAAGAAATTGCTGCAATTCAAAAATGGATTCCCACATGCGCGGGAATGACAGCATGGAGAATCCCTGCTTGAATTTCACTACGGACACGCATCCATCAAAAAGGTCGTCTGAAACCGCACCGACGCAGTTTCAGACGACCTTTTAAGTTTTAAACGGACAAAAAATCAATATTTCACCAACACCGCGCCCCATGCGAAGCCGCCGCCTATGCCTTCGAGCAGCAGGTTTTGTCCGCGCTTGATTTGACCGTTTTGGATACCGACGTCAAGCGCGAGCGGGATGGACGCGGCGGATGTGTTGCCGTGTTCCTGTACGGTCAGGATGACTTTTTCCATACTCAATCCCAAGTGTTTTGCGGTGGCGTCGATGATGCGTTTGTTGGCTTGGTGCGGCACGAGCCAGTCGATTTGATCGGCGGTATAACCTGCCTCGCTGATGACTTCGTCGGCGATTTTTGCGAGCATTTTGACCGCAAATTTAAACACGCCCGGCCCGTCCATTTTGACGTAAGGCGAACCGCAAACTTGCCCGTTGGCGATTTGACCGGGTACATTGAGCAGGTCGAGGTAGTTGCCGTCGGCTTTGAGTTTGCTGTGGATGATGCCCGCTTCGTCGGACGCGCCCAACACTACTGCGCCTGCGCCGTCGCCAAACAAAACGCAGGTCGTACGGTCGTTCCAATCCACGATGCGGCTGAATGTCTCCGCGCCGATGACCAAAGCCTTTTTCGCCATGCCGCTTTTGATGTAGGCGTTGGCGGTGGACAGGGCGTACATAAAGCCCGCGCAGACCGCCTGCACGTCAAATGCGGGGCAGCCGTTTTCTATGCCGAGCTTTTGTTGAACAATAGTCGCGGTGGACGGGAACTGCATATCGGGAGTCGCGGTTGCCACGATAATCAAATCGATTTCATCGGCAGCGACACCTGCAGAAACGAGCGCACGGCGTGATGCTTCGGCGGCGAGGTCGCTGGTTTTTTCGCCTTCGTCTGCAATATGGCGGAACTTGATGCCGGTACGGGTGGTAATCCACTCGTCGGACGTATCGACTTTTTTCGCCAAATCGTCGTTGCTGACGCGGTTGGCGGGAAGATAGCTGCCGGTACCTAAAATTTTGGCGTATTGCATGTGAAGGCCTTTGAGCGTTGATTCGGATAATCGGCTATTGTAAGCGAAAACGGATGAATTGCCCAACGCCGCGAAGGCGTAAAACAGGTAAAGCGGGCAATGGCTTAAAAAACAAATATAAACATATGATTTCAATAAAACTTACTTTTCAAACCATCTAAAAATTTACGTTTCCCATCCCGTTTTCAGACGACCTCGGTTACACAAAATCCCCCCAAAGCGTCTGCATCGCCGCAATCGCCGCCAGCGAAGCAGTTTCCGTCCGCAAAATCCGCCTGCCCAGCGTTACCGACTGAAATCCCGCCTCAAACGCCAACCGCTCCTCCTCGTCCGTCCAGCCGCCTTCCGGCCCCACCATAAAAATCAGGTCGTCTGAAAACGGCTTGACGGCACGCAAACTTTGGGCGCGGTTCAAACTCATCAACAGCTTGGTCGTTTCAGACGACATCTGTTTCAAAGCCTCGCGGTAAGGCAGCAGCGGCCGCACCTCCGGCACCATATTCCTGCCGCTTTGTTCGCAGGCGGACACCACAATTTCCTGCCAGCGCGCCACCCGTTTATCCGCCCGCTCACCGCTCAGGCGTACGACGCAGCGTTCGCTGATTACCGGCTGAATCGCCGCCACGCCCAGCTCCACGCTTTTCTGCAAAGTAAAATCCATGCGCTCGCCACTCGATACCGACTGCACCAACGTGATTTTCAGCGGCGATTCGTTGTCCGTCTCCTCCTCGCGCAACACTTCCGCGCAGGCACGGCGTTTCTCCAAAACATCCAAACGCGCGGGATACGTCTTGCCGTTGCCGTTAAACAAAACGACCTCTTCCCCGCAGCGCACGCGCAAAACATTCAAATGACGCACAACATTATCAGGCAGTTCAACGACTTGCCCCGCATATAAAGCATCAGGCAGATAAAATCTGGACATGGTTCTTCAAGTGAAAACGGATATAATAACGCGATTATACGATTTCGCACCCCAACCGCAAAAACAAGGACAAAAAGTGTTACACCGATTGCAAAAAGTCGTCCGGCACATCGCGCAAACCGAAGTCATGCCGCGCTTCCTGAATACCCCGTCGCACCGCAAAGAAGACGGCTCCATGCTCAGCGAAGCCGACCTTGCCGCCCAAACCGCCTTCGCCGCCGCCCTGCCCTTGTTGATCGACAGCCCCATGCTCGGCGAAGAAATGAGCGTGCAAGAACAAACCACCCTTTGGAAAATGCACGCGCATACCGACGGGCTGTGGGTCGTCGACCCCATAGACGGAACCAACAACTTCGTCAACGGACTGCCCCATTTCGCCGTTTCCGTCGCCTTCGTCAAAAACGGCCGTGCCGAACTCGGCATCATCTACAACCCCGTCAGCGGCGAATGCTTCTATGCCGAACGCGGCAAAGGCGCATACCTCAACGGCACACAACTCCCCCTGCGCACCGTCGACAAAAAACTCAGCGAAGCCATCGCAGGCGTCGAAATCAAATACCTGCGTTCCGGAAAACTCACCAGCCGCATGAGCACGCTCGCCCCATTCGGCACCATCCGCAGCATGGGCAGCAGCACGCTCGACTGGTGCTACCTCGCCAGCGGACGCTACGACGTTTACGTCCACGGCGGGCAAAAACTGTGGGACTATGCCGCCGGCGCGCTGATTTTCGAAGAAGCAGGCGGCAACCTGTCCACTTTGGAAGGCGACGACTTCTGGAGCGGCGAACACGTCTTCAAACGCTCCGTCATCGCCGCCCTACAACCCGCCCTGTTCGAGCGTTGGGAAAAATGGATACGGGAGAACCAGTAAACCCGTTTTAACAAATACAGCGGAATTGAACAAAACAACGATAGAAATTATGAAAAGGTTTTTCAGACGACCTTTTTGACATCAATCCACCTATTTCAAAGCAATCGAACTGATGAGCAGACCCTCCGTTATTTTCATTGATGTGGACGACACTCTTGTCAGAAGCGTAGGCAGTACGCGTATCCTCATGCCCGAAGTCATCCTCCAAGTCCGCCGCCTGCATGAAAACGGGCATATGCTTTACCTTTGGAGCAGCGGTGGAGCCGACTACGCCCATCGCAGCGCAGAAGAATTAGGCATATCAGAATGTTTCCAAGCATTTTTACCCAAACCGAACGCCTATATCGATGATCAAGCGGTACACGAATGGCGGTTTTGCACCCACTTCCTTCCCATCAACAGTGGGCAAATTGACCAATAGCCTCAACAGCGGCATTTTGTCGGACAGAATGAAAATGCAATTGCCGTGTATCCCTGTACATCTCTTGTACAAAAAGGTCGTCTGAAAATAGTTTTTCAGACGACCTTTGTTCACATTATTTATTTCCCGAATCAATGCCTAAAATGGCGAACGCCTGTTACCACCATGGCGATGCCGTGTTCGTCGGCCGCATCAAAAACTTCCTGATCGCGCATCGAGCCGGCGGGATGGATGATGGCTTTGATGCCTTGTTCGGCGATGACGTCCACACCGTCGCGGAATGGGAAGAAGGCATCGGAGGCGGCGCATGCGCCGTTTAAGTCCAAGCCTGCGTCCTGCGCTTTGCGGGCGGCGATGCGGGTGCTGTCCACGCGGCTCATTTGACCTGCGCCGATGCCGTAGGTTTGACCGCCTTTGCCGAACACGATGGCGTTGGATTTGACGTATTTGGCGACGTTCCAGACAAACAGCAAATCATTCCACTCCTGCTCGGTCGGTTGGCGTTTGGAGACGACTTTCAAATCGGCGCGGCTGATGCGGTGGATGTCGGGCGTTTGTACCAACAGCCCGCCGCCGACGCGTTTGAGTTCAAAGCGGTTTGCGCCTGCTTCCAGAGGCACTTCCAATACGCGTACGTTTTTCTTGGCGGCGGCGATTTCAAGGGCTTCGGCGGTAAACTTCGGCGCCATCAGGACTTCCATAAATTGGTTGTCGGTAATCTGTTTCACGGTTGCGCCGTCCACTTCACGGTTGAAGGCGATGATGCCGCCGAATGCGCTGGTGGTGTCGGTGGCGTAGGCGAGTTTGTAAGCAGTCAATGTATCGGCTGCGACGGCGACGCCGCACGGATTGGCGTGTTTCACAATCACGCAGGCGGGCGCATCGAAGGATTTGACGGCTTCCCATGCGGCATCGGCATCGGCGATGTTGTTGTACGACAATTCTTTGCCTTGCAGTTGTTGGTAGGCGGCGAGGCTGCCTGCGGCGGGATAAACATCGCGGTAGAAAGCGGCGCGTTGGTGCGGGTTTTCGCCGTAGCGCATGTCTTGTACTTTAATCCAGCTTTGGTTGAACTGGCTGGGGAATTCGCCGATTTCGGGCGTGCCGCTCAAGACGTCGTCTGAAAGCGAGGTTAGATAGTTGGAAATCATGCCGTCGTATTGGGCGGTGTGGCTGAACGCTTTGCGCGACAGGTTGAAGCGGGTTTTGTCGCTCAACGCGCCGCCGTTGGCTTCCATTTCGGCTGCGACGGCGGGAAAGTCGGCGGTATCGGTAACGATGGCGACGTGTTTCCAGTTTTTCGCGGCGGAACGAACCATGGTCGGGCCGCCGATGTCGATGTTTTCAATCGCGTCTTCCAGCGTGCAGTTTGGTTTGGCGATGGTGGCGGCGAAGGGGTAAAGATTGACGCACACGAGGTCGATGTTGCCGATGCCGTGTTCTTCCATCTTGGCGACGTGTTCGCCCAAATCGCGCCGCCCCAAAATACCGCCGTGGATTTTCGGATGCAGCGTTTTCACGCGGCCGTCGAGCATTTCGGGAAAACCGGTGTAGTCGGCGACTTCAATCACGGGAACGCCCGCATCGGCAAGCAGCTTCGCCGTGCCGCCGGTGGAGAGGATTTCGACACCGAGTTTGTGCAGGGTTTGGGCAAATTCGACTGCGCCTGTCTTGTCGGACAGGCTGATCAAGGCGCGTTTGATGGAAGGCATGGGGATTCCTTTTAAACAGAGATTTATAACTGGAAACAAACACTTTCAGGGGCGGTATTATCCTCCAGTTTCGGCTTTTTAGCAGCAGTTTTCTGGGAAATTGTTGACAATATTCCGATAAAAAAGGTCGTCTGAAAACCGTGTTCATAAGTTTTCAGACGACTTTCGCATATCCAACCACTTAACATTTTTAAATAGTTTTAAAATTTCATACAGTTAAATCTTGCATATATTAACAAACAACCATAGAATGCAAAATCGGTCGGATTGCATAATCTGCCCTACAAAGTCCAAATTCCGAGTTACTCAGGAGTAATCAAACATGTACAGAAAATTCCTCTGCATTTTCGCAACCGCGGCCTTGGCAGCCGGCTGTGCGACCGAGTCTTCCAAAACCATCGAAGCCGTCAAAGTCAGCAGCTACAATACCCCTTATCACGGTGCGCGCGCACCTATTTCCATCGGCAGTTTCGACAACCGCTCCACTTACCAGCGCGGCGTATTTTCCGACGGTGAAGACCGTTTGGGCAGTCAGGCGAAAACCATTTTGCTGACCCACCTGCAACAGACTAACCGTTTCAACGTACTCAACCGTACACAATTGAGCGCGCTGAAGCAGGAAGCAGGCATCGGCGGCAAAACACAAGCCCTTAAAGGTGCGGATTATGTGATTACCGGCGATGTAACCGAGTTTGGCCGCAAAGATGTCGGCGACCATCAGCTTTTCGGGATTTTAGGACGCGGCAAATCCCAAGTCGCCTATGCCAAAGTAGCGTTGAACGTCGTGGATGTACGCACTTCCGAAGTGGTTTATTCAGCGCAGGGCGCAGGGGAATTTTCATTGTCCAACCGCGAAGTCGTCGGCTTTGGCGGCACTGCGGGCTACGATGCGACGCTGAACGGCAAAGTATTGGACCTGGCCATCCGCGAAGCAGTCAATAATTTGGTTGCCGGCATCGAAAGCGGTGCTTGGACACCTGCACGCTGAAAGGTCGTCTGAAATGGACAAACTCATCAAAACAGGCTGCCTGGGCGCATTCTGCCTGCTGCTTGCCGCATGCGGCAGCCCTCAGCAAACCCTTTATTATTGGGGAAACAACAATGCCGATGTTTACGAACGCCTCAAAAGCGACGGCAAACCCCTAGGCGAACAAATCGACGCAATGGAAAAATATTTCCAGAAAACCCGGAGCGAAAATAAAAAAGAAGCACCCGGCACACACGCTCATTTGGGAATGCTGTTGAGCGAGGCGGGGCAGGATCGGTCGGCAGCGGAACACTTCGAAACCGAAAAACGCCTGTTCCCCGAATCTTCCGTCTTCATGGACTTCCTGTTGAAAAATAAAGGAGCCCAAAAATGAGCAGCCTGAAAACCGTCCTTTTTGCCTCTGCAACCGCCGTCATACTGTCAGCCTGCTCCGCTACCGCGCCGCAGCCTTTCGACTATTCCGCGTTCAGGGAAAGCAAACCACGCTCCATTTTAGTATTGCCCCCCTTAAACGAATCGCCGGAAGTCAAGGCAAGTGCGGGGATGCTCGCTTCTTCCACGCGACCGTTGGCAGAATCGGGCTATTACGTCTTCCCGGTTGCCGCAGTGGCCGAAACCTTCAAGCAAAACGGTCTGGACAATGCGCACGATATCCATCAAGTCAGCCTTGAAAAACTCAATCGGATTTTCGGCGCGGATGCCGTACTCTATATAAAAATCAACCAATACGGCACCAGCTACCAACTCATCCAAAGCGATACCCGGGTTACGGCGGAAGCCAAACTGGTTGACGCGAAAACCGGAAAAGAGTTGTGGCACGGTTCTGCAACGGCTTCCAGCACCGAAAACAACAATACTGCCGGACAAGGCCTGCTCGGCGCAATGGTGAGCGCAATCGTCCAACAGATTGCAAGCTCCGTCGGCGACAAAGGATTCGATATTGCCCAAGTTGCAGGCACGCGCCTGCTTTCGGCGTCCGCAACGAACGGCATCATGTACGGCCCTTATTCGCCCCACTATGAAACCCAGCCGGGTAAATAATCCCCAAAGCAAAGGTCGTCTGAAACAAGTTTTCAGACGACCTTTTTCTTAGTTTACATTTGAATATTTATTGATCGCTTATTTTGGCAAGGCACTTATTCAAACCGACTGACGTCATTGCAGCGATCAGGTTGAATCCAATTTAAAAATCAGGCATACGTTGCTTTTAAAACAGATTCCCAAACGTCTTTCAAATCGGGTTTTCCTCCGGTTTAGACGACCCCTTACGCATTCTTTCCTCTGTTCGACAGCCATCCCACCACAAACGTCGAAGCGATGACGATGAACACGCCCGAAGCGGACACGGCGGATAAATGTTCGCCCAGAATCAATACCGCCATGATGACGCCGATGACAGGTTCGAGCGAAATCAAGAGTCCGGAGACATTGGCAGGGACTTTGTTCATGCCCTTGTTCCATAAAAGATAGGCAAGCCAACTGCATCCGATCCCCAAATACAAAACCGACAACACGCCGCCCCATGACCAGCGGACTTCATAACTTTCAGCCAATACCAGCGAAAACGGCAGGCACAACACCGCCGCCATCGCCATGGAAGCAGAAGTAAATGCAGGCGCGCCGATGCGGGCAATCATCTCTCGGCTCGGGCGCATCACACCGGCAAAACCGATTCCGGCAAGCAAAATCAGCAAACAGCCGAACCAATCGACCGCGCCGCCCTCCTCCGCGCCACCCAGCACCATCATCCCGATACCGACAAACGCCGCCGCCCCACAAATCCAGTGGTAAATTCTCGCTTTGTCGTTGAAAAAGAAATGCCCGACAAACACCACCAGCAAGGGTTCAAGCCCGACCATGGTAATCGCGCTGGCAGCGGACGTGTATTTCAAACCGATAAACTGAAGCAGCAAAACCACGACGTAATTGATAAAGGCAATCCACAACAACGGCTTCCACTCGCGGCGCGGAATCTTGCCGAAATGACGGTAACAGGAAGGCAGCACCATCAACGCAGCAATCAGCAGCCGCGCCTCAACCATCAGCGCGGCATCAAGCATCTCGTAGGAATATTTGGCGGCAATAAACGAACTGCCCCAAATAATCAAGGAAAGGACTTGATAGAACATTTCAGACGACCTCAGCCCTCCAGCAGACTGTGCTGCAACAGTTTCTTACGCAGCGTATTGCGGTTCAGCCCCAAAATCACCGCCGCTTTAGACTGATTGCCGCCGCATTGTTCCATCACGCAAATCAGCATGGGCTTTTCCACTTGGTGCAACACCATATCGTACACGCCGCAAGGCTCCGTACCATTCAAGTCTTTGAAATATTGTTGCAAATTCTGTTCAACGCATTGCGCAATATCGGGGATGGGTTGTTTCATGACATATCCTCCTTCGTTATTTTTAAAAGATGACAAGTCGTCTGAAACGGGATTCAGACGACGTTTGTTGAGTTTGTATAGATAAATTGTTTTTTATTTCGATGAAACTGTGTTTTCAGGCGACCTGATATTGCCGCCATTCCCGCGCAGGCGTAACCCGGTAATTTGAAGCTGCGGCAATTTCTGAACATTTCGGAAAAATTAAAGCCTGGATTCCCGCCTGTGTAGGAATGACAGTACTGGGTTTTCTTAATCATTCACGATGGCTTATCCGCTTCCCAAAAACAAAAGGTCGTCTGAAACGCCCTACCCCTCGCGATATTCACACACCCAGCGGTCGGTTTTCTCTGAAAGCGTCTCAAGATAGGCGGTAAGGGTATCGTATTGTGCCGCGGTGCTGTCTAAGCGGTTGATGTCCCGGCGTGCCTGCTCACCGTCGGGCATGGCGTCGATGTACCAGCCTATGTGTTTGCGGGCGATGCGTACACCGGCAACTTCGCCATAAAACGCGTGCATGGCGTGGATGTGGTTCAAAATGGTGGCGTTGCATTCTGCCAAGCTCAAGGCAGGCGGCAAAACGCCGTGTTCAGCGTAATGTTTCAAATCGCGGAAGAGCCACGGCCTGCCTTGTGCGCCGCGCCCTATCATGATGCCGTCTGCGGCGGTTTGTTTGAGGACGGCGGCGGCTTTTTGCGGCGAGGTGATGTCGCCGTTGACCCAGACGGGGATTTTCAGACGACCTTTGGTTTCGGCAATCAGGTCGTAAGTTGCTTCGCCTTTGTACATTTGCGTGCGTGTACGTCCGTGGACGGCAAGGGCGGCAATGCCGCAATCTTCGGCGATGCGGGCAATGGCGGGCAGGTTTTTGTGGTCGTCATGCCAGCCCAAACGGGTTTTGAGGGTAACGGGAACGCCCACCGCGCGGACGACGGCTTCGAGAATGGCGGCAACCAGCGGCTCGTTTTGCATCAGCGCGCTGCCGGCTTGAACGTTGCAGACTTTTTTGGCGGGACAGCCCATGTTGATGTCGATAACCTGCGCCCCAAGGCTGACGTTGTAACGCGCGGCATCGGCCATCTGCTGCGGATCGCTGCCGGCAATTTGGACGGCAACGGTGCCGCCCTCATCGGCAAAATCGCTGCGGCGCAGGGTCTTTTTGGTATTTCTAAGCGTCGGGTCGCTGGTCAGCATTTCACACACCGCCCAACCTGCGCCAAAATCTCGGCAAAGTCGGCGGAACGGTTTGTCCGTAATGCCCGCCATCGGGGCGAGTGCAATGGGATTGTCGATAATGTAGCCGCCGATGCGCATGGTCAAACCGCCGTATGGAAAGGGCTGCCATTGTACAATTTTTAAGCAGGGTTTCCAATGGGATTTACTTTGGAAACAGGTAAAACAAAGGGCGCAATCATGCGCCCTGCGGGTGTGTTTAAGGTTTCAGACAACCTCTTCGCCGTCTTGCGGACGGTTCAGTTTAACAAGGTCATAAAGAGGTACACAGCCGTCTGTATCAGCACAACGATAGGCAGGATGATTTTTGCCAGCAGTCCTGTGAACATCAATATTAGGACAATCCACATTCCGTAAGGTTCGATTTTGCGAAACTGCATGGACTGTTTGGCAGACAGGAAAGTATCGATAAAGATGCCGCCGTCCCAAGGCAAGATGGGAATCAGGCTGAAAGCGACCCAAATCGCGTTCACGATAACGCCGTATTGCGCCATTCGGACCAACGGCTCCTGATAGGATTCAGGCGCGTAAACGGCAAAGGCGGCGACAAAGCCCCAGAAGAACGCCAAAATCAGATTGGCAATCGGACCGGAAATGGAAACCCAACGCCAAGCGCGGCGCGGATCGCGGAAATTGCGCGGGTCGATGGGCATCGGGCGCGCCCAACCGAAAACGAACGGGGTCAGCAGCAGGCTGATTATGGGTACGACGATCGTACCTACCGGATCGATATGCGGCAGGGGGTTGAGTGTCAGCCGCCCGTATTGTTGGGCGGTACTGTCGCCCCAACGGCGGGCGGTATAACCACGTGCGACTTCGCGTATGGTCAGGGCGAGGAGGACGGGCGGAATCGCGAGCAGGACAGTGCCCAAGTCAAAGTTTTGAAACATGGTTTTCCTTTGAAAGGTCGTCTGAAAACGACGGTGTATGTGCGGATGGCCGATTTATCGGAAACGGGAAGATTTCTGCCTCATTCAATATGTTCTTTTTTGTCGGGTTTTCAACCCCTCCCCGGTCTTCATCATGCCCGGGCAGGCTCTAATAACGGATGTGTCTCGCCGCAAGCGACCCGGCTATACACACCTTCACACCGCCAACCCCGTTACCAACTGCTTGAACTCCGTCCACGCGTCGCCGTCTTCCGCGCCTTTGATGATGCGGTCGATTTTGGCGCAGGTTTTGAGCGCTTCGATCAGGCGGACGGCGGGAATGCGTTTGACGGCAATCGGTGCGAGGGTTTGTTTGTCGCCCCACAGGCGCAGGCTGTTGCGGACGGATTGCACGCTTTGTCCTTGTTTGAGCGCGGCGGTCAGGCGGATGAGGGTGCGGATGTCTTCGGCAACCGCCCACAGCAGCAAGACGGGTTCTTCGCCTTCTTCTTCAAGTCCGTCCAGAAGGCGGGCGACGCGCATGGCATCGCCTTTCATCCATGCGCCGGAGAGCTGGAACACGTCGAAACGGGCGACGTTGGCGACGGCGGCTTCGGCATCGGCGATGTTGACGGTATGGTTTTGCGGGTGCAGCAGGGCGAGTTTGTCGATTTCTTGGCGGGCGGCGAGCAGGTTGCCTTCGACGCGTTCGGCAAACAGGGCGAGCGCGTCGGGTTCGATGTCGAGTCCGACCTTTTTCAGACGACCTTTTATCCACTGCGGCAGGGCTTGCGCGCTAATGGCTTTGGCTTCGAGTATCGTGCCTTTGGCGGCGAGCGCGGTGAACCATTTTGCCTGCGTTTGGGCTTTTTCGAGCTTGGGCAGCAGAATCAGGGAAACGGTGTCTTCGGGCAGGCGTTCGGCGAAGGTTTGCAGCGCGTCGCCGCCGTTTTTGCCGGGCTTGCCGTTCGGAATGTGGATTTCCAAAAGTTTCAAATCGGCGAAAAGCCCCGCGCTGCCTGCGCTTTGCAAAAGTTCGTTCCAGTCGGCGCCGTTGTCCGCCGTAAAGACTTCGCGGTTGAGGTAGCCTTGTTTTTTGGCGGCGGAGCGCAGGGTGTCGAGGGCTTCGATGCGCAACAGGTCTTCTTCGCCGTGAATGATGTACAACGGCGAAAGCGGCATATCCGCGCTGACCTGTTCGATATTCATGACCGCCATCAATACGCTTTCAGGAACGTGAGGCGGCGGACGATTTGGTCGGCGGCGTCGGCGCGCATTTCTGCCCAGATGGTTTCGCTTTCTTCCTGTTTGCCCAACACTTCGCTGTCGTTGTAATCCATCGTGCGGTTGACGAGGATGGTCATCGGTTCGCCCACAGGCTCGCCGTTGCGCATGGCTTGAGCTTCGACGCGCAGGGTCAGCAGGTATTCGTTGACCAGCGCGGCGCGGGTGATGGTGTAGATGTCCTGACGGGTTTCAATGTTCTTGATGTGCAAAGTCATTTGCGCTTCGGCGGCGGAAACGGGTTTGCCGTCGGCGCGGCGCAGGGCGTTTTCCAAAGCCTTTTGCATGACGGAGGCGTTTTGGATGTGCCAAGCGGGATACGGCAGCGTGCGTGCTGTGCCGCCCATGCCTTTGAGGTGGAAGCCGCAGGCGGACAGAAGCAACACGGCGGCGGTCATCAGGATTTTGTTCATTTCATTCTTTCTGTTGCGCGGGTATCGGGGAATTATAGCGGATAGTCGGGCGGTCGGGAAACGCGGCGGCGGAAGCGGATTTCAGACGACCCCTTGCCGTTTGTCGTTTACCGGCACGATGGGTACAATCCAAACGTCAGACAACAGGAGAAACATCATGCACCCCATCCGCGAACCCATCCGCAGCGGCCTGCTGCAAGTATCGGACGTCCATCAAATCTACTGGGAAGAATCCGGCACCCCCGACGGCCTGCCCGTCATCTTCCTGCACGGCGGACCCGGCGCGGGCGCATCGCCTGCCTGCCGCGGCTTTTTCAATCCCGACGTGTTCCGCATCGTCATCATCGACCAGCGCGGCTGCGGCCGTTCGCTGCCTTACGCCTGCACCGATGACAACACGACTTGGGACTTGGTTGCCGACATCGAAAAAGTCCGCGAAATGCTGGGCATCGAAAAATGGCTGGTGTTCGGCGGCTCGTGGGGCAGCACCTTGTCGCTCGCGTATGCCGAAACCCATCCCGAACGCGTTGCCGGACTCGTATTGCGCGGGATATTCCTGTGCCGCCCGTCCGAAATGGCGTGGCTGGACGAAGCAGGCGGCGTCAGCCAGATTTATCCCGCGCAATGGCAGAAATTCCTCGCGCCCGTCGCCGAAGAAAAACGCGGCGGCCTGATTGCGGCGTATCACGAAATGCTGTTCGGCGAAGACGAAGCAGGTCGTCTGAAAGCCGCCAAAGCCTGGGCGGATTGGGAAAGCTACCTGATCCACTTCGAGCCGCAAGACGTCGATGAAGACGCCTACCAATCGCTCGCCATCGCCCGCTTGGAAAACCATTATTTCGTCAACGAAGGCTGGCTGAAGGGCGACAAAGCGATTTTGGCGAACACGGACAAAATCCGACATATCCCGACTATCATCGTGCAAGGACGCTATGATTTATGCACCCCCATGCAAAGCGCGTGGGAGCTGTCGCAGGCGCTGCCCGAAGCCGAACTGCGCGTGATTCAGGCGGGACACTCGTCGTTTGATCCGCCCTTGGCAGCGGCGTTGGTGCAAGCGGTGGAAGATATGAGGGAACGCGCGGTGTGGTAATAATAAGGAATTGAAATCATAAAAGCATGGTTTGCCGTTATTTCTGTTCGAATGGGAATAACGGCAAACAAACAATATCGTTTTCTTTGACTTTGCGACAGGAAGATCCGCCTGCCGCCACCTTCCCACCAAATTCCGAAAATACTGTAAAATAGCGTTAATTACGAGATTCAAGGTCGTCTGAAAACCGACGCGGCAGGTTCTCCGAAACCAGCCTCCGTTTTTCAGACGACCTCCCACCCTTAATAAGGAACCACAACTTCATGGACAACCAAACCAAACTCCGCATCGGCGGCCTGCTCGTGCTGACTACCGCCGTTTTAAGCCTGCTCATCGTCTTAATCGTCGATTCATGGCCGCTCGCCATCCTGATTGCCGTCATCATCGTCGCCGCAGCCGCCGGCGGCTTTGTTTGGACTTCGCGCCGCCAACAGCGCCAGTTCATCGAGCGCCTGAAAAAATTCGACATCGACCCCGAAAAAGGCCGCATCAACGAAGCCAACCTGCGCCGTATGTACCACAGCGGCGGTCAGCACCAAAAAGACGCGGTAACTTTAATCTGCCTGTCGCAAAAATGCTCGGTTGACGAAGCGCACGCCATGTTCAAAAAACGCCCGACCCGTCAGGAAATGAACCAAATGGCAGCCCAGCAGGCGCGCGGACAAAAACGTCCCCACCGCTGATTCCTCCCACACAAAGGTCGTCTGAAAACGAATGCGGCGGATTTGCCGAAACAAAACATTCCGTTTTTCAGACGACCTTTTTACCGACAAGACCGCCATGACCGCCCTCCCCCCCGCCCCCATCAAACGCCGCCTTGCCGCACTGATGTACGAGTTGCTGCTGACCGGCGCCGTAACCGCCATCGCCGCCATCCTTGCCGGCATCGCCGCTATTTTCCTCAACCCCGTTTCCCACATCCTTTCCAGCTTGGCTACCTGCGTTATCTTCGTAGGAAGCTGGTGGCTCTACTTCAAAACCAACTGGACGAAGACCGGCCGCACCCTCGCCATGCAGACTTGGAAAATCGGACTGCACGGCCGCAACGGTACGCTGCCGCCATTGTCGCAACTGCGCATCCGCTTTATTTGGGCATGTATCTTCGTTGTTTTCATCCCCCTGCTCGCTTACGCAGGCTTGCGCCACCTGCTCGCCATCCCACCTGTGCCCGCCTTTGGTGCCGCCCTTATCTGGCTCATCTTGCCTTGGGGCTTTGCCCTGCTGAACCCCAACCGGCAGTTTTTATACGATTTCCTGGCGGGAACGCGATTGGTCGATTTGAAACAGGAAGCATCCGAAAACTGATGGTTTCACTGCCGTGCAACTACATAAAAAGGTCGTCTGAAAACCAAACAGGTTTTCAGACGACCTTTTTATTCATTTCAAAACAACCGCCGCATCAGATGCGCATCGGCATAACGATGTATTTGAAGTTCGGGTTGTTCGGCACGGTAAACAAGGTCGAGCGGTTGGCATCGCCGAAGGCAAGCTGCATATCGTCGGAATGGATGTTGCGCAATACGTCCATCAGATAGCCGATGTTGAAGCCGACTTCGAGTTCGCCGCCTTGGTAGGCGATTTCGAGTTCTTCGCGGGCTTCTTCCTGCTCGTTATTGCTGCACACGACGCTCAAGAGGCCGGGTTGCAGGAACAGGCGCGCGCCGCGGAATTTTTCGTTGGCAAGGATGGCGGCACGTTCAAGCGCGCCCAAAAGCTGGGTGCGTGAAACGAGGAAGATTTTGTCGTTGTCCAGCGGAATAACGCGGTTGAAATCGGGGAATTTGCCGTCAATGACTTTGCTGACGATGGTCGTACCGTTGCATTGGAAGCGCACTTGGTTGTTGAGTAGCTCGACGCTGATAGGTTCGGACGGGTTGTTCAGCAGTTTGAAGAGTTCCAAAACGGTTTTGCGCGGCAGGATGACTTCGGTTTTGGGCAGTTCGGCTTCGATTTGGCTGGCGGCGTAGGCAAGGCGGTGGCCGTCGGTGGCGACGAGGCGCAGTTGGTTGCCTTCAACCTGCATCAGCAAGCCGTTGAGGTAGTAGCGGATGTCTTGCACTGCCATGCTGTATTGGACTTGCGAGAGCATGGTTTTGAAGGTTTCTTGCGACAGGGAAAACGCGGCGCTGATGTCTTCGCCGACGCTCATCAACGGGAAGTCTTCGGCAGGCAGGGTTTGCAGGGCGAAGCGTGATTTGCCTGCACGCAGAGTCAGGCGGTTGTCCGCCCAGTCAAGCGAAACGATGGCGCTGTCGGGCAAGGCGCGCAGGATGTCTTGGAATTTTTTGGCGTTGGTGGTGATGCGGAAATCGCCTGCCTGACTTTCCGGACCGGCGGTGTTGATTTGGATTTCCAAGTCGGTCGCCAAGAGTTTGGTTTGACCGTCTTTGCTTTCGAGCAGGACGTTGGAGAGGATGGGCAGGGTATGGCGGCGTTCGACGATACCGGTAACGGCTTGCAGCGGCTTGAGCAGACTGTCGCGGTCGGCTTGTAAAATCAGCATGGTCAATTCCTTTTGAATCGGTTATTTCGGGTGTTTTTGAATCGGGTTCGGCGTGCGGGATAAATAATGCGCCGTCGTTAAAATCAATGTGTATTTGTGTTTTCAGACGACCTTTTAAGAGAGGGGTCGTCTGAAAGCCGGTTCTGACTCAGTTTTGAATCAGAATCAGGAGTTTTTCGTAATCTTGCGCCAACTCGGGATCTTCTTCGCGCAGTTTTGCGACGGCTTTCACGCCGTGCATGACGGTCGTGTGGTCGCGTCCGCCGAACGCGTCGCCGATGGACGGCAGGCTGAGGGTGGTCAGCTCTTTAGTCAGACTCATGGCGACTTGACGCGGGCGGGCAATGTTGCGTGTGCGCTTTTTGCCGAGTATATCGCTGATTTTAATGCGGTAATATTTGGCAGTCGCGTCGATAATGGTGTCGGCGGTAATGATTTTGTGTTTTTCGGCGATGATGTCCTGCAAAGCCGTGCGCGCCAAATCCATGTCGATAACGGGGCGGTTCATAAAGCGGCTGCTTGCGCTGACGCGGTTGAACGCGCCTTCCAGTTCGCGCACGTTGGAACGAATCAGGTTGGCAACAAACAATGCGGCTTCGTCTTCAATGCTGATGCCTGCCGCTTCTGCCTTTTTCTGCAAAATCGCCACGCGCATTTCCAGCTCGGGCGGCTCGAGTTCCAAAGTCAAACCCCATGAGAAACGCGATTTGAGGCGGTCATCCATGCCTTCGATTTTGGCAGGCAACACGTCGCAAGTGAGGATGAGCTGTTTTTTCTCGTTGTGGAAATGGTTGTACAGATAGAAAAATTCTTCCATCGTACGGTCTTTGCCTTTGATGAACTGGATGTCGTCGATAATCAGCAGGTCGTATTGTTTGTATTGCTGCTTGAACACATCGTAAGTATTGTTGCGCACCGCCTTCATAAAGCTGCGGATATAGTCGTCTGAATGCATATAGCGCACTTTGGCATCAGGACGGTTTTTCAGCAGTTCGTTGCCGATGGCCTGCACCAAGTGGGTTTTACCCAAACCCGTGCTGCCGTACAGGAAAAACGGGTTATAGCCCTGCCCCGGGTTCTCAGCGATGGCTTGGGCGGCGGCGGCGGCAAGGCGGTTGCCCTTACCTTCGACCAAGGTATCGAATGTGTAGTCGCGCGACAGATTGGTCTGTTCGTAACGCGCTTCTTCCGCATCGCGCTGCGCTTCCGTTTTGGCTTTCGCAACGACTTTCGATTCTGCAGGCGCGGCGGCAGGCTGTTTGCTCTCGTGCGGCAGATTTTTCATGCGCTGCGCCAAAATGTCCGCCGCCGTTTTCGCAACAGAGGGCTTGTCTGAGTTTTCAGACGACGTCTCGTCCAAAAAAGATTCTTGTGCGTCAGCTTTCGGCATTTCTTCCGTCAACGCAGCTTGTTCAGGCGCAACCGCCCCCGCATTTTCCGCCATTTCATAATGCTGCCCAGCACCCGCCTTAAACACAAAAGCCGCCTGCAGCGGAGCCAATTCCGAACGCACCACTTCGATTTTGGCGGCAAACTGGCTTTTGAGCATATTGCAGGCAAACTGGTTTTTACCGTAAACCACCCACACGCCGTTTTCCTCGCCCACGGTCAAGGGCGCAATCCATTGTGCGAACTGCCCGGCAGGCAAAATATCGTGAAGTCGGCGGAGGCACTGCGGCCAAAATTCTGCTAGCGTCATGAATAAGCTCGAGTCGTGGAAATCGTTGGAAAGAAACGGAGAGAAACCGTCGGAAATTGCAGCCTTTGAAAATGCGGTTTCAGCCCGACGGGAAAAGTGTCGCAAATACCGCACAAACCCTATCCGCCAAACCGAACGTCGTCTGAAAATACAATTGAATTATTTTCGGAAAATCATCACGATAAATCCATATCAACATTTTCAGACGACCTATCGCCCGGCAAAGGGACAGGAATTGCCGATTATACCCACTCCGACCAACTTTATCCACAACCCGCCGGAAATTTTATCCACAAAGCGCCGCAAAAATCCGCAAACCAAATCATCCCGCGCGCCATATCCATTTACTCAACCGAGATTGACAAAAGATGAAAATTAGAGTGTAATTCACGGTTTATTTATCTACCGATTTTTTAGGAAACATCATGAAACGCACTTATCAACCTTCCGTTACCAAACGCAAACGCACCCACGGCTTCCTGGTTCGCTCCAAAACCCGCGGTGGTCGCGCAGTATTGGCAGCCCGTCGCGCCAAAGGCCGCAAACGCTTGGCAGTGTAATTTTGGACTACCGCTTCGGAAAGCAGTACCGCTTATTAAAAACGGATGATTTTTCATCCGTTTTTGCGTTCAAAAACCGGCGCAGCCGCGATTTGCTGCAAGTTTCCCAATCTGCCGACAACGGATTGAACCATCCGCGGCTCGGCTTGGTCGTCAGCAAAAAAACAGCGAAACGCGCGCATGAGCGCAACTATATGAAGCGCGTCATCCGCGACTGGTTCAGACTGAACAAAAACAGCCTGCCGCCGCATGATTTCGTCGTACGCGTCCGTCTGGCATTCAATCGGCAAAATGCTGCCGAAGCCCGAAACCAATTGGCGCAACTTATGCGCAAACGCTGATGAATACCCTGTTGTCCAAATTCATCCTCGCGCTGATCCGTTTTTACCAATACGCCATCAGCCCGCTGATACCGCCGCGCTGCCGCTATACCCCGACCTGTTCGCAATATGCGGTCGAAGCAGTCAAAAAATACGGCGCATTCAAAGGCGGCTGGCTCGCACTCAAACGCATCGCCCGCTGCCACCCCTTCGGCGGACACGGACACGACCCCGTCCCGTAATCCGAACCATTCGGATAACTTGATTTCCTTTAATTTCCCGTCGGTTTCTATATAATGCCGTCTGAAGCAGTTTTCATCTCGATTACATACCCGTCAATTCCAGGAATCTCTTATGGATTTTAAAAGATTAGTGGCATTTTTTGCCATCTCGCTGGCAATCTTTGCCGGCTGGGAACATTTCTTCCCCAGCCCCAAACCCAATCCGGCACAACAAGCCGCTCAGCAGCAACAGCAGCAAACCGCCGCAACCGCTGCCGCTGAAGCCTCACTCGCCCCCGCAACGCCGATTACCGTAACGACCGACACGGTCAAAGCCGTCATCGACGAAAAAAGCGGCGACCTGCGTCAAATGACCCTGCTCAAATACAAAGCAAATGGCGACGAAAACAAACCCTTCACCCTGTTTAACGACAGCAAAGAATACACCTACGTCGCCCAATCCGAGCTTTTGGATGCACAAGGCAACAACATCCTCAAAGGCGTCAACTTTACCGCAGCGCAAAAAGAATACAGTCTCAACGGCGACAAAGTCGAAGTCCGCCTGAGCGCGCCTGAAACAAACGGACTGAAAATCGACAAAGTCTATACTTTCACCAAAGACAGCTACCTCGTCAACGTCCGTTTCGACATCACCAACACCAGCGGCAAGCCCACCAACCTGAGCGCGGACTACCGCATCGTACGCGACCACAGCGAACCTGAAGGTCAAGGCTACTTTACCCGCTCTTTCGTCGGCCCCGTCGTTTACACTCCTGAAGACAAATTCCAAAAAGTCAGCTTCTCCGACTTGGACGACGATGCCAAATCAGGCAAAAACGAAGCCGAATACGCCCGCAAAACCCAAACCGGCTGGCTCGGCATGATTGAACACCACTTCATGTCCACTTGGATTCTCCAGCCTAAAGGCGGACAAAGCGTTTGCGCCGCAGGCGACTGCCGTATCGACATCAAACGCCGAAACGACAACCTGTACAGCACCAGCGTCAGCGTTCCCCTTGCCGCTATCCAAAACGGCGCGAAAGCCGAAGCCTCTATCAACCTCTACGCCGGCCCGCAGACCACATCCGTCATCGCCAATATCGCCGACAACCTGCAACTGGCAAAAGACTACGGCAAAGTACACTGGTTCGCTTCCCCCCTCTTCTGGCTCCTGAACCAACTGCACAACATTATCGGCAACTGGGGCTGGGCAATTGTCGTTTTGACCATCATCGTCAAAGCCGTACTCTACCCGCTGACCAACGCGTCCTACCGCTCGATGGCAAAAATGCGCGCCGCCTCGCCCAAACTGCAAGCCATCAAAGAAAAATACGGCGACGACCGTATGGCGCAACAGCAAGCCATGATGCAGCTTTACAAAGACGAAAAAATCAACCCGCTGGGCGGCTGTCTGCCTATGTTGTTGCAAATCCCCGTCTTCATCGGCTTGTACTGGGCATTGTTCGCTTCCGTAGAATTGCGTCAGGCACCTTGGCTGGGCTGGATTACCGACCTTAGCCGCTCCGACCCCTACTACATCCTGCCCGTGATTATGGCAGTAACCATGTTTGCCCAAACATTCCTCAACCCGCCGCCGACCGACCCGATGCAGGCAAAAATGATGAAAGTCATGCCGCTGGTTTTCTCAGCCATGTTCTTCTTCTTCCCTGCCGGCCTGGTACTTTACTGGGTAGTCAACAACCTCCTGACCATCGCTCAACAATGGCACATCAACCGCAGCATCGACAAACAACGCACCCAAGGCGAAGTGGTTTCCTAGCAGCGGTCTGACATACTAAAAAAGGTCGTCTGAAAACTTAATTTCAGACGACCTTTTCTATTAGAATACCGATGGTTTGTCGGCTTCGACTTAACTCGACTACACTGTCGGGCTTGATTCGATAGGCAAAATTTAAGTCCCGGCGGAGCAGCCTGATACACGCATCAAGAAAATAATTTTCAAAGTATCGAATCAAATCAATCCATTATTTTTTAAAGGGCATCATCATGCGGACGTCTTTACATATGCTCAAAAGGGGCATGTTTAACTTAATCGAAGGTGACTTCATCAGCCGATACGCGCAGGCTTATGGTGAATGGTCGGATTTGGAAGTCCGTTTTCTTCTGAACAATCTTCGTGCCGACAGCAATGTCGTCGAAGTCGGCTCAAATATCGGTATGCACGCAATTCCCATCGCCCGACATATCGAGCGCGGCAAACTATTCTGTTTCGAGCCGCAGCGGGTAATTTTCCAAACTTTGTGCGCCAATATATCACTCAACAGCCTGACCAATGTTTACGCCTATCAAGAAGGCGTGGGCGATGAAAACGCTTGGCTGGAGATTCCCTCTTCAGATTATGAAACAGAGTGGAATTACGGTAGTTTTTCTTTAGACAAAGGTTTTGACACCGAATCCAGCTTTGACGGTATTCGCTACAACGAAACCATACGCCTTACTGCATTAGACCGACATCCCGAGCTTCAAAAACTCAATGCGCTGGATTTGCTGAAAATCGATGCGGAAGGCTTTGAAAGCCATGTATAGTGGATTAAATTTAAATCAGGACAAGGCGACGAAGCCGCAGACAGTACAAATAGTACGGCAAGGCGAGGCAACGCCGTACTGGTTTAAATTTAATCCACTATACTCAACGGCGCAAAACGCCTGATTGAACAGCATAAACCAATCATTTTTGCAGAGGCTCAGCCTGACAACTGCCTCGATTTAATCCGCCATTTTGAACGCATGGATTATCGTTGCTATTGGTTTGCTTCCCACCGCTATCAGGAAGACAACTTCTTCCGCCGCCCCGAAAGCCTATCAGGCGTAGATCTCAATCTTGCCTGTTTTCACCGCGATGCAGCTCCCAGTCTGCCCGAAAAGCTATCCGCCTCTGTGGACGGCAATTTGGATTTTATTCCCTTGGTCATCAGAGAAATGCTTGAACAATGAAACAAGCGGATCAGGATTAGCAATAGCTTTGATTCGCTTCATTGAAAAAGGTCGTCTGAAAACTCAAAACACGAGTTTTCAGACGACCTCTCGTTTTGGCATGCAGGATACGCCTTATCCCAGCGAAACCATTTCGATTTGTTCCATGCTGCGTCCGAGGAAGCGTTCGCCTATGGTGCGGAAGCGCAGGGGGATGTCGCTGACGTAGAAGCGGTAGTCGGGACTGTCGTTTTCCGTGTTGAGCAACCCTGCTTGGGCGAGTGCTTGGGCGGTCGCTTCGGCGGTGGTGATGGCGGAATCGACCAGTGCGACGTTTTGCGCTTCTTTGCCGATCAGGGGCTTGAGCAGCGGGAAGTGGGTACAGCCGAGAACGAGTGTGTCGATGTCGTCCACCAAGAGCGGCTTGAGGTATTCGCGCACGGTCAGGCGGGTTACTTCATGGTCGAGCCAGCCTTCTTCCACCAGCGGCACGAGTAGCGGCGTCGCCTGCGTGCGCACGAGCGTGTCCGGGTTTTGGGCGTGGATGGCGCGGGCGTAGGCGTTGCTGTTGACGGTGGTGTTGGTGGCGATGATGCCGATTTTGTTGTTGCGCGTGGTGTTCAAAGCCGCCTGCGCACCGGCGGAAATCACGTCCAACACCGGCATATTGCCTGCTTTTTGGCGGATTTTCTGTCCGGCAACGGCGGCGATGGTGTTGCACGCGATGACGAGTGCCTTAACATCGTTTTCCAGCAGGAAATCGACAATCTGCATGGCGAAGGTTTCGATGGTGGCGCGGGATTTGGTGCCGTAGGGAACGCGGGCGGTGTCGCCGAAGTAGATGATGTTTTCCATCGGCAGGCGTTCCATCAGGGCGCGGACGTTGGTCAGGCCGCCGACGCCGGAATCGAAAACGCCGATGGGGCGTTGTTTGCTGATAGTCATGATGCGGTTTGTACGGATTAGGTATGATGGGGCGATTGTACACGTTCGGCGCAAGGCTTAACAGGGACGGGGTCGTCTGAAAAGGGGAGGCGTGTGGAAACCGCGCTTTTCAGACGACCTTTACAGTTTTTGAGTCATTCCCGATATGCTATAATCCGCCGTTAAACTTTTATCTTTTCAGGAAAAAACATGAGCTTGAAATGCGGCATCGTCGGCCTGCCCAACGTCGGCAAATCCACCCTCTTTAACGCGCTGACCCAATCGGGCATCGAAGCGGCGAACTATCCCTTCTGCACCATCGAACCCAACGTCGGCATCGTCGAAGTACCCGATCCGCGCATGGCGGAGCTGGCGAAAATCGTCAATCCGCAAAAAATGCAGCCTGCCATCGTCGAGTTCGTCGACATTGCCGGTTTGGTTGCAGGTGCAAGTAAAGGCGAAGGCTTGGGCAACCAATTCCTCGCCAACATCCGCGAAACCGACGCCATCGTCAACGTCGTGCGCTGCTTTGACGACGACAACATCGTCCACGTCGCAGGCAAAGTCGATCCGATTGCCGACATCGAAACCATCGGCACCGAACTAGCACTTGCCGACCTCGCCAGCGTCGAAAAAGCCATCGTCCGCGAAGAAAAACGCGCCCGCTCAGGCGACAAAGACGCGCAAAAACTGGTCGAACTGTGCAAAAAACTGCTGCCGCATCTGGACGAAGGCAAACCCGTCCGCTCCTTCGGCTTGGACGCGGAAGAACTCGCCATGCTCAAACCGCTGTTCCTGCTGACCGCTAAGCCTGCCATGTATGTCGGCAACGTTGCCGAAAACGGCTTTGAAAACAATCCGCACCTCGACCGCCTGAAAGAATTGGCTGAAAAAGAAAACGCCCCCGTTGTTGCCGTATGTGCCGCGATGGAGAGCGAAATCGCCGAGTTGGAAGACGACGAAAAAGCCGAGTTCCTCGCCGAAATGGGCTTGGAAGAACCCGGCCTCAACCGCCTGATTCGCGCCGGCTACGACCTCTTGGGTCTGCAAACCTACTTTACTGCCGGCGTCAAAGAAGTCCGCGCCTGGACCATCCACAAAGGCGACACCGCCCCGCAAGCCGCCGGCGTCATCCACACCGACTTCGAACGCGGCTTCATCCGCGCCCAAGTCATTTCCTACGACGATTTCGTCTCCCTCGGCGGCGAAGCCAAAGCCAAAGAAGCCGGCAAAATGCGCGTAGAAGGCAAGGAATATGTCGTGCAAGACGGCGATGTGATGCACTTCTTGTTTAACGTATAAACCCAATGCAACAGGTTTTCAGACGACCTCCCGATACTTTTTGAATCGGGTAAGGTCGTCTGAAACCTGTTCTTAACAATTGTTCGGGCTCACCTCGTCACGGAAATCGAAGCGTGTAAACACTCAAACCCGATTAAATCCTATCTCATTAATTATAAAAATAAAATATTAAATCCACATCTTAAAACTATCACCTGAGTTCTCAATCTAACTACCCAATCAAACCGACACTATCAATAATTATTCTAAAGCAGCCCACCCACACACCCTATACCCGATTTGAACAAGCATTAACCCTTATAAAATTATCTTTCAGACGACCTCTGCATTGCCGGCTCTATTTAAAGTAAAAATATTATGAGTAAAGTCTTATCTTACCGTCCTGACATTGATACATTGCGCGCCATTGCCGTCTTATCCGTCGTAGCCTTTCATATCGAAAAGAACTGGTTGCCGGGCGGTTTTCTCGGTGTCGATATTTTCTTCGTGATTTCAGGCTTTTTGATTACGATGATTATCCATCGTGAAATGAGTCAGGGAATTTTCTCTTTTAAAACGTTTTATATCCGCCGCATCAAACGGATTTTGCCCGCATTTTTTGCCGTATTAACCGCAACGCTGATAGGCGGCTTTCTTTTATTCACCAAAGATGATTTCTTTCTTTTGTGGAAGTCCGCACTGGCTGCTTTAGGTTTCGCATCCAATCTGTATTTCGCGAAAGGACAAGGCTATTTCGATCCGGAACAGGAAGAAAAGCCTCTGCTCCATATCTGGTCTTTATCGGTCGAAGAACAATACTACTTTATCTTTCCGATATTGCTGCTGCTCGTCGTCCGCAAAAGCTGGCGCGTTCAGTTTGGCTTTCTCATCGCGTTATGTGTGTTAAGCCTTGCTGCTTCCTTTGTGCCTTCTTCACTGGATAAATATTACCTCCCCCATCTGCGTGCCTGCGAAATGCTGGTCGGGTCGTTAACCGCCGTATGGATGCAGTATCAACAACAGCAGAAACTTTCTATCGGCAAACGATATGCTGCCGCAGGTACTTTATTTTCCGTCTGCATACTGTTTGTCTGTCTGTTTGCCTACACGGAACAAACCGCTTATTTTCCGGGCCCTGCCGCTTTGATTCCTTGCCTGGCTTCGGCAGCACTGATTTATTTCAATCATTTCGACCACCCGCTTAAAAAATTTTTCCAATGGAAAATCACCGTTGCCATCGGCTTGATTTCCTATTCACTTTATCTGTGGCATTGGCCTATATTGGCTTTTATGCACTATATCGGTCCGGACAACCTGCCTCCTCATTCAACAGCGGCAGCGATCGTCCTGATGGTGGTACTTTCCTTGATTTCTTATTACTGCATAGAAAAACCGTTTAAAAATTGGAAAGGCTCGTTTGTACAATCTGCTTCGTGGATTTATGCCCTCCCCATGCTGATTTTGACCGTAGGCTCTTTTTTAGCGATGAAGCTGCCGTTTATGGCGCAATATGACCGTATGGGATTGGCACGCTCCTACACTTCCTGTCATAACAATACCGACAAACAATGCCTTTGGGGAGATACGGAAAAACAGCCGGAATTGCTGATTTTGGGCGACTCTCACGCCGACCAATACAAAACATTCTTTGATAGCGTGGGTAAAAAAGAAAAATGGTCCGCAACTATGGTTTCTGCCGACAGTTGCGCCTATGTAGAAGGCTACTCAGCCCGAGTGTTCAAAAAAAATGCTTCCTGCCGCGCCGTTTATCAGTACGCAAAAGAGCATCTGCCTCGATATTCAAAAGTGCTTTTGGCGATGCGTTGGGGCAGCCAAATGCCGGAAAACAGCAATTCTGTTTCTTATGATGCTGATTTCTTTAAAAAATTCGACACCATGCTGCAAACACTATCTTCTGAGAAACAAATTGTTTACCTCATGACGGACAACCAAACCTTGTCTTACAACGCCCTGCGCGCCTATATGCTGTCCTCCCGCATACCGGGTTATAGCCAAAACCTGCATTCGGACGATGAAGCGACCACGAAAGGCAATAACCACATTAAAGAACTGGCAGCCAAATATCCTAATGTCTATATCATTGATGCTGCAGCCCTTATTCCGAAAGATTTTAAAATCGACGGATTGCCAGTTTACTCGGATAAAGACCATATCAACCCTTACGGAGGAATAGAATTGGCGAAGCGTTTTTCCGAAGAGAATAAACTCCTCGATACGCACCATAGCCATTGATCCGATTAAATTTGTTACAATTAGCGGTTTACAAAACCGCTAATTTTTTTGAAAGATACCGATGAGCGTCATCCAAGACCTACAATCGCGCGGCCTTATCGCGCAAACTACCGACATCGAAGCCTTAGACGCTTTGTTAAACGAACAAAAAATCGCCCTCTACTGCGGTTTCGACCCGACCGCCGACAGCCTGCATATCGGCCACTTGTTGCCCGTATTGGCTTTGCGCCGTTTCCAACAGGCGGGGCATACGCCGATTGCTTTGGTGGGCGGCGCGACCGGCATGATCGGCGACCCCAGCTTCAAAGCGGTGGAACGCAGCTTGAATTCCGCCGAAACCGTTGCCGGCTGGGTAGAAAGCATCCGCAACCAACTGAAACCGTTTTTGAGCTTTGAAGGCGAAAACGCCGCCATTATGGCGAACAACGCCGACTGGTTCGGCAGCATGAACTGCCTCGATTTCCTGCGCGACATCGGCAAGCATTTCTCCGTCAACGCCATGCTGAACAAGGAATCCGTCAAACAACGTATCGAGCGCGATGATGTGGGTATTTCCTTCACCGAGTTTGCCTACTCCCTGCTGCAAGGCTACGACTTTGCCGAATTGAACAAACGTCACGGTGCGGTTTTGGAAATCGGCGGCTCCGACCAATGGGGTAACATCACTGCCGGTATCGACTTGACACGTCGTCTGAACCAAAAACAAGTATTCGGTCTGACTCTGCCGCTGGTCACCAAATCCGACGGCACCAAATTCGGCAAAACCGAAGGCGGCGCGGTATGGCTGAATGCGAAGAAAACCTCGCCGTATCAGTTCTACCAATTCTGGCTGAAAGTTGCAGATGCCGATGTATATAAATTCTTGAAATACTTCACCTTCCTGTCTATCGAAGAAATCGACGCCATCGAAGCGAAAGATAAAGCCAGCGGCACCAAGCCCGAAGCGCAACGCATCCTCGCCGAGGAAATGACCCGCCTGATTCACGGCGAAGCCGCCCTGCAAGCCGCGCAGCGCATTTCCGAAAGCCTGTTTGCCGAAGACCAAAGCAGCCTGACCGAAAGCGACTTCGAACAGCTCGCCCTCGACGGTCTGCCCGCATTTGAAGTTTCAGATGACCTCAACGTCGTTGAAGCTTTAGTCAAAACCGGCTTGGCATCTTCCAACAAAGAAGCGCGCGGTTTTGTGAACAGCAAAGCGGTATTGCTCAACGGACAAGCCGCCGAATTAAACAACCCGAACCACGCCGCCGAACGCCCCGACGATGCCTATCTGCTGATCGACGCGCACAAACGCTTCGGCAAATACACCATCGTACGGCGCGGCAAACGCAACCACGCGCTCTTGGTTTGGAAATAAACCTTAAATGACAAAGGTCGTCTGAAATCCGTTTTCAGACGACCTTTTTGTTTTTAATCAGAGTTGATTTGTCAAACCTAACATTGAAAAATTCAGATTTTGTTGTACTGCAATCCGATACACCTACAAAAACCAAGCACCATCAACTACCCAAGCCATAGCGTAGGCTTTGCCCGCGAACCACACCCAAAATTTCAGACGCCCTCTTTTACCCGCTATTATCGTGGGCAAAGCCCACGCTACTTTGCTACATCTAACGCATTTACAGCGACAGCAGGTCGCCTTGGCATGAAGCAGTACGCAATTCTTTGTCCACATTCGTGCCGCATTCCCATACTCCCGATCCTACGGTATAGCGGATATTAATTTTTTTATTGGTGATTTTATCGTTTACGCCACCGCTTTTGAAAGTAACGGTCAGAAGGCATTGGGTTTCAGTCTTTTCCAGAGCGACGTCGTTGACGAAATTGCCCGTATGTACGCTGGAGGTAAACCAAGGTTTGGTTGTATCGCAAGCGTTGATACCCTCGGTAGAAATAGCCTCGACCAGCGGGCTTTTCAGACCGGCAAGGATTTCATGCCCTTCAGTTGCCTGCGCTTTGGCGGTATAGTTGCCGAACAAAGGCAGGGCAATGGCGGCAAGTATGCCGAGAATGGCGACGACGATCATCAGTTCGGTAATGGTAAAACCTTGTTGTTTCATACGACAGCCTTTGATGAAGTGAGTTAGGAGCAGAATCGGTTTGCCCGATTTGAATTGTTTGAAGAGATGGTAGAAAAGCCCGCCAGAGCGGGCTTTTCCATTGAGATATGGAGATTAATTGTTGGCAGGCAACGCATCACGACAAGCAGCAGGTGCTACGTTTTTATCCAAGTTAGTACCACAAGACCAAGCACCGGTTTCTGGAGTCAGGGTCATCGCGATTTTTTTCTCAGCTACTTTGTCGTTGACGCCGGCAGAAGATGCTTTGAAAGTAGCAGTCAGTATACAAGTTTTGTCCTTGATTGAAGGGGCGATAGTACTTACATATTTACCACTTTGAACGGAAGAAGTATACCAAGGGGCATCATTTTTACAAGCAATAGCATTACTGCTTGCAGCCACTGCCTCAACCAAAGGCGTTTTCATACCGCCCAAGAGTTCGTAGCCTTCAGTCGCTTGTGCACGTGCGGTGTAGTCGCCGTACATAGGCAGCGCGATAGCGGCCAGGATACCGATAATTGCTACGACGATCATCAATTCGATCAGGGTGAAACCTTTTTGGATTGCTTTCATTTAATAAACTCCAGTTTAAAAAGTGTTGTGAATAAAAAATGTTTGTTGTTAAAAAATCCGTAATGTGTTTGGCTCTGCTTGTTTATGAGTAAAACCATCAAGTAGAAGGAATATACAGCTTCCCGGTTCGGACTTCGTTGCTTCATTTCCTTGCCGGACGTAATGTATCAAGCAGGGGATGTGCCAAGTCTGGATTTTTTTGGATTTTTTGTGAAAATATTTTGTAATTTTATGTTTTTAATAGGTTTAAATTTGTTTTGAAGGATTTTTCGGGCAGATTTGGGCTTTTTATGACGTGGAATTTTTTGGGTGACATGACGTGTTTTGTCATTTTTGAGAAAAAAAGGGAAACGTTTTATGTCATATGACGTATTTCGTCACCTTTATACCTATTTTAATAATATTGAAATGGATTTGATAAACGGTATAGTTTTTAGACAAGCGGTATTTCGAAGTTTTATATATTTTTAATATGATGATTTTATGTTGATTTTTTATACGAATTTGATAAGCGGATTTTAATTCGGATAAACGGTCATACTCAAAAGATAATTATAGATATTTAGTTTATTTTTAAACGTTTAATTTGAATAAAACCGTCGTCTGAAAATATGGCGGGTTTCGCAGGTAAAACATAAACGCCCTGTCGAGACCAATATTTCTGCAAACTGCATCCGTGGGCAAAGTCTATACTGCGGTAATCGTTGAATATTTCTGAAAATCAGAGGTCTGGATTCCCGCCTGCGCGGGAATGACGGCGTAGCAGACAGGGATATGGGGAGTTTTTTCAGACGACTTGGGGGGATCTGCAAGCGGCATCCGTAGCGTGGGCTTTGCCCGCGAGAATATATTAAGAGACCCGCCGCAACTGATATTTCTGCAAACCATATCTGTGGGTAAAGTCCATACTGCGGTAATCGTTGAATATCTCTGAAAAAGAGGTCTGGATTCCCGCCTGCGCGGGAATGACGGCGCATTAGGTAAAAATGGCGGGATTGTTTTTCAGACGACCTCACACGCCCAAATACCCTTCCCTGCTGGCAAGCCACCTTGCCAGATGCGCTTCGACGATTTCGGGGTTTTGTTCAATCAGCAAGGGGGCGATTTCGCGCGCCTGTTCCAAGAGGTGCAGGTCTTCTTCGAGGTTGGCGAAGCGCAGCATGGGGACGCCGCTTTGGCGCGCGCCGAGAAATTCGCCGGGGCCGCGGATGTTGAGGTCTTGGCGGGCGATTTCGAAGCCGTCGGTGTGTTCGTAGATGACTTTCAGCCGCGCTTTGGCGAGTTCGCTCAAGGGTTCGGCAAACAGGAGGATGCACACGCTTTCTGCCGCGCCGCGCCCTACCCGCCCGCGTAATTGGTGCAGCTGCGCCAAACCCATGCGCTCGGCGTGTTCGATGACCATCAGGGCGGCGTTAGGCACATCTACGCCGACTTCGATAACGGTGGTGGCAACCAATACATTCAGACGACCTGCGGCAAACTGAGCCATGACTTCGGCTTTTTCGGCGGCCTTCATGCGCCCGTGTACCAATCCGATGTTGAGTTCGGGCAAGGCTGCCTGAAGCTGCTCTAGGGTTTCGGTGGCGGTTTGCAGTTGCAGGGTTTCGCTTTCTTCAATCAGCGGGCAGACCCAGTATGCCTGCTGCCCTTTGCGGCAGATGTTGAGGACGAAGCCTTCGACTTCGGCGCGGCGGACGTTGTTGACAAGGCGGGTTTTAATCGGGGTGCGCCCGGGCGGCAATTCGTCGATGACGGACACGTCCAAGTCGGCGAAAAAACTCATGGCGAGCGTACGCGGGATGGGGGTGGCGGACATCATCAGCTGGTGGACGTCGCGCCCTTTGTTTTTGAGGGCGAGGCGTTGGGCGACGCCGAAGCGGTGTTGTTCGTCCACAATCACCAAGCCCAGATTTTGGAACTCGACGTCGTCTGAAAACAGGGCGTGCGTGCCGACGGCGATTTTGACGGTGCCGTCGGCGAGTTTGGCTTTGGCTTCGTCTTTGGCTTTTTTGCGCTGGCTGCCGGAAAGCCAGACGACTTCGAGTCCTAAAGGCTCAAGCCATTGTTTGAACTTGATGAAATGCTGTTCGGCAAGGATTTCGGTCGGCGCCATCACGGCCGCCTGCGCGCCGGATTCGATGGCGGTCAGCGCGGACAGGGCGGCGACGATGGTTTTGCCGCTGCCGACATCGCCTTGCAGTAGGCGGTGCATGGGATGGGTTTGCGCCATATCGCGGCGGATTTCGGACACGACTCTTTCTTGGGCATCGGTCAGGGCAAACGGCAAGGCGTGGCGCAGGGCTTGGGTCAACGTGCCGTCGCCGCCCAATGCCGCCGCCGTACCGCTGACGCGCTTCTGCCGCGCCAGCCGCATGGAAAGCTGTTGCGCCAAAAGTTCGTCGAATTTGAGCCGCTGCCATGCAGGAAGCGCGCCGTCGGAAAGCTGGTGGATGGTAAAACTCGGTGGCGGCGAATGCAAAAGGCGCAGGCTTTCGGCGAGGTGCGGCAGTTTCAGACGACCCAATAAGGCATCGGGCAGCGTGTCGTGCAGCGGCGTAACGTCCAACGCCGTCTGAATGATGCGGCGCAAAGTGGGCTGGTTCAAACCGTTTACAGTCGGATAGACAGGCGTGAGGCTTTCCGCCAAACCGCTGCTCTCGGCATCGCGGATTTTGGGATGAATCATCTCATCGCCGTAAAACCCGTGTTTGATTTCGCCCACGGCGCGGATGCGTTTGCCGGCCGCCATCTGTTTCTGATGGCTGGCGTAAAAGTGGATGAAGCGCAAAAAAAGGACGCTGCCGGAATCGTCGGCGATTTGGACAATCAGCTGCTTGCGCGGTTTGAACGTTACTTCCTGATGGATGACCTCGCCCTCAACCTGACACGGCACGCCGATCGGCGCATCCTTAATCGGCATGATGTGCGTCTCGTCCTCGTAACGCAACGGCAGATGCAAAACCAAATCCCATGCGGTATGGAGGTTGAGTTTGTCGAGCTTCTTGGCGGAAACGTCGGTAATTTTGAGCTGTTTCTGGGTTTCGGGCGTCATCATGGCTTTGTCCTTTAATGGCGCGTATTTTAGCTGAAAATGCAGGAAGGGGTCGTCTGAAAGGACGTTCAGACGACCTTGGAGGCATTGCAGAGGTGGGTTTGATAATTTGCCCATGCCGTCATTCCCACGCGGGAGGGAATCTCGATTTCGGAGCTTCAGAAAGATTTACAAAGTTGCCATGATTTCAAATTTCTAGATTCCCGCCTGCGCGGGAATGACGGCATAAGGTTTCTATGTAAATCACTATAAACTGTCAAATTCAAGAATCCTTCCAGCCCCTGCCACTTTCAGACGACCTTGATAAAAAAAGCAACGGATAAACCGTTGCTTTTTTGTTTGGTCTGTAAATCTTACAAACTGCCCAACACAATACGCAATACGCGGCGCAGAGGTTCGGCTGCGCCCCACAAGAGCTGGTCGCCGACGGTGAACGCGCTGATGTATTCACCGCCCATGCCCAGTTTGCGGATGCGTCCGACAGGAACGGACAGCGTACCGGTTACTTTGGCGGGCGTCAGCTCGTGGATGCTGGCTTCTTTTTCATTGGGGATGACTTTCACCCAGTCGTTTGCGCCTGCCAAAATCGCTTCGATTTCGGAAACGGGCAGGTCTTTTTTCAGCTTCAGGGTGATGGCTTGGCTGTGGCAGCGCATAGAGCCGATGCGGACGCACAAGCCGTCGATTACGGTCGGATTGTCGCTGCGGCCGAGGATTTTGTTGGTTTCCACGCCGCCTTTCCATTCTTCTTTGGACTGGCCGTTGCCCAAGTCCACGTCAATCCACGGAATCAGACTGCCGGCGAGCGGTACGCCGAAGTTGGCTTTCGGATAGTCTTCGCTGCGCAGGAAATCGGACACTTTGCGGTCGATGTCGAGAATCGCGCTGGAAGGATCGGCAAGCTCGTCCGCCACTTGTGCATGAATCGCACCCATGCCGCTGATGAGTTCGCGCATGTTTTTTGCGCCCGCGCCGGAAGCCGCTTGGTAGGTCATGCTGGTCGCCCATTCGACCAAATCGTTTTGGAACAGGCCGCCCAGCGCCATCAGCATCAGGGAGACGGTGCAGTTGCCGCCGATGTAGTTTTTCACGCCGTTTTTGAGGCCGTCGTCGATGACGTTTCGGTTGACTGGGTCGAGGACGATGATCGCGTCGTCTTTCATGCGCAGGGATGACGCCGCGTCAATCCAGTAGCCGTTCCAGCCGCTGTCGCGCAGGGGTTGGAATACGGATTTGGTGTAATCGCCGCCTTGGCAGGTTACGATGATGTCCATTTTCGCCAGCTCGGCAACGTCGTTCGCGTCCAATAATGTTTTAGCTGCCTGACCAAAATCAGGTGCCGCGCCGCCGACGTTGGATGTGGTGAAGAAGAACGCTTCGGGAATGTGGGCGAAGTCGTTTTCTTCTTTCATACGCTGCATCAAAACCGAACCGACCATACCGCGCCAGCCGACGAAACCTACTTTCATGTTGTACTCCTTAGGGGGAAATTGTTAACAAATTTCTGAATAGGGGAAAAGGAAGAGTTTTAAACCTGTTTGAGGTAAATGTAAAGTTTTTTATAGTGAACGTACTTAAAATCGAAAAAGCCGCAAATGCCCCAAGCAATTTAATTAGTGCTTTAGCATTTTTAAAGATTAAAAATAAAATTGTCGTATAAAGGTTAATGAATAAATAGCAAAGCAGTATTCACAAGCAAAAACCGGTTAAATATGGAACATCTTTATCTAACTTTATCCTCCCTTATGTTTGCAAATGCCCGTAAATCCAGCATAATTAAGGTTTTTAGAACACGATAAGGCTGATTTCATGAGCGACGGCGCAACCTTTTCCCGCCAGCTTCCCGACGAAGAGTCCACACTCAAGCTGGGCGGGAGTTGGGCAAAATCGCTGCGCGCGCCATTGGTCATCCATCTGCAAGGCGATTTGGGCGCGGGAAAAACCACGTTCACGCGTGGCATCCTGCGCGGACTCGGACACACCGGCGCGGTCAAAAGCCCGACCTACGCCATCGTCGAGTCCTACCCGCTGGAAGCGTTCACGCTCCATCATTTCGACCTCTACCGCTTTGCCTCGCCCGAAGAATGGGAAGATGCGGGTCTGGACGACCTGTTCTCCCCTGACAGCGTCTGCATCATCGAATGGCCGCAACAGGGCGGCGCGTTCACTCCGCCCGCAGACATCACCGTATCCCTGAATCACGCCGCGCAGGGCAGGACCTGCACCGCTACCGCACACACCGCCAACGGACAAAAAAGTTTAGAAGCATGGTTAAATTCAAACTGACACGAAGACAAGTCGTCCGCCAAGCCGCCGGACTGTTGTTCACCCTCACGCCGATTGCCTCCGCCCTCGCCAAAGCCGCGCCGCCCGCCCAATTTGTCGCCGCCCGTATTTGGCCTTCGCACGCCTATACCCGTATCACCATCGAAAGCTCGCGCGCGCTGCAATATCAGCATTTCGCCCTGGAAAACCCCGGCAGGCTCGTCGTCGACATCCAAAACGCCAACATCAACAGCGTCCTGCAAGGCATTTCCGGCAAAGTCCTGCCCGACGACCCCTATATCCGCAGCATCCGTGCCGGACAAAACACCCCGACGACCGTACGCGTCGTCATCGACCTCAAGCAAAACGCTCATCCGCAAGTCTTCTCGCTTGCCCCTGTCGGCGGCTTTAAAAACCGCCTCGTGATCGACCTTTATCCGCACGGTGTCGATGCCAACGACCCGATGATGGCGCTGCTCAACGGCAATCCGCCGAAACGCATGCAAACGCAACGTCCTGCCGAGCGCACGAACATTGCCCAAGACGCGCCTGCGCGTTCCAACCGCGGAGGCCGCCGTCCTGTCGTCATGATAGACCCCGGTCATGGCGGCGAAGACCCCGGCGCCATCGGTCCCAGCGGCTTGAAAGAGAAAAACGTAGTCCTCTCCATCGCCCGCGAAGCCAAAAAACGCCTCGAAGGCATAGGCTACACCGTTTACATGACCCGCAACGAAGACATCTTCATCCCGTTGGCCGTACGCGTCGCCAAAGCCCGCGCCCGCAATGCCGACGTGTTCGTCTCCATCCACGCCGACGCCTTCACCAGCCCGTCTGCGCGCGGTACCGGCGTGTATATGCTCAACACCAAAGGCGCGACCAGCTCCGCCGCCAAATTCCTCGCCCAAACCCAAAACAACGCCGACGCCATCGGCGGCGTCCTTAAAAGCGGCAACCGCAGCGTCGATAACGCCATTCTCGACATGACCCAAACCGCCACCATGCGCGACAGCCGCATACTCGGACATTCCGTCCTGACCGAATTGGGCAAACTCAACCAGCTCCACAAAGGCCGCGTTGACGAAGCCAATTTCGCCGTCCTGCGCGCGCCTGATATTCCGTCTATCCTTGTCGAAACCGCCTTCCTGTCCAACCCGACCGAAGAGCGGCTGCTCGGCAGCGACTCCTTCCGCCGTCAATGCGCCGACGCTATTGCCACCGGCATCCAAAAATACGTCAACAACGCCGTATTGCGCAGAGGATAAGCTAGGTTTTCCGGAAAAGATAAAAGGTCGTCTGAAACTTTGAAATCGGTTTTCAGACGACCTTTTATTTTTTACGTCATTCCTTAAAAAATAATGTGCATTCGAATTCATACCAAATTGCACAACAAGCCCTAAACGCAAAAAACAATAACGTCCACATCCGGCAACTCACCCTGCCCTTGGGCAATGCAAGGCCGTCTGAAATTCCCAGAACTGCCTGAAACGCAACTTAAATCTGTTTTCCGCTTGCCAATCCTGTTAAATTTTTTTACGATACAGCCATAGATTGTAAACAAAAGGTCACAAGCCGATTGTTTTTCAGACGACACTACCCCTGTCAGACTTCATTTCTATAACCGTAAGCCGCCAAGCGGCTGTTCTCATACCACATCAAAGCAAGAGGTATCATCGTGTCTGGTTCCAAAACAAACGAACGCGCGACGTTTAACAACCGCCGCGCGTTTATGGTTGCCGCCATCGGCTCTGCCGTCGGCTTGGGCAATATCTGGCGTTTCCCCTACATCGCCTTCGAAAACGGCGGCGGCGCATTTCTTCTCCCCTATCTGGTCGCTCTCTTGACCGCCGGCATCCCGCTGCTGCTGCTCGACTACGCCATCGGCCACCGCTACCGCGGCTCTGCTCCGCTGGCTTTCCGCCGCCTCGGCCGCTGGTTCGAGCCTGTGGGCTGGTGGAACGTCATGACCAACGTCATCATCTGTATCTACTACGCGGTCATCATCGGCTGGTCGGCAAGCTATGCGTATTACTCGCTGAACGCGGCATGGGGCGCAGATCCGCAGGCGTTTTTCTTTAAAGACTTTTTGAACATGGCAGGTCCTGAAGCTTTGGGCTTGGATTTTGTCGGCAAAGTCGTCGGCCCGCTGATCGGCGTATGGCTGTTTACCTGCATCATCATGGCTTTGGGCGTACAAAAAGGCGTGGCAGGTGCATCTTCGTTTTTCATGCCGCTGCTGTTGATTATGTTCATCATCATGGTCGGCATCTCGCTGACGCTGCCGGGCGCGGCTAAGGGCTTGGACGCGCTGTTTACGCCCGACTGGTCGAAACTTTCCGATCCTAGAGTCTGGGTTGCCGCATACGGTCAGATTTTCTTCTCGCTCTCCATCTGCTTCGGCATCATGGTGACTTACTCTTCCTACCTGAAGAAAAAAACCGACTTGGGCGGTACCGGCTTGGTTGTCGGCTTTGCCAACAGCAGCTTTGAATTGCTCGCCGGTATCGGTGTATTCGCCGCGCTGGGCTTTATAGCACAAGCCAATGGACAAGCCGTCAGTCAAGTTGCTTCCAGCGGCATCGGTTTGGCTTTCATCGCCTTCCCGACCATCATCAACCAAGCTCCGATGGGTGCGCTGATCGGCGTATTGTTCTTCGGTTCGCTGGTATTCGCAGGCATTACCTCGATGATTTCCATCGTCGAAGTCATCGTTGCCGCCATTCAGGACAAATTGAACATCGGCCGCGTCAACGCTACCCTGCTCGTCTGCATCCCGATGGGCATTATCTCCACCCTGCTCTTCGGTACGACCACCGGCCTGCCCGTTTTGGACGTATTGGACAAATTCGTCAACACCTACGGCATCGTCGCCGCCGGCTTCGTTTATGTTTTGGCCATCATCGTCCTGCGCAAACTGCCCGAGCTGCGCAACCACCTGAACGCGCTCTCCTCCGTCCGCGTCGGTGCGATTTGGACTGCCAGCGTCATCTTTACCGTTGCCATGCTCGGCTATATGTTGTACCAAGACACAATCGGCCTGCTTAAAGAAAACTACTCGAAATATCCCGACGATTTCCTCAATATCTTCGGCTGGGGCATGTCGATCGGTCTGATTGTCATCGCCGTGTTGCTGTCGCTTCTGCCTTGGAAACATGGTCAAAACTTCAACGTCAAAGACGAACACGAACATGAACAAGGAGACAAAGAATGAGTACTTCAGCCATCATCATGATGATTATCGCACTCGTCGTCATCTGGGGCGGATTCATTCTGTCCGTATGGCGGCTGCCTGAAGAATAGGCTTTTTCAAATAAGTGTTGCAGACACCGCATAGGTCGTCTGAAACCCAAACGCCCCGAAACCGCATTCCGGCTTCGGGGCGTTTTGTTACCGTCAAATCCAATATAGTTAAGACTTCCAATCCATCAACCAAGCAATCGCGCCTCAACAAACAACATTTGTTTACGCTAATTTTCTACAGAAAAATGAACGGCGAACAAAAGAATGACTATAATGCTGACCATTCTCCGGCACCTGCCGTGTTTCACGAAAGGACGAAACAATGACTATGAAACCGCTTATGGCGGTATTACTCGCCGCCAGCCTCAGCCTCCCCTCCATCAATGCGGAAGCTAGGGGCACTGACAACCAAAGAAAAGCTACCCTTATCGGTGCAGCAGCAGGCGCAGCTTTAGGCGGACTATTGGGTAACGATGAACAAAGCGCGTTCATCGGCGCGGTAGCAGGTGGTTTAGCAGGTAATGCATACGCCTATCGAAATAAAAAAATGAACCAGAAAGACAACGACAGCTATTGGTACGACCGCCGTTACCGCGACTACCACTACGATCGTGATGGTTACGACTATGACGATCCTTACTACCGTGAGGCACGCTACAAAAGACATAAACACCACTATCGTAAATACCGCGACTGGTACAATGATTACTACGATTACAACGATGATTAAACACGCAGCCTATATATCTTAAAAAAAGGTCGTCTGAAAATACACTTTCAGACGACCTTTCCTATTTCAAATTCAAACAAGCAAAACTCTACCACTTCATCACGGTTCCGCCATTTCCAACGCCTGTTTGATGTCTACGGCAACGACGCGCGATACGCCTTTTTCCTGCATGGTTACGCCGACGAGCTGCTCCGCCATTTCCATGGTCAGGCGGTTGTGGGAGATGTAGAGGAACTGGGTTTGCGCCGACATTTCTTTGACCAGGTTGCAGAAACGCGAGGTGTTGGCGTCGTCCAGCGGGGCGTCGACTTCGTCCAGAAGGCAGAAGGGAGCGGGGTTGAGGCTGAACAGGGCGAACACGAGGCTCATGGCGGTGAGGGCTTTTTCGCCGCCGGAGAGGAGGTGGATGGTGCTGTTTTTCTTGCCGGGCGGGCGCGCCATGATGGACACGCCGGCGGTCAGGAGGTCGTCGCCTATCATTTTGAGGGTGGCTTCGCCGCCGCCGAACAGGGTGGGGAAGAAGGTTTGGACTTTGCCGTTGACGGCGTCGAAGGTTTCTTTGAAACGCGCTTTGGTTTTGTCGTCGATTTGGGCGATGGCTTCTTCCAAAAGGGTGATGGCGGCCTGCACGTCTTCGCTCTGGCTGCGGTAGTAGCCGTCGCGTTCGCGCGCTTCTTCGAGTTCTTGCAGGGCGGCGAGGTTGACGGCGCCGAGGGCTTCGATTTGCTGGGTGAGGCTGCCGATGCTGCTGTTCAATACTTTCGGCGATTCTTTTGCCAACGCTTCGAGCGCGTCCAAATCGGCGGCGCGTTCGGTCAGGTTTTGATGGTAGCGTTTGGCGTTAATCAGGGCTTCCTGCTGCTGCAACAGGGCGGTTTGCGTTGCTGCCTGAAGCTGCGGCAGCTTGGTTTGCAGGGCTTGTACGCGGGCGTATTGTTCCCTGCCCTGCTCCTGAATCTGCGCGAGTTTTTCCTGCACGGCGATGTATTCTTCGTCCAGCGTGTGCACGGCTTCGGTCAGTTCGTCGAGCTTGATGTGCTGCTCGTCGTTTTGGAACTCGGTTTCATAGGCGAGGGCAAGCTCTTGTTGGCGTTCCTGCCAGTCCAGGGTTTGCTGTTCGAGCCGGGCGATTTGCTGCTGGTAGTTTTGTTTTTGCTGGTTGAGTTTGTGGACGGCGACTTCGGCCAGCCCGTATTGGCGGTTGGCTTCCAACAGGGCAAGCTGCGCCTGTTTCAGACGGCCTTGCTGCTCTTGGCGGCTGTGCGCGGTGGTTTGCTGCTGGTGTTCGAGTTCGGCGGCGGCTTCCTGCAAAGTAACGATGTCGTCTGAAAGACCGTCGGACGCGTGTTGCAACACGGTCTGTTCTTCCGCCAACTGCGCCAGTTCGCGCCCGATGTGTTCGCGACGGATTTGCCCTTGGTTGGTACGCGCCAGAAGTTCGGCGGCGCGTTGCTGCGCCTGGCTGTATTGGCGCGTGTGCTGCTGTTGCTGCTGCATCAGGTTTTTGTGCTGCGTTTCAGACGAGCGCACGGCGGCCTCCGCCTGTTTGAACGCAGCTTCGGCGGCTGAAAGTTCGGGGGCGAGGTTTTCCAGTTCGGACGCGATGCCGTCGAGGCGCGCTTTTTGGGCAATCAGGCTTTCCTGCGCGGGTTTGGCATAGAGCAGGACGCTGACTTTATCGACCTGATGGCCTTCGGGCGTGAGCCAGATTTGATGCGTGCCCAAATCGTTTTGATGCGCGAGGGCGTAGCTCAAATCGGGCGCGCACAATACGCCGTCGAGCCAGTGGTGCAATGCCGTCTGAAACGGCGGCTGCGCTTGGATTTGGTTCAACAATGCCTGTACGGGCAGGGATTTTTTGATGCCGCCTGAGAGGCCGTCTGAAAACCATGCCGCCTGCCCCTGCGGCAAAGGTGCAGGGGGAACGAAGCCGTGCTGCACGGAGCGGGCGTGCAGGCGTTCGGCAAGGATGACGGACAAGGCGTGTTGCCACTCGGCGGGCGCGGTGATGTGTTGCCACAATTGCGGCGCGGCGGCGTAATCGGTTGCCTGCCAGAAGTCGGCGGCTTCCTGCTGTTGCGACAGGATTTGCGACAACGCCTGCTGCTGCGCCTGCAAAGTGATGTGTTGCTGCTTCAGGCTTTGGAAGCGGCTCGAGTTCGTCTGAAACGCCTCGCGGGCGGCGTGTAAGGCTTCTTCGGCGGCGATGATTTGTTCTTCGTAATGCTCTTGCTGGCTTTGCAACAAGGCGGCGGCTTCCTGCGCAGCGGCGGTTTCGGCTTCGTCGGGCAGGTTCAGGGCTTGGTTTTCCTGTTTCAGACGACCTTTGCGCTCTTCGTGCTTGGCAACGGTTTGTTCGGCATGGGCAAGCTGCTGCTGCTTCAACGCCAGTTCGCGGCGAATGCGGTTTGCCTCGTCCTGCTGGGTTTGGAAGGCGGCGTTGAGCGTGGCTTGGGCTTCTTCCAATTCGGGCAGACGCTCTTCGTGTTCGGCAACCTGCATCGCCCATTCCGCCAATTCGGTTTGCTTTTCCTCGGCCTGCAACTCGTTTTCTTCAAGCTGCACGCGGATTTGCTGCTGCTCCTGATGTATGCGCTGCATCTGCGCCTGCGCCGCCTGCTTGTCGCGTTCGATGCGTTGGTGCAGGTTTTGCTGATGGCGGATTTGTTCTTCTAAGCGGGCAATCTGCTCGCGCAACACGCCGCGTTTGTTGCTCAATTCGTGCACCGTCTGCTGCTGCGACTGTTCGGCGGTCTGCAAGGCGTGTACTTCGTCGTTTAACACCTGAACCTGCGCGACGGTTTCGTCCTGCTGCGCCTGTAAAGACTGATGCTGCGCGGTCGCCTTGTCGGCGGCGGCAAGCGATTGCTGCCATTGGGCGTAATCGAGCAAATCCTGTTGTTGGTTCAACTGCGCGGTCAGGTATTTGTAGCGTTCGGCAGTTTCCGCCTGTTTTTCCAGCTTTTCCACCTGACGCGCCAACTCATTCTGCAAATCGCCCAAACGCTGCAAATGCTCGCGCGTGTCTTTCAGACGGCCTTCCGTCTCCTTGCGGCGTTCCTTATATTTGGACACGCCCGCCGCTTCCTCGATATAGGCGCGCAACTCCTCCGGCCGCGCCTCGATGATGCGCGAAATCATCCCCTGCTCGATGACAGCATAACCGCGCGCGCCCACGCCCGTACCCAAGAACAAATCGGTAATGTCGCGGCGGCGCACGGTCTGATTGTTGATGAAATAAGTCGATTCGCCCTGCCGCGTCAGCTGCCGCTTGATGCTCACCTCGGCATACTGCCCCCACGCACCCTGCAAACTGTGGTCGCTGTTGTCAAACACCAGCTCCACCGAAGCCCTCGGTGCAGGACGGCGCGTCGCCGCACCGTTAAAAATCACGTCCTGCATACTCTCGCCGCGAAGCTGCTTCGCCGAAGCCTCGCCCAAAACCCAGCGCACCGCATCAATCACATTCGACTTGCCGCAGCCGTTCGGCCCGATAACCGCAACAAGCTGCCCTGGAACATGAATCGTGGTCGGGTCGGTAAAAGATTTGAAGCCGGAGAGTTTGATGTGGGTCAGGCGCATAGGATAAGGACGGAGAGAAAAAAAATAAAGTGGGATTTTATACTAAAACATCTGACAAAAGGTCGTCTGAAACCCTGTTTCGAGGTTTCAGACGACCTTTGCTTTCAGACCTTCTTAACGGCGCGGCTTATTCCTTGCTGATGCCTTTATCCAGCCCTTGCGTTAGACCGTTGATGTCGCCGCCGTTCAGACCCAATTCTTTCAAGAGGCCATCAACCAGCGGGGCTTGGCTGCGGTAGCGCAGGGCGCTGTTGACCATTTGGTCGGCGAGGCTGGCTTGTGTGGTTTGACCGTCCGATACGCCTTCGGAGCCGTTGGCAGCGCCGCTGAATCCGCCCAAGCCGTTGACTTGCAGAATCTTGATGTCGTCGATGTTTTCCATCGGGCGCACGGATTCGCGGATGATGTCGGGCAGGTGTTTCAACAGGGCGAGGCGCACTTGCATTTCGACTTGCTCGACGCTCAGGACGTTGGCGGCTTCGTTGACGGCGCGGGTACCTTCGGCATCGACTTTGTATTGCTGCTCTTGCGCTTGTGCCAACAGGATTTTGGCATCGGCTTCACCTTTGGCTTGCAGGCGTTGTTTCTCGGCTTCGGCTTCGGCGGCGATGCGCACGGCTTCGGCACGGTCTTGCGCGGCTTGTTTCTCGGCTTCAGCGGCAACGGTGAGCGAAATTGCGTCTTTTTGCGCGGCTTCTTCGGCGGCAATCAGTTCGACCGCTTTGGCACGTTCGGCGCGTTCGGTTTCGCGTACGGTAATCACGCTCTCTTCTTCACGCACGGCGGCGGCGCGGGCTTTGTCGGCCTCGGCTTTGGCTTCGGATTCGGCACGCGATTTCTCGGCAACGGCGATGGCGCGGTCTTGTTCTGCCAACTCGATGGCTTTGCGGCGCTCAACCTCCGCCTGCTCGACGGCTTGGGCTTTGCGGATGTCTTCGTTTTTAATGTCGCGTTCGGCGGCGATACGTTTCAAATCCACTTCGCGTTCGGCGGCGATTTTGGCTTCTTCCGCCTCGCGTTTTTTCTGCGCTTCCTGCTCGGCGATGCTGGCTTCCTGTTCGGCGCGGCGCACGGCGATTTCGCGTTCTTGTTCGAGTTTGGCGTATTCTTCTTCGCGCGAGATTTTCAGGCGTTGCTGCTCGGCTTCGAGGTTTTTGGTTTTAATCGCCAAATCGGTATCTTGTTCGATTTCGTTGCGTTTTTTGCGGCGGCCTTCGATGGTTTCGGTCAGTTTGGTCAGACCTTCCGCGTCAAAGGCATTTTGCGGGTTGAAAAACTCGAAGCTGGTTTGGTCGAGGCCGGTCAGGGAAACGGTTTCGAGTTCGAGGCCATTTTTAAACAAGTCTTCGCTCACGACTTGTTGCACTTTTTGAACGAAATCAACACGTTTCTCGTGCAGCTCTTCCATTGCCATTTCGGCGGCGACGGCGCGCAGGGCATCGACGAATTTACCTTCGACGAGGTCTTTCAATTCGTCGGGCGACATGGTTTTCATACCCAGCGTTTGCGCGGCGGTGGCGATGCTCTCCGCGCTGGGTTTGACGCGGACGTAAAACTCCGCCATCACATCGACGCGCATCCGGTCGCGGGTAATCAACGCCTGCTGCGCCGCGCGGCGCACTTCGAGACGCAGCGTGTTCATGTTGACGGGGATGATTTCGTGCAGCACGGGCAGCACCATCGCTCCGCCGTTCATGATGACTTTTTCGCCGCCGAAGCCGGTGCGCACGAAGGAGACTTCTTTGCTGGCGCGGCGGTACAGGCGGGTGAGGATGAGGCCGAGTACGAACAGCGCGACGAGTATGACGCCGGCGATGATGCCGATGGAAACTAAGTTCATGGGTTTTCCTTTCTTGTTGTCGATATACCCTTGAGGGGGCGTGGGTTCAGACGGTTTTTTAGGGTTTGGGGTTGTCTGAAAAAGTTAAAAATCTGCGGTGGGCGATAATTGCGCACCATTTCTGTTTTTTGCAAACCATAGCGTGGGCTTTGCCCGCAAAACCTACTGCCGTTCGAATCAAACGATCATCCGAGCTGTTTGCCTCGTGGGCGAAGCCCACGCTACGGACTTGGTTATCTAAATAGGCATCATGTCAAATTACGTCGGAGACGGATATCTGACCTACCACGTTTTCTGTTGTTGTGCATATTTTTGGAACAATTTTGCCAACCCATTCCAGCAGTAATATGCAGCACATCCCGACAGTACGGTTAGGATGAAGATAAAGCAGAAAGTAGCAGGCTCAATTCCTTCAGGCAATGCCATTTGGCGCAGAAGCGCATACAGGCAGAGCAAGATGGTTGCCGACCATAACAGTGCAAAAATAAAGCTCCATATCAGCCGCCCTACCGTTGCACGGACTTCGGTATTTTTCCGTAGCCGGTAATCGGCAATCAGCCGTTTGCCGCGCAAATATGCAGACACGCCCGCCAAGCCGCTAAAAATCAGGCAAAAAACCACCAATCCTATGTTTTGTTTATCAAAAATGATGCTTGCAAAAAATAAGGCGAAAAATGTTTCAAGCGTCCATATTACCCAATGAATGGCGGGGTAGCGGATTTGCGGGTTTTCAGACGACCTGAACCAGCCTGTCAGTCGTCCGCCGAAATAGATACCGTACCACGCCCCTGCCGACAATAAGGCGACGAGTATCAGATTTGCAGGTTCACTGCCCACTCTGGTCAGACCATACAAAGCCGTTACACCCGACAGAAACGCGGCAAGCCACAATATTAAGGCCGTTGTCCGTTTCAGCCATAATGCTGCCGAGTTGGATTTTTCCAAACTTGGCTCGTTGTTAAGAGAGTTATCCATACAAATTTGTTTTCCTGATTATTGTTTTGTGTTTTATCAATATTCTTGGGTGTTTCTTTTTTCGCAGTCTGATAGCTGGGTGTCTTACCTTGAATTCCACTGCCAACCTGTTAATTCAATCAATGTGTTTTGGGAAGCTGTTGTACAAATATTGTGTCTTCCTAAGCCCAGTAGCCCACAGATGACTGTTGTTCCTTTACGTTCGGTAATCAGACTGACTCCGATGATGTCACTCATATGTATACGGTCAAACTTCCTGTAAGCCCCGTCATGTCCGCCTTGATAACGGATGCGTCCGAATGCACCGTAAATAATCAATTTTTCGCGATCAATATAAATCGATTTCCGGGTAGTCAGCCCGCACCACCAACGTTCCACGCGCCACAACCACAATAGCGTGAGTACAATAGCCAGCAGCCAAGTCATGTGGCTTGAAAACGATGGATCCATCCATTTCACCGTCTTCAGCCAGACGCCGCCCACGCCGATGAGGCCGAACAAGAAAGCAACCAAGGGTTGAAACAACAAACCTCTAAATAACGAATGTTTAAACAGCAGCCCGTCGCCGACAACGATAACCCCTTGCGGCAGTTTGTTTTTCAACGCTTCGATGCGGGATTGCATATCACGCTCAGACTGCGCCAAATGATCCATATCTATCCCCGTTTTGTTTTTCTAATTAATTGATAAAAATGATGGTTCATTGCAAACCGACGTTTATAGTGGATTAAATTTAAATCAGGACAAGGCGACGAAGCCGCAGACAGTACAGATAGTACGGAACCGATTCACTTGGTGCTTCAGCACCTTAGAGAATCGTTCTCTTTGAGCTAAGGCGAGGCAACGCCGTACTGGTTTAAAGTTAATCCACTATATCTTTTCAGACGACCTCAATCCACCAAGCTCCCGCTCGGATTCAAAATTGCCTTAAACGTATTTCCCTCCAGCGACACCAGCAACACCGCGTCGCCCTGTTTCAACACTTCGTCAGAATCCGGTTCTGCCATCACATAATGCTGTTGACCATACACATCCTTCACCCGCACCTGCGCCGCGCTGCCTGCCCGTGCTTCGCCCAGAACCACTGTGCCGATGCGTCCGATTAGGCTTTCCTGCGAAACGGCGGTGGTTTCGTCTTTGGGCATGATTTTGTACAGTCCGCCCGCCGTCAGGCGCACCAGCGGCAGCGAAAGGAACCACACGGCTACTGCCGCCAGCCATCCGTTCAGATAGCTGCCGAACACGGCGGCAAAGGTCGTCTGAAACAGGTAGCCCGTCAGTCCGTACACGGCAAGGAACACCACCATCAGCATCAACACCGGCACGCGACCGACATACAGCCAGCTTAAAAACCTGACGAACACGCCCGCGTCCGCTGCGTCCAGCCCAACTTCGGCGTGCGCGGTTTCGGTCAGGCTGTCGGGCAGCAGGTTGTCCAACCAGTCGCTGATGCCGCCCGCCAGCATGGAGATGACTTCCAACACGCCGAGCAAAACCATCAGCGCGATGGCGATGCCGAAGATTTCTGTTTCGGGGGCATTGATTAAATTCCACATTATCGTGTTCCTTTTTATTCTTGCATTTCAAACAGGTATTGAATTTTCAGACGACCTTTTCACTCTCAATCTCGGCGTGGCATTCAATCGGAAAGTTGACCGAATTGGCGATGAAACACAGGCGGTGTGCTTTGTGATGCAGTTCTAAAGCCTTGGTGCGGTCGTTTCCTGCGGCGATGGTAACGCGCGGCTTCAACACGGCGGAGACGAAACGCCCCGCGCTCCCATTTCCGCCTTCGTCCATCACCGCTTCGGCGTGGTCGGTGTAGGCGGTAACACAGATACCCGCGTCGGCACACAGGTGCAGGTACCATAGTTTGTGGCAGGCAGAAACGGCGGCCAACAGCATTTCTTCCGGGTTCCAGCGGCCCGCATCGCCGCGGAAGGCCGGGTCGGCAGAACCGTGCAGGTCGGGCTTATCCTCGGCGGAAACGGTAAAGTTGCGCAAATAAGCGGTGTAGGATGATGTGCCTTCGCCAAGATTGCCCGTCCATGTTGTAGTGGTGCGGTAGGTGTGTTTTTTGCTCATTTTGACATTCCTTTCAATTATTTACTGTTCGCGGCAATAAAGACGGTATCCGCATTGAAACGCCGACTTTAGTTGAGCCAGAAATAGGCAGATACGCCAGCCATCACGCTGATGCCCAGCCACAGCAGGATTTTGGTCTCCGCCCATACATCATCCCAATACCGCCCCCGCAGCGCGCTGATAATGTCGGGGGTGCAATAGAATTCGACGCATTCGACAAATTCTTCCCAATCCTTAAACATCACAAAGTAAAGCAAGACGGCGGTTAGCAAGCCGATCAAAATGGCAAAAATCATCAAATTCCCCTATTTTTCAGACGACCTGTGCGTATCGTAAAGAAAGGTCGTCTGAAAACGCTCCTAACTTTTCCCTAAGTCCTGCGTGTTTAAATGTCTATACCGACAACAGACGCAAAGGGAACGAAATGAAACATTCTCAGTCGCAATATACAAAGCCGTCCAAACCGCTTTTGAAAAAACTGCTGCTTCCTGTCGCCGCTGTTTGCGCCATTTTTCTTGCAGCAGAAGGTTTCGACCTTTACGAAGACTACGCCCAATACCGCATGGAGACAGACCCAGCGTTCGCACAACACCACGACCGCGCTTTGTCCATCCTGCACAGCAGGGGCTATGAGGTCCACGATTCCGACACCGACCTGCATTGGGCAAGACCCGTTTTGGAATTTGAGGCCTACAAAGGCAGCTTGGAATACAAAATCGTGATGTCTTATCCCGATTTGAACATTATCGAAGAACGCGTTGATTTATAATCCGCTTCCGAATATTCTTGATTTGACTTACCCCACGTCCCGAAAGGATACGACATGAAAAAACTTTTACCGGTATTACTCTTAGGCAGTATCGCACTGACCGCTTGTACCGCCCCTTATCCTTACGACTATTACGATGACGACTATCGTACCGACCGCTACGAGCAGCGTTATGACCGTTACGATGACCGCTATGATGACCGTTATGAGCGCGATTACGACCGTTATGACGACTACCGTTACCGCGACGGCAAGTATTACGATGACGACTACATCGAACACCAAATTTACAGCGATCCGTCTTTCGAGCAAAAACGCGCACAAGTGATGCGGATTCTCGAACGACGCGGCTACCAAGTTCACGAAATCGAAGCCGATGACCGCCGCGGCCACCCCGTATTGAAAGCCGAAGCCTTCAAAAACGGACGTGAATACGACATCGTTTTCTCATGGCCGGATTTGCGCATCATCAGCGAACGTATCGACTACTGATTCGATTAATCCGTTCCGCCAACGCCGCAAGGACAAGCTCCGCGCGGCGTTTTTCGTTTTCAGACGACCTTATTTGTTGAGGAGGTCGTCTGAAAACTTATTTTCCAGCTTTCAATTATTACATCTGTATTTTAGTGTACCTTTGGCAGACGGTTTACGGCAAAGTGCCATTCATCGTCTCTCATAATGCCGAGAAATCCAAAGTCTTGCAGATTCAAGCGATCAGCAAGTTCTGTCCGTAAGTTATCAAACTCTGCAGGAGGAGGCTTCGGAACACTGCGCCATGTCATTGGGGCATCGGAAATTTCTTGCACAATAAGCACAGGATGGCAGACATTTTTCGGAATCAGCGCAATCCTCAGGCAAAAGTTGGTTTGTCCACAACTGCAGAATGCAGATGCAACACCTTTAAATTCGCCAAGAGTAAGGGAATATGGTTTTTTACCGACAAAAATTTGTCCGTCAGTATGAAAAATGATCGGAATCCCCTTATTCTGACGCCATAAGCAATACAACATCAGAAGCAGTACGATAGCGGACAAAACATAAAACCAGTTTGGAGGATTGAAAACCACTAACACAAACAGAAGAATGCTGCCTGCCGCTGCCACAGGGCGAAACAGGGAATGCTTCCGAATTAGGATAAAGGGTTTGTGCATAAATAATACCGTTCCCATTTACAATTTAACGAAGCATTTCCGTATCAACCTGTAACCTTCATCGTCCCGTTTTCAGACGACCTTTCCGACAAAGGAGGTCGTCTGAAAACTTATTTCCCCGCCTTCAAGGCCGCCAATCTTTCAGCAATACGGTTGTTGCGGCTCAAGTCTTCCAATTCCTTCAATTTCGCCAACTGCGCGGCATCGGTGCTGCTGTGTACCGCGTTCTGACGACCCATCACGCGGTCGAAGGCGTTGCCGCTTTTTTCGGCATCACGAGCGATGCGGTTGAGGTCGCTGCCGCCTGCCGCTTTGCCTGCGCCCGCACTTTGCTGTGCGGCGCGCCAGTCTTGCAACTGCTGCTGCATCTCGCGTTTTTTCGCCTGCAAGGCGGCGATAAAGCCTTCAAGCTCTTTTTCCTGCGCGGTACAGTCGGCAATGGTGTTTTCCAAAACAGGCAGACGCGCTTCGATGTCCATTTGTTCGGCGATGCCCGCTTCGGCAAGGTCGTCGCGCCCCGCGGCTACGGCGGCTTGCAGGTTGGCATCGATGGCTTCGTGGCGGTTGCTCTCGTCCGCCATTTTCTTGGCGGCAAGGTGTTTTTGCGCCAACACTTTGCCCAATTCGGCACGCACTTCGTCCACCGCCCGCTCGATTTCGCGGATGCTCTCGTTCATGACCGCCTCGGGCGCAAGGTTCTCCGCCGCATCAATCAGGGCATGAAAGCCGCCGCTCACCAGACGGCCCACTCTGCGGGATAGGGTTTCGCTCATTTGGATTTTCCTTTCAATAAAATGTGTTTGATTTAAGTTGGCACGGGGATAGTCAACCATCCGTCATTCCCGCGCAGGCGGGAATCCAGACCTTGGCGTTTTCGGAATATTCGGGCATGGCAGCCCGTACAGGAATAGCGGCAAACAAATACTTCTATTTCATGCGCCCCATTTTTTCAGACGACATCAAACCTCGCCTGCCTGCTGCACAATCCTCGCCAGTTTCAAAGTGTTTTCAAGCTGTTGCAGAACGGTATCGTCGTATGCCGCGCCTTTGCCGGTTACGGCGAGCTGCAAGATGCTGTCGGTCAGGCGGACGATGCGCCACATCAGTTCGCGTTCGTATTTTTTCAAATCGTCGAGGTCGGCTTCTTCGGGAAGGTCGGCGGCAAGCGTCGCGCCCAAGTCGGGCAGCTGCTCAAACAAACGCGCCACGATATGCGAATGCGCTCCCGCCTGTTTTTCCGCGTACAGAACATCATGTTTCGCCGCTTGGAAAAACTGCTCCTGCGCCGTCAGCGCGGAACCGTAATCGCGCGTCTGCGTATGCGCCAAACGCGCCTGCTTGAGCAGCTCACGGATTTTTTCAGACGGCGTATTCGCGCCTTCGATTTTTAATTCGGCAATAAAATCAGCGTCTTCCTGAGTGATTCGCACGCTGACGGGGATACGGTTTGTCGCATTCATATTCGTTTGATTCTATTTGTATTCATTTGAATACAAATGTACAACATAAAATGACAAGATGCAATGTTCAAAACAGTTTAATTATGTAAATACCGGCCCATCTGAGAAATCATCCCTATCCGCCCCTTGTTTTCAGGCGACCCTAACCCCTTATAAATACAAACAATCGACATATCCAAAGCCATAACAAATGCCGTATAATCAAGCCCCAAGTTTCCCCAGCCCTGAAGGTCGTCTGAAAACCATGCACTCAACTTACGCTACCGTACAGCGCGATTTGCTCGAAGCCAATCACCTTTCCCCCGAGCTGCTCGCCAAAAGCCTGAGCATCATCGGCGCGCATCACGTCGATTACGCCGACATTTACTGCCAGCGCACTGCTTTTGAGAGCTGGCATTTGGAAGAGGGCATCGTCAAATCGGGCAGTTTCCAAATCGATCAGGGTGTGGGTGTGCGCGCTGTTTCGGGCGAAAAAACCGCTTTTGCCTATGCGGACAGTTTGTGTATCGATTCGATCAACCGTTCCGCCCAAGCCGTCCGAGTTATCGGCGCGTCAGGCGGCGAAGCTTCTGTCAAAGTGCCGTCCGCCGCATACGGCAAATCCGTCCATGCGGTGCTGAATCCTATTATCGGTCTCGATTCCGCTGCCAAAGTTGCCTTATTGAACAAAGTGGAAACGCTTGCCAAAGCTGCCGATCCGCGCATTGTGCAAGTGATGGCGGGGCTGACTTGCGAATACGACATGATTTACATCGCCCGCCTCGACGGCAGGCACGCCGCCGACATCCGTCCGATGGTGCGCCTGAACGTTACCGTCATTGCCAAACAGGGCGACCGGCGCGAACAGGGCAGTGCGGGCGGTGGCGGACGCTATGACTTGGCTTATTTCGATGAAACTTTGGTGCGGCAGTTTGTCGATTCAGCCGTCAAACAAGCCCTGATTAATCTTGAATCCCGCCCTGCACCCGCGGGCGAAATGACCGTTGTCTTGGGCAACGGCTGGCCGGGTGTGTTGCTGCATGAAGCCGTCGGACACGGCTTGGAAGGCGATTTCAACCGCAAAGAAACCAGTGTCTTTTCAGGTAGAATCGGCGAGCGCGTTGCCGCCAAAGGCGTGACCGTCGTTGACCAAGGCGACATCGCCAACAGACGCGGCTCGCTCAATATCGACGACGAAGGCAACGAAACACGCCGCACCGTATTGATTGAAGACGGCATCTTGGTCGGCTATATGCAGGACGAAACCAACGCCCGCCTGATGGGTACGCAATCCACTGGCAACGGCCGCCGCGAAAGTTATGCCTCCGCCCCCATGCCGCGCATGACCAATACCTTTATGGAAAACGGCGGCTACGAATCCGACGAAATCATCGCGTCCATCGACAAAGGCATTTACGCCGTCAACTTCGGCGGCGGACAGGTGGACATCACCAGCGGCAAATTCGTCTTCAGCGCATCCGAAGCGTGGTGGGTCGAAGGCGGCAAACTGCAATATCCAGTCAAAGGCGCAACCATCATCGGCAACGGTCCTGAAGTGTTGAAACACGTTTCCATGATAGGCAACGATACCGCACTGGATAGCGGTGTCGGCGTGTGCGGCAAAGACGGACAGAGCGTGCCGGTCGGCGTCGGACAACCAACCTTGCGGATTGATTCGGGACTGACCGTCGGCGGTAGCGAGATTTAAGGCAGGCAATAAAGTCAAACGTCGTCTGAAAACTGTATTTAGGGTTTTCAGACGACGTTTTGTAACATATTCAAGCCAACCCACATTCATTCTACCTGTGGTTTGCCGCCCTCTTCTGCGCCACCATCGGCATCTTGTTAGGAAAGGACTGGCTAAAAAACAGAAAAAGAAAACGACAGCCTAATGCCTCACGATAAAAGTTGTCTGAAACCGATTTGACATGTATTCCAAACCGATTTCCATTTTCAGACGACGCCTCCACCCTCCTCTTCCATTGATATAATAATCACTTTTTCAGACGACCTTTCCTCATGAACATCACCCAAATCCTCTCTCAAGAACTCTCCGCCACCGCCGCGCAAATCACTGCCGCCGTCGAGCTTTTGGACGACGGCGCGACCGTGCCGTTTATCGCCCGCTACCGCAAAGAAGCCACGGGCGGGCTGGACGATACGCAGTTGCGCCAGCTTGCCGAGCGGCTGCAATACCTGCGCGAGTTGGAAGAGCGCAAAGCCGTTGTTTTAAAAAGCATTGAAGAGCAAGGCAAGCTTTCAGACGACCTCAGGGCGCAAATCGAAGCCGCCGACAACAAAACCGCGCTGGAAGACCTGTATCTGCCCTACAAACCCAAACGCCGCACCAAAGCGCAAATCGCGCGCGAACACGGTTTGCAGCCGCTGGCGGACGTGTTGCTTGCCGAGCAGCCGCAGGACGTGGAAGCCGCCGCGCAGGGCTACCTGAACGAAAACGTCCCCGACACCAAAGCCGCATTGGACGGCGCGCGCGCGATTCTGATGGAGCAGTTTGCCGAAGACGCGGAACTCATTGGCACGCTGCGCGACAAACTGTGGAACGAAGCCGAAATCCACGCGCAAGTCGTTGAAGGCAAAGAAACCGAAGGCGAAAAATTCAGCGATTATTTCGACCACCGCGAACCCGTCCGCGCCATGCCCAGCCACCGCGCGCTGGCGGTTTTGCGCGGCCGCAACGAAGGCGTGTTGAACATCGCGCTCAAATACCAGCCCGACGACACGCCGATTACGCAGCAAAGCGAATACGAGCAACTCATCGCCCGCCGTTTCAAGGTTTCAGACGGCCACAAATGGCTGCGCGACACCGTGCGCCTGACTTGGCGCGCGAAAATCTTTTTGTCGCTGGAACTTGAAGCCTTAGGTCGTCTGAAAGAAGCCGCCGACACCGACGCGATTACCGTATTCGCCCGCAATCTCAAAGACTTGCTGCTCGCCGCGCCCGCCGGACGGTTGACCACGCTGGGTCTCGACCCCGGCTACCGCAACGGCGTGAAATGCGCCGTGGTGGACGACACGGGCAAGCTGCTGGATACCGTCATCGTCTATTTGCATCAAGAAAACAATATGTTGGCAACGCTGTCGCGCCTGATTAAACAACACGGCGTGAAGCTCATCGCCATCGGCAACGGCACTGCCAGCCGCGAAACCGACAAAATCGCGGGCGAACTGGTGCGCGGAATGCCCGAAAGCAGCCTGCACAAAATCGTCGTGTCCGAAGCCGGCGCGTCGATTTATTCCGCGTCCGAACTGGCGGCGCGCGAGTTCCCCGACTTGGACGTTTCCCTGCGCGGCGCGGTGTCCATCGCCCGCAGGCTGCAAGACCCGCTCGCCGAGTTGGTCAAAATCGACCCCAAATCCATCGGCGTGGGGCAGTATCAGCACGACGTGAACCAAAGCCAGCTCGCCAAATCGCTGGACGCAGTGGTCGAAGACTGCGTGAACGCCGTCGGCGTGGACGTGAACACCGCCTCCGCCCCGCTCTTGGCGCGGATTTCCGGCTTAAATCAAACCCTTGCCCAAAACATCGTCGCCTACCGCGATGAAAACGGCGCGTTCGACAGCCGCAAAAAATTGCTGAAAGTACCGCGTTTGGGCGAAAAAACCTTCGAGCAGGCAGCAGGCTTTTTGCGGATTAACGGCGGCAAAGAACCGCTGGACGCGAGTGCCGTCCACCCCGAAGCCTATCCCGTCGTCGCCAAAATGCTGGCGCAACAAGGCATTACCGCTGCCGAACTCATCGGCAACCGCGAGCGCGTGAAGCAAATCAAAGCGTCCGACTTTACCGACGAACGCTTCGGCCTGCCGACCATTCTGGACATCCTGTCCGAGCTGGAAAAACCCGGCCGCGACCCGCGCGGCGAGTTTCAGACGGCCTCTTTTGCCGAAGGCATCCACGAAATCAGCGACTTGCAAGTCGGCATGATACTCGAAGGCGTGGTTTCCAACGTCGCCAACTTCGGCGCGTTCGTGGACATCGGCGTCCATCAGGACGGCTTGGTGCACATCTCCGCCCTGTCCAACAAGTTCGTCCAAGACCCTCGCGAAGTGGTGAAAGCCGGCGACGTGGTGAAAGTGAAAGTGCTGGAAGTCGATGCCGCCAGAAAACGCATCGCGCTCACCATGCGCTTGGATGACGAAGCGGGCAGCTCAGCCAAAGGCAACAGGTCGTCTGAAACCCGACATCAGGAACGCCGCGACCGCAAACCCCAACGCAACGACCGCGCCCCGACCAATTCGGCAATGGCGGATGCGTTTGCGAAGTTGAAGCGGTAAGGTGTGAAGAAAGTTCAGGCTTCTTTTTCAGATAGCTTGTGAATCACTAAACTATTACAGGTCAATCTAGTATGGAAAATGTTTTACGCAACTTTTTAAAAAGTGACAAATATACGCTGTCCGTGTGTGGCATGGCACATGTAGCTCTACAAGAATGTTTGCCTACAATCAAACAAATCATTGAGGAATCGGGAAGAGAGTACGTGGTGCTGTCACCTAATTCCCGTCTTACTGACACAGGTAAAAGCATTTACAACCATTTATACATATCCTCGCAAAACAACGATGATGCTTCTAGTGAGCAGGAAAAATCATCGGCCAGGAATTATTCTTTCTGTGTCAATACAGACAGTAAAACCTGTATCTATTTGCTAGATAACGCTCATTTATTAAGTGATACCAAATTTGTTACACCAGATGGTAAGCAATACGGAAGTGGTATTTTACTAAACGATTTTTTTCAATTTGCCGATTTGAAAGGCTCGCAGCGCAAAGCGATATTTTTAGGCGATCCATATCAAATTCAACGTAACAAAGATTTATTATCCCAATGCGATGAAGTTTTTAGGTTACCTTTACCTGAACCCGACACGCTGAATTCTGCACAGTTAAAAAATGCAGCACGTTTGGCGTGGGCTATTGAAAACCGGCAGTTTGCTACTTTTGACTTGGCTGTTGATAACAATCTTTTGGTACAAAACGATAACAATCGTGCAGCAAAACAGCTAATTTCAGCTTATCAGGAGGAAGATTCTTCCGTTTGGTATTTGGCAGAAACACATTCCCAGACATATAAACTGACCCAATGGTTGCGCCCAAAACTATTACAAAAAACCAATGTTAAACCTTTGGAAAGTGGCGATAGGGTAGAAATTTATGTTTGGATAAATGAAACAGAAGAGCATCCGTTTGCAATCATAAGGCCTTCATGGAGGTTGAACACTGTTGCATCAGCTGGAAACCCGATAGAATCTCGCCAATCCTTAAAAGGACGAGATAATCCTATTATTTTCCAGCGATTGCCCTGCACCCTAGCAGACGGAAAATCTAGTTTCATTTTGCAGGAATTTTTGGAAGCTGAAAAACCTGAGTTGGATACAGATACTGCCATTGCTGTTCAGGTTTGGGAAAAAGATCCAAACAACAAACCTAATAACGCAATAGCATATGTCCGTTATGGCTATGCCGCTACTGTACACCATGCGCAAGGTATGAGGCGCAATACGGTTTATATCAACTGTAGCCATACCGCTGGCAAACATTCGGAAGGTTTTTTCCGCTGGCTGTATTCCGCATTGACAGTTGCAAAAAGCAAAACTATTTTATTAAATTTCACACCTATCCATCCATTTGACCAAGCTATTTGGAAAGTACAAAATGTTCAAACTGAAATTGCCGAGAAAATCCGTATCGGTGCAGGCTGGACATGGAAAAACGATAAAAATTTGGGTAGCCTGAAAGATTATATTAGTCAAATTGCACTGAAATGGGGTTACACATTCACACAAAACACATCCCATCCCTATCAAGAATTTTTCCAACTGGAAAACGCAATAGAAAGTTTTTCATTGCGTGTAGCATATAACAACAAAAATCAGGTAACTGCCATTCACTCTGAAAAAATGGAAACCTATTGGGAAGACCTGTCTGCAATCGCTCAAGCCTGCATTAACCCTAACCAATATTCCAATAATGCTCAAATGCTACTGCTTTTTTTAATCGAACAACTCAATCCACATAACTGGTTGGTTGTTTCTGCAATACAAGAGAACGATTATCGATTGAATATTACCTTTGCTCGTGCCTGCCATGAAAGGGTGAATGGTGAAATCAATTTTGATAAACAAGGTATTATCTCTACCGTACGGATTTTGGCATGTACACAAACGCATCTAATTGAAGAGTTAAAGGGGTTATTATCATGAACAGCAGTCAAATTAAAGCATTAAGGGATGCTGGCAATTTTCAGGCTGCCATAGAACAAGGACTACCTCACATTGCCGATTTCAAAGTCTTAATACAAGTAAACTGGGCGTATTACGGTTTAATTAAACAACAAGTTACACAGGCTCTCCATCAATCTCAACCGCCCGCCAACCTTATCCAACGGATATATGATACAGCATACGCCTACACCAAACTGCCCAATCGCCGCGCTGATTCCTCACTATCAAACATCTTACGTGAACTGAGTAAAATTGCTCCCTACTCACCTAATTATTTAGAATTTATCTATTGGGTACTGCAAGTAAACGGCATACAAGACAGTGATTGGCAAGTAACAGAGTTTCAAGGTAAACGATATTCACCGCTAGTCTGCAACATAGCACGTAGTTTGGCAAAATGGGCAAACCGTTTTTCACAATATGCCAAACCAGAGGATTTAGCTCACATTGTCGAATGGTTGGAAAACACACGCCCTGTTGCTGAGGGTGATGATGGTTTGTGGTTAGATTGGGACAGAGCCAAGCTACTGAAAAATTTGGACAAACATGCTGAAGCTGCCCAAGTATTGGCTTCTGTGCTTAAAGCCAAACGTAACGAATTTTGGGTTTGGCAGGAAGCAGGACGACTTTATGCCAACGAACAGCCCGATTTGGCACTCTCCTGCTACTGTCGCGCATTGGAATGCAAAGCCAAAACCGAATTTACCGTAAAAGTGCATACCGAGTTGGCAATGCTTTTGGCGACATTGGGTGAAACGACTTGGGCAACAGCAGAAATTCTAGAGGTATTGGATATTCGCCAAAAACAAAATTGGAAAATTGGTGAAGACTTACAAAGAATCATGAGCGAAAGTTGGTATAACCCTACGGCAGAATTACCCAACAGAGCATCGCTTTATGCACAATATTCCTCCGATGCTTTAAAACTATGCTTTGATAATGTACATGAGCAACCCGCTAGTTTTGCAGGTATTTTGGAATTACCACCACCCAAAAATTTGCCCTACAAAAAAGCAAAATGCTTGGCAAAATTTATTATACAAACCCAAAAAAACAAGGCAATTTCCATCCTTTCTACAGACAATAAGACTGTATCAGATTGGAAACCGGGAACTCCGGCTATACTGACATTAGGTTCTACAGAAAACACTCCAAATACCATTATGCATATTGCCCCACGCATGGATGGTGCGTTATGGGATTGCACACAACAATCATTCGGATTAGTACAAGATATTCAAAAAGATTGTTTTTGGGTGTTTTTGAATCGCCATGAACAGATAAAAATTTTGCTTAAAAACTGGCAAGGAGAAAAGCCTCAATTGGGTACGTACGTCCAACTATTTACGGCCGTCAATCCCAAAAAAGATCATGTAGAAGTACTGCTTGCCAAAGCTTATAAACAGAGAGAAATGAATGATGTAAAAGTCTTATCGGGAAACCTGAAACACCATGACAAAGGATTTGCTTTTATAGAAGATATTTTTATTCCATCATATTTGTTATCTACAATAGCAGATGACGTACAAAAGGTCGAGGTGGTTGCAATATATGCTAAAAATCCAAAAAAATTAGAATATGGTTGGCGAGCTGTTTCTCTTTCCTCTGTATTGAATCTTGACAATGGAGTATAGGTTCAATTTCTAAAGTCACAAATGTTTATTAATAAAGTTTTACCGCCACTGAACTCATCAACAACCGCGAACGCATGGATTAATAAAATCCTTTGATTTCACCAACGGGTGCTAAAGCAACAGGTCGTCTGAAACCCGACATCAGGAACGCCGCGACCGTAAACCCCAACGCAACGACAGCACCCCGACCAATTCGGCAATGGCGGACGCGTTTGCGAAGTTGAAACGGTAAGTTTGGCTTTTTGAGACTCAATTAAAGGTCGTCTGAAAAAAGGATTTTCAGACGACTTTTTTTACCACTGAAATCACCAAAACAGAAATATCCGGCATTTATAGTGGATTAAATTTAAATCAGGACAAGGCGACAAAGCCGCAGACAGTACAAATAGTACGGCAAGGCGAGGCAACGCCGTACTGGTTTAAAGTTAATCCACTATAGAAAATGGCTCCTTCTCTTTCTAACAGAACAGAAAACAAGGCTGCCGTTTCGATAAAAAAGTCGTCTGAAACTTAATTCCCGATAGCAAATAGAATTAAACTTACAGGATTTCCGGACTTCCGTCCGACGTGAAGCGCGGCATTACCTACCACCATTCAAATGGCGCAAACACATTTTGTAGTAGGCACATACAAACAGGCGTATAGTTCCAAATATTACAAACCCATCATCACCACCCAAGGAGTCCAAACCATGAAACCTGTTTTGTTTGCCGCGTTGATTTCCTGTTTTTCCGTTGCTGCCTATGCGGCCTGTACCGACAGCCAGCAGCAATGTGTGATTTATAAAAACGGTAATGTCGCGGCTGAAGGCGGCTGTTCGGTCAACAAGTGTCAGAATGCCGATGCGCAGGTGTTGAAGTGGAAGCTGAAAAACGGTAAAGGCGTAACCGTGGAAATCGGGAAAAACGGCAAGGTTTTGGTGAACAAAAAACCGGGAGCGAAGGCGAACAACAGCAACGCGGCGGGCATGGGCTTGACGTGTTATGCCGCTGATGAGGACAAGCGTGAGCAGTTCTGCTCGACCAATTATTGATACGACCAGCATGAAAAAGGTCGTCTGAACATTTTTCAGACGACCTTTCATATTTATACGGATACACCGACTGCGCGGGCGATTGCCAACCCCTCTTCCGCGCTCATGTAAACAGGGCTTTCGGGGCGGTCGCTGCGGACAATATCGCCGTCTCGAAACATGACTAATTCATCAACGGCTAATTGCGACCAAGTTTCGTCTCGGGTCAAGGGCAATGTGGCAATAACGGAGACTTTGTCATTCGGGGTGGTAACTGCGGAAAAATCAATCATCACGTCATCATCCAAAAGCCGTGCCTTGCCGAAAGGAGCTTTACGCACGATATAGTGCAGCAGCGTACTGGCATGGGCAAACAGGCAGTCTCCGTTGGACATCACAAAATTGAACAATCCGAAGCGGCGAATTTCGTGAGTTAGCGCAGCAACGGCATCAAACAAAGTATCGGAATCAGGTTTCTCAGCAAAGCGGCTGCGAAGCCGGTTGAGGATATAACAAAATGCACGTTCGGAGTCGGTCGTACCGACAGCATGGTAATACTCGCCTTGTTCCGGATAAAAATCAATCAAATGCCCGTTGTGCGCAAAGAGCCAATATTCTCCCCACATTTCACGCATAAAAGGATGGGTATTGGCCAAAGAGGTCTGCCCTTGCGAGGCTTTACGGATGTGGGCAATGACGTTTTCAGATTTAATTTGATAGGCGCGAACCAGGTCGGCAACCGGAGAATCGGCGCTGGGCTTGTCATCGTGGAACAAGCGTACACCTTTCCCTTCAAAGAAACCGATACCGAATCCATCTGCGTGATGGTCGGTAATGCCGCCGCGGCGGCGGAAGCCTTCGAAGGAAAACATAATGTCCGTTGGGGTATTACAGTTCATGCCGAGCAGTTGGCACATGATTTTGACCTTTATTGTTTTAATAGGAATGGAACAATCGGATTATGGTACATTGGACAGTCTGTTTCAATAGACACGATACAGCATCCTCATAAAATCAATATAACTCTTCATAGCAGGACATCCCAATAATAAAAACCGGATTTCAAAATGAAATCCGGCCTACGATATATTCAAATTTAAAAGCATTCATCAAAGGTATTTGGCTGCCAAATATCCTGCCGCTACCAAGCCGAACATAGCCAACACACCCAAAACAGAAACTAGAACAATCATGTTGCGCTTGGAAGTAAGGGCCTCCAGTCTAGGATCCTGTCCCAACTCCTGCCGCAATTTGCTTTCAAGTTCGGCACGGATCTCTTTCCGCATCAACTTCTCTTCCCGCTCTTTTTCAAGTTGCAATTTGTGAGCGATTTCAGCTTGTTTTTTATGTTCGAACGCAACCTTTTCCTGCCATTCTATGCGTTTGCGTTGGATAATTTGTTCGGTTGCACTGGCAAAATGGAAATGGCAGACGGCACATTCATCCGCTGCTACATCCTCAGTAATCGTCATACAAACGGGACATTGCTTTAAAGAGGCTTCCTCGTTTTCGCCTTCAGTCTCGCTTACCTGCAACTCCATGGATTGACGCACAATAACATCAAGTCCCAAGTAATTGAAATACTGCTGCGCATTCTCGCGCTCGTCCTGTGTACAATTCTCGGCAATAATCGCTTGCGGACGTTCAGAAAGTGCCTGAACCAAATCTTCTGCTTCTTTTTCCGGCAAGTTATCATATAGGCATGCATTGATACGCTCATGATCGACATCTGGCGGATAAGAAACATAAACATCGTAAAGTTTGTCAGAGTTTTTCATTGTTATCCTAGAACAAACCGAACTTTTAATCCCATTCACGGAAACCGGCTTGATTTTCCTATACCATAATACACGGCAGCGATCTGTCAACTTATCATCTGACTTAGACACTACTCCTGAAATTTATTAAATTACTCAAATATCTGATAGTTATCCCTTTAGATAAACAACCCTATCGGCAAAAAACCAGATGCAAATCAAGTAACAGACAACATAATAGTACATGAGTAAATATTCCCAAAGGGAATTATAGATTATAAGACAGATGATTTTTATTGGAAAGCAATTACAAACGAAAGGCCGTTTGTATAAACAAACGGCCTTTTTTATCTACATATGGCTCAAACTGAGAAGGATGACCCGCAACCGCAAGTCGTTTCTGCATTCGGATTACGAATAACAAATTGCGATCCTTGCAAACTTTCAGTGTAATCAATTTCCGCACCAACCAAATATTGGTAGCTCATCGGGTCCACCAAGAAAGTCAGGCCGTTTTTCTGAATTTCAAAATCGTCATCATTTTTGATTTCATCAAAAGTAAAACCATACTGGAATCCCGAACAACCTCCGCCATTAACAAACACGCGTAATTTCAAATCGGGATTGTTTTCTTCTGCAATCAAATCGGCAACCTTGGTACAGCAGCTATCAGTGAAAATAATTGGACTTTCGTCTGACATGATGTGTTTCCTTTTATATGAATATTTTCGATATTGTCCTGCAAACCTTAACCTAAAGCAAGTCTGCCCTCAGATTGACCGGCATCAAGAGTTGCAGCTTCACGGACTTCTCCATGCAAGATGGAGTCCACTTCTATATTTATCAATAGAGATAAAAACCATAAACCACTACTTAACAAGTCGTCTGAAAATACAAGGACTACACCATTCAAATATTTCGCCCGAACCACTCGACACGCCCGATAATGGCAACATCGTCAGTCAAATTATTCAAATCAATTTCAAAAGTCGGATAAGCCTCATTGGCGGAAATCACATTCACCACCCCGCCGGGCACCAGCTGTAATCGTTTTACCAATAAATTCTCATTAAGTCTCAAAACGTACAGTCCATCCTTCGGCGCAGTCTCAGCATGATTGATTAAAATAGTATCCCCATCATTCAAAACCCCTTCCATAGAATCCCCCTTTACAGAAATAACGGAAAGGTTTTTAGTATCACGGGTAACATAATTTTCTACCCAATACCGACGGAATGCCATGGTAAAAACAGGTTTTTCATCACCTACTAACCGTCCATGTCCGGCGGCAGCCTGAATATCATAACGAGGAATGAAGACAAACTCGTCAATATCAACCGGATTACCCAATGTATCATAAGCAACTGCAGTAGAAGACGGAACTTGCGCATTAGGGAACGGACTCCCCTCCCCAGTCAACAGCCAGTCAATACTGCAACCTTTCAATTGTTTGATTTTTTTTAGAGTTTCCGATTTCGGCAATCCGCCTTCATTCCAAATCCTACTAAATCCCGCAATAGTCATATCAATGTCTGCGGCAATTTTGGCTTGACGCGCTTCGTCTTTCCACAAAAACACCAATCTGTCTTTAAATGTATCCATATCGATCCTCAGGCTGAAATGCGCCTCCTACAATGAAGCACTTGTGGGTTTATTTTACCTTAGTTTTATTAAAAATGTAAGAAAAATATTAGTTGAATTAAGAAAAAGTATTGCATTTTTTGTTTTTGCTTAGTATGATTCTTCTAACGCTTCAAACAAACCAGGCCTTCCTCAGCCATAATCAGGTAAAACATGGCATATATTACGATGATTGTAATCAGATTTTCATGAAGCAAAGGCTGTTTGACACAAGCAAGTAAGAAAAATCTTAGTTTCATTTGATTGGAGGATATAATGACCCGTTACCGTAAAAATGCATGGCTCGCCGTTACTGCCTTCGTTTTAGGATTTTTGGCATTCCCTTACAGTTATTCAGAAGCCCATCAATCTTCCGAACAACATCTCTCTGCCGAGATGTGCGACCACCTTAGCGGAATGGTCTCCGACAAAATGGACGGCATCCAATTATCCGTTGCCCAAGAATGCGATACACTCGAAGCCTCACACGATTGGGAACAACAATACGGCGGACTAAACGAACATGAGATAATTGCAGGCATTGTGTACGAATAACTGCTGTATTTCCGGAACTATGTAGGTTTATAGAATACCGAACCTACTTTTTACAACAAACCAAAGCTTTTCAGACGACCTTCTATGTCGTCTGAAAATACTTTTTCCGAGCAAACAAGGCATTTATATCAAACGTACGAGCAAGAGGCTAACAAACCGGTTTGACCCGTACTGAAATACTGACCACTACTGTATATTAAGGGTCGTCTGAAAATTTTCAGACGACCCTTAATGTCTAATATTCTATAAACTTCCCGCCGATACCCAATCAAAACTCAGTACGAACTGTCCTTCTCTAACAGAAACCCCATTTTTATTTTACAATATCGCCCTTTATCTTTCATTCCAGCTTCCTTATGAACGAACACGTTTCCGTCCCATCCCCCGTCGGCGAAGACTACCTGCTATTAGGTCAGTACGCCGAACGCGCCTATCTCGAATACGCCATGAGCGTGGTCAAAGGCCGCGCGCTGCCTGAAGTTTCAGACGGCCAAAAACCCGTGCAGCGGCGCATTTTGTTTGCCATGCGCGATATGGGTTTGACGGCGGGGGCGAAGCCGGTGAAATCGGCGCGCGTGGTCGGTGAGATTTTGGGTAAATACCATCCGCACGGCGACAGTTCCGCCTATGAAGCGATGGTACGCATGGCGCAGGATTTTACCTTGCGCTATCCCTTAATCGACGGCATCGGCAACTTCGGTTCGCGCGACGGCGACGGGGCAGCGGCGATGCGTTACACCGAAGCGCGGCTGACGCCGATTGCGGAATTGCTGTTGTCCGAAATCAATCAGGGGACGGTGGATTTCGTGCCGAACTACGACGGCGCGTTTGACGAACCGCTGCACCTGCCCGCCCGCCTGCCTATGGTGTTGCTCAACGGTGCGTCGGGTATTGCAGTGGGCATGGCGACCGAGATTCCGTCGCACAATTTGAACGAAGTCACGCAGGCGGCGATTGCGCTGTTGAAAAAGCCGACGCTGGAAACCGCCGACCTGATGCAATATATTCCCGCGCCTGATTTTGCCGGCGGCGGTCAAATCATCACGCCGGCGGACGAATTGCGCCGTATTTACGAAACCGGCAAGGGCAGCGTGCGCGTGCGTGCGCGTTACGAAATCGAGAAGCTGGCACGCGGGCAATGGCGTGTGATTGTGACCGAGCTGCCGCCGAACGCCAACTCCGCCAAAATCCTTGCCGAAATCGAAGAGCAGACCAACCCGAAACCGAAAGCGGGTAGAAAGCAGCTCAACCAAGACCAGCTCAACACCAAAAAACTGATGCTGGATTTAATCGACCGCGTGCGCGACGAGTCCGACGGCGAACATCCCGTGCGCCTAGTGTTCGAACCAAAATCTAGCCGCATCGATACGGATACCTTCATCAACACGCTGATGGCGCAGACTTCGCTGGAAGGCAATGTGTCCATGAACTTGGTGATGATGGGGCTGGACAACCGTCCCGCGCAGAAAAACCTGAAAACGATTTTGCAGGAATGGCTGGATTTCCGCGTCGTTACTGTAACACGCCGTCTGAAATTCCGTTTGAACCAAGTGGAAAAACGGCTGCACATCCTTGAAGGTCGTCTGAAAGTCTTTCTGCACATTGATGAAGTGATTAAAGTCATCCGCGAATCAGACGACCCGAAAACCGATTTGATGGCGGCGTTCGGGCTGACCGAAATCCAAGCCGAAGACATTTTGGAAATCCGTCTGCGCCAGTTGGCGCGTTTGGAAGGTTTCAAACTCGAAAAAGAATTGAACGAGTTGTGCGAAGAACAAGGTCGTCTGAATATCCTTTTGGGCGACGAAAACGAAAAACGCAAGCTGATTATCAAAGAAATGCAGGCGGACATGAAGCAGTTCGGCGACGCGCGCCGCACGCTGGTGGAAGAGGCCGGACGCGCCGTGCTGACGCAGACTACTGCCGACGAACCCATCACACTGATTCTGTCGGAAAAAGGCTGGATACGCAGCCGCGCCGGACACAACCTCGATTTGAGCCAAACTGCGTTCAAAGAAGGCGACCGCCTCAAACAAACCCTCGAAGGCCGTACCGTTTTACCCGTCGTCATCCTCGATTCATTGGGTAGAACCTACACGCTTGATGCCGCCGAAATCCCCGGCGGACGCGGCGACGGCGTGCCGGTTTCATCGTTAATCGAGCTGCAAAACGGCGCGAAACCCGTCGCCATGCTCACCGGACAGCCCGAACAGCACTACCTACTCTCAGGCAGCGGCGGCTACGGCTTTATCACCAAGTTGGCCGATATGGTCGGGCGCGTGAAAGCGGGCAAAGTGGTGATGACTGTGGACAGCGGCGAAACCGTCCTGCCGCCGATTGCGGTTTATGCCTCTTCGCTCATCAACCCCGACTGCAAAATTGTACTGGCAAGCAGCGACCACCGCCTCTTGGCGTTTTCCATCGGCGAACTCAAAGTCATGTCCAAAGGGCGCGGTTTGCAGTTGATGTCGCTGACCGACGGCGCATCTTTGGAACATGTCCTCGTGACCACGTCTGAGGAATTTATCGTCGAAACCGTCGGCAAGCGCGGTGCGGCGCATCAGGAAAAATTGCGCATTTGCGACATCGACGGCAAGCGCGGCAAAAAAGGGAAGGTTTTGGACGTATCAGGTCGTCTGAAAACCTTGTCCGCTGCCTCCGCATAAACAACAAAAAGGCGCGGTAACACATTGAAAACCTAGAAAACATGGTCGTTTTATGTTATGCTGACAAAATTAAAAAAATATTTACGACCGTCTGCGGAAATATCGCAGAACGATTTCAAAACAGGTACTAATAATGATAAAAATAAACAAAAAGGGTTGCGGATATGAGTAAATCCGGCTTTCAGGAACTGGGAAACCTGAGCGAGCGGATACCCGGTTTAATCAATATCGCCCGTATTGCCATCGTGCTGCCGCTGCTGGTCATGCATGCTTTCGGCGTTTACAGTAATGGCACCCATATCGGCATGTCATTCCCTCCCGTCGAATTTTACAGCTGGGCAGCGCTGTATTCCTTCCTCATCTTGTTATCCGTCGCCCGTCCGGACTGGCAATGGCAGACTTTGGATTTGCCCAATGCCAGCGCAGTCGTCGATATTTCGATGATGATGATACTGGTGTATATCGCCGGCGGAGTCGATTCGGGCTTCGGCATCCTTGTCCTTCCTTTCGTTGCGACGTCCTGCCTCCTCAGCTACGGGCATTACCCCATGCTGTACGCAGGCTACGCGTCCATGCTGTTCTTCTTCAATCTGCTGCTTGATGGCAGCATCCGTCTGCATCCGTTTGATTGGGATACGCAGCCTCTGATTACTACGGTTCTGCTCAGCGGCGCATGTTACCTTGTTGCCATGTTAACTTCGTTCGCTGCCCGCTATTTGGAGCAGGCAACCGAATCCGCCAGCCGCCATCAACTTGCCTACCGCCGTATCAGCGGGTTGAACCGCCTCGTTCTCAACCGCGTGCAGGAAGCCGTTATCGTCATCGACAGCACACAGCGCGTCTGGCTTTTCAACAAACAGGCAAAAACCTATTTCCCCGGTTTGGTGGTTGACCAGCAGGAAGTCGTGTTCGGCGAATTGGTTACACGTTGGCAATATCACCCCGACAAACCGTTTGAAACCGATATCCACATCTTTCAACACGCCATGCACGTCCGCGCCGTCCCGCTGATTCAGGAACAGACGGAACTGCTCATGCTGTATGTCCGTTCGCTGCGCGAAGTCGCAGCGGAAGCCATGTCCACCAAGCTCACCTCGCTCGGACAGCTTACCGCGAACCTCGCCCACGAAATCCGCAATCCGATGTCCGCCATCCGTCATGCCAGCGATTTGCTGCAAGAAAGTGATGACGATGCCGAACCCGATCCCGTTAAAGCCAAGCTTTGCGGTATCATCGACAGCAACATCCAGCGCATCGACAAAATGTTGGAAGACATCTCCCTGCTCAACAAACGCGACAACATCAGCCGCGAGCCGATTAACCTGATGAAATTCTGGCTCGACTTCAAACAAGAGTTCACGCTCAACAATTCCGAAGCCATCGGCTGCCTGCGCATGAACATGGACGGCAACAACCTTACCGTCCTCGCTGATGTGATGCACATCCAACAAATCATGTGGAACCTCTGCAATAACGCATGGAGGCACAGCCGTCAGGACGAAAACGCGATTACCGTCCTGATCCGCCCCAGCGGCAGGATGCACATTTCCATCGTCGTTGCCGATAACGGCAAAGGCATTTCGCCCGAAGTCCGCAACCATCTCTTTGAGCCGTTCTACACCACGGAAAAACAGGGTACGGGATTGGGATTGTACGTTGCCCGCGAACTGGCACACGCCAATATGGGTCAACTCCATTACCACCCAGAAATGAACGGATTTGAACTGATTTTACCGAGAGAACACAATGAGTAAGCTGCAAGACCCAGTATTGGTCGTCGATGACGAGGCCGACATCCGTGACTTGATGGAAATGACGCTGATGAAGATGGGACTGCGCGTGCAGACCGCCGTCGGCGTAGAAGATGCCAAAGACAAGCTCGACAACAACGACTATTCCCTCGTCTTGACCGATATGCGGATGCCCGACGGCTCCGGCCTTGAAGTCGTCCAATATATAGACGAACTCATGCTCGACACCCCGGTCGCCGTCATTACTGCTTTCGGTAATGCCGACCAGGCGGTCGAAGCCCTTAATGCGGGTGCGTTCGACTACCTGCAAAAGCCGATTACCCTTTCCCAACTTCGCTCGCTGGTTAAATCCGCCGTCTCTGTTTCCAACAGCACCGACGAAATTACCCAGCCGCCAACCGAAAAACCGTCCGCGCCCGTCGCTGCCGCATTCAACAAGCCCAAAATTCCGCCCAAGCCACCCAAACGCGACTTGAGCGGCTCCGTTACCGTTCCTGAAGGTCTGCGTTCCATGAAAGAACGCTTTGCCACCGGTGAAATCGCTATGCGTGCGAACGAAGACGTGCCCGAATTGGGTGGCGAAGAAGATATGCCGCGACTGCTCGGTAGTTCGCCCCAAATGGTCGAAGTCCGCCACCTGATCCGCCGACTCGCCCGCAGCGGCGTACCCGTTTATATTTCCGGCGAATCGGGTACCGGTAAAGAACAGGCTGCGCGTACCATCCACGAATTGTCCGATCGCGCCGACAAGCCCTTTATCGCGGTAAACTGCGGTGCAATCCCTGAAAACCTGATGGAAAGCGAATTCTTCGGCTACAAAAAAGGCAGCTTTACCGGCGCCGACCAAGACCGTCTCGGCTTCTTCCAACACGCCGACGGCGGAACGCTGTTCCTCGACGAAGTTGCCGACTTGCCGCTTGCCATGCAAGTCAAACTCCTGCGTGCCATCCAAGAAAAAGCCGTGCGCCGCATCGGTGATGCCCGCGAAACTTTCGTCGATGTCCGCATCATCTGCGCTACCCACAAGAACCTTGAAGCCCTCGTTGACAGCGGCGCGTTCCGCCAAGACTTATATTACCGCCTCAACGTCGTTACCCTGCACATGCCGCCCCTGCGCGAAATGCGTGAGGACTTGGGCGCGCTGATTCTGTACCTACTCTACAAACACCGCCACGGTACGCAAACCTACAAACTCAGTCCCAAAGCGCAAGAAGCCCTGCTGCATTACAGCTATCCCGGCAACTTCCGCGAACTCGAAAACATCCTCGAACGCGCTGTCGCCCTGACTGTCGGACAAGTTATCCAACTGGATGATTTGCAAATTCAAAATACGCCGACGCCGAAAAACGACCATCCAAACCTCGATCTCGACGATATCGCCGATTCCGAAACACAAAAAGGCGAAACTTTGGATCACCAGCCGCTTCCGCCGTTTGATCCGCGCACCATGCAGATTCAAGACTACCTTGACCAAATCGAGCGCGGCATTATCGAACAAGCGTTGCAGCAAACCCGTTACAACCGCACTCAGGCTGCCAAACTTTTGGGTATCAGCTTCCGCTCCATGCGCTACCGTATGGAACGTTTGGATATCAATTAAGTCGGTGCTTTGCCGTTGGCTGCACGTTTAGGAAGCAAGACCTAAACGTATGTTTTAGATATAGCAGGTTAAGTTTAAATTAGGGCAAAATCGCGGATAGTATAGACAGTAGGAAACCAGTCAACTTGGTACGCTCATACTTAGAGAGCCATTCTCTCTATACTGAGACATTGCAACGCAATATTGATTTAAACTTAACCTGCTATATATCTCCATTCAAATCACAAACATTCAAAACCAACCGGCAACAGCGTGAAACAGATAAGCCATACCGCTCCATGCCCATTTACTTACTGCAACCGTTATCCAACCCATCAAAACCAACACAATCAAACCAAAAAAATCAGGCATATGCAGATAAAACCAAGCCGCAACAGGTTTGCGCCAAAAGTCTGATTTTTGTTGTTTCTTCTCCAAAGCCGCGTGCATAAACGGACGCTCCAAATGTATGTCGTAGTCGATGCCATACTCACTGCGCACATGTTCATTGATGACCTTCAAAGTACGGCGGCTCGGTTGCAAGAAAATATCAATAAGCGTACCGACAACAGGAATCATGCCAAGCACCATATCGGCAAAAGCAAGATATACGGCAGGACGCATTTTATGTTCCGGCACGCCCAACTCCCGCCCCATACGAAAAGCCTTCATCGTCAGAAAAAGCCCGGCAATATCCCCGACAAAAGGAATCAGCGACAATATGGCATCAACGCCGATTCCCTGTTTGGTAAAAGGAATGCAAAACAAACTATCCATAGTATTGGCATATTTAGCCAACTCACGTTCACGCCGAATGATTTCCTGATGTTCATAAGGTGTAGGTGTTTGTTTCATAATGATTTTATTGTAGTGGGTTAATAAAAGGGTTTTGGCAAACAAAATTTATTTTAATAATTTCTTTTTCAATATTGCCAATAGCATTTTATACAAATTTTCATTCAGGGACGATGCAAAATTCGATTGTCTTTTAAGGGGAAGACCTAATTACGGATTTAAGATGGCTGGACTGTTGGGATTCATGCTGCTGAAATTAAATTATAGTAAAGCGTTTAAGGTACGCCAAAATAATCATAGAAAATATCTTCATGATATTCTTAGAGTTAAATGAAATGATCTACCGAAATATCAAAATAATGCCATGATATTAATTGATGCCCAAGATACAAAAAAATATATATACAGTTATAATTCAAGGCTGTACTGTATCTTAGACCCATCCCATGAAAAAAATCCTCGTTACCGGCGGTGCGGGCTTTATCGGCTCGGCAGTTGTCCGCCACATCATCCAAAATACCCAAAATTCCGTCATCAATCTCGACAAGTTAACTTACGCGGGCAATCTCGAATCGCTGACCGACGTAGCCGAAAGTCCCCGTTACGCTTTTGAGCAAGTGGACATTTGCGATCGTGCCGAACTTGATCGCGTGTTTGCACAACACCAGCCCGATGCCGTGATGCACTTGGCCGCGGAGAGTCATGTTGACCGCTCTATCGATTCCGCAGGCGAGTTTATCCAAACCAACATCGTCGGCACGTTCAACCTGCTTGAAGCCGCTCGAGCCTATTGGCAGCAGATGTCGTCTGAAAAACAGGCGGCGTTCCGTTTCCACCATATTTCCACCGATGAAGTCTATGGCGATTTGCACGGTACGGACGATTTGTTTACCGAAACCACGCCATACGCGCCGTCCAGCCCCTACTCTGCCTCTAAAGCGTCCAGCGACCACCTCGTGCGCGCATGGTTGCGAACTTATGGTTTGCCCACCATCGTAACTAACTGCTCGAACAACTACGGTCCATACCATTTCCCTGAAAAACTCATTCCATTGATGATTCTGAACGCGCTCGACGGCAAACCGCTGCCCGTGTACGGCGACGGAATGCAAATCCGCGACTGGCTGTTTGTCGAAGACCACGCACGCGCGCTGTATCAGGTTGTTACCGAAGGTGTTGTCGGCGAAACCTACAACATCGGCGGTCACAATGAAAAAGCCAATATTGAAGTGGTCAAAACCATCTGCGCTCTGCTGGAAGAACTCGTTCCTGAAAAACCTGCTGGCGTGGCACGGTACGAAAATTTGATTACCTTCGTACAAGACCGCCCCGGTCATGATGTGCGCTACGCCATCGATGCTGCCAAAATCGGCAGGGAGCTGGGCTGGAAACCGCAGGAAACATTCGAGTCCGGCATCCGCAAAACAGTGCAATGGTATTTGGACAACAAAACCTGGTGGCAAAACGTATTGAACGGCAGCTACCGTTTAGAGCGCTTAGGTAAGTTGTAAACTATGCAATCATTCTATTGAAAACATCGGGCTTCATCATACAAAGGAATATCCATGTACTCTCCATCCCGCATTTTCTTATTAGCAACTTTGACCTCTGTCTTGTTTGTTTCTATGCCAATTTCGGCCAAAGAAACACGACATCATGTTGCACAAACGACGGTTCAGAAGACAATAAAAGCCGATGGCAGCTCTATCGAAAGGGCAATTGTCATCATTGAAAACGACACTACGCGTGGCATTGCCGCCGAATATTCCTGGATTGAAGAACACATGCCTGAATATCGCGTAGTCGGACAAGCTCTGTTAAAGAAAAATGACAGTGTCTATGACCGTATCGACGTTCAAAATGAAGCTGGTGACATCCGTTCCATTTACTTCGATATCAAAAGCTTCTTCGGCATGATAAACGGCAAGCCTCGTTAAGACCGAAGGCCGTCTGAAAATCACGCAAACACACACTACTCAGGAGAAAACCCATGAAAGGCATCATCCTTGCCGGCGGCAGCGGCACACGCCTCTACCCCATCACGCGCGGCGTATCCAAACAGCTGCTGCCCGTGTACGACAAGCCCATGATTTACTATCCCCTGTCCGTATTGATGCTGGCAGGAATCCGCGATATTTTGGTGATTACCACGCCCGAAGACAATCCCTCTTTCAGACGACTGCTCGGTGACGGCAGCGATTTCGGCATCTCCATCAGCTATGCCGAACAACCCAGCCCCGACGGCTTGGCTCAAGCATTCATCATCGGCGAAGAATTTATCGGTAACGACAACGTCTGCTTGGTCTTGGGCGACAATATTTTCTACGGTCAGTCGTTCACCCAAACTCTGAAACAAGCCGCTTCTAAAAAACACGGCGCTACCGTATTCGGCTACCAAGTCAAAGACCCCGAACGCTTCGGCGTTGTTGAATTTGACGAAAACTTCAACGCCTTATCCATCGAAGAAAAACCGAAACAGCCCAAATCCGACTGGGCGGTAACGGGCTTATATTTCTACGACAACCGCGTCGTCGAGTTTGCCAAACAAGTCAAACCGTCCGCACGCGGCGAACTCGAAATCAGCACGCTCAACCAAATGTATCTTGACGACGGCTCATTGTCCGTCCAGCTTTTGGGGCGCGGCTTTGCATGGTTGGACACCGGTACGCACGAAAGCCTGCACGAAGCCGCCTCATTCGTCCAAACCGTGCAAAACATCCAAGACCTACAAGTCGCCTGCCTCGAAGAAATTGCTTGGCGCAACGGCTGGCTTTCAGACGAGCGCTTGGAAGAACTCGCCCGCCCGATGGCAAAAAACCAATACGGTCAATATCTGCTGCACCTGTTGAAAAAATAAAAAAAGGTCGTCTGAAATCGTAAGGGACAATCATGTACCGACTGATTTCAGACGACCTTTACCACGACATCAAAAAGCCAAGCCGAAACACGCGGGATACCGTATACCTCCCATGTATTCCGGCTCGGCTTTTCCATAACAATTTATATCATTCAGTCATGCAGTGCAGCCGCGTGCAAGGTATTTTCCAAAAGCGTCGCAATCGTCATCGGACCGACGCCGCCGGGAACAGGGGTAATCATGCCAGCCCGTTCTTTTGCTACATCAAACTCCACATCACCGCACAAACTGCCATCTTCCAAACGGTTGATACCGACATCAATCACAACCGTACCGGGTTTAATCCAACTGCCTTTAACAAAATTCGGGATACCCACGCCGACGACCAAAATATCCGCCGCAGCCACTTCATCAGCAAGATTTTGCGTCGCACTGTGGCATACCGTTACCGTCGCGCGTGCCAACAATAGTTCCAAAGCCTGGGGTCTGCCTACAATATTTGAAGCGCCGACAACAACCGCTTTTTTCCCTTTGGGATCGACCCCGTATTCTTCCAAAAGCGTCATTACGCCTTTGGGCGTACATGGCCGCATCAGCGGCATTTTCACCACCAGCCGTCCTATATTGTAAGGATGGAAGCCGTCCACATCCTTATGTGGAACAATATTTTCCAAAACGGCCTGACTGTCGATATGTGCCGGCAGCGGAAGCTGTACCAAAATACCGTCCACAGCATCATCCTCATTTAATCGCCCGACCAAATCCAACAACTCTTCTTGGGAAGTCGATTCGGGCAGCTCATAAGACAAAGAACGGATACCGCATTTTTCGCAAGCCAGCTTTTTATTGCGGACATATACCGCACTGGCAGGATCATTACCCACCAAAATGACCGCCAAACAAGGTTCGCGCAAACCATTCTCCTGACGCTTTACCACCGCTTCGGCAACTTTTGCCAGTCTTTTGACCGACACCTCTTTACCGTTGATTAATTGTGCAGCCATAAACCTTCCTTCCCAATCAAAATGAACAATATCGGCGATTATCGCATTTTTAAACCGGTTTGACACATCTCGTAAAACCACATTCCTGCACATTCAAACTCATATTCTCATTCTATTCCCTGGCATATTCATAAAAATAAATCTTAATAAAAAATAAAAAGATAGGGCAAGAAATAAAAACAAACTTAAAAATACAGTTGACCTTTTACAAACCTATCTGTATAGTTTCACTCTTCAAGTCGGGGCGTAGCGCAGCCCGGTTAGCGCATCTGCTTTGGGAGCAGAGGGTCGTGAGTTCGAATCCCACCGCCCCGACCAATAATGCTTTAGCACGAATCGGCATGAGCGCCCGTAGCTCAACCGGATAGAGCACCGACCTTCTAAGTCGGGGGTTACAGGTTCGATTCCTGTCGGGCGTGCCAAAATTTTAGTTTTACGGTGGCTGTAGCTCAGTTGGTAGAGCCCTGGATTGTGATTCCAGTTGTCGTGGGTTCGAGCCCCATCAGCCACCCCAAAATAAAAGACCTGCATAAAATATGCAGGTCTTTTACTTTTTATATTGTTCCATTATCTATACCCCCATTTTTCTTTCAAATATATAAAGTTCAAACCAAAAAGCCCAAGCTGCCGTTCCCGCTTGTACGGGAAATAACAACATGGGCTTTTCCATTTCAATCCTAAATGCAGACCGATATTCCGGCCTGCTTTAATCATCTATATCAGATTAGCGGTTTTTCAAAAACCGTGTATAAACCGCCAAAATGATTACGGCGAAAATGGTTGAGGCAATCCATCCGGCAGGTTCACCCACGTTATACCAACCTAATTTTTGCCCCACAAATCCTGCCAACGCCGACCCGCCAATACCCAACAGAGTCGTCATAATGAATCCGAAATTTTCCTTACCCGGATGCAGGAATTTTGCCAAAGCACCAACGATGAAACCGATAATAATCGTAACGATCCATCCCATAGTATTACCTCCGTGTGATATGTAAGTTGTTTTAATTGGCTCTTCTTAGAAAAGCCTTTGTATAATACAGAACAGTTTGACCGACCGTCTTACCTTTCCCACTTGTTTTTCTTAAAATAAACAGACTTTAAGTACTTTTACCGTTTTGATGCAGCATATACACAAACAACCTCTTCCCAAGGTCGTCTGAAAGGAAATTCAAATGAACACGGAAAATACGCTTTGCCTGATTGTCGATATTCAGGAACGCCTGCTGCCCGCATTGCACGGCAGTGAACAAATGATCGAACATTGCCGCATCCTGCTGCAAGGTTTGTCGGCTCTAAACATACCGTTTGCAGCAACGGAACAATATCCAAAAGGTTTGGGTAAAACGGTTTCCGCCATATCCCTGCTTCTGCACAATACGCCGATATTCGAAAAAACCCGTTTTTCCGCCGCATCACCCGAAGTCATGGCCATTCTGAAAGAGAAACAAATCGAAAACATCATCTTAATCGGTGCGGAAGCGCACATCTGTATGCTTCAGACGACCTTGGACTTGCTCAAGCACAATATCCGCGTCCACATCCCTTACGAATGTACCACCTCCAGAAACCCGCTTAACAAAGACAATGCCTTGCAGCAGATGCTTACTGCCGGAGCTGCCGTATCCAACGTTGAGAGTTTATTATTCAACCTGGTGGGTGATGCGAAACATCCTGCCTTTAAAACCATTTCCAAACTCATCCAATAGCCGGCAGGTCGTCTGGAAATGGAATACACGATTACTCTGGCGAAAACAGAAGATCTGCCCGACATTGTCGAAATCTACAACAGTACGATTGAAGCGCGCCAATCCACCGCCGATTTATCGCCCGTCACCATCGAAACCCGCAAGCCTTGGTTTGAAGCACATTCCGGCAAACGCCCGCTTTATGTCTTGAAAAACCATAGCGGCGAATTGCTGGCATGGGGCAGCTTCAGCGATTATTATCCGCGCCACGCGTTTCACATCAGCGCGGAAATCAGTATTTATGTCCGGCACAATATGCGCGGGGTCGGCGTCGGTAAAATCCTGCTGCGCAATATGTTGGAGCGTGCGCCCTCCTTGGGCATTAAAAACGTTTTGGCCGTGATTTTCGGACACAACCACCCCAGCCTGCATCTTTTTCACTCGTTCGGTTTTCAAGAATGGGGTAGATTGCCCGCAGTGTGCGATTTGGAAACATTTGAAGCGGATGTGGTCATCTTGGGCAAACAGATAACGTAATCCTCCCCAAAGAACCCAACCTGAAAGATCATGAGTATCAGTAAAAAGGTCGTCTGAAATCTACTTTCAGACGACCTTTCGTTTTATTTGACGAACTTCAATACCTTGCCCGACTTGGCAGGTTCGCCGTCAGTCGGCTTATCTGCCGCCGGCTCCTGCTGCGTCTCATTACCGGAAGCATCCGCTTCGTAAGGCTCGACTTCGAACCCCATCCCCTCCCCGCTTTCGCGGGAGAAGATGCTGATAACATGGCCGACGGGAATCCAAATATCGTGCGCCACGCCGCCGAAACGGGCGGAAAAGCTGATCCAATCGTTATCGATATTCAGATTATGGCTGGCGGTCGGGCCGATATTCAGTACGATTTCATTGTCGCGGACATATTGCATGGGTACGCGGGTATGTTCGTTAACCCAAACGACCAGATGCGGCGTTTGGCCATTGTCCGTACACCATTCATATAAGGCACGAAGCAGATAGGGTTTGGTCGAAGTCGTCATGGTATCTCCTTTCGGAAGCTTATCGGCGCATGGCTTTCTCGGCGGGCGTCAGCGCTTCGATGAAGGCCTCGCGTTGGAAAATGCGCTCGGAGTATTTCAACAAAGGTGCGGCGGATTTGCCGAGTTTGATGTCGTAATGATCAAGCCGCCACAACAAGGGAGACAGCGCTACGTCAATCATAGAAAAATCTTCGCCGAGGATGTATTTGCTCTTCGCAAAAGCAGGAGCCAGCATTGTCAGCCCGTTACCGATGGCTTCGCGCGCTTTAGCCTGTTCTTTGTTGGTCGCGTTAGGGTTTTCCAAAACATGAACATAGTTGAACAATTCTTTTTCCATGCGGAACAACACCAAACGCCCGCGTCCGCGCATCACAGGATCGCCGGGCATCAGTTGCGGATGCGGGAAACGTTCGTCGATATATTCATTGATGATGTTGGACTCGTGCAAGATGAGGTCGCGCTCAACCAAAACAGGTACTTGATTGTACGGATTCATGACGGCAAGATCTTCGGGTTTGTTGAAAATATCGACATCTTTGATTTCAAAATCCATGCCTTTTTCGTACAACACGAAACGGCAGCGTTGGCTGAACGGGCAGGTAATGCCTGAATATAAGGTCATCATGGTAATTGGGCTCCTGTATCCGGTATCAGACGGCCTGCGTCTGATACGACCGTTAAACAAATTAATCGCAGAATTATACGCGATTGCATACAACAATTCTAGAAAAACAGGATAATATATTGTTTTAAATTATATTTTTTGACTTCCCCATCTTAAGTCATATAGTGGATTAAATTTAAATCAGGACAAGGCGACGAAGCCGCAGACAGTACA